>Ga0173480_10000490_pt1 | contig 13232 bp, 12 predicted proteins | sample NitcycUS209509C1_FD_122622 | JGI IMG/M metagenome (GOLD analysis project Ga0173480, IMG submission 122622) | Soil microbial communities from Arlington Agricultural Research Station in Wisconsin, USA - Nitrogen cycling UWRJ-S209-509C-1 (version... | ecosystem: Environmental > Terrestrial > Soil... | reverse complement strand
CGTCGGCTTCGGTACGCGCAACACGCTCTCGGACACCTCATCACCCACGAGGGGCATTGGCGCGGCGCGACAGTGGATCTTCGACGAGCTCACACGCACCAGCCCCAAGCTGCGGGTCAGCTTCGACACCCACCGGATCAAGAAGGGCGCCGGCAACGGCCGGATCACGCAGAACGTCGAACTGCGGAACGTGGTGGCGATTCTGCCCGGCCGCTCGCCCCGGCGGCTCTACGTCAGCGGGCACTACGACAGCCTCAACCTGGGCGAGCAGGGGCAGATCGGCCTGAACAGCGGCGCCACCACGGCGCGGCGCACCGACCCCAACCTCGACGCGCCTGGCGCCAACGACGATGGCAGTGGCACCGTGCTGGTGATGGAGCTGGCGCGGGTATTCGCCGAGAGCCAGATCGACTTCGACGCCACCCTCGTGTTCATCGCCGTGGCCGGCGAAGAGCAGGGGCTGCTCGGCGCGCGGGCGCACGCGCGGCGGGTCAAGGCGGATCGAATTCCGGTGCAGGCGGTGTTCAACAACGACATCGTCGGCGGCGCCGACGGCGGCGACGGCAGCTCCGACGGAACCACCATCCGTCTCTACTCAGAGGGCCCCGACGATTCCCCGTCGCGCGCGCTGGCGATGTTCGTGGGCCGGGTCGCCGCCCGCTACCTGCCGTCCCACAAGGTGCGGCTGCTGGCACGGCGCGATCGGTTCTCCCGCGGCGGCGATCACACGGCGTGGAATCTCGAAGGCTTTGCCGCGGTCGGCTTCCGCGAGTCGCGTGAGAACTACGGGCGCCAGCACGGTCCGGACGACACGCTCGAGGGCGTCTCGTTTCCGTATCTCGCGCAGAACGCGCGGGTGAACGCGGCCGCGATGGCGGCGCTGGGGCTCGCGCCGCCGCCGCCCGTGGTGACCACCCCGCGCGGCCAGCCCACCATCGATCGGCAACCCTCGGGCTACGACGCGCGCCTGCGCTGGACCGCGTCGCCGGGGGCGACCGGCTATCGCGTGGTGTGGCGGGAGGCGTGGGCGCAGGACTGGCAGCACGAGGCGTCGGTCGGCGACGTCACCGAGTACGTGCTGCCGAAGGCGAACATCGACGACTTCGTCTACGGTGTCGCCGCGATCGGGCCCGGCGGCCACGAGAGCACGGTCAGCGCCTACGTCGCGCCGCCGCCGGCCTACTGAACCTTGCAGCGATTCTCCGGTGCTTTGCGATCGCGAAACTTGCGGTGGCAGCCGGCACACGCTGCGCTGAGCGTCTCGGCAGTCTCGATCATCTTGTCCTGATCTTTGGCCTGCGCCGCCCGGTAGGACTTCATGCTGGCGTCACGCACCTCCTGCACGAACCCCGTCCAGGCCGGGTCCTTCGTCGGAGCGGGCACGCCGTTGGAGCAGTTCCGCCCCGCTATCGACAGCAGGTTGGCGGACTCGGCGAGCGCCAGCGCCGCGTTCTCAACCGCCTGCCACCCGCCAAACGTGCTGGTGAGAGGGTCGGTCGACATGTTGGGGTCATGACCGGGGACAAATTTCACGTCGCCAGGATTGTCGCCCTGCGCAGAGAACACCACGTTGGCGGCGGGATAGAGGACGCCGCGCATCAACTGGTTCATGTCGGCGTGAACCTGTGGAGGCGCGTCCGTCGACGGTGTTTGCGCCACCAGCATCAGTCCACCCGCCAGCAGCATGAACGATAGAGCCAGTACCGTTCTGTGCATGGCGACGGCTCAGCGGGCGCGCTGCCGGTTCTTGAACTCCACGACGATGCTCTCGGCGACGGCCTTGCCGACGTTGGCCGGGCCGTGCGAGGTGGCATCGCCGCAGAACACCTGCCCCGTCTTGCTGTTGGCCACCGGCCCGTTCCCCTCACGCAGCGAAGAGTCCGAGACCTCGATCGCGCAGTACGCGTCGTGTCCGTGGGCCGGTGCGCTTTCGCCCACGCCGATCTTGACGCGGAGTACACGGACGATATCGTTCTCGAATTCGACGGTGTAGTGCTTCGGATCGGCCGTCACCGCGTCTGGCAGGCTCTGTCTCGTGCTCTGCGCGCTCGAGCCGCTCGCGGTCAATGCCGCGGCCACCAGCACGACCAATGCAACCGCTTGTCGCTTCATCGCTCTCTCCTCAGGGCAGCCAGTCTTAATCGAGCGTGAAGGACACGTAGGTCAGCCGCCCGGCGCGCTGCACCTGCAGCGTCACCGGCACGCCCGGCTTGAGCGCGCGGACGGCGTCCCTCAAACCAGCAAGTGACGAAATCTGGATGCGGTTGACGCTGCGAATGACATCCTTTGGCTGCAGCGGCACTTCGGAGGCCGCCCCGGCGGCACGGGCGACGACGATGACGCCGAGCGGATCCCGGAGGCCCGTCGCCGCGGCAGCGATCTCGCGGGTGATTTCGACCCCGAGGATACCGAGCTCGGGGACCAGGTTCTGCTGCGGGTCGGCCATGCTCGACACGGAGTCGAACTCGCTGCGCTCCTCAACGGCCTCGACGCTCAGGCTTTGCTGAGCCCCCCCACGCTGCACCACCAGCTTCACCTGCTCTGTCGACTCTCTCAGGCGGAAGTTGTAGATGACGGTCGGCAGGTTGTCCACGGGCTGACCGTCCATGGACAGCAGGATGTCGCCGACCTTCAATCCGGCCGCCTCTGCCGGGCCGCGAGGCCAGACGTCCGAGACGATGACGCCGTAGTTCCTCACCAGCCCGAGCGACGTGGCCATGCCCGCCGTGATGGTCTGGAAGCTCGCCCCGATCTCCTGGCGGCGCACGGTTCCATACTGTTTCAGCTGACGGAACACGGTTCGGATCGTCGCGCTCGGGACCGCGAACCCCAGCCCTTCGTTGCCGCCGGACTGCGACACGATGAAGGTGTTGACGCCCACGACTTCGCCGCGGATGTTGACCAGCGGCCCGCCGGAGTTTCCCGGGTTGATCGGCGCATCGGTCTGGACGTAGATCAGCGGCGAATCGGGATCCACCTGCCTGGCCACGGCGGAAATGAGCCCGTGCGACAGGCTGTTGCGCATGCCGAGCGGGCTGCCGAACGCAAACACCGTCTCGCCCTGCCGCACTTGCGAGTACGTGGCCAGCGGGAGCGTGGGCAGCTTCTGCCCATCGATCTTCAGCAGCGCCAGATCGAGCTCGGTCGTCACGCCGACGATGCGGGCGGGAAGCGTGTAGGTCTTGCCCGACAACGCCGACGTCAGCGTTCCGTCCGCGTTCTCCGCCGGCAGCACCACCTCGACGCGTCGCGCGCCGCTCACGACGTGGGCGTTGGTCATGATGTAGCCGTCCGGGTCGATCACGAAGCCCGAGCCGGTCGACGACTGCGGACCGACGACGCCGGTGCGGGTATCGGTGCGCGGGCCGTCCTGCGCGCCGTAGCCGCTCACCAGGATCTGCACGACGCTCGGCCAGACTTTTCGCGTGAGCGCGTCGACCGATTCGTTCATCCGCACCAGCGGATCGGAGGACGGCGCCGGCTTCTGCTGCGCGTGGGCGGGAACGGCCAGCACCAGGAAGAGGAGCGGCCACGGGCGCGGCAGGCACGTGCGCATGGCGCCCCGGCGATCGAGCGAGCTGACCGAATTCACGTCCATCACCATCCTCCGCGAGTGACCCCGGCGGCAGTTACGACATTTCGTGGCTCGCCTGGGACGACCGTTCATGCCCTCAGGAATTCCCAGCAAAAACCGGTTGGGCACGAAACGCCGCAAACAGAGAGCACGAACTGTGCCCCGAGTGGCTCGTCACCGCAAGGGTTATTGACGCTCCGCGCCCGGCATCGTTAGCCTTCCGACGCCATGACCATCCTCCGCGTCTGCTGCGCCGTGCTGGCGGCGGCTTTGTGTGTTGCTGCCGCCTCCGTGCCGGTCTCGACGGCGGGCCAGACCAGCCGGGTGAAGGCCCTCCCCGATCCCCCGGGAACCGCGCGACCGTCGCCAGTGTCGAGACCTCGGCTCACACCGCTCGCCGAAGGTGAGTGGACCGATGTCCACAAGACCATCGTCGCGAAGTACGCGCCGGACGGGCGGCCGGGTAATGCGCTGCGGACGCTCCTCAACATTCCCGCTCTTGCCGACAGCTTCCTGAGCTTCCCCGCCTATCTGACCAAGGGTTCCACGCTCTCGCCGCGTCATCGTGCGCTTCTCATCCTGCGGACGGCCTGGCTGCTGAACAACGACTACATCTGGTCCGAGCAGGTGCCCGCCGCCCGGACGGCCGGTCTCACGGCCGCCGACGTGCGCCGCGTGGCCGAGGGGCCGGACGCCAGGGGATGGAGTGCGTTCGAGGCCACGCTCCTGCGGGCCGTGGACCAGTTGTTCCGAAACTCCTTCGTCAACGACACCGACTACAAGGCCCTGACGGCCGAATACGACGTGCATCACACGATGGACGCGGTCATGACGGTCGCCGACTTCCTCACGCTCGGGTCGATGTACAACGCGCTGGGGATTCAGCCCGACCCGTGGAACCCCGATCGCATCCCGGCGGACGTCCCGTACCGCGTCGTGGTGCCGAAGCGCGAGCCGCCGCTCACGACGCCCAGGGTGGAACCGGTACCTGGCACCGGATTGGCGATCGCCCGGACGTTCGCCCGTCACCCGGCCCTCGCCGCGGCGCGCAAGGAGTTGGGCTACATCAACCAGCAGATGAAGCTCGACGCTCGTACCCGCGAGTTGGTGATTCTGCGCATCGGCTGGAATTGCCAGTCCGCGTACGAGTGGGCGCAGCACGTCGGCAGCTTCGGCAAAGGTCGCGAGATGGGGCTGCCGATCGAGAGCATCGCCCGTGGGCCGGCCGCGCCTGGCTGGAGCCCGGTCGAGCAGGCGCTGTTGACGGCCGTCGACGAGCTGTATCGCGATTCCACCGTCTCCGATCGAACGTGGGCGAGTCTGTCCACTCATCTCGACGTGGTCACCATCGTCAACGCGCTGATCAGCGCGGCGCAGTACCGGCAGGTCTCTCTAGCGCTGAACACCTTTGGCGTGCCCGGCGAGCCTGGCGACGAACCGCTTCCCGTGATCGGCTCCAACTGAGCGACGCGATCAGCTGCCCACGAGCAGCTTGGTCAACGATGTCCTGAGTGCCTCAGGCAGGGGGATCGGCCGTTGACTGGACCGATCCACATACACGTGGACGTAGTGCCCCTGCGCGGACGCAAGAGGGTCGTCATTCCGGAAGATTCCGATCTCGTACCGCACGCTGCTCGTACCAAGCCGGGCCACGCGGAGCCCGGCGTGGACGGTGTCCGGAAACGCGACCGGCCTGAAGTAGTTGCAGTGAGTCTCGGCGACCAGACCGATCACCGCGCCCTGTTCGATGTCGAGCACCCCCTCGTCCATCAGATACCGGTTCACCACGGTGTCGAAAAGCGAGTAGTACACGGCGTTGTTGACGTGGCCGTACGCGTCGTTGTCCTTCCAGCGCGTCTCGAACGCGCGAAAGTGGCGATAGGCCGTGCGTGGGCCTGGAGTGGGCCGGTCCGTCATGCCGCGGAGCTGATGTCCTTCAACTTGTGCCCCGCCGTTTCGGGCAGGAACAAGGTGGCGAGAATGGCGCACGACTGGGCAATGCAGGCCATGATGACCATGCCGGACGACAGCGGCATGTAGACAGCTAGCATGGCCACGCCCTGGATGAACAGCGCGCTCGAGGCACGGCCGAAGTTGTAGGCAAAGGCCTGACCCGTCGCCCGCACCTCGGTCGGAAACAGCTCCGTGAAGTACGGCCCGAACGAGGCATAAATGCCGAACTGGAAAAAGCCGTAGCAGAACCCGGCCGGCAGCAAGGTGAAGGCTGAATTGCCGAGCGGCAGGAAGATGTACAGATTCACCGCGATGATGAAGCCGACGGCGAAGTAGCGGAAGGCCTGCCGGCGCCCCAGCCGATCGCTGAGGTAGGCGTTGGTGAGAAAGCCGAAGAAGCCGCCCAGACTGTTGAAGAGCACGTAGATTCCGGCAACCGAGAGCGACAGGCCGCGCTCCTGCGACAGGAAGGTGGTGAGGTAGTTGCTCACCGCAAATCCAGCGCCCTGCGAGCCCAGGGCCAGCAAACACGCCAGCGCGGTCAGGCGGCGGAGCTCCGGCCTGAAGATCGCCACCGGCAGGAACGTGCGGCCCGCTTTCTCCGAGCGCGCCTTGGCTTGCTTGAAGATGTCGGCATCGTCGTCCTCCTTGCGCACGAAGAACACCAGCAGCGCAGGCAGCACGCCGATGAAGAACGCCACACGCCAGCCCAGCGCCATCGGCAGCGCGGCCGCGATCGGCCCGGCCAGCAGGGCGGCCATCATCGAGCCTGGCCCGGCCGCACTCTGCACCGCGCCGAGTGCTTTACCGCGATGGGCCGGTGCGACGAGCTCGCCGAGCAGCACCGCACCCACTGCCCATTCCGCGCCGAAGCCGAAGCCGTGGAGAATGCGCAGGATCAGCAGCTGCTCGTAGTTCTGGGCGAAGCCGGAAAGGAAGGAGAAGATCGAAAACCAGAGAATGGTGACCTGCAGCACACGAGCGCGGCCGTACCGGTCGGCCAGCCAGCCTCCGGTCCACCCGCCGATGGCGCCGGCGAAGTAGTTGGCGCTGGCGATGGAACCGGCCTGCGCCAGCGTCAGGCCGAGCCCGGCCATGATCGCCGGAATCATGTACTGGTAGACGAATCCGTCCATGGAGTCGAGGCCCCAGGCCCCGGCGCAGGTCCAGAACACACGCCGTACCTTGGGCGTCGATTGCCGATACCAGCCGGTGAGCGACCGGTCGGTCTCCACTGCGACTTGTGCCACGTCTATGTCTGCTCTCTGGCCGGATCGATCGTCCGGCCCGAAGGTCGTACTGCCCGTGCCGTCACACCGTCGGCATCGCGCCGCCGTCCACGCGGATGTTGGCGCCGTTGATGAAACCGGCACGCGGGCTGGCGAGGAAGGTGATGAGGTCCGCCAGTTCCTCCACGCGCCCGACGCGGCCCAGCGGATTCGGTCGCACCTCGGTGGCGAACTGGCGCTCCCATTGCGCAAAATCGCCGTTCCACGACCGCGCCTTGGCGATATCGCGGATCCAGCTGTCCAGCATGGGCGTGAGCACGGGACCAGGGGTGACCGTGTTGACGGTGATGCCGGTGCCCGCCAGCACCTTGGCCAGACCCGTGCTGAAAACGGCGACGGCAGCCTTGGTGCCGCCGTAGTTCAGCGTCATCTCGCTGGGCATCATCGCACCCACGCTGGACATCTGGATGATGCGGCCCCATCCCCGCGTCCGCATCGGCGGCAGGATGTGCTTCACGATCCGGACGATCGACGCCACGTTCTTGTCGTACTGATCGATCCAGTCGGCGGCGTCGAGATTCTTCCAGTTGTCCGTGCGGAACACGGCGGCGTTGTTGACCAGGATGTCGATCGGGCCGAAAGCGGCGAGCGCCGCGCCCGCCGCCTGTTCCGCGCCGGCATCGTTCGACAGGTCGCCCAAGGCGGCTGTGGCCGTCCCCCCGGCTGCGGTAATGTCGGCGACGATGCGCTCGGCTTCGGCCGCACGCCGGCCATGGACCACCACCGACGCGCCTTCGCGCGCCAGCCGCCGGACGGCCGCCTCGCCGATGCCGCTGGTCGAACCGGTGACCAGCGCGACTTTGCCCTGCAGCTCGAGATCCATGGTCAGGCACTCTCCCCGACTGCAGCTGGCGGCGCAATACCCATAAGGGAGCAGGCGTTGAGGGAGATCAGCTTGCGGACGTCGCCCTTGCCGTAGCCCAACCCCAGTAACAGCAGGATCACCGAACGGAAGCTCGCCACGGGTCTCGGGTTGTTGATCTGACCAAGATCGGAGCCCAAAATCGTGCGGTCCACGCCCGCCGCCGTGATCAGCGCCTTCAGATCCTGCCCGGTGAAGAACTTGGAATACGGCTCGTTGATGAACATACAGAACGAGTGCTCGATCCACACGCCCATCTGGGCCAGGTCCGCGACGTCGGCAACGGTGGCGTCGATCACGAAGGTGGGGTGGTTGACGAGCATCCGCGTGACGCCCCGCGCCTTGGCCTCCTCGAAGAGCGGCCACATCTCGCTGATGTGCAGGTGCCCACCCGACAGCACCGCGTCGTTCGCGGCGATCAGGTCGAGGATCTGCTTGACCTCGTCCTTCAATTCGCCGCGGTCGGTGACGACGGTGAGCGCGGTGGGGGCGAGCATCTTGCTCTTGGTCGGCAGGATCGTGTGCTTGTGGCCCTGCCGGATGTGGTTGGCCGAGCTGAAGGTCGGCATCCAGACCATGCGCGCGCCGAGCTGCAGCCCGTGCTCGACCGCATAGGGATTGAGCCCGCCGGTCGAGTTGTTGAGCGGCACGCCGGAGAACATCGTGATCCGGATGTCCTTGACGGTCTCTTTCAGGAGCTCCACGACCGGTGTCACCGAGTAGTAGTGATCCTTGAAGAGGATGGCGTGCATCCCCGCCGCTTCGGCGTCGCGGATCGCCTCGAGGTGGTTGAGCGTGCGCGGCATCACGGAGGGGCCACTGTGGCAATGCAGGTCCACCGCCCCGCGCAGCAGGTCGGCGATCTCCGCCTCCGGCACGTCGGGATAGAACTCGACGACCGGCGACTTTTCCTTGGGTGTTGGCATGGGTCGATCCTTCCCGCTCGTGTCAGGGCCTGGCCGGCGCCGAACGCACGTCCGCGGCCTCTCCGCCCAGCAATTTCGTGATCTGTCGCGCCGCCGTCATCACCCGTGCAATCTGGGTCCGGCTGGGCTGCTGCGGCAGGAACTGCACGGAATCGATCACCGCGACGGTGCCACGCAGCACGTGGCCGGGTCCCAGGATCGGGGCGGCGAGACTGTTGGTGCCGACCAGGGATTGATGGAAGGCGGTGGCGTAGCCGTTGCGCCGCACCCGGTCGATTTCAGCGCGCAGGGCGCGAGGCGTGGTGATGGAGTGGGGCGTCAGCGCCTCGAGCTTGCCGCGACACACCTGCTCGAACAGCGCGGGCTCGGCGAAGGCCAGGCACAGCTTCCCCTGGGCGCTCGCGTGATAGGGCAGGAGCGACCCCTGTTTCACCTGCACCTCCAACATCGACTTCCCCGCCCGCGTGGCGACCACGCGCATGCCGTCGCGGTCCCGCTCGGACAGCACGGTGAAATGGCCCAACGCGTCGCGCAGCTGGGTGACGGCGGCATTGCCGACGTTGGCGAGCTGGAAATTCTCGGCCACGGCGTGGCTGAGACTGACCAGCTGGCTGCCGATCCGGTACTTCTCGAAGCTGCCCGCTTGATAGATGTAGCCGCGCTTGAGCAGAGTGCGCAGATGACGGTACACGCGGCTCTTGGTGATGCCCAGCGCCGCGGCAATGGCAGCCACGCCTACCGGATCCGGCTCCCGTGCCAGATACTCCAGAATCTCCAGCGCCATCACGATCGACTGGACACCCGCGTCCTCGCCCTGCGATCGCGGCGCCGCGATCATGCCGGCCCGTCCAGCGCCTGTCGCAACGCCCCGAGTGAGGCGAGCGCCCCCTGGCGCAGGAAGCCCTGGTCGGAGGACAGAACGAACACGGTCGCACCCAGACCGGAGAGGTAGGCGCCTTCGCCCGCGCTCCCGGTATGGACACTCACCACCTTGCCTGCCTCGCGCGCCGCGGCGGCGACCGTGTCGCTTGCGTCGCGCACCTGCCGGTCGGACGTGCGGTCGCCGAAGGCGGCGGTCAGATCGCCGCGGCCGATGAAGAGCGAATCAACGCCCTCCACGGCGGCAATCGCGCCGGCGTGCGGCAGCGCCGCGACGTCTTCGATCTGGGCGATCACCACCGTTTCGGCGTCGGCGCGATCGATGTGCTCCCAGATCGGCACCGCGGTGTAGCGCCCGGCGCGCGTGCTGGTGGCGAACCCGCGCCCGCCGCGATAGCGGCAGGCTGCGACGACCGCGCGCGCCTGCTCGACGCTGGCGACGTGCGGCATCAGAATGCCGGTTGCGCCGCCGTCCAGCACCGACAGGATGGCGTCCGGTCCGGCAACGCGCACCAACGCCGGCAGGCCTCTGGCGTGCGCGATCGCCAGCGCGACGTCGGTGCTGCTGCGATCGAACGGCGCGTGTTCCTGATCGATCACGACGAAGTCGAACCCGGCATCGCCGATGATCTCGACGCCATGGCCGGTCGGCGTCTTCAGGAACGTCCCGACCAGCGTCTGGCGCGCGAGCAGACGCGCGCGAAAACTCGCGGTTGTGGTCGTCATCGGATGCGGGGGCCGGCTTCAGGCGGCGCCGGCATCGGATATTCGGCCGCGTTCAGTACCCATCCTGGCTTTTCCGAAAAGTCGATGCGCGGCGGGCAGAAGATGTCCACGAGCTGGTTGGTCCCCTTCCCCACCGCCTCGGTGGTGTGGATGGAAGGCGGCGGAATGACCGCGATGGACGGAGTGCCGCACAGCTCGTGCTGGTCCTCGCGCCACATCGCCTTGTCGATGCCCCACGGCCAGCGCAGGTGATGAATGAACTCGCCAGAGACCGCCAGCGAGCCCTGCTCGAAATCGTCGTGGAAGTGCGGCGACAGGCGCGATGGATCACGCGGGCCTTCGAAGGTCTCGCAGTAGTTGATCATCAGCGTCGTGCAGCGCCAGATACGGCCGAAGCGCCCCTTTTCCGGCGGCGGATCGAGGTCGTAGACGCGAATCTTGAAGCCGCCCACCGGGTCGGGCCACGGTTCGGCCGGCGCCACGTTGGGCTTGGGCTGCACATACGACGCCCGGTTGGCGCACTTGTCCACGAGGTCCGCCGACTTCGTGGTGAAGAGACGCACGGTCTGGCCTGGTTCGATTACGGTGATACGGGAGAAGCCTGGCGGTGCGAAGACCAGCGAGCCGCCGTCGACGGTCTTCGACTCCTTGTCGGTGGAGACCTCGATTCGTGCGCCCCGCTCCGGCAGCAGGATGGCGTACTCGTCGATCTGGTTCTCGCGGGTCAGCACCGCGCCCTTCGTGGGCAGGGTCACGGAGGTGATGAAGTTCTGTCCGCGGTTGTACCAGGTGCGCCCCTGCGGGCCCTCCTCCTGCGGCGTCTCGGCATAGAAGCGGGCGTATTCCGCGTCCCCGAACCCAGACAGCGGCCGTGCCGGCGTCGCGGTGGTATTCAGGGCCGAACGTGGATCGTTGGCGTCGTACATGGGTCGTGTCGCTCCTCGTGCTCGTCTCTGGCGCACAGGCTAGCACCGGCCGGCTCCGTCCCCAAGCGAGAATTGGCACGTCCGTATCGCCAGGCGAAACGCTGACGAGGCGGCGGCCTGGTGCGGTATATGCGCCACCGGGCGCTCCGCGATAAGCTCCTGCACTGCAGAGGGAGAGACGACGGGACATGGGGCACGAAGGAAAAGTCATCATCACCTGCGCGGTGACGGGGTCCATTCACACCCCCTCCATGTCCGCGAACCTTCCCGTGACGGCGGAGGAGATTGCGGCCGCGGCCATTGGCGCGGCCGAGGCCGGGGCAGCCGTCCTGCACCTGCACGCCCGCGATCCCGTCACCGGCAAGCCGCTTCAGACCGTCGCCGGGTACGAGCCGTTCCTGAAGGTGATCAAGCAGCGCACCGACGCCGTCATCAACATCACGACGGGGGCCGGGCATGGGATGACGCTCGAACAGCGGCTCGAGCCAGCGCGCTTTTTCTCACCGGAAGTCGCCTCGCTCAACATGGGCTCGATGAACTTCGGTCTCTTCCCGATGCTGGACCGCTACAAGGAGTTCAAGCACGACTGGGAGCCGAGGGCGCTCGAGAACTCGCGCGATTTCGTCTTCAAGAACACGTTTGCCGACATCGAGTACGTGCTGACCACGCTGGCCCCGCTCGACGTGCGCTTCGAGTTCGAGTGCTACGACATCGGCCACCTCTACACCCTGCGCCATTTCCTCAATCGCGGCCTGGTCAAGCCGCCGCTGTTCATCCAGAGCGTGTTCGGCATCCTGGGTGGCATCGGCACGCATCCCGAGGACGTGACGCACATGCGGCGCACGGCCGACCGGTTGTTCGGCGACCAGTACCGCTGGTCGGTACTCGGGGCCGGGCGCAGCCAGATGCGCATCGCCGCGATGGCGGCGGCGATGGGCGGCAACCTGCGTGTCGGTCTCGAGGATTCGCTGTGGAAGGGCCAGGGCCGGCTCGCCACCAACGAGGAACAGGTTCGCCTGGCGCGTCAGATCGTCGAGGGGCTCGGCTTGACGGTGGCGACGCCGGACGAGGCGCGCGAGATCCTGCAGCTCAAAGGCAAGGACCGGGTCAATATCTAGGGGTCGATTCTCGTGAACACCGGCAAACCGCTCTTCCCTCGCGCTGTCCGGGCGCCGAGGGTTGTCAACGTGCACGACTTCAGACGCCTCGCGCGACGCCGCGTGCCGGCCGCCATCTTCGACTATATCGACGGCGGCTCCGACGGCGAAGTCACCTTGCGCGAGAACTGCCGCGCCTTCGAAGACGTGACGTTCCGGCTGCGGCAATGCGTAGCGGTGCCGTCGTGCGACCTGCGGACCACCGTGCTGGGCACCACCTTCGAGCTGCCGTTTCTGCTGGCGCCGATCGGGTTCGCGCGGATGTTTCATCCGCAGGCGGAAGTCCTCGCCGCGCGCGAGGCCCATCGCGCCGGCACCGGCTACGTCCTCTCGTCGTTTGCGGGGACGCCGCTCGAGGACATCCGACGGGAGTCTCCCGGACCCTCGTGGTTCCAGCTCTATGCTCCGGGCGGGCGCGCGGTGGCCGAAGAGACGATCGCTCGAGCCAAGGCCGCCGGCTACTCGGCGCTGGTGGTCACGATCGACACCCCGGTCGCAGGCATGCGCGAACGCGACCACCGCCGCGGCAACCCGGCGCTGCTCGCAGGCGACGTGCTGGCCAGCCTGCCGCACCTGTGGCAGTTCATCACTCGGCCCCGATGGGTGGCGGGATACCTTGGCGACGGCGCGGTCCGGACGTTCCCCAACGTCTGTCTACCCGGCGTCGGACCGATGCCGTGCGCCGACACCAGCGCGATGCTGGAGCGGACCATCGTCACCTGGGCCGACCTGCACTGGATGCGCGAGGCCTGGGGCGGGAAGATGGTCGTGAAGGGCGTGCACACCGGCGACGACGCACGGCACGCCATCGATACCGGCGCCGAGCACGGCGTGGTGTCGCATCATGGCGGCAGTCAACTGGACGGTGTGCCCGCCAGCATCCGCTCGCTGCCAGAAGTCGTGGAGGCTGTCGGCGGTCGCGTCGAGGTGCTGATGGACG
>Ga0173480_10000487_pt1 | contig 13262 bp, 10 predicted proteins | sample NitcycUS209509C1_FD_122622 | JGI IMG/M metagenome (GOLD analysis project Ga0173480, IMG submission 122622) | Soil microbial communities from Arlington Agricultural Research Station in Wisconsin, USA - Nitrogen cycling UWRJ-S209-509C-1 (version... | ecosystem: Environmental > Terrestrial > Soil... | reverse complement strand
CCAATCGCCGTGACCGGCGACCGGCGCGCCGACGGCCAGGTAGGCGATGCCCCGCGGCAGCTGATCCGGAAGCCAGTTGGTCGCTGAGACCGTGCTGGTGGTGATGAAGTTGAGCTGGCCGCTGAAATCGGTCTGGGTGAAGAACGACGTCGCGGCGCCGGCAATCCCGCTTCGTCCGATCACGTCGGCGGACGGTGAGCGATCGTCGTCGCCACGGAGCCGACCCGGTGTCGTGTCACGCAAGGCGCTGCGCGGCAGATGGCGGAGGCGCCACGCCGTGTCGCTGTGCGCATGCGCAGCGGAATCGACGACAAGGATCGGAGCCATTCCGGCCTGGCCGATGATCGACGCGATCAGGACGGGCCGCGCCTCGGCGGCGCGCATCATGGTGATGTTGCGTTCGAGCCTGGCGCTGGTGTGGATGCTGACGACCTCTCGATACGTCGAGACGTAGCCGTCACGCGTGGCGCGCAGCACGTACTCGCCTGGGACCAATGCCAGCGAGAAGTTGCCGGCGCGATCGCTGGTGGCCGCCGCCACGGCATTGCCGAGCGCGACGATGGCGACGCCGCCGATCCCCTGGCCTGCCTGATCGCGGACAACCCCTTGAATTCGTCCGCCGGCGTTGGAGGCCTGAACAGCCACGGGCGCAGCCGGCGTACGTACCTTGGTCTGCGCGTCGACGACGCCAGCACAACCGAGCACGAGTAGTACCGCCAAGACCGAGGTGCCGCGGGGCATTGCAGCCTCCTGGCGCTGTGACATCTCTGTCACACCGCCGGTCACGCGCCCGGGGGACGGGGACGTCAGGCCATGTTAGCAGACGTATCGGGTGATAACATCCGCCGCCGGGAGGCGGCACGACGTGAAAATCCGCAGCGTTCAGGCCCGGGAGATCCTCGATTCCCGCGGGAATCCGACGGTGGAAGTCGAGGTGCTCCTGACCTCGGGCGCGCGCGGGCGGGCGGCGGTGCCGTCGGGCGCCTCGACCGGAACGCGCGAGGCCATCGAACTGCGCGACGGCGACAAGAAGCGCTACGGCGGCAAGGGTGTGTTGAAAGCGGTCGGCCACGTCAACGGCGAGATCGCCGACGCGCTGGCCGGCCTCGAAGTCGATCAGCGGGCGATCGATTCCGGGCTGATCGCGCTCGACGGATCGCCGACGTTGGGACGGCTGGGCGCCAACGCCGTGCTCGGGGTGTCGATGGCGATCGCGCGCGCCGCGGCAGACGCGCGCGGCCTGCCGCTCTACGAATCGCTGGCGGCGCTGGTGCCGCAGGCGGCGCGCGCCAACGGCCCGCTCCTTCCGGTGCCGATGATGAACATCCTCAACGGCGGCGCGCACGCGGACACCAACGTCGATTTTCAGGAATTCATGGTGATGCCGGCCGGCATCGCGACGTTCTCGGATGCGGTCCGCGCCGGGGCCGAGACCTTTCACGCGCTGCGCGCCATCCTCAAAAAACGCGGTCTCGCCACCGGCGTCGGCGACGAAGGCGGCTTCGCGCCGAGCCTGAAATCGAATCGCGAGGCCGTCGAGCTGGTGCTCGAGGCCGTGCAGGCCGCCGGTTACAAGGCCGGCACCGAGATGTTTCTGGCGCTCGACGTCGCGTCGAGCGAGTTCTTCGACGAGGCGACGAAGCATTACGTGCTCAAGAAGTCCGGCGAAGGCACCAAGTCGAGCGACGACATGATCGCGCTCTACGAGGACTGGACGCGCCAGTATCCGATCGTGTCGATCGAAGACGGCCTCGCCGAGGGCGACTGGCCGGGCTGGAAAACGTTGACCGCCGCGCTGGGGTCGCGTGTCCAGCTGGTCGGCGACGACGTGTTCGTCACCAATCCGAAGATCTTGAAGGAAGGGATCGAGCAGGGCGTCGGCAACGCGCTGCTGGTGAAACTGAACCAGATCGGGACAGTCAGCGAAACGCTCGCCGCGGTCGAGATGGCGCGGCAGGCCGGCTACAACAGCGTCATCTCGCATCGATCGGGTGAGACCGAGGACACGACGATCGCCGACCTGGCGGTGGCGACCTGCGCCGGCCAGATCAAGACCGGCTCGGCCAGCCGTTCGGATCGCACCGCGAAATACAATCAGTTGCTGCGCATCGAGGCCGCATTAGGTCAGGCGGCGAGGTACGCGGGGAAAAGCGTCCTGAAGAAGTGACAAGTGTTGGGGTCGCGTCTTGAATTGACGTACGTCAATTCAAGACGCGACCCCATTGAGTGTCCTCTAATGCCTACAGTCGTTCTGCTTCGCCACGGCGAAAGCACCTGGAACAAGGAAAACCGCTTCACCGGCTGGACCGACGTCGATCTGAGCGACAAGGGCCGGGCAGAGGCGCGCGCCGCGGGCCAGTTGTTGCGCGCCGAGGGCTTCACGTTCGACGTCGCCTACACGTCGGTGCTGACGCGCGCGATTCGCACCTGTTTCATCGCGCTCGACGAACTGCAGTTGCTCTGGATTCCGATGATCCGCGATTGGCGGTTGAACGAGCGGCACTACGGCGCGCTGCAGGGCCTGAACAAGGCGGAAACCGCGGCGAAACACGGCGACGCGCAGACGAAGATCTGGCGCCGCAGCTACGACATCCCGCCGCCAGCGCTGACCGCCGACGACCCGCGCCATCCTTCGCACGACCCGCGCTACGCGTCGCTCTCACCGGCCGAGCGGCCGGCGACCGAGTCGCTCAAGGACACCGTCGCGCGCTTCGTGCCGTACTGGACGCAGACCATCGCGCCGGCGATCGCGCACGGCCAGCGGGTGCTGATCACCGCGCACGGCAATTCGCTGCGCGCGCTGGTGAAGCACCTCGACAGCATCAGCGATGCCGACATCGTCGAGCTGAACATTCCGACGGGAATACCTTTGGTGTACGAGCTCGATGACAAGATGCGCGCGCTGGCGCATCGCTATCTCGGCGACGCAGACGCGGCCGCGCGCGCGGCCGCGGCGGTCGCCGCGCAGACGCGCGGGTAGTCAGGCTGCGGGCTGCCTACTCTTCTTTCTGCGCCGGCTCGTCCGCTGAGATCCGCAGGCTCTTCAGGAATCTGCGATCGTTGGCGCTCATCTCGAACGTCGAACGCGCAGCGGCGGCAGCGGCGGCTTTGCGCGACGTCTTCTCGCGCGCCGGGCCGGTGCCTGGACGATTGCTGAAGCCGATCACGGCTTCGAGCGAGACTTTGAGATCGAACCCGGCGGCGCGAGCTTTCTCGCGACACGCCTCGACGCGTGCGTCGTCGGCCAAAGCGGCGGCGATGGCGTCGGTCAGCTCTCGAGCCAACTGGTTCACGAGCGAATCCATGCGGACCTCCACGCTGCGTCGAGCTGGGTACCAGACGCAGAGCCCAGACGTACCGCTCTCAACTTCGGGCGAAGTGAAGCAGCGCGTGTGCTGGGGAATGACCGAGGCATGAATGAGGCCTGGGGTTATGTGCTGGAAAACTGCGGCAATTGTAGAGGTCGCGTGTACATAGTGTCAAACACCAATCTTGTCGCCACAATTTCGTCACTGACCCTTTTGTTAGAATGCCGCCGATGACACGTCATTTCGCGCGTCCGGAGGACCGTCCGGAGGCGCGTGAAGACGGCGATGCGCTCCCTGGCGTCTTCCCGTATACGCGCGGCATCCAGCCGACGATGTACCGTGGCCGGCTGTGGACGATGCGGCAATACGCCGGATTTGGCACGGCCGCTGAATCCAATACCCGCTACCGGTACCTGCTCGACCAAGGTGTCAGTGGACTGAGCGTCGCGTTCGACCTGCCTACACAAATGGGCTATGACTCGGACCACCCGATGGCGGGCGGTGAGGTCGGCCGGGTCGGCGTCGCGATCGACTCGATTGAAGACATGGCGGTGCTCTTCGAGGGCATTCCGCTCGGCCAGGTGTCGACGTCGATGACCATCAATGCGACGGCGATCATCCTGCTCGCGCTGTACGTGGCCGTCGGCAAGCGCCAGGGCGTGCCGCTGGAGAAGCTCTCCGGAACGATCCAGAACGACGTGCTGAAGGAATACATCGCCCGCGGCACCTACATCTATCCGCCGCGCGACTCGCTGCGCATCATCACCGACATTTTCGCGTGGTGCGAGCGCGAACTCCCGAACTGGAACACCATCTCGATCAGCGGGTACCACATCCGCGAAGCGGGATCGACGGCCGTCCAGGAAGTGGCGTTCACGATCGCCAACGCGATTGCCTACGTCGAGGCGGCCCGCGCCGCCGGGCTCGACGTCGACAAACTTGGCCAGCGACTCTCGTTCTTCTTCGCCTCGCACAACGACTTTCTCGAGGAGGTCTCGAAGTTCCGCGCCGCGCGGCGGCTGTGGGCGCACGTGATGCGGGATCGCTTCGGCGCGAAGAACCCGCGCGCCATGCAGCTGCGATTTCACACCCAGACCGCCGGCAGCACGCTCGCCGCGCAACAGCCGGACAACAACATCGTGCGCGTCGCGATGCAGGCGCTGGCCGCGGTCCTGGGCGGGACGCAGTCGCTGCACTGCAACGGTCGCGACGAGGCGCTGGCGCTGCCGACCGAAGAGGCGGCGCGGATCGCGCTGCGCACGCAGCAGATCATCGCCGCCGAGTCCGGCGTCGCCAACACCGTCGACCCGTTCGGCGGCGCCTGGGCGATCGAAAAGCGGACCGCCGAGATCGAGGCCGAGGCGCGCGCGTTGATCGCGTCGATCGATGCCGCTGGTGGCACGCTTGCGGCGATTGAAAGCGGGCGGATCCAGCGACAGATTCAGGACGCCGCCTACACCGCCCAGCGCGCCATCGACAGCGGCGAACAGCAGATCGTCGGCGTCAACACCCTCGAGACCAACGAGGCGACGTCGATCGAGCTGCTGCGCATCGATCCGGAAAGCGAGCGCCGTCAGGCGGCGGCGGTCGCCGCGGTTCGGGCGAGTCGCGATCGGCAGGCCTGGCAGCAGGCCATCGACGCCGTCGACGCGGCGGCGCGACAGGGCATCAACCTGGTGCCGCCGGTGATTGCCGCGGTCGAAGCGCGGGCGACGCTGGGTGAGATCGCCGACACACTCCGGCGCGTCTTCGGCGAACATCGTGAAATCCACACCTGACGCGCCGCTGCTGCAGGTCGAACATCTGCGGACGGTGTTCACCCTCGCCGGCGGCCGCGAGGCCGCCGCGGTCGACGACGTGTCGTTTCACGTCGGCCATGGCGAAACGCTCGGGCTGGTCGGCGAATCGGGATCCGGTAAGTCGGTGACGGCGCTGTCGATCATCCGGCTGGTGCTGCCGCCCGGACGGATTGCCGCCGGCCGCGTGATGCTCGACGGCCGCAACCTGCTCGAACTCGGCGAGGAAGAGATCCGGCGCGTGCGCGGGCCGCGGATCGGCTTCGTGTTTCAGGAGCCGATGGTCGCGCTGAACCCCGTCTACACGATCGGCTACCAGATCGAAGAGACACTCGGCGTGCACGGCCTCGCGCGCGGCGCCGCGGCGAAAGCGCGCGTCATCGAGTTACTCGAGGCGGTGCGAATTCCCGACCCGGCGCGGCGCGCCCGCGAGTACCCGCATCAACTGAGCGGCGGCTTGCGGCAGCGGGCGATGATCGCGCTGGCGCTGTGCGCCAATCCGGCCCTCTTGATCGCCGACGAGCCGACGACGGCGCTCGACGTGACCGTGCAGGCCGAGATTCTCGACCTGTTGCGCGACATGCGGCGCGAGTTCAATCTGTCGCTGCTGCTGATCACCCACGACCTCGGCGTCATCGCTGAGATGGCCGACCGCGTCGCGGTCATGTACGCGGGGCGGATCGTCGAGCAGGCGCCGGTCTCGGCGTTGTTCGCGTCGCCGGCGCATCCGTACACGCGCGGCCTGCTGGCGTCGATTCCCGGCGGCACGCCGGGCAAACGCCTGGCGTCGATTCCCGGCAACGTCCCGGCGATCGGCCAACTGCCGTCGGGGTGCGCCTTCGCGCCGCGATGCCCCGATCGCTTCGACCCGTGCGCCGCCAAACCGGAGACGACGCCGGTGGCCGGCGCCGCCAACCATGACGTCCGCTGCTTCCTCAACGATGTCCGCGCTCGTTGACGTCCGCCGGCTGGTGAAGGAATTCCCCACCGCGGGGAAACTGTTCCGCCGTGGCGCGCCGTTCCGCGCCGTCGACGAGGTGACGTTTCAGGTCAACGCCGGCGAGACGTTCGGGCTGGTCGGCGAGTCGGGCTGCGGCAAGACGACGACCGGGCGCTGTCTGCTCCGCCTGATCGAACCGACCTCGGGCGAGATCCGCATCAACGACCTGGACGTGCGCGCGCTGTCCGGCGGCGATTTACGTCGCGCGCGCCGGCATTTCCAGATCGTGTTTCAGGATCCGTATTCGTCGCTGAACCCGCGGATGCGCGTCGGGCAGATCGTCCGCGAGCCGCTGATCATCCATCGCATCGGCACGCGCGATGAGCAACGCGCCCGCGTCGCGTCGCTGTTCGAACTGGTCGGGCTGGATCCGGCCGACGCCGAGAAGTATCCGCATCAGTTCAGCGGCGGCCAGCGGCAACGTATCGGTCTGGCGCGCGCCCTGGCGCTCGAGCCCTCGCTGGTGATCTGCGACGAGCCGGTATCGGCGCTCGACGTGTCGGTGCAGGCGCAGGTCATCAACCTGCTGCTCGATCTTCAGCGGCGGCTCGGCCTCACCTACCTCTTCATCGCGCACGACCTCCGGCTGGTCCGGCAGATCTGCGACCGCGTCGCGGTGATGTACCGTGGCCGCATCGTCGAGCTGGCCCCGGCTGAACGCGTGTTCAGCGCGCCGCAGCACCCCTACACGAAGGCGCTGCTGTCGGCGATTCCCAAGCTGGCGCCGGGGGCGAAACTGGAGCGGATTCCGTTCGACGCGTCGTTGTTCAAGCGGGTCGAGCTGCGGGAGATCGAGAAAGACCACTTCGCCGCGGTCTGAACACCTGTCACAAGAGCCTTCGACATGAAGGAAGTGAAGGGCGTGAAGGGCATGAAGAAAACCCTACTTCTGCTTTTTCTTGCTGCGAGCTGGATCACGTTGCACGCTGCGTCGTTTCAGCAGCCTGCGACCTACGACCTCCTGATTCGTGGCGGCCGAATCCTCGACGGATCCGGCAATCCATGGTTCTACGGTGACGTCGCGGTGAAGGACGGCCGCATCGCCGCCGTCGGCGCGATCGCGGACGCCAAGGCCGCGCGGGTCATCGACGCGGCCGGCAAGTTCGTCACGCCCGGATTCATCGACCTGCACTCGCACAGCGATGCGGGTTTGGCGTCGATGGAATTGCGGCACAGCCCGAACATGGTCGCGCAGGGCATCACGCTGTCGGTGGTCAACCAGGACGGTCGATCGCCGCGCTGGCCGATTCGCGATCAAAAAGCGCTCTACGAAAAGCAGGGCATCGGCACCAACGCCGTGCTGATGGTCGGTCACGGCACCGTGCGGACGCGAGTGATGGGCCAGCGCGACACTCAAGTCGCGACCGACGCCGATATCGCCGCGATGCAGAAGCTCGTCGACGAAGGCATGCGCGATGGCGCGGCCGGCCTGTCGACGGGTCTGGAGTACGACCCGGGCCGGTTCTCCGAGACCCGCGAAGTCATTGCGCTCACCCGCGCGGTCAAGCCGTACGGCGGCTTCTACATCAGCCACGAACGCAGTGAGGGCGCCGATCCGATGTGGAAGGTGGCGTCGGATCCGACGCCGTTCGTCAGCCTGCTCGAGGCGGTACAGGAGACGATCACGATCGGCCGCGAGACCGGCGTGCGGGTGGTCGCGTCACATCTGAAGGCGAAGGGCCAGACCTACTGGGGATCGAGCGTCGCGGCGACGCGGCTGATTCGCGAGGCGCGTGCCCAGGGCGTCGAAGTCTACGCCGATCAGTATCCGTACGAGACCTCGGGCACCGACGGCAACACCGTGCTGGTGCCCGGTTGGGCGCTGGTACCGCCGGGAGAGAGTTCGGCCAATCAGCTTTCAGCCGGGGCTCGCGGCGGTGGCGGCGGGGTCAAGGATCGATTCAAAGCGCGGCTGGCGATTGACGATGACGTCCGGAAGATCCGCATCGACATCGCGCACGAGATCGATCGCCGCGGCGGCGCCTCGCGGATCATGATCAACGAATTCCCCGAGCCGAAATACGTCAACAAGTCGCTGCAATTCATCGCCGACGATCTCAAGATGCCGCCGCTCGACGCGGTGATCTGGCTGCAGTTGAACGGCGCCGACCGCGCCGGCGGCGCGCGGATGCGCGGCTTCTCACTCGCCGAGATCGACATGGACGAGATCATGAAGCAGGACTTCACCGCCACGTGCACTGACGGCGACACCGTTCGCTTCGGCCAGGGCACGCCGCACGCACGTTTCTACGGCACGATGCCGCGCAAGATTCGCTACTACGCGCTGGACCGCAAGGTCATCGAGCTGCCGTTCGCGATTCGATCGATGACGTCGCTGCCGGCGCAAATCATCGGACTGAAAGACCGCGGGCTGCTTCGCGCCGGCAACTGGGCCGATATCGTCGTGTTCGACCCGAACACGATCGCCGACACCGCGACGTTCACCGAGCCGCACCAGTATCCGACCGGGATTCCGTTCGTCTTCGTCAACGGCGTCGCCGTCGTCGACGGCGGCAAGATCACCGGCGCGACGCCGGGGAAGGTTCTGGGGACGGGGGTGTTTTCCACAGATCCGGCCAAATTGGGGACAGGGGTCGCGCGTTAGCCGCCGACCCCTGTCCCCAAAACGGCCGGATCTGTGGAAAACACCCCCGTCCCCAGAACGCGGGCGTCGCCTATGCCGCTCTGAGAACGTCCTTTTCGACCTGCCCGTCGCGGATGTGGATGGCGCGATGGGCATGGGCGGCAACGTCGGGTTCGTGGGTGACGAGGACGATGGTATTCCCGCCTTCGTGGAGGCGTTCGAACAGGGCCATGATCTCGACGCCCGTCTTGGAGTCGAGGTTCCCAGTCGGCTCGTCGGCAAGCAGGATTGACGGGTTGTTCACGAGCGCGCGCGCGATCGCGACGCGCTGGCGCTGGCCGCCAGAGAGCTGATTCGGCCGGTGCGTCTTGCGATCGCCAAGCTCGACCTTCTCGAGCGCCAGGTTGGCGCGCTCAACGCGCGTCTTCGACGGCACCCCGGCGTAGATCAGCGGCAGCTCGACGTTGTGCAGCGCGGTCGCGCGCGGCAGCAAATTGAACGTCTGAAACACGAAGCCGATCTCTTCATTTCTGATGCGCGCCAGCTCGTCGTCGTTCATCTGGCTCGCCTGTTTTCCGTTGAGCAGATAGCTGCCCTTCGACGGCGTGTCGAGGCAGCCGATCAGGTTCATCAGCGTCGACTTGCCGGAGCCCGACGGCCCCATGATGGCGACGTATTCGCCACGCTCAATCTGAATCGACACGCCGCGCAGCGCATGCACCTCTTCGGTGCCCATGACGTAGGTTTTCCAGAGGTCGACGGTCTCAATCAGAGGCATATTTTTTTCAGGCTGCAGGCTTCGGGCTACAGGCTACCGGTACGAGCCACAGCGTTCAATACGCGCCTGTAAGACGCCCGGTTCCGGACGGTGGTTTGCTACCCCTCCAGCGCCTCGTACTCGTCCTTGAGTTTGGCGACCACGTTCGGGTCGGCCAGCGTGGTGGTGTCGCCGAGCGCCTTGCCTTCGGCGATGTCACGCAGCAGGCGCCGCATGATTTTGCCCGAGCGCGTCTTCGGCAGGTCGGGCGAGAACAGGATCTGATCCGGCTTGGCAATGGCGCCGATCTTCTTCGCGACGTGATCGCGCAGCTCCTCGATCAGCTCCGCCGACGCCTGCACGCCTTCTTTCAGGGTCACAAATGCGGCCACCGCCTGGCCTTTGATCTCATGCGACTTGCCGACGACCGCCGCCTCCGCAACTTTCGGATGGTCGACGAGCGCGCTCTCGACCTCCATCGTGCCGATGCGGTGACCAGCAACGTTGAGGACGTCGTCGACGCGGCCGAGCAGCCAGTAGTCGCCATCGCTATCGACGCGGGCGCCGTCGCCAGTGAAGTAGACGCCGTCCTTCCATTTGGTGAAGTACTGCTGGACGAAGCGCTCGGGGTCGCCGTAGATGCCGCGCAGCATGCCCGGCCACGGTTTGGTCAGCGCCAGCAAGCCGCCGCCCTGGCTGACGCGCTCGCCGGCAGCGTTGCGAATCTCGGCGGTGACGCCGGGAAACGGCTTGGTCGCCGAGCCGGGTTTGAGCGTGGTGATGCCCGGCAGCGGCGTGATCAGGATGTGCGCGGTCTCGGTTTGCCACCAGGTGTCGACCACCGGGCAGCGGCTCTTGCCGATGTGCTCGTGGTACCACATCCACGCTTCCGGGTTGATCGGCTCGCCGACCGACCCGAGCAGGCGGAGCGTCGAGAGGTCGCGGGTGAGCGGCCACTCCGTTCCCCAGCGCATGAACGCGCGAATCGCGGTCGGCGCGGTGTAGAAAATCGTGACGCCGTGGCGCTCGATCAATTCCCAGAAGCGATCTTTCTTCGGCCAGTCGGGTGCGCCTTCGTACATCAGCACCGTCGCGCCGTTGGCGAGCGGTCCGTAGACGACGTAACTGTGGCCGGTGATCCAGCCGATGTCGGCGGTGCACCAGTAGACGTCTTCTTCACGCAGATCGAAGACCAGCTTGGTCGTCGCGTAGACGCCGGTGAGGTAGCCGCCGGTGGTGTGGACGATGCCCTTCGGCTTGCCGGTCGTCCCGGACGTGTAGAGGATGAAGAGCATGTCCTCGGCGTCCATGGCTTCGGGCGGGCACTTCGCCGCGGCGTCGAGCATCAGCTCGTGCCACCACTGGTCGCGGCCTTCCTTCATCCGTATCGGCATCTGATCGCCGTGCTGCCGCTTGTAGACGACGACGTGCTGGATCGAAGGCGTGTCGGTGAGCGCCTCGTCGGCCATCTGCTTCAACGGCACCAGCGCGCCGCGGCGATAGCCGCCGTCGGCGGTGACGAGCACCGTCGCCTGCTGGTCGTTGATGCGATCGCGCAGCGATTCGGCGCTGAAACCGCCGAACACGACGGAGTGCACGGCGCCGATCCGCGTGCACGCCAGCATCGCAATCGCCAGCTCGGGCACGAGCGGCATGTAGAGCGCGACACGATCGCCCTTCGCGACGCCGAGCGACTTGAGGACGTTGGCGAAGCGGCAGACTTCACGATGGAGATCGAAGTAGGTGAACGTGCGGCGGTCGCCGGGCTCGCCTTCCCAGATCAGCGCCGCCTTGTTCCGGCGCGGCCCGGTCAGATGGCGATCGAGACAGTTCGCGCTGACGTTCAGCTTGCCGCCGACGAACCATTGCACGTGCGGCGGCTGCCAGTCGAGCACGCGCGTCCACGGTGCGATCCAGTCGAGTTCGCCGGCAAAGCCGGCCCAGAAACTTTCCGGATCGGCGGCGGCGCGTCGATAGATGTCCGGGTCGTGGGCCAGCGCGTGCTCACGCCACCACGGTGAAGGCGGAAACGTCCGCCCTTCGTTCAGGAGCGCGTCGAATTCTTGTTTCGCCATAATCCGGTAGGGTCAAACACGGGTCAGACCCCTTTGAGTTCTCAAAGGGGTCTGACCCGTGTTTGACCCCGAGCTAGCCCGCGGGCGTCGGCGGGATTTTCTTCTTGAAGATCGCCAGGCCGATCAGACCGCCGAGCATCGCGATCACCGGATAGCAGATCAGGTTGAACACGAAGATGAGGATGACGATGCTGCGGCCCTGCAGCAGGTTGAGGATCATCTCGCGCGTCTGCGCCGGAATCTCCGGGTTCTGCTCGAGCTGATTGCGAATCTCCTCGGTCGGCATCATGCCGGTAATCGAGAACATCACCGAGGCCGCCATCGCGGCAATGACGCCGCCAATCAGACCGGCGAGCAAACCGCCGAGCACCGCGTCGGCGGCCTCAATCGGCTCCGCCTGCTTCTGCTGCTGGAGGTAGACCGTCAGCGCGCCGCCGACGATGACCCACAGACAGCAACAGATGCTGACGACCGGCAGCGACGAGAGGACACCGATGAGCAACCCACCAAGCAGCGCTGGCTGAAGCCTCTTCATGCTCGTCCTCTCCTCCGAGGGGTGACGCGGCGCGCGGCCGCGATCAGTCGTAGTACTCGCGGCCGAGGTGCGTGATCATGTCCTCGCCGCGCATATACCGCAGCGTGTTCTTCAGCTTCATCAACTGAATGAACAGGTCGTGCTCGGGATACAGCCCCTTCGCGTACATCGGGCTCTTGAAGTAGAACGACAGCCACTCCTGGATGCCGCTCATGCCGGCGCGCTTGGCCAGATCGAGGAACAGCGCGACGTCGAGCACGATCGGCGCGGCGAGAATGCTGTCGCGGCAGAGGAAGTTCACCTTCAACTGCATCTTGTAGCCGAGCCAGCCGACCAGGTCGATGTTGTCCCAGCCCTCTTTGTTGTCGCCGCGCGGCGGATAGTAGTTGATGCGGACGACGTGGTGCAGATCGCCGTAGAGCTCGGGATAGAGATTCGGCTGCAGGATGTAGTCGAGGACCGACTTCTTGCTCTCTTCCTTGGTCTTGAACGATTCCGGATCGTCGAGCACTTCGCCGTCGCGATTGCCGAGGATGTTGGTCGAGTACCAGCCCTCGATGCCGATCAGCCGCGCTTTCAGTCCCGGCGCGATGATCGTCTTGATCAGCGTCTGCCCGGTCTTCAGATCCTTGCCGGTCAGCGGCGAGCCGGTCTTGGCGGCCAACTCAAGCAGCGCCGGAATATCCGCGCTCAGATTCGGCGCCGCGTTGGCGTAGGGAATGCCCTCGCTGATCGCCGCATACGCGTAAATCATGCTCGACGGAATCGCCGGGTCCGACGCCTCGAGCCCCTTCTCGAATGCCGCCATCGATTCGTGGCACGGCGCTTCGGTCATGAACACTTCGGTGCTGCCACACCAGACCATGACCAGACGATTGAGATTGTGCTGCGCCTTGAACTTGCGGATGTCGTCAATCACCTGATTGGCGAGATCCTTCTTGTTCTTGCCCTTCTTGACGTTCGGGCCGTCCAGGCGCTTGACGTACTGACGATCGAACACCGCCGGCCACGGCTTGATCGCGGCCAGTTCGTCCTTGATCTGGTCGAGCAGCGCCGGCTCGAGCACGCCGGCGGTCCTGGCCGCCTCGTAGCAGTTGTCGTCGAAGATGTCCCAGCCGCCGAAGACGATGTCGTTCAGCCCCGTGAGATCGATGAATTCGTTGATCCTCGGCGTGCGCGACTCGGTGCGCTTGCCGAGCCGGATGGT
>Ga0173480_10000485_pt1 | contig 13273 bp, 11 predicted proteins | sample NitcycUS209509C1_FD_122622 | JGI IMG/M metagenome (GOLD analysis project Ga0173480, IMG submission 122622) | Soil microbial communities from Arlington Agricultural Research Station in Wisconsin, USA - Nitrogen cycling UWRJ-S209-509C-1 (version... | ecosystem: Environmental > Terrestrial > Soil... | reverse complement strand
GTACGGCTCCGGAAGTAGGTAACGCCGGCGGCCCACACCTCCTGGCTGCCGATCGGGGCGAAGACGCGCGGGCCACCATCAGCGGTGGCGGCCTGTCCGGTTACCCGCCGGAGGTAGCCGGCCAGGTCGTCACGGTTCAGCAGGGCATCCCACTCTTTGTCGATCGTCAGCCACATCCCGTCGCGTTCGAGAAGGACGCGGCTTTCCAGTCGATAGAGGCGCATCAGCCGGCCATCTTACAAGTCGCGGCGGGTCACGGGCGTCAAGTTTGCGACAAAGGAGCGTATCTTATGGCCCCATGCCGGCGACCGCCGTCCGCGCGCACAACTGTCGCTCGATCCTGGCCGTCGTTCTCGCGCTTGCCGCCGCGCCCGCCGCCATCCCTGCCGAGGACGGCTACGACCTCTGGCTTCGCTACGCACCGATCGAACACGCCGCGCTGCGCGCCGGGATCAATCGAGCGCGGCTACGCGGGTCGCTCGTTGTGGAGGTGGGGCGAGCTGCCGGCGGCGATCGATCCGAGGCTGCACGACTACGCGCGCGCGAACGCGTCGCTCGGCCTGAACGGCACCGTTCTCAACAACGTGAACGCGAACGCGCAGTCGCTTACCGCTGGTTACATCGCCAAGGCCGCCGCCATCGCCGACACGTTCCGGCATGAAGGTGTACTTGTCAGCGAACTTCGCCGCGCCGAGCACCATCGGCGGCTTGAAGACGGCCGACCCGCTCGACCCGGCGGTACGGTATTGCGCGGCGGCGCGGGCAGCACGCGCACAGCGCGCACCGGCGCCTTTACTTCGGCGCCCAGAACGGCTCTCCTGCCTTCACGAGCTGCACCGGTACTTCGGGGACCAATCCCGTGATCCACTGCGCCATCTCCAGCATGCCGGACTCCTCGGATACGGCGTGGCCGAGCATGATCCACCCCTTGGGAATGCCGAGCGCGGCGGCGTCGAGGACGTACTCGGGGCTGTCGAGCACGCCATCGACTTCCTGCTGCTCGCCGCTGATCACGACGTCCACCTCGGCGGTGTTCGCGGCGCCGGTTGCATAGCCGACGCCGAGCTGAACGCGGCTTACTCTGGCATTCGGGTCGCCGACGACTCGCAGCGCCCTGGCGCCCGTCCGTCGCTGCACCGACGCCGCCAGGGCGCCGAGCGTCGTCTCCGGCAGGATGAACCGGTGGGATCCCGGTGAGGTCTCGTACTTCGCGTCCAGGCCGATTTCACGTGCGCTGCCGACGAAGGTGAAATCGGGACGCTGATCGTGCATCGAGTCGTGCGTCCGGAAGACGACGACGTTGTGCGCGACGAGGTACGCGAGCTTCTGTTGGTACACGAGCGGATCGGCGTCGACGAGGCTCTTGTCGTCCCGATCGTTCCAGAAGGTGACCTCGTGCGGAATGATCATGTTGAGCCCCGCCGCCACCGCCCGCTGGATGACGTCGAAGCTCGCGAACACCGTGGTGGCGATGCCGGTCACGGGCGTCTCAGGGCTGCCCGACTTGAAGGTGTCGCGGTAGGTGTTCTCGCGCCACGGCGCGCCCAGGTTCTTCTTGATGCGATCGACGACCTCGCCGGCGGTCATACGGGCGGCCTCCAGTAGGGATCGCCCGCGGGCAGCCAGCGCACCGGAGCTTCGGGCACGATCGGGCGCAGCCAGTCGGCGCACATCTTCATGCCGGCCTCCTCGGACAGCGAGCGGCCGATGAGAATCAACCCCTTGCCCAGCCCGGCGTTCACGACGTCGCGCGAGTACTCGGACGACTCCCACTCGCGGATCTCGCCGGCGATGACGGCGTCCACCTGCGGCAGAAGCGCCACGATCTCCTGAACGGCTCTCGTGCCGGGCAGCAGGCCGATTGTCCGCACGCGCGTCTGCTCGCGGCCGACGACACGCACGCCGCCACGCGCCTCGAGTCTTGATTTCACGCGGGCGGCGAGCGCCTCGAGCGCGATCGCGGGCACCGTCAGGCGTGCCGGGTCGCCGTTCGTGCGGTAGCGCGCCCACCCCAGCGCGTTCGCGAGCCCCTCCGCGAACGGATCGGGGGAACGCAGCCGCCAATGGTCGCTGAAGCGCCAGACGACCAGGCGGTTGGCGCGGATGAATTCGTTCTTCGCGGTGAACACTTGATCGGGCGTCGGAGGCGCTGCGGCGTCGCGGCCGCGCCCCGCCGGCGGCGTCGGGCTGTCGACGCGCGAGTAGAACGTCGGCCCCGCGGTGACGATCAGATTCGCACCGGCCTTGACCGCCCGGCGCATCACGTCGATCGTCGCGAGCGAGGTCGTGACGACGCCGGTAACCGGGCTCGTGGGCTCGCCGGCTTTGAACGTGTCCACCGTGTCGGTCTTCCACTCACCGCCGACCGCCTTCCGCACGCGGTCGACGATCTCCTGCGCGGTGACCGTCACGGCACCGATCGCGGCAGGACGTACTACCCAGGTCGCCGCCGCGGCACCAGCCGCGCTCATCTTGACGAACTCGCGGCGCGAGACGCGGTGCCTCATGACGTCTTCGACTGTTCGCGCGCCCGGCGAGAGGCCGCGGCCGCGTCCAGCGCGTCGACGATGCGATCGACGTCGTACACACAGCCGGCCCAGGTGCCGCCGCTCGCGCGCTGCAACGCGGCCCACAGGCGGGTGTCGTCCGGCAGCCGCTCGTGGGGGCCAAGCCCCGGATGTCGCGGCCGGCTGCGAAGTAGCGCCTGACACGCATCGGCATCCAGCGGCACACCTTCGGAGCCCACCAGGTTGACGCGGCCGCTCAGCGTGTTCCGATCGATCTCGATCTCGATGAGATCCCCGTCTCGAACCCGCCCGATCGGCCCGTCGTCCAGCGCTTCGGGGCCGACGTGGCCGATGCAGGCGCCGCTCGAGAACCCGGAGAACCGCCCGTCCGTGACCAGTGCCACCTGCCTGCCCCACGGCAGGTAACGCAGCGCCGTGGTGATCTGCGCCGTCTCCTGCATCCCGGTGCCCGACGGGCCCATGCCGATCAACACGATCACGTCGCCTTCGTGGATTGGTGCGCTGGACGCGCCCTTGACGGCTTGGATGGCGTCGTGCTCGTCAGTGAACACACGGGCGGGGCCGCGGCGCCGGTAGACGCCGTCGTCGTCGATCACGGACGGATCGATGGCGGTGGCTTTGATCACCGATCCCTCCGGGGCGAGGTTGCCGAGCGCGAACACGACCGTGCTGGTGAGCCCCGCGCGCCGCGCCGCGTCGGGCGCCATGATGACCTGATCCGGATCGATCGCCGACGCCGAAGCAAGACGTGCGCGCGCCGCCTGCCGCCGCTCGCTCGATGCCCACCAGTCGAGCGTGGCGTCGACCGTGTCGCCGGTGGCCGTGAGTGCGCGGCCGTTGAGGAGCCCCATCTGGCGGAGGTGCAGCATCACCTCCGGCACGCCGCCGGCCATGAACACCTGCGCGGTGGCGAAGCCGCGCGGGCCGTTCGGCAGTGCGTCCACGAGGCGCGGCGTCGAACGGTTGATCCGGTTCCAGTCGTCGATCGCCGGCGGCGTCAAGCCGGCGGCCGCGGCAATCGCCGGGATGTGCAGCAGCAGATTCGTTGAGCCGCCGAACGCGGCGTGCACCAGCATCGCATTCTCTACGGCGGCGTCTGTGAGCAGTCGGCTCACCGGCAGCGCCAGCGCGTCGAGCCGCCGCAGGGCGGCGGCCGATCGACTGGCGAGCTCCAGCCACACGGGCTCGCCCGACGGCGCCAGCGCGCTGTGCGGCACCGCCAGCCCCAGGCCTTCCGCCACCACCTGCGACGTGGCCGCCGTGCCGAGGAACTGGCAGCCGCCGCCCGACGATCCGCACGCCCGGCATCCCATGGTGGCGGCGTAATCCAGGCTGATCAGGTCGTGCGAGAACCGGGCCCCGAGGCTCTGCACCTGCCCCGCATCTTCCGCGTCGCGCGCGGGGAGCGTCACGCCGCCGGGGACGACCACACCGGGCAGCCGCTTCGTTCCGGCGAGCGCCAGCATCGTGGCCGGGAGCCCCTTGTCGCACGTGGCGATGCCAAGCACGCCGGAGGCGGTGGGCAGCGACCGGATCAGCCGCCGCATGACGACGGCCGCGTCGTTCCGATACGCCAGGCTGTCGAACATGCCGGTCGTGCCCTGCGTCCGGCCATCGCACGGGTCGCTGCAGTAGACGGCGAACGGGATCGCGCCAGCGGCGCGCAACGCCTCGGCGGCGGCGCGTACCAACAGGCCGATCTCCCAGTGTCCCGTGTGATAGCCGAGGGCGATCGGCTCACCCTGCTCCGAGCGCATCCCGCCCATGGTGCTGACGATGACGTACTGCCGTCCGCCCAGCGCATCCGGGCGCCAGCCCATCCCGGCGTTCTGCGTGAGGCCGAAGACGTTGCCGCTTGGCTCGTTGCGCAGCATCTCCGGCGTCAAGGGCAGGCGTCCGGCGGGACCTTCGCCTTCGATGCGCGACCGGCCGATAGTGGCCGCCGACCCGAGCACCTGCTCGAGCGGCGGTGCGGTCCTGGGTGTCATCGGCGCCCTACGTTATCACCGCGGCAATCGCCGCACCGGGCGCTTGCGGCAAATTTGGATCGGCGCACGTTTCCCGCCCGGCTACGATGGCCGGACGATTGGAGGGTGAATGGCCGTGGTCGAGCCTCGTGCGTGCCTGGTGGTCCTCGCGGTGATGGGCATCGTGGCGTGCTCCACGCCATCGGGGACACCAGCCGAGCCTGCGTCCGCGCAGCCGCCGGCCGCCGCGGCAACCACGGCGGCGCCGTTCGGTAAGCTAGGCGACACGCCGGTGCAGGTCTACACCCTCACCAACAGGAACGGGCTGGTGGCGAAGATCACGAACTATGGCGCCATCGTGACCGAGCTGCACGTGCCCGACCGGACCGGCCGGCTCGCCGATGTCGTATCGGGTTTCGACACGCTCGATGGGTATCTGACGAACGTGTCCTATTTCGGCGCGATCGTCGGGCGCGTGGCCAACCGCATCGGCAACGCCGCGTTTGCGCTCGACGGCACGCGCTACACGCTGGCGGCCAACGACAAGCCGCACCATCTCCACGGCGGCAGCAGAGGCTGGGACAAGGTCGTGTGGACCGCCAGGCCCTTCGACGCCGAAGCCGGGCCGTCGCTCGAGCTGACCTATGTCTCCGCAGATGGTGAGGAAGGCTATCCGGGCACGGTGACCGCCAAGACCGTCTACACGCTCACCCGCGACAACGAGCTACGGGTGGACATGGAGGCGACTACCGACAAGCCCACGCTCGTCAACCTGGCGCACCACGGCTACTGGAACCTGGGTGGCCACGATTCGGGCACCATCCTCGATCACGAGCTGACGCTGTATGCGGACCACTACACGCCGGGCGTGCCGCTGGTTCCGAGCGGCGAGACGAGAGCTGTCACAGGCACGCCGTTCGACTTCACCAGTGCGAAGCCGGTCGGACGGGATCTGAAACGGACCGGGCTCACGCCGGCCGGCTACGACCACAACTTCGTGGTGAACGGCGACCCCGGACAGCTACGGCCGGTGGCGCGGCTCAAGGACCCGAAATCGGGCAGGGTCATGACCCTCACGGCCGATCAGCCCGGCGTGCAGTTCTACACCGGCAACTTCCTCGACGGCTCGCTGACGGGCAAAGGCGCCACCTACGTGCAGCACGCCGCGCTGTGCCTCGAGACGCAGAAGTTCCCCAACGCCATCAACGTGCCGACGTGGCGGGATCAGGTAGTCCTGCGGCCCGGCCAGACCTACCGGCACCGGATGATTCACGCCTTCACGGCCGAGCCATGACACGCGCGCTGCGCTGGCGCGACGTGCGCGCCGACTTCGGCTTTCGCACGGCACGCGTCGCCGGGCACCGCCTGTTCAGCCCGGCCCTCGGCGGAGGCAGCATCCTCGACGTCGGCGGCTACCCGGTCTCCTTCGCGCGCCTGATCGCGGGCTGGCGGAGCGCGTGCCGTTCGCCGAACCGGTGGCGCTCACGGGCAGCGGTCTCATCGGTCCTCGAAGCGGAGTACGTCGCGCATAGGCTTCCAGCAATCGAGGCCGAGTAGCCGGCCATGAGCTGGGCCGACACGCTCGGCAACCTGCGTGTCATGGACGCCTGGAACGCGTCACTTCGCACCCACGCGCAGCTTTGATGCCAGCGCACATTCCGCCATTACGGTGAAATAGCGCTGCACGCCGTCGGTCCCCGCGAGGAACGGATGCTCCTCGCCGGGCTCGCGCTTGAGCGGCACCAACCGCGCCTTCGTGTAGGCGCCGTCGTATTCGCTGTGATTGGAGAGGAGCACAGCGGCGCCGACTTCGGCCGCCACCCCGGCGATCTTCTTTTGCGATGCGATGTATTCGTCCCAACGCGCGCCGTCCGTACCGAAGGCGCCTGTCAGCGTGCCACCCGAATACGCCACCATCACGGTCTTCCCCTGGTCCTTCACCGGGAAGACATACGACAACGTGCCGGGCGTGTGCCCCGGTGTCGCCACGACCGTGACGGTCGTGTCGCCCAGCGTGATCTTCGTGCCCTCGGGGCCGACCGTCACGTCTCCGGTGCCGCGCGTCGGCACACCGCCGGCGGCCGTCGCGGGGCGCTGCAGCGTGGCCTGCCAGTCCGAGGCGCCCATCACCACTTTGGCCCCGTAGCGGCGCTGCAGTTCCGCGGCGCCCTGATCGTGATCGCCGTGGGCGTGGCTGATGATGACGTACTTGATGTCGCGCGGATCGAGCTTCAACGCGGTGAGCCCGTCGATGATCTCGGGCTGCGTCGCCCAGGCGAAGTTGGTGTCGATGAGGATCAGCCCCGCGCTCGTCCGCAGCGCCCACGAGGAGTGCTGGCGCGTGCCGAGCCAATACAGGTTGTCGAACACCTGGTAGGGCGACGCGTACCAGTTCGATCGCTCCGGCGTAGCCGGCGGACCGCCGGCGCGCGGTCCGGCTGCGGGCCCCGGGCCGGCACCCCGAGGCGCCGCCGGCATGCACAGGTTCACGAACGTGGCGCGATACTCCTGCCCGGCGGCCGCGCGGGCGGCCGCGATGTGTGCCTCCACCTCGCTGGCGGGAGCCTGCGCGTACGACGTCGCGGCCAGAAGCAGCGCGCCGAGCGAGCCAATTACAGTCGGTATCCGGTGCATGGTTGTGCCTCTGGTGAAAGGTGGCCTACGGAATCGCCCACGGTGCCAGGTAGGCGTACGCCATCACGATCAAACCGACGAGCGACGCCAGCGCGATGCTATGCCAGAAGACTGCCTTGAAGATGGCCGCCTCGCTCCCCTGCTGATGCGTGGCGGAGCTCGCCACGACGATCGATTGGGCGTCGATCATCTTGCCCATCACGCCGCCGGTGGTATTGGCCGCGCCCATCAGGATTGGGCTCAGACCGAGCTGCTCCGCGGTGACCTTCTGCAGGTTGCCGAAGAGCGCGTTCGACCCGGCATCGGTCCCGGTCAAGGCCACGCCCAACCACCCGAGCAGAGTACCGAAGAACGGAAACAGCCAGCCGGTGCCGGTCAAGCTCAGGCCCACGATGGTATCCATGCCTGAGTAGCGCGTCACGTACGCCAGGCCGACCATGAAGCTGATTGCCAGGAGTGACGGGGTCATCTGCACCACCGTTTCCTTGAATAGTCGCACCGTCGTGACCAGCGGCAGCCGGGCGAGCAGCGCCGCGATCACGCCGGCCACGAAGACGACCGAGCCGGGAAGGGCGATGAAGTTCAAGTTGACCGTGGCGTCTTCCGGCGTCGGCTGCGGTGCCACCGGCGGCATCTTCAGCACGGCGTTGTGCAGGAACGGCATCGGCATCCGCAGGGCGTCGAAGTTCAGGTATCTGGCGGCCGCCGGCAGCCCGGTGACGAAGATCAGCACGGACGCGACGATGAAGGGCGACCAGCCTTTCAGGACGTCTGCCGTGGAATGGCGCCTGGCGACTGCGGCGGGCTCGCCGTCCACCGGGATTGACGTGGCGGGCTGCCACACCTTCAGCAGCGCCACCGTCACGAGCAGCGAGAAGACGGCGGACACGATGTCCACGAGCCCGATGTCCTGGTAGTTCGACCAGTAGAACTGCATGGCCGCGAACGACAGCCCGCTGACGAGCAGCGCGGGCCACACCTGCCACGTCTCGCGCCATCCCACCATGCTGCGAACGAGCCAGAACGGCAGGACGAACGAGAGCGGCGGCAGGATGCGGCCGGCCATCGCGCTGAATGCGAGCTCGGGCAAGTCGGTGACGCCGGCGAGCACCCGGATGGGATTGCCGACGCCGCCCCACGCCACCGGCGCGGTGTTGGCCACGAGGCACAGCGTGGCGGCCTGAAACGGGTGGAAGCCGAGCCCGATCAGAAACGATCCGGCAATCGCCACCGGGGCGCCGCCTCCCCCCGTGCCTTCGAGGAACGCCCCGAAACAGAACGCGATCAGCACGAGCTGCAGCCGCTTGTCGGAGGAGAGCCCGGCGATCGAGTCCTTCATTACCTGGAACTGGCCGGTGGTGGACGCGACGTTGTAGAGAAAGATCGAGCCCACGACGATCCAGGCGATGCGCATCACGCCAAAGACGACACCGTGCGCCGCGGCGGTCGCCACGAGCACCGCCGGCATCCGGAACACCACGAGGGCAAGCGCCACGGCCACCAGCAAACCGGACAGCGCCGCCACCCACACGCGCTTCTTCAGCCCGACGAGCACGAAGAACAGCGTGATGACTGGGAGCGCCGCAACCGCCGTCGACAGCAGCCGGTTGCCCAGCGGATCGTAGATCTGCGGCCACGTCATCGCGGCCGGTAGGTCTTGCTGAACCCGTTGCGCGTGTTGGTCACCGTGAACGTGCCGTCCTGCTGTGCGGCGACCTTGATGAGGTACGCGGGCGAGTGGGCAGCCGGCGGCGCGCCGCCGCGGCCCGACGGCGGCGGCGCCGTCAAAACGCTCGCGACGGTGGCAGCGTCGTCCACGTTCGCAACGAACACCGCTGGAGCGTTGTCGAGCCCCACGTTGTAGGACCAGTGCAGCTGCCACAGGTCCTCGAGCCCGGGCGACTCGTGCAGCACGCGGAACGCGTCGGGCGTCCCGCCCTTGCGCGTGCCGTTGTTCATCACCGCCACACGCGGACGCAGCGCGTGCACCAGGGCCGGCGATCCGGACTTCTCCAGCCCGTGATGCGACGTGAGATACAGGTCCACCGCCCCAATGCGGTTCGCCGGGCACATCAGGTCGAGCTCGCCGTTCCAGGTCAGGTCGCCGAGATCGACCGTGCGGAACCGCCCGTACGCCAGGACGAAGCCGGCCGACTCGCCGTTGTCGGGATCGAAATAGGCACTCTCGTCTTTCGGCGCCACGCCGGCGCACGACGCGTTCGGGCCGCCGCCGGACAGATTTGATCGCAGGAACCGGTTCGCGGACGCGACCGCCGTGATGTCGAGGCCGGCCATGCGCAGCTTGTCGCCCGGCTTGACGATGGTGCGCTTGCCGAGGCTCACTTCGTCGTACGCCGAGAGGAACGCCGCGGAGACGATGCGGTCGCCGGCGTGCGGCGCGCCGTGATCGTAGAAGTGGATCACGGGAACCTGCTTGGCCAGCGCGAGCAGCGCCCCGACGTGGTCGCCGTGATAGTGCGTCGTCCACAGGTGATCGATCCGCGTCACGGCCGCCGCCGTGAGCGTCTCAACGATGCGGCCGAAATCGCGGTCGCCGGCATTGCCCGTGTCCACGAGCAGCGACTCGCCCGTGGGGCCGACGAAGAGGGTCGACTGCCCGCCTTCGGTGTCGATGTAGTAGATGCTCAGCGTGCCAGGGCGAGCCTGGGCCATCAAGCCGGCGAGCCCGGCGGCCAGGCACAGACAGGTGACGAGGAACGCGCGCATATCGGGCGCCGATCGTACGCCGCCTGCCGCGCAGCCGCCGGCGGCGGGACGGACTTTGCCTGAAATTTTTTGCTCGCCGACCGGCAGCCCGCCCTAGCGCGCGAGCGCGTCGTTCGTCATCGCGCCGTCCACCAGGCGCCAGATGCCGCGCGGGTTGGCGTCCTGCAGCTCCGCCGGTAGCGACGACTGCGGAAAGGTCTGATACGCCACCGGCCGGGCGAAGCGGTGGATGGCCGCCGTTCCGACCGACGTGGTCCGCCAATCGGTCGTCGCGGGGTACGGGCCGCCGTGCTGCATCGACGCGCACACTTCGACACCGGTCGGAAAGCCGTTGACGATCAGCCGCCCGGCCTTGTCTTCGAGAATCGACACCAGCCACGCATGCTCCGTCAGGTCGGCGGGCGTCCCGTGAATGGTCGCCGTCAACTGCCCGTCGAGGCGCCGCGCCACTGCTTCCATCTCCTCGCTCGAGCCGCAGCGGACGACGACGGTCGAGGGCCCGAACACTTCTTCGGACAGCTCTCGATGCCGCAGGAAGGTCTGCGCGGCCGTGTCGAAGAGGGACGGCCGCGCGCACGGCTCCTGCGAGAGGCCGCCAGCCGACGCGCGAACCATCGTCGTGCCGTCTATGCCGCTGAGCCGGCGCACGCCGGCCTCGTACGACTGAAGCAAAGCCGGATAGAGCATGGTGCCAGGTCGCGCGTCGCGAACGAGCGCCTCGAGTCGCCGGACGAACCGGTCGAACGCGTCGGTGGCGAGGCCGACCACCACGCCCGGATTGGTGCAGAACTGCCCGACCCCGAGCGTGACCGACGCCGCGAGCCCCTCCGCGATCGCCTCGGCCCGTTCAGCCAGTGCGGCTGGAAGCAGGAAGACCGGGTTCACGCTGCCCATCTCCGCGTACACGGGAATCGGCTCAGGACGCCGAGCGGCGGCGTCGAACAGCGCACGTCCGGCACGCAGGCTGCCGGTGAAGCCCACGGCCCGCGTGCGCGGATGTTGGACGATCGCGATCGCGACCTCGTTCCGCGTGCTCTGAATGAGCGAGAAGACGCCGGGCGGGATGCCGGCCGCCGCGGCGGCCTCGATCACGGCCCGCGCCGCGATTTCCGAGGTGGCCGGGTGCGCCGGGTGGGCCTTGACCACGACGGGACAGCCGGCTGCGAGCGCCGACGCCGTGTCGCCGCCGGCAACGGAGAACGCGAGCGGAAAGTTGCTCGCCCCGAACACCGCGACCGGCCCGATCGGAATCAGCATCCGCCGGATGTCCGGTTTGGGCAGCGGCCTGCGATCGGGCACCGCGCGATCGATGCGAGCGTCCACCCAGGAGCCCTCGCGAACCAGGTTCGCAAACAGCCGGAGCTGTCCAGTAGTGCGCGCTCTCTCGCCAGCCAGCCGCTCGAGGGGCAGCGCCGTCTCGACGTTGGCGACCTCGAGCAGATCGCCGGCGCGCTCGATCGCCTCTGCGATGCGATCCAGGAACTCCGCCCGCCGCTCGGCGGATACCTGCCGGTAGTCCCGCGATCCGCGTTCGGCCGCCTCGAGCGCCCGCTCGATGTGCACGCTGGAGGCTTCCTCGAAGACCGCGACCGTGCCGGAGGCGGTGAAACGCCCGTCAGCGGAATCGACCGGCTGGCCTGCGATCAGGTTCTTCCCGCTAAGCATCACGTGCTACTTCCGAGGCGGCAAAGCCGTCGCCTGCTCTCGACATGCCCACTGATGCTCCTCCGAAGCGCTCACAAACAACACGCCAAAGCATTCAAAAAACCGACAAAAGGTGGGCGCGCACGCCCCGAGTTTCGTACTGTTCACGCGCATGCCGTGCGGACCGGTATCATGTCGCCACTCTCGCGGATGTTCGGCGACTGGAGGCACGCCATGACCGACCGCACTCGCGCTCTCTCGCTGGCAACGGCTGCCGCCGCGGCGGCGGTGTTCATGTGGCCCACGTCGCCGGCCGCGCAAGGAGGGGCTCCGCCCCGCATCGTGCATACCGACCCCGCCGCGTTCCGCCAGTCGAGCGCTGTTCATGCCGGCGCGGGCAGCATGGCGTTTGCAGCACTGCTGAACCGGGGCGCGGTGACGCCGGAGTTCAACTTCCTGCATCGTGGCGTGATCCCGCCGGGCGCGGGCATCGGTCACCATTTCCACAACGTGGTCGAGGAGATGTTCGTCATTCTCGACGGCGAAGCGCAGTTCACCATCGACGGGCGGACGGCCACGGTGAAAGGCCCCGCCGGGGTCGTCTGCCGCAGCGGCCATTCGCACGCCATCTACAACGCCGGACCGGCGCCGGTGCAGTGGATGAACCTCAACGTCTCGGTCATCGCCGGCGTGTACGACGCCTTCGATCTGAACGACACACGGGCGGCCGCGACCCTCGATACCATCCCGACATTCATGACGATGCGGCTCGATCGGGCCTTGCTCAGGCCGGCGGGCGCCCGCGGACGCGGCGCCTCGGCGCCAGCCGCCTCGCCAACGGCCGTCCTGTCGCGGCGCGCGCTCGGACCGTCGGTCTTCTCGACCACATGGGCCTACATCGACCACGTGGTCGTGCCGCCCGGCGCCTCGACGCCGGGGCAGGCCCACGACGCCGTCGGCGAGGCGTACTACGTGCTGGGCGGTTCCGGCACCCTCACCATCGAGGGCACGGCGCCGGAAACCGCGGCCGTTCGTGCGGGCGACGCCATCCCAGTCCGGATCGGCGAAACCAGCCGGTTCGCGAACACGGGGTCCGAGCCGCTCGAGCTGTTCGTGATGGGCGTGGCCCGCGACATGGCGGCGAAGACGCAGCTGCTGTCTGGCAACTAGATCCGGAGGGTGCACGTGCACAGACGAGGAATCATGAAATCCGCCTTGATGGCAGTCGCGGCTGCCCTCGGCGCCGCCCGTTTCGCCACCCCGGCGCGCGCCCAGACGAAGCACATCCGGCTCTACGTGGAGATGGACGTGCCGCCGGCACGCGAGCGCGAGATGCTGGAGACGTTCCACAACGTGTTCGTGCCCGAGGCGGTGAAGCACGCGGGCTACGTCCGCGTAAAGATGCTCAAGCGCCGCACGATCCTGCAGGGCACCGCGCCCACGCAGCACAACTTCCGCTTCGAGCTGGAGTTCGAGAGCGAAGAGCTGCGCCAGCAGTGGATTGCGTCCACCGGCCACCAGCGTGTGTGGCCGCAGGTCGAGCGCTGCATGACGACCCTCAAGGACTACCCGGTTGTCCTCTACGACGAGGTCTGATGGCGCTCGCGCTGTTACGCCCCGCCGCGCCGCATGCGGCGGCCGAACAGCTGATCGGCAACGGCCCCGAAGAGAATCACCGCGCCCATGACGGCGAAGTCGAGCGAGCCGGGGATGTCGAGCAGGTTCACCAGGTTCCGCAGCACCTGCAGCAGCGCCGCCCCGATGACGATGCCG
>Ga0173480_10000483_pt1 | contig 13308 bp, 8 predicted proteins | sample NitcycUS209509C1_FD_122622 | JGI IMG/M metagenome (GOLD analysis project Ga0173480, IMG submission 122622) | Soil microbial communities from Arlington Agricultural Research Station in Wisconsin, USA - Nitrogen cycling UWRJ-S209-509C-1 (version... | ecosystem: Environmental > Terrestrial > Soil >... | reverse complement strand
GTCGCTCGCCGCCACCGCGCAGCTGCCGGTTGTACGCGGGCTGACGCTCGCGGACCTCGCGGGCCTCGAGCAGCAACGCGCCGAGTTCGCCCGCGGTCTCGGTCCATTCCACGCGGCGTACCTGCGCCGCCAGTTTCAGCGCCTTTGCATCCGTCGCACCGCCCCGGAAGTGGTCCAGCACCCGCTCCCGAAGAATGTTCGCCTTGCCCAGATATATAAGAGTCTCCCGACCGCCTTCGCCTTCGCCGAAAAAGCGGTAAACACCCGGCCCTTCCGGCAAGTCATCGGGCAGATCGGGTGACAGCGCCGGCGGCAACGTGGTGCGCAGACTGGCGAGATCGATGGCGCGTTGAAGGTCATCGGCGGAGCACTCGGCGCGCAACTTGCGCCAGAACGCGAGCAACACCTGCGCATCGGGCATGGCGCGGTGGCGGTTCTCGATGTGGATGCCATGGCGCTCCATGACGGCGTCCAGGTTGTGACGCGGCATCTCCGGATACAGCGCGCGCGACAGCCGCACCGTGCACAGGTTCGGGCTGCGCCAGTTCGTGCCGAGGTAACCGAATTCGCGACGGATGAAGCCGTAGTCGAAGCGCACGTTGTGCGCGACGAACACGCGGCCCTCGAGGCGCTCGTGCAGTTCGCGCGCGATGCGCTCGAACGGCGGCGCGTCGGCGAGCATCTCGTTGTCGATGCCCGTGAGCGCGGTGATGCCGGCAGGGATGCGCAAGCCGGGATTCACGAGGCTCTGCCATTCGAAATCGACACGATCACCGGTCGCGCCGATGACGGCGACGTCGATGACACGATGCATGCCCGGCGTGCAGCCGGTCGTCTCGATGTCGACGAAGGCGACCGGAGACAGACTCGTTAGCTGAGCTCGATCCACGTGGTCTTCAGCTCGGTGTACTTGTCGAAGGCATGCAGCGATTTGTCGCGGCCGATGCCCGACTGCTTGAAGCCGCCGAAAGGCACGGTGATGTCGTCGGCGTCGTAGCAGTTCACGTACACGGTGCCGGCGCGCAGCGCACGCGCCGTGCGGTGCGCGGTGTTGATGTCGCGCGTCCACACGGCAGCCGCGAGGCCATACTCCACGTCGTTGGCGATCTGGATCGCCTCGTCGACGTTCTTGAACGTGATCGTCGCGAGCACAGGCCCGAAGATTTCCTCGCGCGCGATGCGCATCGCGGGCAGCACGCCGTCGAACACCGTCGGTTCCACGAAGTATCCACCGCTGTCTTCGCGCACGCGCTTGCCGCCGAGCGCGATCTTCGCGCCGTCGGTCTTGCCTGCCTCGATGTACGAGAGCACGCGCTTCATTTGCGTTTCGTCGACGATGGCGCCGAGCTTGGTGGCCGGATCGAGCGGATCGCCCGGCACCATGGCGCGGCCCACGGCCGCGATCTTCTCGAGCATCGCGTCCTTGATGGATTCCTCGACGAGCAGCCGCGAGCCGGCCGAACACATTTCTCCCTGGTTGAAGAAGATGGCGTACGCCGCCGCGGTGGCGGCCTTGTCGAGATTCGGGCAGTCCGCGAGCACGATGTTAGGCGACTTGCCGCCGCACTCGAGCGACACCTTCTTGAGGTTGGACTGCGCGGCGTATTGCATCACCGTCTTGCCGGTGGCCGTGGAGCCCGTGAACGTGATGCAGTCCACGCCCATCGACGACGCCAGCGCCTTGCCGGCCGTGTGACCGAAACCGGGGACGACATTGAACACGCCTTCCGGCAGACCCGCCTCGACTGCGAGCTCCGCGATGCGCAGCGCGGTCAGCGGCGATTTCTCCGAGGGCTTGAGCACCAGCGAGTTGCCGCTGGCCAGCACGGGGCCGATCTTCCATGACGCCATGAGCAGCGGAAAATTCCACGGCACGATGGCGCCGACCACGCCCATCGCCTCGCGCGTGATGGTCGCGAGCGCATTCGGGCCCGTGGGTGCAACTTCGTCGTAGATCTTGTCGACGGCTTCGGCGTACCAGCGAATGCAGTTCGCGGCCGACGGGATGTCGACGGATAGGCTGTCGGAAATGGGCTTGCCCATGTCGAGCGTTTCGAGCAGCGCGAGCTCTTCGCGATTCGCGAGCATGAGATCGGCGAGCTTGAGCAACACCCTCTTTCTCGCCTTCGGCGGCGACTGCGCCCAGTTGCCCTTGCGAAACACCGACCGCGCACTCGCGACGGCGCGCTCGATGTCTATCTGTTCGCCTGACGAAACCATCCCCAGCGATCGGCCGGTGGCCGGGTTGATGTTGTCGAACGTCGCACCGTTCGCCGACGAGACGAAACGGCCATCGATGAACACCTGCGAGCGCGGTTTCAGCGCTGCGGCGCGCTCGCGCCATTGAGTTGCGGAGATACCAGGTTGTGGAGGCATGTCAGGCCCTAGAAGGTCGGCGGTGTGGAGGCCGAGATGATCTCACAGACTTCGCTGCCGACATTGCGAAAGCGATGCGGCGTGGAACTGGAGAAGTAGTAGGCATCGCCCGCTTCGAGCACGCGCGTCTGTCCGCCGACGGTGAGTTCCACTTTGCCGCGGACGACGACGCCGCCCTCTTCGCCGCGGTGCGAAAGCATGTCATCGCCCGTCGCGGCATCGGGCTCGTAGCGTTCGTGCAGGACGGTGAGTTGCCGACCCGGGCGCTGCGCCGCGACCAGGCGCAGCGACGCGGCTTCGTTGCCGATCTCCACCAGTTCCTCGGCCGAGTAGAACACCTGGGCGGCGCTGTTCACGTCGAGCGTGAAGAAGTCCGCCATGGACATCGGCACGCCGTCGAGGACCTTCTTGAGCGAGCCCACCGAGGGGCTGACACGGTTCTGCTCGATCAGCGAAATGAGTCCGTTGGTCACCCCGGCGCGGCGCGCCAGCTCGCGCTGCGACAGACCCTGCATTTCGCGTACGTGTTTGAGACGGGCGCCGACGTCGTATGACATATCGGATTATTATCTGGCCCAACTGCCGGAGTCGAACATGGCCGCACAACCCGAACATACAGCTCTCTCCCTCGACGCCTACTGGATGCCGTTCACGGCGAATCGCCAGTTCAAGCAGAAGCCGCGCATGCTGGCGCGGGCGTCGGGCATGTACTACGAGACGCCCGAAGGCCGGAAGATCCTCGACGGCGTCGCCGGGCTGTGGTGCGTCAACGCGGGCCACGGGCGCAAGGAAATCACCCAGGCCGTGGCCGAACAGCTCGAGGTCATGGACTACGCGCCGGCGTTCCAGGTCGGCCATCCGGCGGCGTTCGAACTGGCCAATGCCCTGGTGCGCATCGCGCCCCCGGGCATCGATCACGTGTTCTTCACCAATTCGGGATCCGAGTCCGTCGACACGGCGCTCAAGATCGCGTTGGCGTTCCACAGGGCGAAAGGCGACGCGGGCCGCGTGAGATTGCTAGGCCGCGAGCGCGGGTATCACGGCGTGGGATTCGGCGGCATCAGCGTCGGCGGCATGACGGCCAACCGCAAGGCGTGGCCCACCGCGATGATTCCGGGCGTGGATCATCTCGTGCACACGCACGATCCCAAGCGCAATACATTCTCGCGCGGGCTTCCGGTTCACGGTGCGGAACTCGCGGATGATCTCGAGCGGCTGGTGACGCTGCACGATGCCTCGACAATCGCCGCTGTCATCGTCGAGCCCATCGCCGGGTCGACAGGCGTCGTGCTGCCGCCGCAGGGTTATCTCAAGCGTCTGCGCGAGATCTGCGACAAGTACGGCATCCTGCTGATCTTCGACGAGGTCATCACCGGGTTCGGTCGTACGGGATCCGCGTTTGCGTCGCAGGAGTTCGGCGTGACGCCCGACATCATCACCTGCGCGAAGGGACTCACGAATGGCGCCGTGCCCATGGGCGCGGTGCTGGCGTCGAAGGAGATCTACGACGCGTTCATGCAGGGGCCGCCGGGCGCCATCGAACTGTTCCACGGCTACACCTACTCTGCGCATCCCATCGCGTGTGCGGCGGGGCTCGCGACGATCGGCATCTACGAGAACGAAAAGCTGCTGACGCGAGCGAAGCAGATGGCGCCGCTGTTCGAGAAGGCGGTGCACGACCTGCGCGGATTGCCGCACGTCATCGACATCCGCAACTACGGCCTCGTCGCCGGCATCGAGCTCGAGCCGATCGCGGGATCACCGGGCGCTCGCGCTTTCGGCATCTACCTCAAGTGCTTCGAGCGCGGGCTGCTGCTGCGAACGACGGGCGACACCATCGCGTTGTCGCCGGCGCTGATCATCGAGCCGAAGCACATCGAAGAGCTGTTCGGCATCCTGTCGCAGGCGATCAAGGAATAAATGGGGACATTCCTGATTTGCTGCATATGGGGACGCGGCTCGCGGTAGATGGGTCGAGCGCCGCGCCCCCATGCAGGCGCACTCGCTTTCGCCGGGTCCTTCGTTGGCGCGACATCGCAAGAACTCTGGCCGCCGACACGTACGGCGACGTGTTGGCGTCGCGTTCGTCTGGTGTTAGCAAAAAGCCCCTTTGACGCAGGGATCGGCTTCGTGCCTAGCGAGGCACCGTACCCGGCACGCTCGCTGGGCGCCTGCATGGGGGCACGTCGCTCGACTCGTTTCCCGTGTGTCGCGACTCCGTTGCGGGGGAAATCAGGGGCGTAGCCCCACGGGGTGAGAAGACCTCACTCCCCTCGTCGCCCCTCGATCTGGATCGAGGCGCGTCCCGAAAAGCAGCAAATCAGGAATGTCCCCATTTACGCCGGCTGGGGCACCGGCGACAGGTTCGTGAGCTTTCGTCGGAATTCGCGGCGAAGCAGCGCGAAGCTCACGACGGCCTGCAGGAACATGCTGCAGACCGACAGGTACCACACGTGCACCAGTTCAAAGTGCGGCTGCATCGACAGCCAGATGGCGGGCACGATGAACACGAACACGCGGATGATGCTCGAGCTGATGGTCGGCCAGGTGTTGCCGAGCCCCTGGAACATCGATGAGCAGCTGAAGATGATGCCGTTCGCAGCGAAGTTCCACGACGAGATCATGAGCATGGTCGCGCCGACGGCGACGACCGCCGCGTCGTACGTGAACATGTGCATCAGCAGGTGCGAGCCGAACTGGCAGAAGATCGTCAGCACCAGCATCACGCCGATGCTCAATCCCACGGTCCAGTTGAAGGCCTCGCGAACCCGCTCGGGTTTGCGCGCGGCGAAGTTCTGACCGGCGATCGGCGCCGCGGCGAAAGCCACCGCCATGGCCGGCAGCATGATGAAGCGCATGGCGACCATGCCTTCGGCCATACCCGCCTGCGCAATCGGGCCGAATTTCCGGATGACCCAGTACATCACGCCCATCACGATCGACATGAACAGGAACTCGAGGCCGATGGGCAGGCCAATGAAGAACAGGCGCTTCAGCACCTCGGCGTTCGGCTTGATCTGCTCGCGATGGAACGACACGTATTTCTCGTGCCGGTGGAAGTAGTACGCACTCATGATCACGCCCACGATAGTGGCGAGCGTGGTCGCGAGCCCGGCGCCGAATGCGCCATACGGCTTGCCCGTCAGCCAGCCGATCGTGAGCACGGCGGCAAACAGGATGTTCAGGGCCACGGTGATGATCTGGATGATCATCGTGGGCTTCACGATGCCCGTGCCACGCAGCGTCGCGAACATCGCGATCATGAGGAACTGGATGCCGAGGCCCGGCGTCACGCCGAGTAGATAGTCGATGCCGGCCTGCGCCACGACGGCGTCAGCAGCCTCCATGTGCATGAAGGGTTTGGCGATCGCATACAGAAGGCCGAGCACCATGATGCCCATGAACACCGAGAGCATGAGCGCCTGGTTGAACACGAGGTTCGCGCGCTCGTGCTGCTGCGCGCCGACCGCGTGCGAGACCATGGCGGCCGTGCCGGCGTTCAGCACCTGCGTGAGCGCGAGCACCAGGAACCAGAGATTGCCCGCGATGCTGAATCCCGCGGCCACTTCGTCGCCGAGCATCGAAACGAACTTCATGTCGGTGACGAAATACGCCACCTGCACGACCATGCCGATGAACATCTGGATGGACATCGACGCGACGTGTCCCGGGATCGATCCAACGCTCAGGTTTTTCATGGGGGCACCGGCAAGGGGGTCGCTTAAATGACAGGCCGGGAGAGAATCGTCAACTCCCGAAAGGGACGCTCAAAAGAAAAGGCCGGTCGCGAGACCGGCCTTATCAAGAGTCGGCGTTGAACGCCGATCTTGTTCTTCAGAACTTCAGGTCGAAATCACTTGCTCCAGGGGAACGTGGTCGTGACACCGACGAGGAAGCGCGGTTCGTTGTTGAACACGTCGTCCGGTACCTTCAGTCCGCCGCTCGCATCGGTGCCCGTGAACTTCGCGAAAATCGTGAAGCTGCCGGCCGTGTAGTTGGCCTGCACGGCGTAGTCGAACACGTCGCCATTCGACTCACCCACCAGCTCCGCGAGCGCGTCCGGGGCGTCACCGAAGAAGTAACCCGCGTGGAACGCGAGGTTGAAATTGTCGGTGATCGAGGCGGTGTAGTTGGCTTCGGTGTAGAAGGAGTCGCTTCCGCCCGCGCCGTAGTCCCACGAGTACCACTGCTTCATGCTGAAGTCGCCGGCGTTGAAGCCGACATAGACTTCCGGGTACCCGTCTTGCGCATCGCCACTCGGGTATTCGTACCAAGTGCCGCCGGCCGTCCACGAGAACGTGTCGTTGATCTTGCCGACGTAGTTCGCGTACAGGTCGACTTCAATGTCTTCGTCGTTACCGAAGTCGATGTTCGACGCCCACGCGCCCATGGAGAAACCACTGTCTCCGAACGCGTAATCGGCGCTGGCTTGCAGGGCAGGGTCTTTACCGCTCTGCGTGACACCACGGAAGTCGTAGTCGCTCACTGCGGTCCAGGTCGAGCTGAATTGAGCTTGGGAAACGCCGCAGATGGCCATGAGGCCAGTGACGAGCGCCAACGTTTTTATCGATTTCATTTGCTCCTCCGAGAGCGTTAGTGCACCTGTACCTAAGCAAGGGCTGTGCCATTCTCGCCTTACACCCTAGGCGATCCTTGGTATTTCAGAGACTTAGGCGTATGCGCAAAAAACACAAACAGGTGCGGTGCGCGGATTATGCCGTAAACCTCAAGATCCATGCACGATTTAGGTGCGAGCCTCGAAGATGGCGTAAAACTTGGTGCACTCTTCTATTACTTCCCACGTTCCCTCGAAGCCTGCCGGCACAACGAATCCGGCGCCTGGCCCGAATTCCCATCGCTCGCCCTGTCCGTTTTCGAGCACGACCCGACCTCGCGTGAGGCAGCAGAACTCCGACTCGGTGTAACGGATGCGCCACTTGCCGGGCGAGCTCGACCAGCGTCCGGCGTAGAACTGCTGGGTGGGATCGGAGAAGTAGTTGGCGACCGTCATGCGCGGATTGCCCGAGAGCAGGCGGTCAGCGGTGGGGGTGGAGTCCTCGTCAGCGAGCGGGGACGAGAAGTCGATGATCCGTGAGGATGCGGTGTTCATGGCCGGAGTATGGCGCGAACCCGGTCGCCCGGTGGCGGGTGGCACGACCCTCGGTCGTGCCACCCGGGCACCCATCATCATCTGCAGGTGGGGCTCAGTTGCTGGCGAGCGAGGTGCCCGACTCCAGCCGGATCTCGACGCAGCGCTCGAAGGCCTGGTCGTCCGCACCAGCTTCGCTGCTCGCGAATCGCTCACCCATTGCCTCGACGATCATGCGCTCCTTCGGCACACCGGCCTTCTCGAGCTCACGAGCCACCATCTCCGCGCGCTCCTGCGACAGGCTCTGGTTGAGTTCGTCGTTGCCGCGCGAATCTGCGAAGCCGGAGACGCGGACGCGCACGTCCTTGAGGTCGGCCACCAGCGCGCCGAGCTTGGCCAGTCGCGCGCGGTCGCTGTCGCGAACCGCGGTCTGCCCGGTGCGGAACTGCACCGTCGAACCCACCGCGCCGGCCTTGGTCTCGATGTCGGCCAGCGACGTGTTGCGCAGTTCGAGCTCGCTCGCGAGCAGCGCCTTCTCGGCATTTCGCTGTGCAATGGCCTCGTTCTTCTTGTGGCTGCGTTCGCCCATGATCGCGCCGACACCGGCGCCAACGACCATGCCGACCGGGCCGGCGGCCGCGCCACCGATGATCGCGCCGCTCGCGAAACCGGCGCTGCCGCGCTTCGATCCGCCATCGACCGGCGTCTTCGCGAAGCCGGTGTTCGCCGCCAGGCTGATCGCCAACAGGCCCGCAATCATCGCGGGTTTACGAAATTTGGTAGTCCAGGTGCCCATCTGCCTTCTCCAGTGTTTGGAGAGCCGTTTTGCTCTCGAGGCTCATTAGGCGCCGGGATCGCGAGTGTCCTCGGGCAGCACTGGGGCGGAGCGGAGATGGATCGTGGCAAATAATGGGGACGTTTCGGAAATGGGGACACTCCCCGTTTCCTAGCAAAAGGGGTCAGACCTCGAAGAGAGGTCTGACCCCTTTTGCCCGCCTGGCGGGGAAACGGGGAGTGTCCCCATTTCCGAAACGTCCATTTATTGGGACTCGGTTTGCTCGTGCAGGCGCGCGAGGAAGATGCGGACTTGCGCTTCGGCCTCGTTCGCCGACATCAGGCGCTGCTCGACCAACACTCGCGCCATGTCGCGCATCGAGCGTTCGCCGTTGATCAGCGCCAGCAGGAAGGCGTGCACTCGGCTCGAAATGGCCTGCATCTCGAATGCCGGTGTGCGCGGCACGGGCTTGTCCGGCTGCAACAGCCAGTCGGGCAACACCCGCTCGCGCGGTGTCTCCGATGGCGGGCCCACCTTGTTAGCCACCCAGCTGATCGTCGTCTCGATGCGCGCGTGTCTGCTCGCGGGCGAACGCATGTAGGGAATTGAAGCCTCGCGCGACTGGAAGCCATCGAAGCCGGCTTTCGGCATGGATGCCGCCACTTCCTCGAGGCTCAGGCGCTCGGCGTGCGCGGCACGCGAAAACGCCAGTGAGCCGAAGTTGATCCAGCGTCCCCCCGGCTTGAGCGCGAGATTGATTCGCGCGGCGACTCGCGTGAAGGGCTCGCCAATGATGTCGACGAACCACGGCGTCACGACGGTGTCGAACTCGCCATCGGCAAACGGCGGATGCAACGCATCCGCGGCCACGAGTTCGAGGCCCGCCCTCGCCGGAGCCGGCGCCGTCAGTCGGCGCAGCACTGCGTGATCCTCGATGGTCCGCGGCGCGATCGGGAATTCGTAGAGCTCGACGGTCCTGCCGGCAAACAACTCGCGCGCGGCGAACAGCAGCAGCGGATTGAAATCCGTCGCCACGACGAGCGTGGCATCGGACGCGGCGTGCAGGTCGTAGGCGAGCCGCCCGGCGCCAGCGCCGTGTACCAGCACGCGACCCAGCCCCAGCAGGCTGCCGCCGAGCAGCGAGCGCAACTCGTCGATGGCGGCGCGGTTTTCCTCGTCGCCCCACGCCCAGTCGCGATGCAGGTTCACGTAGTAGTTAGTCAGGCCCTGCTCGGCAGGCAGGCGCGTGCCGAGTCCCTGGTGCGTGGCCTCGGCAATGCTCGCCTGCTCGAGTCCGATCGGCGCGAGCAGCGCGCGCAGCTTTTCGATCTGGTCCTCGTTCGCGCGTGCGACATGTTCGAGCCGCCGACGCGTCGCCGCCACCAGCGTTCCATCCGCCAGGCTGGCGCGCATCGCCTTTGCCTCCGACGCCAGGTGCTGCGTGAGCAGCCCGAGCCGCCCTCGCCATTCCGCCAGCGCCTGGCGCGGGTCCGGGAACAGCCAGGGGATCTCGCCGATCACGGGAAAACCGCTGCTGCAGGCACCGCACATCCAGCCCGCGCGCGCCAACGTGACCGGTCCGCGCCGGCAGCGTGGACAGGCAAGAACAGTCGTCAATGGATGCGTTTCAGCCAAAGCGCCGCAATGCTGGCGGTCGCGGCGCCCGCGGTCAAATGTCCGAGTTCGCAGTCGTGTGACAGATCACTTCACGGACCCCCAGGGCTCGCGCAAACTGCGGCCGCAAGACTTTCGAGGGAGGATTGGATGGATCACGTGTACCCACCAGGCCCGGCTGAGGTTCCGCCGAATCTCACCGCCGCCACTGCCGCGTACAAACACCGCGCCTGGCTCGCCATGGGCGGCCTGGCGGCCTTCATCGTGCTGTATTTCGCGCTGTCCGGTTGGTTCGCCTGGACGGCCTGGCGGCTGTTCAAGGGCATGTTTGGTGACGGTGGTCATTTCGATCTCTGGCAGTTCATCGCTGCCGTCTGCGCCACGTTCCTCGCGGTGTTCATGTTCAAGGCGCTGTTCTTCATCCAGCATCGTTATGCCGTCGAGGACATCGAGATCACGCGCCAGGATCAGCCGCGCCTCTTCGAATTCATCGACCGTCTCGCCGACGAAGCGCGCGCGCCCCGCGCCCACAAGGTCTACCTCTCCGCCCGCGTGAACGCCGCGGTGTTTTACGACCTCTCTCTGCTCAACCTCATCATCCCGTCGAAGAAGAATCTCGAAATCGGCCTGGGGCTCGTCAACGTCGTCACGCTCGGCGAACTCAAGGCCGTGCTCGCACACGAGTTCGGGCATTTCGCGCAACGCTCGATGGCCGTCGGCCGCTGGGTCTACATCTCGCAGCAGATCGCGGGTCACATCGTCGCGCGCCGCGACATGCTCGACAAACTCCTGAAGCAGCTCTCGCGCATCGACCTGCGTGTCGCCTGGGTGGGCTGGATCCTCTCCATCATCGTCTGGTCGATCCGCTCGATGATGGATGTCCTGTTCCGCGGCGTGTTGCTCGCGCAGCGCGCGCTGTCGCGCCAGATGGAATTCCAGGCGGACCTCGTCGCAGTTTCGCTGACCGGCAGCGACGCGCTCATCCACGCGTTGCACAAGCTCAACGCCGCCGACGATGCCTGGGACAAGTCACTGGCGTTCGCCAACTCCGAAGCCAACGCGAAGCGCGGCATCACCGACCTGTTCGCCGTGCAGACGAGAATCATCGAACGCATGCGCGAGATCCTCAATCAGCCAATGTATGGCCAGGTGCCTCCGCTGCCCGCCACGTCGCGCGATTCCCACCGCGTATTCAAGACCGAGCTCGCGCAGCCGCCGCGCATGTGGGGCACGCATCCGCCGAGCTGGGATCGCGAGCACAACGCCAAACAACGTTACGTTGCCGCGCCCGTCGACGAACGCAGCGCCTGGGACGTGTTCGTGAACCCCGCCGCGCTCAAGGAACAGATGTCGGCGCACGTCTTCCGCAACGCGACCATCGAGCCGACGCCGATGGAGAAGACGTTCCAGAATCTCGAGAAACAATACGGCCGCGCGTTCTTGAATCGCTCCTATCGCGGTGTCTACCTGCATCGCTCGCCGGTCCGCTACGCCGAGACGGTCGACGCGCTGTACGGCCCCGCCGTCGCGCCGGCGAACCTCGCCCATGCGCTGGACATGCTGTATCCCGAGGTGCTCGCATCGAAGGTCGAGCTGCTGAACGAAAAGATCGACGAGAAAAACGCGCTGGTCGCCTTGCGCGACCAGGTCGCGCAGGCACCGGGCGGCATCATCCGGCACAACGGCGCCGAGATTCGCCGCACCGAACTGCCGCGTGCAATCGCCAGCCTCGAACGCGAGATCGCGAGCGTGCGCGGCGAGATCGAAGACCATGACAAGCGCTGCCGCGCCACTCACCTCTCGGCGGCGAAAGCGCTCGAAAAAGGCTGGCCCGAATATCTGCGCTCGCTCGCGGCCATGCTGCACTACGCGGACCACACGGAAGCGAACCTGCGCGACGTGCAGGGGTACGTGGCCAACATCTACAGCGTGGTGACCGCCGACGGCCGCGTGAGCTCGAAGGAACTCACGCGCCTGCTCGAAGGCTGCCAGCGGCTCTACGCGGTGCTCCGCACCGTCTACGAACAGGCAGGCGAAGTTTCGCTCGACCGTACGCTGTTGCGACGCCTCGAAGTCGAGAACTGGGGCGCCATGCTCGAGGAGTTCAAACTACCGCCACCGAATCGCGAAAATATCGGCGAGTGGATCAACGTGATCGACGGCTGGATCGGCGCGGCCATCAACGCCATCGCGAAGCTGCGCGATGCATCGCTCGAGCAGTTGCTGCTGGTCGAAAGCCAGGTGGCGAAGTTCGCGCGCGAGAACCTGAAACCCGCGGACGCGCCGCCGCCCTCTGCCGTGCCCGCGTCGTACTCGACGCTGCTGCCGGGCAGGGAGCGTCCGCGCCAGAAGCGTCTCGACTGGTGGGACCGCTTCCAGACGGCCGACGGCATCGTCGCGACGATCGCCCGCTCGGCCGTGGCACTCGGAATCGTCGGCAGCGTGATTGCGATCGGCGCGAACGTCGGCTCGTCGAGCATGACTATCTACAACGCGCTCGCGATCCCGGTACGCATCGAGTACGGCGGCGAGCACGTCGTCGTGAGCCAGAACGCGCCGTTCACCGTGACCGTGCCGGCGGGAGGCGAGCTCGACGTGAGCGCGTTCTCTCCGTCGAACGATGTCATCGAGAAGTTCGAAACCGATCTCCACGGCGCGAACGCCCATTACGTCTACAACGTGGCGAGCGCCGTACCGCTGTACCAATGGACCGCGGTATACACGCCGGAAGGCGCGGGTAGCTCGAACTCCGCCAACCAGCCTTCCGAGCAGCGGCTCGGCACCCAGCGCTGGCTGACGACCTCGGTGGACCACCTTTTCAAGACCCCGCCCGAACGCATCCAGAGCAGCGACAAATACGGCGCGACCTATCGCGACGTGTTGTCGGCCGCGAGCGATGTGGCGCCGTATCGCCAAGTCGAAATGATCACGAAGCCGGCCGAGAAGTCGCAGCTCGCGCTCGTTCACGCGCGCTGGGACAGCACGGCTTCCGAAAAAATCCTCGACTGGTTCGAGCTGGCTTCGAAGGAACCGGAGTTCGCGCCCCTGTTTGCGTCGCGGCTCAAGGCGGATCCGAAGGACGTGCTGCTGCTGCGATACGAACAGGACAGCACCGAAGGCGAGAAACACGATGCGGCCTGTGCGCGCCAGCGCGCGATGGCGCAGGCAGCGCCGACGGATGCCAACCTGCACTACCTCAGCATTCGTTGTGAGGCCGCGGACAAGGACAAGAATGCGATGTTCACCGCCGCGTTCGAGAAATGGCCCAAGAACCCCTGGCTGACGATGGCCTCCGCGGTCACGCTCGCGGAGCGCGGCGAATACCAGCAGGCAAAGCCCCTGTACGACCGCGCGCGCGCGTGGCTGCCCGCCATGCGCGGATACCTGGCACTCGACCATGCGCGACTGCGCCGCCTGAGTTCGACGAACGGCAAGGCGGAAGTCGCGGACCTCG
>Ga0173480_10000482_pt1 | contig 13309 bp, 12 predicted proteins | sample NitcycUS209509C1_FD_122622 | JGI IMG/M metagenome (GOLD analysis project Ga0173480, IMG submission 122622) | Soil microbial communities from Arlington Agricultural Research Station in Wisconsin, USA - Nitrogen cycling UWRJ-S209-509C-1 (version... | ecosystem: Environmental > Terrestrial > Soil... | reverse complement strand
CGCCGCCCGCGAAGCCCGGCGCACCGCCGCCGCAGCGCTCGGCGTGGCTCGCCGTGCAGACGCCAGAAACGCGCGCCGCAGCCAAAAAAGCCATCGAGAAGCAGCTGCGCGAGGACGCCGTGGGCCTGCACGCCAAGGCGCAGGCCGACAAGGTGAGCCGTGCGGAGTTCGAGGCGGCGGCGTCGCTCTACCGCATCTACCTCACGCGCTTCGGCGCTGAGCCGCAGGCGTACGACGTGAGCTATAACCTCGCCGACATCTGCTTCTACCGGCTCGAAGACGCGATGTGCGCCGCGGACGCGTACCTCGGCGCGGTGCGGCTCAAGCCGAACGGCCCGCTCTCGCGCACGGCGCTCTACAACGCGCTCGCCTCGCTCGAGGTTGCGCGCGCGGCGGAGTTCGAGGCGGCGAAGAAGGCGGGCAAGAAGAACGAGGAGACGCCGACCGACAAGAAGCTCACCGAGGCGATGGAGCTTTACGTTCGAACGTACCCGACCGACAAGCAGATCCCCGAGCTGCTCTTCCGTCAGGGCAAGTTGTATTACGACTACGGCGTCTACGACCCCGCCGTGCGGCAGTGGGGCCTCTTGCTCGAGAAGTACCCGACGCATCAGCTCGCGGCGGGCGCCGGCGAGCTCATTCTCGACTGCTTCAACAAGAGCCGTGACTACGTGAACATCGAGACCTGGGCGCGCCGCCTGAAGAAGGCGCCCGCGTTCCAGACGCCGCAGCAGCAGGCGCGCCTCGACGGCTTGATCGTCGGCGCGATGTTCAAGCAAGGCGAGCAGCTCGCCGAGCAGGGCGATCACCAGAAGGCCGGGCAGGCGTACCTGCGTGCGGCGCAGGAATTCCCGCGCGAACCGCGCTCGGCGCAGGCCGCCGTCAACGCCGAGGTCGAGGCGCGGCGCGGCGCGGATCTCGCGTCGCTCGGCGCTGCTGCGTCGTTGCTCGTGAAGTACCACAAGGAGCGGCCCGAGGCGGCGCAGGGTCTTTGGATCGCTGCGACGACGTACCAGGAGGTCGGGCTCTACAGTGAATCGGCGAATTACCACGCGACCATCGCCGACAACTTCCCGAAGTCCGAGCATCACAAGGATGCTGCGTTCAACGCCGTGCTGCTCCGCACGACCGTCGGCGAGCACGACAAGGCGATTCAGAGCGGCGAGACCTTCCGGCGCCAGTACCCGAAGGACGAGTCGGCCGACGAGGTCATGTTCTTGATGGGCAAGGCCCACGAGAAGGCCGGCAAGAACAAAGAGGCGGAGGCGCTCTACGACCGTTACTCGCGCAACGCACGCACGGTCGATAGCCAGATCGAAGCGCTCGTGCGGCTCGCGACGGTGCAGAAGGGCGACGAGCGCAACGTCGCGAGCGCGCTCGACCGCGCCGTGAAGCTCGGGTCGGCGAACAAGGGCCGCCTGGGCGAACGCGGCAAGTACTACGCCGCGAAAGCCCGCTACATGCAGGGTGAAGCCGTGCTGCGCCAGTACGAGGCCGTCACCATCGAGGGTGACGTGAAGCAGCTCAAGACCCGCCTGAAGAAGAAGAGCGAGCTCTTGAAGAAGGCCGCCGAAACGTTCCTCGGTACGGCCGAAATGGGCGTTGCCGAGTGGACGACGGCGTCGCTCTACCAGATCGGCTTCACGTACGAGTCGTTCTCGAAGGCGCTCCTGAACTCGCCCCCGCCTCCGAGCCTCAAGCCCGAGGAGAAAGAGCTCTACGCGCAGTCGCTCGACGAGTTCGTCGTGCCGATCGAGGAGCGTGCGCTCGAAGCGTACGAGAGCGGCTGGCAGAAGGCTATTGAGCTCCAGATCTTCAACTCCTGGACGGCGAAGATGCGCGAAGCGCTCGGGCGCTTGAACGCCGAGCTCTACCCGCCGCTCAAGGAGATCGGCTTCGAGCTGCGCTCGCGCGGCCCGCTGCCGCTGCCGCCGCTCATCTCCGGTCCGCGCCGCACGCCGAGCGGGCACAGCGAGACGTACCTCGTCCCCGCGCCCGACGCCGACAAGGACAAAGACCGTGACTCGAAGAAGGGAGGCAAGCCGTGACGCGCGCTTGGGTCCGCTTCGTCGCGGTGCCGTGCCTCGCCTTCGCGCTCGCCGCGTGCGGCAAGAGCGCCGTGCAAGAGGGGCCGAAGGCGCTCCCCGCCGCCAATCCGGTCGCCGTCACGAAGCTCGCGCAGGGCGTGGATGCTTCCAAGGACAAGGACGGTCGCCGTCGCGCGATCGAGCTCCTCGAGCAAGCGGTGAGCGCGGATTCGCAGCTCTGGGAAGGCCGCTACAACCTGGGCGTCTTGCTCGCGGAAACGGGCGATCTCGTCGCCGCGGAGAAGCAGCTCGACGAAGCGCACAAGCTCGCCCCGAATGCGGAGGACGTCGTGGTCGCGCTCGGCGAGGTGCGGCGGCGCCTCGGCGACTACGCCGGCGCGGCGGAGGTGCTGCGCGATTTCGTGAAGCAGAATCCCGCCGCCGGCCTCGCCCGGACAGCGCTCGTTTCCGCCCTGCGCGAGGACGGCAAGATCGACGAGGCCATCGGTCAGGCGCAAGCGGCGCTCGTGCGGCGCGCCAACGACCCGTACGCGCTGAGCGAGCTCGCGTTGGCCGAGCTCGAAAAAGGCGAGGCCGACACGGCGGACCTCCTCAGCAAGGAGGCGCTGAAGACCGTGCCGCCGAGCGCCGTCGCCGAGCGCACCGCCGGTATGATCGCCCTCGAGCGTGGCGACGACGCCGTCGCGTTCCGTCACTTCCAGAAGGCGAGCGAGCTCGATCCGAACGACACGACCGCGCGCCTCAACATCGGCATCGTGCTCCTGCAGGCGGGCGTTTACGACAAATCCGCGAGCGAGCTCAAAGCCGTGCTCGACATCGAGCCTGACAGCAACATGGCCGCGATTGCGCTCGCCGCCGCCATCCGCGGCCGCGCGAAGAAGGACGATCAGGGCGCGTACGCCGAGTCCGAGCGCCTGCTGCAGAGCGTGCTCGAGCGCGAGCCGAAGAACCTCGCGGCGACCTTCAATCTCGCCGTGCTGTACGCGGACTATCTGAAGCGACCCGCGGATGCGGAGAAGCTCTTCCGGCGGTTTCTTGCGGACGCCCCGGAGAAGCATCCGGCGCGCGCGGATGCGGAGAAGTTCCTCTCCGCGGCGACGAACCCGCCGGCGCCTGGCGCGGCGAAGAAGTAGCGGCCCAGAGCCCGCCATGCGAGCTGGGGTAGACCCCACTTGACGGTCGTCCGCGTGCGAATACATTTATATTCATGGCCACCACCGTGCACATTCCAGGCGCGCTCCTGCGTCGCGTCGACGAGCGTGCGAAAGCGCTCGGCATCAGCCGAAATCGGCTGATTGTCGAGGCAGTCGAGGCCAAACTCGTGACCCGGCACCGTTGGCCGCCCGAGCTCCGTGCCATGCTGGCGCAACCGCTCGACGCGGCCTCAGCACGTGCATTCGAGGCGAGCCTCGCTATCGTCCGCAAGCGGCGTCAGAGTCGCAAGCGAGCGCCGAAGCTCTGATCATGGCCTGGCTGCTCGATACGACGGCCCTATCGGCCATCATGCGTGGCGAACGGGCGGCATCCAAGCGCTTGCTCGAGATGGACCCGAACGAGGTGAGGGTGCCACAACCCGTCGTAGCGGAGATTCGTTACGGGCTTGCCCGACTTCCCCGCTCACGGCGCCGCGAGTTGCTCGCGGCGCGTATCGACGTCCTGTTGAGAAGTATCGCGCGTGCCGCTTGGACGGACGGGGTCAGCGCTCGCTTCGGCGATCTAAAGGCCGAGCTCGAGCGCGCGGGCGTGCGGGTGGACGACTTCGACGTTGCGATCGCTGCGCATGCACTCGAGCTCGAGGCAACCGTCGTCACGGACAACGTGAAACACTTCGTGCGCGTCCCGGGTCTCGCGGTCGAGAGCTGGTCTTCCGGCTAGCGGTTTAGCAACTACTTCGCGTGCCGCTTGAAGAACGCCCACGCTTCGTCGGCAAAATCGAGGTCTTGATTGGTCTTGCCGAAGCGTGACCAAGCATCGCTCGGTAGCTGCGTGGGGCTCGGCCAGGCGTGGCCCGCGCCGGCGACTTTGTAGAACCAGAGCTCGCTGCCGCCGGCGGAGCCGTAGCGCTGGCGCTCGACGCTGCTGCTGGTGAGGCCCGTGTCGGGCTCGTACGAGTCGCCCGTCACGGTGTCGGGAAGCGGGTCCGTCGCCGGCGGCCCCGAGAGCCCCATCGCGGCGAGCCAGGCGTCGCGCGTCGCCTCCATGCCGGGATAGCGAGCGTCCGGGTACATGCGCGAGCTGCCGGGCTTGTAGCTGATGAAGGGGTCGTTCGTCGCGGCCAGCATGGCGATCGACACGCGATCGTGGCCCGGGCGCGGGTGGCACGAGAAGCGCCATTGCCCCGCCGGTTGGAACGGGAGCGGCGCGACGGGCGCGATGGCAGCGACGAGATCGGGGGCCTCGAGCGCGAGCTCGAGCGCCATGCCGCCGCCGGCGGAGAGGCCCGTCGCGTAGATGCGCGAGCGATCGATGGGAAGCTCGCGCGCGAGGTCAGCGATGATGCGCCGGACGTACGTGACGTCTATTCCCTCGGCGTCGTGGGCAAGCAGGCATCCTTGGAGGAATCCTCCTTTGGCATTGGGCACGGCCTCCCGCTCGTTCGGAGGGTCGGGCAGCCCGTTGCCGTAGACGACGACGAAGCCGTCGCGATCGGCCAGGGTCTCGAAGCGCGTGTGCATGTAGTAGTGCGCCGCGGTTTCGGCGTTCGCCGTGTAGCCGGGGAACACGAGCACGACGGGCACGGGCCCCGCAGGCAACGCTGCCGGGGCATAGACCAGATACCGCCGCTCCCGATCCATGGCGCCGATGCGCTGCCGGAAGGTGGCGACGCAACCTCGCGTCGGAGCCTCGCCCGCGAACTCCGGCATTCGAATCGGGGCTTCGGAGCAGACGTGCAAACGGAACGCGGGTGACGCCGGCTGGGTCACCTTCGCTGCGTCGGGCGCTGACGGCGCGGACGCTGAAGGCACCTGGCTGCAGCCCGCGAGGAGGAGACAGAGTGCGGTCCGCAGCATGCTGTGCACGCTGCTCTTCGCACGAGCCGCACCTTCGGACAAAGAAAATAGTCCGTGGCGAGCCGTCAGCTCGCGGCTCCGCCTTCACCCCCCGGGGTGTTACCCGTCGCGCCGCTCGTTCCTCCCGCCCCGGCGCGCCCGCTCATGCCGCCGCCCGCTGAGCCACACTGCTGGAAGCACCCGTCGCTCGAGCCGAGAAACACGAGCTTGCCGTCGCGGCACGCGAGCGTGCTCGAGCAGCACCCGCACGCGGTACAGGTCATCTGGTAGTCGCAGAGGAACGACCCGCTGCACGGGGCATTCTGAGACATGCTGGGCGGACACGACGTGTAGGCCCCCGCGGCGCCGCTCGCTCCCGCATTGCCGGTCGCGCCGGCCGCACCGCCCGCTCCCGCATTGCCGGTCGCACCGGCACTCGCGGCGGCCCCGCTCGCTCCCGCTCCGCCACTCGCTCCCGCTCCGCCATCCGGGCCGGCACGCCCGCTCGTTGCCGCGGCGCCCCCTCGTGCTGCCTGCCCGCCGCCCTGGGCCGCTCCTCCGCCGGCCTTGGCCGCGGCCGCGTCGTCCTTCGAGTCCTTCGAGTCGCCTCCGCACGCCGGGAAAACGCTCAGCGCGATGAGGGCGAGCCCGGCGAGCCGCCTTCGAGCAGCTTGGCACACTGCGGCACACGTAAGCATGTTGCTCATGGGTTGGAGCAATGCGCGTGCCATGCGAGGATGGCGTCGGCACTGCCGAGGGCGCGCCAATGTCGGGCAATAGACAGGATCTGCCCCCCGAGCTCGCTCGCTTGCTGTTCGAAGAGGCAAGCGACGGGATCTTCTTCGCGAGCACGGACGGCGTGTATCTCGCGGTGAACAAGTGCGGGCACCGAATGCTCGGGTACGAGGAGGGCGAGCTCGTGGGCAGGCGGGTGGCGGACGTGACGCCAGCGCACGATGCCGGGCGCGTGAAGACGGCCGTCGAGTCCGTCGCGCGCGGCGCCCCGCACCTCGAGATCTGGTCCATGCTGCGCAAGGACGGCACGCTGACGCAGCTCGAGGTGCTCGCGCATCTGCTCAGCAACGGTACCATCCTGGCCATCGTCCGCGACCTCACCGGTCGCGGTGTCTTCGAGCGCCAGATCCAGGCTTCCGAAGCCAAGTTGCGCTCGATCCTGTTCACCGCGCCCGACATCATCATGTCCGTCGACCGGGGCGGACAGATCCTGTTCATCAACCGCGTGCTGTCGCCGCTCACCATGGAGCAAGTCGTCGGGACGAGCTGCTTCGACTACGTGCCGCCCGACGCACGGGGTCGCGTCGCCCGCGCGATCGAGCACGTCTTCGAGACGCGGGGCATCGACGAATACGAGGTCGAGGGACCGAGGGGTCCGGATGGCGTGCGTTTCTTTGCTTCGGTGCGGGCCGGGCCGCTCATCGAGCACGACACGGTCGTGGCGGCGACCCTGTGCGCCACCGACGTGACGTATCGCAAGGAAGCCGAGCGAACGCGTGCGCGACTCGAGGAGCAGCTCGCGCATGCTCAGAAGATGGAGAGCGTGGGGCAGCTCGCGGGCGGCGTGGCCCACGACTTCAACAACCTGCTCACGGCCGTCGGATCTTTGGTCGAGCTCTCGCGCTACGAAGGGCCGAGCCCGCAAATCTCCGAGTACCTCGACGGGATTCAGGGCGCCACGGCGCGCGGCGCGGCGCTCACGCAGCAGCTCTTGGCGTTCGCGCGCAAGCGCATCGTGAAGCCGGAGGACGTCGAGATCGGCGGCGTTCTGACGCGCCTCGCGCCGATGGTGCGCAGCCTGGTCGGCGAGCACATCCGGGTCTCGCTCGGGCTCGACCCGGAGCTTCCGCCGGTGCGCGTCGACGTGGGCAGCCTCGAGCGCGTGATCATGAATCTCGTCGTCAACGCTCGCGATGCGATGTCGAACGGCGGGAGCCTGGCGCTCGCCACGCGTGCCGAGCGGCTCGATGCACAGGCGGTCGAGCAACACCCGGAGCTAACCCCAGGGGGTTACGCCCTGCTCGAGGTCACCGACACGGGCACGGGGATCGCGCCCGAAGTCGCAGCGCGACTCTTCGAGCCGTTTTTTACGACGAAAGCGCCCGGGTCCGGCACCGGTCTCGGGCTCGCCATGTGCCACGGCATCGTGACGCAGGCCGGCGGAAAGATCGCCGTGCGGAGCGAGGCCGGCCGGGGGGCGACCTTCCAGGTTTACCTGCCGTTCGCTCCGTCGGGGTCGACGCCCGCGGTCGCTCCCGCTTTGGAGCGCAAGCCCGACCAGCGCCGGGGTCGCGAAACCTTGCTGCTCGTCGAGGACGAGCAAGTCATCCTCCAGGTTGCGCGCTCCTGGCTCACGAAGCTCGGCTACCGGGTCCTCGGCGCCGGCGACGGCGTCGAGGCGCTCGAGGTCGCGGCCCAGACAGCGGACCCGATCGACCTGCTCGTCACCGACGTGGTCATGCCGCGGCTCGGCGGGCGAGAGCTCGCGCGGCGGCTCACGGAGCTACGCCCGCAGACGAAGGTGCTCTACATGTCGGGCTACGCGGAGAATGCACTCGCTTTCGGCGGCGTCCTTAGCGAGGGCATCGACTTCATCCAGAAGCCGTATTCGCTCGACGCGCTCGCGGCCCGGATCCGTCAGGTGCTCGATCGGGGGTAGCGGGGCTTTTCGCCCGCCGCGTTCCCGAGTACGCTCGACGATCGAGATGAGGGCATTCACGATCCTGCTCGTCGCGTTGGGGCTCGCGCTCCCGACCGCTCCCTGTCACGACGCCTACGCCAAGTCCGACAAGAAGGAAGACAAGAAGACCGACAAAGACAAGGACAAGGCCGAAAAGGAGAAGGCCAAGGACAAGGACAAGGCCGAAAAGGAGAAGGCCAAGGACAAGGAGAAGGCCGAAAAGGAGAAGGCCGAAAAGGAGAAGGCCGAAAAGGAAAAGGCCAAAGAGAAAGAAAAGAAGGACAAGGAGAAGAAGGACAAAGAGAAGGACAAGTCCTGCTCCCCCACGTGCACGGCGACGTGCGACTGCGAGGGCAAGCCGATCAAGCAGCCCAAGTGCTCGCCGACCTGCACGGCGACCTGCGATTGCTCCGGCAACCCCATCAAGTGCGCGCCGACCTGCACGGCGACCTGCGATTGCGAGGGCAAGCCGATTGTGCCGCCGAAATGCTCGCCCACGTGCACTCCGACCTGCGACTGCGAAGGCAAGCCGATCGCGCCGCCGAAATGCCAGCCGACGTGCACGGCGACCTGCGACTGTGACGGCAAGCCGATCGCGCCCCCGAAGTGCTCGCCGACGTGTACGGCGACCTGCGACTGCTCGGGCAACCCGATCAAATGCTCTCCGACGTGCACGGCGACCTGCGACTGCTCGGGCAATCCGATCGACAAGAACCTCGCCCTTGACGCGAAGGCCGCCGAGGAGGCCAAGAAGAAAGCCGAAGAGGCGAAGAAGGCCGCCGAGGAAGCCAAGAAGAAGGCCGAAGAAGAGGCGAAGAAGAAGGCAGAGGACGCCAAGAAGGCCGCCGAGGAGCAGAAAGCAGCTGAAGCGAAAGCCGTCGGCCCGATCGATGCGCTGCGCAAGGATCGACCCGATCGGCGCAAGCAGAGCGCCGATCGCCTGCGTCGCCGCTGGGGCTCGGCCCTCGCCCAGGAGAAGGCCGTCGCGGAGCTCAAGCTTCACGCTCGGCGCGTGGCGCTGCTTCAGCGCATCCGCGCCACGGCCGCGGCCAGGAAGGACAAGCAAACCGTGGAGCTCGTCGACGAGCTCTTGACCAAGGAAGACGAGCGGGACTCCGCCGTCATGAACTCGCTGCGCGAAGGTGCGCTGCCCCCGGTGACCCCATGAGAACGCCGCGTTCGAGCCTGTTCATTCTGCTCGCTCTCCTCGCGCCGCTGCTCGCGTGCGGCATGCTCAAGAAGAAGCCGCCGCCCGAGCCGAGCGCAACGGCCTCCGCGCCGCCCGTCCCGCCGCCTCCGACCACCGTCGCGGTACCGGTTCCCGTTGCACCCCCGGAGGTGAAGGTCGCAGACGAGGCGATCCCGACCTCCGAAGACTTCGAGGACGAAGCGGTCGAGAAGGTGACCGACAAGAGCTACAAAGCCGAGCTTGCGACGCTGAAGAAAGATATCGAGGCCGCGAAGTAGGCCGCCCCGGCCACTTTCACGCTTGACCCAGGCCCGGCCGATTGCAACGCTCGGCCCGATGCTCGGACCGAGCTCCCGTTTTCCGGCCACCTTGTCCCTGGTTGGCTGCCTGCTCGGCCTGCTGTTCGCGTCGTACTCCACGATGGACTACGCCGAGCACCTCGACCGGGGTCTGCACGACGTCCACTGCAGCTTCATCCCGGGCGCACCCCCGACTTCGGAGGCCGAGGCCTGCCGCGCCGCGATGTACAGCCCGTACTCGGCGCTGTTTCGCGAGACGATGTGGGGCGGCGTGCCGATCTCGTTATTCGCGCTCGGCGCCTTCGCGTTTTTGGGAGGTTTCGCGCTGTATCTGTGGCTCGCGCGCGAGCGGGCGCCGCGCATCGCGCTCGGTTTCTTCGCGGGGGTAGGGATCACGCCCCTGCTCGTGTCGCTCGTGATGCTCACGATCAGCGTCACGAAGCTCGGTCACCTCTGCAAGACGTGTGTCGGCATCTACATCTCGTCGTTCGTGCTCGCTATCGGCGCCGTGTCGGGCCTCTTCACGCTGAAGGGGCCCGGACGACCGGCCCTGAGCTTCTTGTTCGTCATCGCCTGGCTGATGGCGCTCGGCCTCACGACGCTCGTGCCCGCCGCTGTCTATGCCGCGAGCGTTCCGGACGAGCGTCCGTACCTGAACAAGTGCGGCGCGCTCAAGCAGCCGAAGATGAGCGCCGGCGCGCCGGTGAAGATCCACGGCAGCCGTGCGATCCAGCCGGTGATGTTCTTCGAGGACCCGCTGTGTCCGACCTGTCGCGCTTTCCACGAGCGCTTGCTCGACGAGGGCGTGTTCGAGCGCTTGGACGTGGATCTGTTGCTTTTTCCGCTCGATAGCGAGTGCAACTGGATGCTCGAATCGCCCATTCACCCGGGCGCCTGCATCGTGTCGAAGGCCGTGATCTGCGGCGGCGACCGCACGCGTCAGGTCCTAGAGTGGGCGTACGACGAGCAGGTTTACCTCACGCGCGCGGGCAAGGCGGGCGCGAACGTGCTGCGCGCCGCCATCAAGCAGCGCTGGGGCGACGACCTCCTCCGCTGCGTGGACGATCGCAAAACGGACGTCATCCTGAACCAGCACCTCCACTTCGCGTCCGACAACAGCATCCCCGTCTCGACCCCGCAGATGTACCTCGGGACCAAGCGCGTCTGCGACGAGGACACGGACATGGGCCTCCGCTTCGCGCTCAAGGAGCTCGCGCCCGAGGTGCTCAAATGAGCGCGACGGGCGCCGAGCCGACGCCGCCCGTCACGGGCGCGAGCGCAGGCCTCGGCGGAATGGCCGGCGTCATCGGCGCGGGCGGCGGCGTCGTGCTCCTGCTCGCCGCGACGCTCGGCGTGAAAGCGTGGGTGAGCTCGGCCACCGACCGGCTCGAGCATCCCGCCGAAACCAAAGCCAAAGTCGCGATCGCCGACCAGGCGGAGGTGGCCTACTGCACGCCGCGCTTCAAGGAAGTGCTCGAGCGCGTGCTTCACTCCTGCGGCCTCGCGCAGGACGAGACGCGGCGCGGCTGCAAGCCCGCCGACGTGAAGACGTTCGCGTCGATCAGCGACTCGGACTTCAACGAGCTCTTCACCCCGCTCAAGGATCGCGGCGCCGTCATCCTGTTCGACGAGGGCATGCAGGACCTCGACGACGGCGCGAAGAAGCTGCTCGAGGACAAGTGGTTCCAGAGGAAGGGCGCGCGCTATTTCTTCGTCGTCGCGCGCGCCTCCAAATCGGGAAATCAGGCCAAAAATAGGGCACTTTCGCACCGTCGCGCCAACTCGGTCATGTTCGATCTCACGAGCGTCGCGAACGATCCCGAGATCGACAAGAAGGTCGGTCTCCTGTGGCTCGGCAACGAGTTCGCTCAGCTTTCGAAGGACTACTGCAGCTGGCCCACGTCGCGCCCGAACGAGAAATGCGACGAAGAGGCCATCAACCGGAGCGCGTTCGTCTCCTGGGTGGATTGTCGACTGTGAGGCACGCTGTTTCGACCCTGCTCGCGTGCTCGGTAGCGCTCGGCTGCGAGGAGAAGCCCAAGCACGAGACGCTCGTGACGGCGGAGCGCAGCCAAGCCGTCCAGGGTGCAGCGACCCAGGCCGCCGTCGTCGCTCCCGTCACGGCATCAGCGGCGCCACCGTCGGCCCCCAAGCCGCGCCGCGCGATTTGCGGCGGCAAGCTCGAGGCCGACGGCAAGCCCGTCCCGGTGAAGAAGCCCATCGGCAGGCGCGCTGCTCCCGGCGCTCCCGAGTTGCCCGCCGACCTCGCCTTTTCGGGCTTCACTTGGGTCAACTTCTGGGCGGCCTGGTGCGTCCCCTGCAAGGAAGAGATCCCGCGCCTGCTCTCCTTTCAGGAAAAGCTCAGGGCCCAAGGCAAGACGTTCAAGGTCACGTTCGTCTCGCTCGACGACGACGAGCGCCAGCTCGAGAATTTCCTCGCGTCGCAGCCGCAAACGGGCCTGCGATCCACCTACTGGCTCCACGAGGGGAAGGAGCGGGAGGATTGGCTCACGGCCGCCGGCGTCGATCCCGATCCCGACCTGCCCCAGCACTTGCTGGTCGACTCGAAGGGCAAAGTGCGCTGTCGTGTGAAGGGTGCCGTGGAAGATGCCGACTTCGAGGGCCTCAAAGCGCTCTTGGGGGGCGGGTGAGGACCGAGACTAGATGACCCGCCGAGCCGACATTGCGGAAGTCGCGCGCCATGCGCGCGTGTCGAAGAGCACCGTTTCACGCGTGATCAACGGCGGCTACGCGAGCCCCGAAGTTCGGGCCCGCGTGAGCAAGGTGATCCAGAAGCTTGCTTACACGCCGTGGACCACGGCGCGGAACTTCTCGCTCGGGCGCGCCGGCTGCGTCGGCTTCGTGATCGAGGACACGCAGGGCCAATGGATCGCGCAGATCCTCTCCGGCATCGAGGCCGAGCTCACGAGCAAGCACATCTCGCTCCTCGTCGGCAGCCTCGTGATTCGCGAGCACTACGACGCGGCGACCGTCACGGGCTGGGTGCGCGAGCGGCGCGTGGATGGCTTGGTGTTCGCGCGCTGCGGCAAGCACGAGCGCGCGCTCATCGAATCGGCGCGGCGCGCGGGCATCGCCGTGGCGCTCATTTCGCCGGACGACGACTTCACGGGCGTCGACGTGCTGCGCAGCGACAACGTCGCGGCCGGTCGCGCCGTGGGCCAATACTTGTTCGATCTCGGTCATCGCCGCATCGCGTTCGTGGGCGGACAGGCTCGCATCAACGCGACCACGTTCCGCGACTCCGTCGATAGCCGGCACCGCCTCGAAGGCCTGAGCCAGGCGCTCGGCGAGCACGGCGTGAAGATACCGGACGCGAACGTCACCTTCCTCCGCTACCACGTCGATTCCGGCGTGGACTACGCGCGAAAATGGCTCAAGATCGCGCGCGGCCGCGCTCCGACGGCGATCGTCTTCGGCAACGACGCCATGGCGATCGGCTGCCTGCGCACGCTGCTCTCGCAAGGCGTGAAGATCCCGGAAGAGGTCTCCGTCGTCGGCTTCGACGACATTCCCTCCGCGAGTCTCGTCTGGCCGGGTCTCACGACCGTGCGCCAAGAGATGAGCAAAATGGGCGAGACGGCGTGCCAGCTCGTTCGCCGCGCGCTCGAGCTCAAGACTCCGGGCGGCGGGATCCACCAATTCCCGGTCTCCCTCGTCGTGCGCGAGAGCACCGGGCGCGTGCCGAGCGGCGAATAGCCGATCCGCAGATTCGCTACGTTCGCGGAGAGAAGCGCGGTATTCGCGCTCAGCTCGCGGTCGTGCAGTTGATTCGGAAATTGGCGGTGAGGCAGTCCTCACCGTGTATCGACGGTGCAACACTCGTCGTGCGACGTGAGAATCCTCGCATCCTCCGTCGTCCGTGAATGAGGCTAGACTAGACGCATGAACGCGTTGGTTCGCGGGGTTCGGGGAACGCGCTGGTCCATGGTCTTTCTCGTGGCCTGCTCGTCGAGCAGTAAGAACTTCTTCCCTCCAGGTCAGGAGCAGGGGGGCGCAGCGGGGACGCCAGCCGCGAGCGGCGGGATTTCGGGCAAGTCCGGCGGCGGCGCCAAAGGCGGGTCGAGCGG
>Ga0173480_10000481_pt1 | contig 13312 bp, 12 predicted proteins | sample NitcycUS209509C1_FD_122622 | JGI IMG/M metagenome (GOLD analysis project Ga0173480, IMG submission 122622) | Soil microbial communities from Arlington Agricultural Research Station in Wisconsin, USA - Nitrogen cycling UWRJ-S209-509C-1 (version... | ecosystem: Environmental > Terrestrial > Soil... | reverse complement strand
GTTCTTACCACCTGTAAAAGATTCTTCGCCTCTTGATCAATATGTTCTTACAAATGCATATGATTTCAGATCGGAAAGAGATAAGATGGAAACTTTCGCCGCTGCTGAAACAGCTGAAGTTAAAGCGTATTTTGAAAAACATGAAAAGGAGATCTTTGATGGCAATCATAAAGACTTGCAAGACCAATTTTTTGAAATGGATCGTAAGATTTACCTAAAAGACATTGAATATATTAAGAAGACAGGCAACTCGTATTTTTCATTTTGGTATTTCAGAAGTAATGCCCATTATTCAGGCCTCCCGGTAGATTCCATACTGTCCATTTTTGATAATATTTTTCCAGTCTCTTTTAAAAAGAGTACCGAAGGCCACGCATATAGACAACTATTAGTAGGGAAATTGGAAACCAAAAAGGGAAACGCAGCAGCACAATTTTCTGCCAGGGATATAAATGGTAATGCAGTTGCGTTGTCGTCCTTTAAAAACAAAAAATATGTAATGCTCGATTTTTGGGCAACCTGGTGTGTCCCTTGTATTAAGGCAATGCCATTTCTAAGTGACCTGCGCGAAAAATATTCCGAACAGTTAGAAATTATATCGATAGCCTATCCAACCAATATTTCCTTAGTTAAGGATCAAATAGCTAAACAAAAAATGATTTGGACAAACATCTACAATGATATCAGCCTGATTAATTCCTACGGCGGCATGGGTGCTATACCCAAATTGATCTTGATTGACAAATCCGGAAAAATAGTCTATGACAACCAGAAAGATAATGATGCCGATTTGACGATTTTGGTTAATCTTTTAGAACAAAATTTAGTTGCAAAATAGCGTAGAACGGCCGCTTGCCTGCAAAGTTAGAAGACATGAAACCTGCTACAATTCCTTCAGATTTGTTAGGCTGTCAATTTTTGGGAATATATAATTCAACGAACGAAGACGCACCTGGGAATTTTTATTTTTGTTTTTATCTTAATGACAATGGTGATTTGCTGAAGGTTATACATTTATATAATGCAGGCAATGTTTCAGCAGCATTTTTTTATACAAAGGACAGTATTGATCCAACGATTAGATATAAAAATGACGTGGCAAAGTTATTAGCAGTAGAACGGCCGCTTAACCTTGTACCTGATCATCGATAAACTGAGTTCGGACGGTCAACAACCGTAATGTCAATAACGTTCTTCTCTCAAAATTTATGACGGATATAAATGTATCCGATGTATGGAAAAAACATTGTTATCTCCAATACCATTTTTTGTTTTTATAGCCATTCCCTTTTAATGAGTCAGGTTTGATGCTTTTGATAAAATGATAATATGTGCTATCATTTCTGTAAGTTTTATTTGTTGGATCTCGAAACTCGGTAAACAAGATGGTTGAATCGTTTAATAACGTCCCTTTATATGTCACAGTTCCGGAGACAAACCATTGCATATATCTTATACTTTGTAAGGTGAGTTGATTACTTGTTACAGAGTAACCACCGTCTTCAAAATACTGATCATCTTGCTTCCCGGCAGCATTGAAATCATCAATTATTTTTTGAATACTTTGAGCAATGGCAGAAGGAATATAGTGATTTGAATCAGCACCTAAACTTCTTTGAATGCAGTTATTATAGAAAAAATATACATCTAAGACTTTATTTTTATCAATTCGATAATAAGCGCCATCAAAACGTAATTCTTTCGTGTTTGGGGGATCGACTTTGCATGGCCGATCCTCAAAATCTGATCTATACGTTCGGGGAATGCAGGAGGAAAAGAGAAACAAACAATAAATCAGACAAACTTTCCACATTGGAAAAACTTTTAATGAAAATAGGAAAAAGGATTGGTGCTGTAACCGGCACTTAACCTTTCAGATAAAGTTAGAGTTAAAACTCAGTGATGGTATCATCGGCTTGCCGCCTGCCTGGTTTGCATTAAACTCGAAAGACAACATGATCTTCAAATATTACGGATGAAATTGTACCCGATCAATAAATGTTTTGAGAATTGCATTGGCTACATAGCGATATAATTATTTTATACATTTGAATCAGGAACAGGAGGAACTTAAATTTAGCTCTATTCTTATATAAATTTGACCTGATGAAAAAACAGAAAGTTTTCATTCTGATTTTTATAAATTGTTTACTATTAATTTCTTGTTCACAAAATCCCCCTCCTCCGCCACCACCACCACCTCCTCCCACTGTGATGACAGGTGAGCCAACCGCTTCGCTTTTTATAGCATCAGCCCACTCTAACACAGGCAGCAGTTATATATATGTATTCGAACCAAAAACGGGAGCTTTAAAATGGAAATACACTTCGAGCCTTCCTATTGTTTCATGCATTGAATTTTCAAATGGCATCTTATACACAGGCATTCGTAAAAATATTACAGCGATCGATACAAATACAAGAGCTATTAAATGGCAATATTTGACGGGAGGAACTATATATTCGACTCCTATGTTGGTTAATGGAGTGGTCTATATAAATAGTGATGATCAATACCTGTGTGCGATCGATGCACTAACCGGAACACTAAAATGGAGATTCGCCCAGCAATCAAGTAATACAGGTGGCAATTATTCAAGTCCCACGGTTGTTAACGGGGTTGTATATTTTGGTAGTACAGATGGATACATATATGCAGTTGATGCAATTAACGGGGCCCTAAAATGGAAAACTTTTAATACCTACAGTAACGGGGGAAGCTTTCAATCAAGCCCCGTGGTTGTCAACGGGGTTTTATACATTGGTGATACATGGCAACATCTGTTCGCTATCAATACAAGTGATGGTACTTTCAAATGGGTTTATGTGGCTAATGGACTTGTATTTTCAAGTCCTACAGTTGATAATGGCACTGTTTATTTTGGCTCAGCGGACGGTCGTCTTTATGCACTCGACGCAAACACCGGAATTCTTAAATGGCAGTTTAAAATGATAGGAAGTGCATACGGAAGTCCAATAGTATCTAATGGTAATGTTTATTTAGGCGCAGAGGGAGGTGGTTTGTATGCAATAGATGCAGTAACCGGATCTTTAAAATGGAACTTCCCTTACAACAGTTTCCGTTCCAGTCCCGTCATTTTTGATGGAGTTGTTTACCTTAGCAGCTATGCCCATATTTTGGCAGTAGATGCGATGAATGGCACACTTAAGTGGAACTATCCCGCAACGACGGATTTGGAAGATATGCTTTCAAGTGCCTGTATTGTTGACAAACTTGGCAATGTATTCGTGTCGTCAGTTTCTGGTAGTCACAATTAAAGGGTGAAGTTTTCCTGGGGCTCAAACTCGATTTGCAGAAGAAAAAGGTCAATGAAAATTAAGATCCTTAAAATCGGAGACTTATATGCAATAATCAATGCTAACCGGCTCAGCGAAGATTAGGAGCTTTGATTTAACGGAAAAAAATTTAGCTTGGTGTACTATATTAGTAACATGCCATATTTCGAAAGTATATTCTGAAGAGTTAGCAATCTATTTAAAAGACGATCTTCCGGATTCTGAGGTTTAATTTATCTGCAATAAAAAGAGCGCCGGAACCATCAACCACGATCCCTTCAGCAGTGTCAAATTTAGCAATGGATCCGGGACCATCGGCAAAACCATAATCTCCTGTTCCTGCTAGTGTGATAACGAATCCATCGGTACCAATTTTTCTTACTCTTGTTTTATCGCCAATGTATATATTTCCTGCAGCATCAATTGCGATCCCTTTGGGATTATTAAATCTGGCGGTGCCAACAGGGCCATCTGCATATCCGCCGGGACTTACTCCCGCAATTGTAGTTACTACTGCACCAGGTGTGATCTTCCGGATCTTTTCATAATCGGCAACGTATAAATTTCCGGCTGCATCTATTGTTATGCCGCGGGGAACCATAAAAAGAGAACTAAGTCCGGGGCCATCATAGTTATAGGCAGTATCACTGCCGGCGAATGTACTTACAAGACCTCCGGGTGTGATCTTGCGAATTTTTCTGTTACCCAGGTCAGCCACAAATACATTACCGGAAGCATCTACTACCAGGTCGGAAGGGTATTTGAACGATGCAGCCAAACCCTGGCCATCTGCAGAACCCGCCGGACCATTTCCTGCTAAATTAGTTATGACGCCTGAAGTTGATACCTTCCAGATTATATTAACACCAATATCCGCTACGTAAATATTTCCTGCCGCATCCATGCAATTCCTGTTAGTCGGGTTGAAGAGTTGCTAAAGGTTGCCACCGTACTAACAAGACCACCGGGAGTAATTTTCCTTACACTCCGGCCATCAGCAACATAAAAATTTCCTGACAGATCTTTAGTGATTCCTTCCGGTGAGCTGAATTGAGCAGCTGTTCCTGTTGCATCGAAAAGTCCTGACGTTCCGCTACCAGCAAAAGTGCTTACCTGCGAATCAAAGACGGTGAATATTGATACTGATGTTCCGGTCAGTGTATTGGCTGTTACTGATATTGTTCCCGAAGTTGCATTAGCGGGAACTGTTACAGTAAGCTGGGTGGATGATCCGTAAGAAACAGGAGCTATCGCTCCGTTAAACTTGACAGTATTAGTTGCTAAAAGGAGATTAAAATTCGTTCCGGTTATTATTACCTGGTCACCCGGTCTGCCATTGGTTGGAGCAAAACTTGTTATCGTGGGTGGTCCCAGTACTATAAAATCTGGAATTGATATTACACTTTTATTATTAACGGTTATACCGATTTTGCCGGTAGTGGCAGTAGCAGGTACTGTTACCGTTAATTGATTTGATGATGCGCTAATGATGGGGGCAACCACACCATTAAATTTTACAGTATTATCATGGACAGATGAACTAAAATTCGTTCCATCAATTACAACCTGGGAACCTGCAATGCCACTTGCCGGAGTAAAGTTTGTTATCGTTGGTGCACTTACTGCAGGGGGTGGTGGTGCGGGAGGATTATTTGATGGATCTTTGCCGCAACTCAAAATATTTACAAGGATAATAATTATGAAAAATACAAAGCCGTTATATTTAATATGTTTCAACATTTTATTAGAGTTCAATGATAAAATTGGAACAGCAAATAGAAATGAATGTTTAATGAACTTACATCTTCCACGCATTTCAACCTTCTCAAGACTAAAATAATATATTTTATAGCTTTTAATAACTGATGTTCACTTTAAATTTATTGTGTACAGGTATTGATTTACTGCTTTGAAGATTTTTATTTTATTGAACCTTACGGGCAACGAAAGTTGCTGCTGCATTGTACTTACAGTTTCCAGGAGTTGCATACTTGAAATAACAGTTTAATTTTGTTCTTTAAACCTTAACTATTGTACCTGCCACAACGCCTGGTTTTAACTTCCATTTTTATTAGCTGTGTCATAACTTCATTTGCACAGCAAACTGCCTGTGTGGACAGCAGCACTGTTTTTCTATTGCACTCAGGAAATGCCAGGATATCAATTCAAAAAAGTATTACGCTGGCAGACTCAGGCGTTTTTATTGTGGGTTTGACCAGGGACGAAACAATTACAGATCCTTCACTCTTTATTGCCCGGCTCGATAAATTCAATAACATTTTATTCAGCAAAAAGTTTACAGGTATCATTGGATCGGCCCGAAAAATGTTACAATGCAATAATGGCGACATCCTGGTTGGTGTTATTGAAACAGACCAGTCATTAGTACCCGTGGTTTATGTTTTTCGTTTCACAATAAACGGGGATATTGTCTGGCAAAAACGATTAGAGGAATTTACAAACGTGCCATCCTTAAACAGTAATGTCAGTTTTGAAATGACGGAAGCTCCCGGTAATAATTTTTACATCGGGCTTACTGATGATATTGAAACGGATAATCTAAATGGTGTTAATACCAGTTATTATCATATTTATAAGGTCGCTTCAGCTGGAAATATTTTATGGAAAACCACCTTGGTTCAAAATGAAAGTCTTTGGGGCGGTATAAATGCAATCAAAGAAGTGAGTAATGAAGTGCTGCTCGTTACACAACAATATTATAACGGTACACCATACTGTTTGGGTACCAACTTTAAATCAATAGGATTGATAAAGCTGGACAGGGCTACCGGGACACAACTGTCATCAAAATATTATTGTCTTAATTTTTATGGCACTGGTTGTCTCTCGGAAAACGACTCTTATCGAAACCCGGTACAATTTTTATCTAACGGTAAAATTATTATTGCAGGATTGATAGGCGCCTGTCCCCGCACTCTTCTTTTTACAATAGAAACGGATCATAACTTCGCTAACCCTAAGTGTTATGCTTATGATTATATTATTCCGTATACATTGACGGGCCACACAGTCGGGGTTAATCAATTCGGTGAAGTAAATTTGTTTACCCGGGGATATAACGTACAAAATTTTTTGTACGCCACGTTGTTGCCCAATGGCAATGTAAAGATGCAACGTAAAATGGAAATGCCACCAGGTATAACTTTATCGGTAGGCTCTTTCTCGCCAGTCTTTAAAAGACCGGATGATTTTTTATTCTACGTTAACCAGCAGGAAAATGATCAACAGTCTTTGAGAGTAATAGAATTTAAAGGTAATAATGCTCAGACATCTGGTTGCACCGGTAAGGATACTATCTTTCTTGCCGGCCAGCCGCACGCAATCGTTCCGATCTCACGTAATTGGGATACTACCAGACTCGAAACTCCACCAATATTTAATACCAATTTTAACCTGTCAGATTTTTCATTTCAACGACAGGAGGTATGCAGCAGTATCAGCATTTGCGATTCACTAAAGATCAGTGGACGGGATACAATATGTCTGGATGATCCGGTTCAACAGTTCACTGTTGTTAGAAATCCCGGTTGCCTGAAAATACCGCAATGGAAAATAGACACCTCCGCGATCCGGGCAATTCAAATAATAAACGACACGACTGTTTCAATAACTTTCAAAAGATCATGGCAGGGTTATTTATATGCATACAGCAGTTCCTGCAACCGCCTATCGGATTCTTTATATATAAAGGTGATCCCGGCCGTGCTGCCGGTGCAACTGGGAAAAGACACTACTTATTGCGATCCCGTTGTTTTAGATGCAGGAGTTAATTTTAAAAGTTATAAATGGCAGGATGGATCTTCCGGTCGTTACTTCAATGTAGACACAGGTGGAGTGTATTATGTGTCAGTAAATGATTTTTGTGGAAATACTTTTTCAGATACAATTCGATATTCATCTCCTTCCAAAAATTTATTTATTGGCAATGATACATGTGTTCAGCAATTTCCTTTTTTAGTTTCTGCAAATTCAGGGTTCAAAAATTATCAATGGCAAAATGGTAGTAACAATGCAGGGTATAATGCTACGGTGCCGGGTCTTTATTATGTAAATGCAACCAACGGTTGTAATAACAGTTATTCAGATAGTATTATGATCTACCAGGCTATCTTACCATTTTCTTTAGGAAAGGATACAACGCTATGCGGACAACAAACAATTACACTTTCGGCGCCACCGGGATATGCAGGATACTTATGGCAGAATAATGCAACAGGCAACAACATCGTTGTTAATGATACCGGGTTTTATTTTGTCAGGATAACGGATGGATGCAACAAAACGTTTGCTGACACTATTAGAATAGATCCATTAACTTTATATTTTTCAGTCGGAAAAGACACGGTTACCATTTGCGGGGAAGAAAGTATACAACTATCTGCCAGCACCGGCTTTACTAATTATTTATGGCGGCCAGGTTATAATATCACGGATGCAAATAAAAGAGAGCCATGGGTGAATCCCGGGGTGAGTACAACATATATTGCCACCGCCGAAAAAGGTCCGGGCTGTGCTGTCTCCGATAGCATCTTTGTTTTAGTAAAAGACTGTCCAACTAACTTCTTTGTTCCATCGGCGTTTACCCCAAATGATGACAGGTTGAATGATCTCTTTGGTCCAATAGCAACTGCTCCGTTGCAACACTATGAATTCAGGATTTATGATCGCTGGGGGCAGCAGGTATTTTATTCCAATAACATACAAAAGAAGTGGGATGGAAGAGTTAAAGGAACTAACCAAAATGCTGGCACCTTCGTGTGGCGCTGCACCTATAAATTTTTTACCGGACTGGAATTGTCAAAAAAAGGGAGCTTCGTATTAATAAGATGATAAACAAAGGTCAATTATTATTGCTGATTTTTTTCCTGGCCGGTTGTTCCGGGGCGCCAATAGAGGATAACAACTCGGTGCCTGTCATGGAACCACCGTATCAAATAATACAAAGGTTAAAGAATGGAATTTTATTACGGGGAACAATTGTCACGCCCGATGAAATAATTCCCGACGGTTGGGTATTTGTGAAAGATGATAAGATTGTTTCCGTATCAATTTTAAAACCTCCTAATCTGGGTGCAATCGAATTAAACACAAACGGCATTATTTTTCCCGGGCTGATTGATCTTCACAATCACGTTGCATGGAATGCAATTCCACGATGGAAAACCTGGAAAAAATTCAATAACAGGTATGAATGGAACTATGATACTGATTATGAAGAAAGAGTTAAAGACATTTATAACAGCATGCGAGAGGACAATTTATCACGTGAAATGAATATGTACGGAGAAATTCGTTCTCTTATCGGAGGTACTACTTCGATAATTGGCAGCCCGGATTCGCCTTGGGTTAGGACTGGCGGGTTTTTAAGAAACCTGGATTTTGCATCAGGATTCGTATATGGATATCGAGGCTCAGTTTTCGGTGTTTCGGATCCGGACCGGGTATATAATGAAATCAAAATGAATTATGCTTTAGAAAACCCAGTATGCTGTGAGCCCTGTGATCAAGAAGTTCAGTTAGGGGAATTCTTAGCAAAGAGTCACAGTTTCCTGGATAATTGGTATGCGAAGCTTTTTCTTATTCATCTTTCAGAGGGTATTGACCCAGAATCTCAAGAGGAATTTTGTTACCTTAAAGCTAACGGTCTTTTAACCTCCAGGACAGGCATTGTTCATGGCACAGCGTTAAATGCAAACCATTTTCAACAATGGCTGAGTCAAATAGCTCACTTATCTGGTCACCGAAAAGTAATCTCAGTCTTTATGGAAAGACGACTGATATAAAGCAAGCTTTAAATGCAGGTGTGTCGGTCACAAAAATGGCACTCTCCGCTGATTGGTCTATAAGTGGTAGCAATAATTTATTGTATGAACTGCGGTTTGCTCATAAATATAACCACGAGTCTAACAATAATATTTTCACTGACGAACAATTAGTAAAAATGACAACAAAGTATCCTGCACAAATTGCGGGACTGGGAAATAGGATTGGTTCCATCCAGGAAGGTTATTATGCTGACCTTCTTGTCATTTCTGGCAATAGAGATAATCCATATAATGCAATTACGCAAGCTGAGGCAAAGGATGTGCAGCTGGTGCTCATTTCAGGTCAACCCTTATATGGAGATCGTGCTTTTATGTATAAATGTTGGGGAAATACGTTTAATTATTATAATCTGAATGATCCTACAATAGCTAGTCTGAATGATATTACAATAAATGGAGTTCAAAAAACAATTAAAATGCCAGTTGAAAATAATAGTTTTTTTAATTTGTGCATTAAACTTAACATGTCACTGAATTCTTTTGGTTCCTCTCTTGCACCCCTTATTGAAGCTGAGAGTGGTCAGATTTTTTTAAACCCATCACTTAATTATTTTCATTCATTTAATTATTAACAAAAAATTTTCTGATAGAAGGAATTGTTGAAATTAATTCAAACCTTCCATGATTGCGGCAACATAGGTGACACTTTACTCTTATAACAACCTTACCTTTGCCGCGTGAAAAAAGCATTTAGGATATTTTCATTATTGACCGTTTCTGCACTGTTTAGCTTTGTAATAAACTTATATAACAACCATGCTTTTATTGACAATTACGCTTTTTCGCAAACCAATTCAGACACCAGGCCTTTTAACACTTTAGTATCTTCTGATCTGTTCTGCCACACCGCACAGGCAGAAAATTCGGTCACTATTTTTAATAGCGCTCCGGCTTCTTCGCTTATAAACTCGTTTAACGGATTTTCAGCTTATTTAAGGACAACTGAACAGTTGTTTCTTAATAGGTTTTCGCAAAACCGTTTCTATTCTCAAAATTTATTGGTTCGGTTACAGAATACCGACATTATTTTTCCTTTCCATTACTTCTGGTAAATAAGTTTTATTCTGTCTTGTACAATGCAGGATAACCATATTGCAGGTATGTCTTTCAGTGACACACCTGTATTTATAATGTATTAATAAAACTTAAAAAGACTAAAAATGGATTTAGGAACGACGATCATAGCTGTAGTGATCATGCTCATCTGTATTTTGCCCTTTGCTTTGATGAGCATAAAGGGTAGAAAAAAACAAGAAATGTTGTTGCAGGGACTTTTCGGAATTGCTGAAAAAAACAATTGTAAGATCAGCAGGCATGAGTTGTGGAACAGTTCAACGATCGGGATTGACGACACAGCCCTTATGATTTTTTTTACAAGAAGGTCCGGGGACAATGAAACTTCGCAACAAATAAATCTCGCAGAAATTCAAAAGTGCAGAGTGATTAATTCAGGCAGGACAGTTAGCACCAAAGACGACAATTTTAAGGTTGTTGAAAAACTTGAATTGGCTTTTTCATTCCAGGACAAAAACAAAAATGAAGTTGTATTAGAATGCTATAACGCTGACCATGATAGCTTAAACTTATCGGGTGAATTGCAATTAGTAGAAAAGTGGTGTAAGATATTTAACGATAAGATCGCTGGACTGACAAAACAAAAACGATGAACAACAAAAAGGACTGTGGCAAAGTCACAGTCCTTTCATTTTAATAGCAGTTAAACTACAAATAAATATGAACCCATTTTGGACACAGGTTATCATTCAAACAACCTTGCGGCATAAGAATAAGAAAACGAAAGACAAAGAACGTTATTCTGAATATGAACTTGCAAAAGGGCATCGGGAATTTCTTATTAATTTAAAGCGGCACTTCAAAGACATTATTCTGATAACAGCAGGAATATTTTCTGCTGCCTTTGGTTTCAAAGGTTTTTTGTTGACAAATCATTTTATTGATGGTGGGGCAACAGGTATATCACTTCTGATTTCCGCATTGACCAGGATCCCGCTTTACATTTTAATAATCGGTGTGAACATTCCATTTGTTATTCTTGCATTTAACGTATTTGGTAAACAGTTTGCAATTAAAACAGCTTTAGCCATAGCGGGCCTTTCACTTTGCCTTGCAACAGTTACGTTTCCCAACGTAACCAATGACAATTTACTTGTTGCCGTTTTTGGTGGCTTTTTCCTGGGAGCAGGTATCGGCCTTGCAATAAGAGGTGGCTCTGTCATTGACGGGACAGAAGTGCTTGCCATATTTTTAAGTCGCAAATTTGGGACAACAATCGGTGACATAATTATTCTGATAAATGTTGCCATTTTTTCTGCAGCAGCTTACTTTCTCTCGATAGAGATCGCTCTTTATTCAATGATAACTTATTTGTCAGCATCAAGAACATTGGACTTTATAGTGGAAGGGCTTGAAGAATATACTGGTGTTACAATTATTTCACCGCACAATGAAAAGATACGACAAATGATTATTGACCGTATGGGGAGAGGTGTTACTGTTTATAACGGAAAAGGCGGCTTTGGTAAGAAGGGAGAAGCAAAAGAAATTGACATTGTCTATACCGTAATAACACGGCTTGAAATAAGCAAATTAAATGTTGAGATAGAAAGGATTGACCCCGATGCTTTTATTGTTATGAGTAGCGTCAAGGACACTAAAGGCGGTATGATTAAGAAACGACCGTTGAAGCATTAAAATTATTTAAGACCGTGCAAATGTCAATAAAGGTTTTATATCGCCTTTATCGGCCATCTTCAATGCTTTGAGATATTGTTCGCGGTCTTCGCCATCTTCCACAAGATTATGACGGCCCCAGCTGAAAACTTTTCTTTCGAATACATGACTGGTTATGACGTCAGCGATAAGTCTTGAATGACGCCCGTTACCATTGGGGAAGCAATGAATGCTGACCAACCTGTGCTTGAATAGTACGGCAATTTCATCGGGAGCAAAGATCTTATTTGCGATCCACGATTTGCAATCATCAATTAATTGCCGCAACACTACCGGTACCTGGTATTTATCCACTCCAATGTTCTTATTAGTTTTTCTGAAATCACCTGCCCATCTCCACACATCACGATACATTTGTTTGTGCAGTTCCCGGATAAATATTTCATGTAAGATATCATCAGTGCTGAATTTTTTTCTCAGTGTCCATTCGATCGCTTGTTCAATATTTAATTGTTCCGCTTCATCCAATTCGCCTCTTGTGCTGATCGTTTTGATCAGCAACCCTTCTTTTTCATCTTCATCAAGAGGCGTTTGTCCTTTTCCGTATACAAGATCTAATCCCATAAAAATTTCGGCACTTCGTTTTTGAGTTCATTTTTTTTCTCTACATAAGAATTCATAAGCCTTGCTTTTTCATTCTCCTGGTCCTCTAACTTCATACTTTGCGATGTTCTGTTCACTATTTCTTTCGCCATTTCCATTGCTTTTTTATCTACCAGTTCCTCTAATGATCCGTCATTTGGTACCATCGCATATATTAATTGCATGTCCATACTCTTTGCGATCTGCTTTAAAGAATTCAATGTTATCGTGCCGCTTTTCTCACGTTCCTCCAATGCTTTTACAGCTTGTGGACTTACACCAAGCTTTTTGCCTAATTGTCTTAACGACATATTCAGCGCATTCCGGATACTAAACGCCCAGCCTTCTGCAGGCGCCCGCATGTGCAGGAGTGGCACAAACGGCTTTATTTTTCTATCTGTTTGCTCAAGGATCAATCTTTGTTTTCTATTATTCATAAACCTATAGGTTTAAATATTCATACAAATTTAAACTTATATATTTAAAAATAAAAATTATTTAAATGTATAGGTTTAAAAACATTAAGATTTATAAACTTATACATTTAATTTTTTATTAAAATATTGTTAGTCAATTAATTATAATTAATAAACCTAATACAGGATAGGATATAGTAAAAGAGTCAACAGAAAATTCCCTGGTACGATCAAAGGTTACAGGATATATTACTAAATATTTTGGTGTATAATACTAAAATATTTAGCTTTACCTGAGAACATGTATACATGCAGATCAATAAGGTTAATATCATTAAAGATTTAAAATATCATATACTTTTTTTACAGGGATATAAAAATTCATCAGCCGGTTCACTACAAATTAATTTAGGTCCAATT
>Ga0173480_10000480_pt1 | contig 13343 bp, 13 predicted proteins | sample NitcycUS209509C1_FD_122622 | JGI IMG/M metagenome (GOLD analysis project Ga0173480, IMG submission 122622) | Soil microbial communities from Arlington Agricultural Research Station in Wisconsin, USA - Nitrogen cycling UWRJ-S209-509C-1 (version... | ecosystem: Environmental > Terrestrial > Soil... | reverse complement strand
GGTGTTCAACGTCATCTCCCGCACCGGCCGGGTGATGGATTCGGGCGTGATCACCCGCCGGCAGGGCAGTTAGGCACCGAGCGCGCTAGACCGCGACCGATTCGGCCACTTCCTTGGCGTTGTCTTTCTCCGCGAGTTTTGGCGCCGCGTCACTCCAGTCCTGATCGAACACACGCGCGAGCGCGGCGGCGATGTTCGCGTGCGGCGCAATCACGCCGATTTCCCGGCGCCCGTCGATCTGTGGCCGGCGCAGGCTCTGGCTGCCGACGAAGGCCGCCTTGCGATCGCGCACCATGGCGCGCACGTGCAGCCGCAGGCGCGGCGACTTCACGCAGGTGATGCCGGGAACGGCGGGGACCACCTTGCCGATCACCTTCACCTCGACGCCCGCCGCGACGCGGTCGCGCAGCAGCTTCACCATCGCCTTGTCGGACACCTTCTCGTCGTAGATGAGGAGTTCCTTCTTGGCGCCTTTGATGAAGTCGGTCAGCAGCTTTCGCGTGGTCTCGGGGCTGATCACCAGGTGCTTGTGGGTGGCGTCGTACGGCTGCCGGGTCGAATCGGCCTGAAACAGGGCACTCGCCGCCTTCACCAGCGACGGCTCGCGCGTGACGATGCCGAAGCTGCGGCTGCGGTTGATGTCGAGCTCGGTGAAGTTGAAGCCGATGACGTAGAGCTCGCCGTCCACGATCATCATCTTGCCGTGGTGCCGGGTCAGGTCGTCGGCGGTGCGGCACACGGCCACGCCCGACTGCAGGAACGACATCTCGAGCTTGCGCAGCCGCTTCTCGCCGCCCCGGTTCGTGTGCGCGACCAGGGCCCGCACGACGACGCCGCGGCCAACGGCGGCGGCGAGCGCCTTCTCGATCTCCATGCGGTCGAAGCGGAAGATCACGATGTCGATCGTCTTCTTCGCCTTCTTGATCGCCACGAGCAGCGGGGCAATGCCGTCGTCGGGTTGGATGATGAGTTTCACGTCTGGCCTACTTGGTTTTGGGCTTCTTGTCCGTCCACTCGACGCCCATGTCGGTCTTGGGCGAGACCGCCACGATACCCTGAGTGACCGGATCGGTTGGCGCGTCGAAGGGCATCTGCACTTCGTAGGTGAGCTCGTTGGCGTTGAGGGACCGGCCCTCGAAGGCAAGCCGGAAGCGGGTCAGCACCTGCTCGACCCGCGGACGCAGCCCCTCGGCCTCGTTCTCCGCGGTGACCTTCAGATCGAACAGCTTGTAGGTGGCCGGCTGGAACGACTCGATCACCCAGAGCAGGCCGAGGAGGAACAGCGTCGCAATCCCTGCCAGCAGGTAGAGGCCCACCCCGGACGCCAGGCCGACCGCCAGGGCGCACAGCATCACGACCGCGTCCTTGGGGTCGTCGATCTTGGAACGGTAGCGAATGAGGTTGGCGGCGCCGACGATGCCGAAGGCGCGCGCCAGGCTCGATCCGACGATGAGCATGATGACGGCGCCGACGCCGGCGAGCACGATCTGCGTCTGCACCACCGCGATCTGCCGCGGCGGCGTGCCGCGCCGCCGCGGCCGCAGGGCCAGCGCCGCCCCGAGGGCGGCGGCGAGCGGCAGCCGCACCAGTGCCCGCCTGACTTCCTGCACCGTGGTCAGCTTCACCTCGTCGGAGGGAAGCGGCTGCACCGGCAGCGGAATCGGGAATGGCGATGCTGCAGGGGCCTGCGGCTGCGCCGGGGCCTGGGCCTGCGCCAGCACCGAGACTGGCGCGGTGACCGTGACCCAGAGAACGAGGCTGAGGGCCAGGACGGCGCGAGCGTGACGAAGACGAGTAGCCATTGAGCAGCGCGGAGCCGGTTCCACTGGGGCAGCGGGGCTGCAAGCCAGGGGCCAGCGCTAGATCGGCAGGAAAGTCGGGAGATCCGCAGCGTGCCGCGATCAGCACCGCTGGGTTTGTAGCTCGTACACAGCGCGCTTTGTATCCCTTGCTGGTTGAGCTTGCGCCCCCGGCTACTTCGACCAGCTCTGGAGCGTGCGGATGTAGTGGGCCCGCTCGAGCGACGCCGGATCCGGATGGGTCTGGAAGCTCGCGCGCCCGATCATCCCCGTGGTCGAGTCGAGCTTCTGCCATTCGAGCCAGCGCTCGAGGCCCTGCCGCATCGCCGCCAGGTGCCCGGGGCCGTGCCGGAGGAGTGCGGAGACGAGCTGCACCACGTCGGCCCCGGCCAGGAGGGCCTTGATGCCGTCGTCAGGGGTGGCAACGCCGCCGGTGGCCGCCAGCGACGGCCGCACCCGTCCGCGCAGCAGCGCCAGCCAGTGCAGACGCAGCCCGAGCTCCGCGTTCGTGGAGAGCTCGGCCTGCGGCACGAGGGCGCCGGTGCGCGTGTCCACGTTCGACTGATAGAACCGGTTGAACAGCACCAGCCCGCTCGCGCCGGCGCGATCGAGCGCGGCGGCGACGTGGCCAAACGAGGTGTAGAACGGCGTCAGCTTTACCGCCACCGGGAGGGCGATCGCGTGCGTCAGGTTCTTCACCGCGCTGACGAGATTCTCTTCCAGCGCGGCCGACGAGACGCTGAGCGCGGCGGGCACATCGTAGAAGTTGAACTCCAACGCGTCGGCGCCCGCCTGCTCGATGATGCGCGCGAACTTCAGCCACGATTCGCCGCTGTGCCCGTTGAGCGAGGCGATCACCGGGATGCGCACCGCCTGCTTCACTTTCACGATGTGGGCCGCGTACCCGTCGGGGCCGTGCTTGTAGTCGGCCGGCGCGGGGTAGGCGGCCACGAGCGCCCTCATCTCCTGATCGAGCGGATCCACGTGGCCCACGCGTCCTTCGGTGGCCAGCGAGATCTGCTCTTCGAAGAGCGAGTGCAGCACGATCGCGGCGCATCCCGCGTCCTCGAGGCGCTTGATCGTGTCGAGGCTGTAGCCCAGCGGCGAGGCGCCGGCGATGAATGGATGCGCCAGCTTCATGCCGAGATACGACGTGGCGGTGTCCATGCCCCATATGGTCGCACTAGTCGTGCCATGCGCGTGGAGTCGCGGCGCCAGCGATTCCAGCCTCGGACGCGATGCCCATCGTGGGGCTGGGGACCTTTCCGCGCCCGGTGCGAACCAGTCCCCACCTGTGAGGCCGTCCTCGTGAATTTGGGCCGTAGAGCTGCGGAATCGGCGACGCGGCAGCGGAATGGATGTTGTAGCCCACAGCGGTGGAGGAACCCACCGATGAGGAGTGAACTGGTTCGGGCGTTCATCCCGCGCGCGATGCTCGTGGGCGCGGCCGTGGCCGTCACTGTCGTGGTCACCGCCGGCGCGCAGGGACGGGGCCAGGTGCTGCCGCCGCTGGTGCCCGAATCGCTCGTCGGGTCGGTGTCGTTCGATCTCTACTGCGCCAGCTGTCACGGCCGTCAGGGGCGCGGCGACGGTCCCACTGCGGCGTCGCTCCGGACGCGGCCCCCCGACCTCACGGTGCTGGCGCGGAACAACCGGGGCGCGTTCCCGCGAGACCGCGTGCTGTCGTTCGTTGAGGGCTCTTCGCGGGCCGCGGCCCACGGCAGCCCCGACATGCCGGTGTGGGGGCCGACACTGCGCGCCCTCGACGCGTCGGACGCCCGAGTCACCGTGCGCTTGCAGAACCTGGTCGCGTTCGTCGCGTCGATCCAGCAGGCGACCGCCGCAGCGCCGGCGGCCGCCGCGACCGCTCCGGCCGACGGCGCGATGCTCTTTCGCTTTTACTGCGCGCCGTGTCACGGGACCACCGGCCGCGGCGACGGCTCCATGGCCGGCCAGTTGCGTCGCCTGCCGCCCGACCTCACGACCTTCGCGACGCGCAATGGCGGCGTGTTCCCGGCCGAGCGGCTGCGCCAGGTGATCGACGGCACCGGCATCGCGTCGCACGGCGATCGTGACATGCCGGTGTGGGGCGCGGTGTTCAAGCGCCTGCCCATCGGTGGGAAGGACGCACAGGACCGCATCGAGGCGGTCGTCCGGTTCCTGCAGGAGCTTCAGGAGCGTCCCGCCGAGTAGGCGCGGCGCCCATCGTGGGAGGAGCTGACATGAGCGTAATCGCTGCGGGCCACGAGTTGGCGGGGCAGTTCACTGCGAGGCGGACGATCGGGCGCAAGACCCGCATCGCGGCCGCGGCGGCCGCGCTCGTGGCCGTGGCGGTTGCGGTCGGAGTCGTGGCGGGCGGATCGCGATGGACGCGCGGTACGGCGGAGGCGACCGCGCGGCTGACAGCGGCGGCCGCGGCACCTTCGCGCGCCGTCGCATTCTCCGATCTCGGGGGGCTCCCCGCGCCGGTGCAGCGTTATCTGCGGATGGCGCTCCGTGATGGGCAGCCGCGTGTCGCCAGCGCGCACTTGCGGCAGTCCGGGCGGCTGCGCACCGGCGTCGAGAGCGACCGGTGGCTCGATTTCGAGGCCACCGAGCTCATCGTGCCCGAGGCGCGCGGCTTCGTCTGGGACGCACGCATCCGTCTCGCGCCGTTCCTGCATGCGGCGATGCGCGACACCTACGTCGGCGGCACCGGCAGCGGCGCGGTGGCGCTGCAGTCCGCGTTCGTCCTGGCGGCAGAGGGCGGCGGGCACGAGCTCGATGCCGGCAATCTCTATCGCCTGCTGGCCGAGGCCCCCTGGGCGCCGACGCTGCTCCTCCCGCGCGAGGGTCTCACCTGGGCGCGCATCAACGATCACCGCGCGCTCGCGTCCCTGACCCAGGGCGGCGAGAACGCCACGGTGGAGTTCCGCTTCAACGACGCGGGCGAGATTGCCGGTATCTTTGCAGCCGAGCGGCCGCGCCGCTATGGCACCACTTACGTGGGCACACCCTGGGAAGGGCGCTTCGACCGCTACGTCACCGTGGACGGCATGCGGGTACCGCAGGGCGGCGAGGTGGGCTGGTGGGTGGACGATCGGTGGGTCCCGGTGTGGCGGGCGACGGTGACGCAGTTCAGATTCGACCTCGCGGGCCATTGACGCGTGGTAGGCTCCTGGCTCACTGAGCCATGAGCGCACTGCTGGGAGCGATTCGGCACAATCCTTTGCTGTGGCTGCTCGTGTTCGTACCCGCGGTGTTCGCCGCGGAGGTGCTCGCACCCGAAGCACACACGCTCCTGTTCCTGCTCTCCGTCCTGGCCATCGTGCCGCTCGCGGCGCTCCTGAGCCAGGCGACCGAGTCGGTCGCGGCCAAGACCGGCGACGCCGTGGGCGGGCTGCTCAACGCCACGCTCGGCAACCTCACCGAACTGGTCATCGCCATGACGGCGCTGCGCGCCGGCCAGTTCCTGCTCGTCAAGGCCTCGGTCGCCGGCGCCATCGTCGCCAACACCCTGTTCATGCTGGGGGCCGCGTTTCTCCTGGGCGGGTTGAAGTTCCACACGCAGGAGTTCAATCGCGTCAGCGCCCGCCTGCAGGCGAGCCTGCTTTTTCTCGCCACGGTCGCCTTGCTGATACCGTCGGCCGTCCGGGAAGCCGATGGCGGAGCAGGGGCGACGTTCCTCGAGACGCTGAGCCTGGGCTTGTCGGTGCTGCTCATCGTCGCGTATGGGCTCGGCATGGTGTTCTCGCTCAAGACCCATCGGGAGCTGTTTGCCGGGTCGGAGCATACGGGCGAGGAAGGAGAGGCGCCGTGGCCGATGGGTCTGGCGCTGGCGACGCTCGCCGGCGTGACGGTGATCGTGGCGCTGGTGAGCGAGGTGTTCGTGGAGTCGGTGCAGCAGGCCGCCGAGACGTTCGGGATGAGCCCGGCGTTCGTCGGCTTCATCGTCGTGGCGCTGGTGGGCGGCGCGGCCGAAATGGCGTCGGCCTTCGCCGCCGCACGCCGCAACCGGCTGGACATGACGGTTGGCATCGCGCTCGGCAGCGCGGCGCAGATCGCGCTCTTCGTGGCTCCCGTGCTGGTCCTCCTCAGCTATGCGATCGCGCCGATGCCGATGGACCTCCGCTTCTGGCCCGGCGCCGTGGTGATGATCTTCATCGCCACGCTCACCGTCTCCCTGGTCACGAGCGGCGGCCGTTCGACCTGGTTCGTCGGGGTCCTCCTGTTGATGGTCTACGTGATCTTCGCGATGACGCTCTACTTCCTGCCGCCCGCGGCCTAGCGATCCGGCCCCCGTCTCTGCGATGTCGAACGAGTCCCGTCCCGTGCGCGTTCTCGATCCCAGCGACCGCATAGCCGAAGTGCTCTTCGGCCTGATCATGGTGCTCACCTTCACCGGCTCGCTCAGCATCGCCGAGGCCGGGCGCGAGGACATCCGCGCCATGTTGATCGGGGCCGTGGGATGCAACATCGCCTGGGGCATCATCGACGGCGTGTTCTACCTGATGGGCGTGCTCGCGGAGCGCGGGCGCGATCTGGCGACCTACCGTGCGGTGCGGCAGGCGGCCGATCCGGGCGACGCCCACAGCCTGATCGCGGCGACGCTGCCGCCGGCCATCGCCACCGGGCTGCAGCCGCACGAGCTCGAGCGTCTGCGTCAACGGCTGGTGGATCTGCCGCCGCCGTCGGGTCATGTGCGATTGACCTCCGCGGACTGGCGCGGCGCGTTCGGCGTGTTTCTCCTGGTGTTCTGCTCGACGTTTCCGGTGTCGGTGCCGTTCATGGTGATGCAGAACGCCATGATGGCGGTTCGTGTGTCCAACGCCGTCGCCATCGTCATGCTGTTCACGGTCGGCGTGGCCTACGGGCGGCTCGTCGGCCTCACTCCCTGGATCGTCGGCGTCTCGATGGTGGCACTCGGCGCGGTGCTGGTCGCCCTCACGATCGCGCTGGGCGGATGATGCTGACGCGCGCCGCCACGACGCTCCTCGTCCTCGCTCTCTGTTGCGCGTCGCCAGCGTCCGGCCAGACTGCCGCGAGCCGCACCCAGGTCGCGACGCCCGCGACGCCCGCAGAGCCCGAGAACCCCGAGAACGGTGCGGCCAGAGAATGGACGTTCTCCGCCATGCTCTCCGGCTATAACGTGCCGGGCGACCGCCTCTACCCGCAGCCGACGGTGACGGCCGACCGCCGCCGGCTGCACCTCGAAGCCCGCTACAACTACGAAGACCTCGACACCGGTTCGGCATGGGTCGGCTACAACCTCGGCGGCGGCGAGAAGGTGGCGTGGGAGTTGACGCCGATGGTGGGCGGCGTGTTCGGCAACGTGGTCGCCGTCGCACCGGGCTACCGAGGCTCGGTGGGCTGGCGGAAGCTCGAGTTCGCGAGCGAGGGCGAGTACGTGTTCGGCTCGAAGGACGACGAGGAGTGGTTCTTCTACAACTGGTCGGAGCTCACGGTTGCGCCGGCCGACTGGTGGCGAGTCGGGCTGGCGACGCAGCGCACGCGCGCCTACGCCGCCGATCGTGACACCCAGCGCGGCCTCGTCGCCGGGTTCTCGTACCGCAGCCTCGACGCCGCCTTCTACCTCTTCAACCCGGACGACGACGTGTCGATCGTGGTCGCCACCGTGAGCTTCGGATTCTAGCGGACGTGGCTGCGGGTCTTCAGACCCGCCTCGTACGTGGGTGATAGCCTGTTTCGTAAGGAGTCGTGAGTCGCATGAGACTGGTGACTGTCGCAGGCTGCGCCGTGGTGCTGCTCGGGGCAGGCATCGGTGTCCGCGCGCAGAACCCGCCCCGGCTCGCCTTCGAGGTGGCGTCGGTGAAGCCGAGCGCGCCGAATCCGGGCGATTTCATGAGCTCCATCCCGCGAGTCACGAATTCGAACGGCCGGCTGACGGCCACGAACCTTCCGCTGCGGCTGCTCGTCCGCATTGCGTACGAAGTGAACGACTTCCAGATCTCGGGCGGGCCTGCCGACCTGCTGGCCGCCAAATACGACATCACTGCCAAGGCGGAGGACGGCGCGTTGTCACGCCGAAGGACGTGATGGCGATGCTGCGGTCGCTGCTCATCGACCGCTTCCACCTCGAAACCCACACCGAGTCTCGCGAGATGCCCGTCTACGCGCTGGTGGTCGCCCGCGCCGACGGCAAGCTGGGTCTGGACCTGAAACCGTCCACCAGCGATTGTGTCGGCAAGGAAGCCGAGACGCAGAAGCGGCTCGAGGCGCTCGCACAGGGCGGCGCAGCGGCGGCGATGAGCCTGCTCACGGGACCGCCGATTCCGTGCACGATGCTGCCGGCGGCGCGGGGAGCGGGCAGCTTCGGCCTGCGTGGGAACGGTCAGCCGATCGCGTCGCTGATGCAGCTGCTGACGCAGGCCACCGGCCGCACCGTCGTCGATCGAACGGGCCTTGCCGGTCTCTACGATTTCGAGCTGCGATTCGACGCCGAGATCATGCTTCGGCTCGCCGCCCAGGCCGGCGTGAACGTCCCGGTCGCGCCCGCCAACCTGCCTCCGTCCGACAGCCCGGCGCTGATGACGGCTTTGCAGGAGCAGCTCGGGCTCAAGCTCGACTCGACTCGTGGGCCGGTGGACATACTGGTCATCGACCGCGCGGAAGCACCCGCGCCCGACTGACGAACGTGGCTGCGGGTCTTCAGGCCCGCCCTCATTTCAATCGACTCGAGGCCACGGCGTGGATGGGAAGGCGTGGGTGTTTTCGCGAGCCGCTTCTCGACCGTGCCGGAGAGCGCTGCGACGCCCACCCGTCCGCTGGCCGCGAGAATCGCGTGGCTCTCGCCCCGCTCATATCTCGCTGCTCCCCAGTGGCTTCTCGCGCTCTCACGAGGAGTCGATCGGCACGGCTCGAACGCGTCTCGCGAAAACCCCACGCCTCCCCTTTAGCCGCGCCGTGGCCTCGCCCGCGTACGTGGCTGCGGGTCTTCAGACCCGCCCCGCATCTGGGCCCGGTCTTCGGACCCGGGCGACGAGTGCCCGTCTCAGCTCACGCGCCGGCCAGTGCGGGCCGTGACGGTGCGGGCGACGTCTGCGCCGGCCTCCGCTCGCCGATCTGCTGCCGCCACATCGCGTAGTACAGCCCTTTCTGTTCGAGCAGCGCCGCGTGCGGGCCCGACTCGACGATGCGTCCGCGCTCGAGCACGAAGATCCGGTCGGCGTGCATGATCGTGGAGAGCCGGTGCGCGATGAGGATGGTGATGACGTCGCGATGCGCGGCCACGCCGCGGATCGTCGCCGTGATCTCCTCCTCGGTCAGCGAGTCGAGCGACGACGTCGCCTCGTCGAAGACCAGCAGGTGCGGCCGGCGCAGCAGCGCGCGGGCAATTGACAGCCGCTGTTTCTCGCCGCCAGACACCTTCACGCCACCCTCGCCGATCACGGTGTCGAGCCCCTTGTCGGCGCGCGCCAGCAGGCTGTCGCAGGCCGCCTGTCGCAGCACGTCGAGGCACTCGGCGTCGGTCGCGGCGGGGTTCACGAACAGGAGGTTCTCGCGGATGGTGCCCGAGAAGAGCTGCGTGTCCTGGGTGACGAAGCCGATCTGATTGCGCAGCTGGTCCAGATCCACCGTCGCCGCCCGGTGGCCGTTGTAGAGGATGGCGCCCGTCTGCGGCGGATAGAGGCCGACCAGCAGCTTGACCAGCGTGGTCTTGCCCGAGCCGGACGGTCCGACGAACGCCACGGTGTCGCCGCGCTCGACTGCGAACGAGATGTCGGTGAGCGCCGGGGTCGTGGCCGTCTGGTGCGTGAAGCTGACGTCCTCGAAGGCGAGCCGCTCGAGGTCGGGCAGCGGCACCGGGTGCGCCGGCCGCGGCTCGACCGGCATCGCCAGCACGTCGGCGAAGTTCTTCAGCGACACCTCGGTTTCGCGGTAGACGTTGATGATGTTGCCGAGCTCCTGCAGCGGTCCGAAGATGAAGAACGAGTAGATGAAGAGCGAGAAGAACTGGCCGACCGTGATCGCCTGGGTGTAAATCAGGTAGAGCATCAGGAACAGGATGCTCGTGCGCAGCGCGTTCACCGTGGTGCCCTGGATGAAGCTCAGGCTGCGGATGTAGCGCACTTTCTTGAGCTCGAGCTTGAGGATCTTGTCGGTGGTAGCGTTGAGGCGGGCCACTTCCTGCTGCGCGAGGCCGAGGCTCTTCACCAGCTCGATGTTGCGCAGCGACTCGGTGGTGGAGCCGGCGAGCGCGGTCGTCTCGGCCACGATCACTTTCTGAATGACCTTGATCTTGCGGCTCAGCACCGAGCTCAGGACGCCGAGCAGCGGCACCGTCAGGAAGTAGACCGGGGCGATGACCCAGTGCACGCTGAAGGCGTAGATGACCACGAAGATGACACCGACCAGCGAGGTGAAGAGAACGTTGATCGACACCTGGATCAGGCGTTCGACGTCGGTGCGCACCTTCTGCAGACGGCCGAGCGTTTCGCCGCTGCGCTGATCCTCGAACACCGCATAGGGCAGCCGCAGCGAGTGCGCGATGCCGTCGGAGTAGATCTGCGCGCCGAGCCGCTGGGTGATGACGCTGATGCAGTAATCCTGGAAGTTCTTGGCCACGCGTGACACGAAGGCGACCCCGACGGCCGCCGCCAGCAGCAGGCTGACGCCGCGGAAGAACTCGCCGGTGGTGTACTCGGAGAACCGGGTAGCGTATTCGTCGATCACGTGGCGGAAGATCAGCGGGTCGAGCAGCGAGAAGATCTGGTTGGTCGCGGCCAGCACCAGCGCCAGCGTCACCAGGCGCCAGTGCTGATACAGATACGAGGCGAGCAGCTTCATAGAGCTCCTTGGGGCTGGGCCGGAGCATAGCAGCCGGCTCCGGGCCGGCGACACTGTCCGAAAGTCGCAGTTTCGGGGACGGCGGTGCGCCGGGCTGTTAGGCCCGTCGCGAGGGTCTGAAGACCCGGGCAAGCCGGCAGAGCGTCAGGCGCGCGATCCGCGCCAGAGCGCGAGCAATCCCACCAGCCCGGCGATGGCGCTCAGCGCCAGGACGGCGTGGCTGGCCCGCGCCTGGCCAGGGGGCTGGTGGCTGGTCGCCCAGTTCCAGCCCAGACCGGCGATGACGAACAGCACGCAGATGAACGCCGACATCGCGGCGCGAATGACGATCGAAGCCCGCACGGGGACATTCTAGGACTGGTGGGACAGGTAGAACAGGTAGGACGGGTGGGCCAGGCACGTAGGGCAGGGCTTCAGCCCCGCCGGGAGGTCGGGGTTCGTGGCTGGGGCCTAGTGCGTTTCCATGATGGAGGCCCGGGCGCCGTCAGGCTAGGCTACGCTTTGACCCCAGGTCTCCTATGGCGACGTACAGCGCACACGCGGTGGCCGGTCCGGCCGGCCAGATGACATTCCTCGAACGGTTGAACGGCCCGTGGCACGAGCGTGCCATGCAGGCCTTCATGGTGGTGGTGCTGGCGCACTGGGCCGAGCATCTGTTGCAGGCCCTGCAGATCTACGCCCTCGGCTGGCCGGTGCCCGAGGCGCGCGGCCTCGTCGGCTATTTCCTGCCGTGGGTGATCAAGTCGGAGCTGCTGCACTACGGCTACGCGGTGGTGATGCTGGTGGGCCTGTGGTCGCTGCGCCCCGGGTTCATGGGTCGCGACGATCGGCGCTGGTGGACGGTGGCGCTCGCCATCCAGTTCTTCCATCACATCGAGCACCTGCTGCTGCTCGGCCAGTACTGGACCGGCGCCAACCTGTTCGGCGCGCCCGTGCCGACGAGCCTGGTGCAGTTCTTCGTGCCGCGCGTCGAGCTGCACCTGTTCTACAACACCATCGTGTTCATCCCGATGGCCGTCGCGATGTATTACCACATGTTCCCGCCGCGGTCGGCCGCGAGGCTGAAGTGCACCTGCAGCTGGGATCATGGCGTGACCGCCTCCGCGTGACGCGGCGGCCGGCGCCCGCGCGGCGTCCGGCCGGGACGGCGGCGGCGCTCGTGCTCGCCGCCCTGCTGCCGGCCTGCGCGTCTCAGCCCGCCGCCGGTCCGCAGCTTGCCATCCACTTCACGCCGTCGCCCGCGGCCGGCGTCGAATCGGTCGCCGACATTCGTTTGATCGACGCCGATCGTCCACTGCCGCGCGCGCGGCTGCGCGTCGAGGCGTTCATGACCCACCCGGGCATGGCCCCGGTTGAAGCGGCGGTGGAGGAGCAGGGTGACGGCCGGTATCGCGCGCGCGTGCGGTTCACGATGGCGGGCGACTGGGTGCTGCGGGTCCAGGGCACGACTCCAGACGGGCGCGCCATCGATCTGCGGCACGACGTCCCCGGAGTGCCGTCCGCGCCGTGACGACGCCCGTGGCCCCCACCGACGTGCTCACCTGGCCGGTGATCGGCCCGGTGCTGCGCTGGCGCCACGCGCGGACCGCGTTGCAGCTCGTGTTGCTCGCGCTGGCTGCCGTCCTGGTCGCGCACGGACTGCTCGGCCCGCAGCTCGCGCCCGCGAATCTTTCGACGGTTCTCACCTGGGTCCACTACCGCGGCCTGCTGATCGTCGTCCTGCTTGCCGCCGGCAACCTGTTCTGCACCGGATGCCCCTTCGTCCTGGTGCGTGACGCCGCGCGACGGCTGCACGCGCCCACCGCGCGCTGGCCGCGCTGGCTGCGGCGTAAGTGGCCCGCGCTGGCGCTCTTCGTGGCCGTGCTGTTCGTCTACGAGCTCTTCGACCTGTGGGCCCTGCCGCGCGCCACCGCATGGCTCGTGCTCGGCTACTTCGGTACGGCGCTGGCGATCGACGTGGCGTTCACCGGGGCCAGCTTCTGCAAGTACGTGTGCCCGATCGGGCAGTTCAACTTCATGGCGTCCACCCTGTCGCCGCTCGAGGTGCGGGTCCGCCGGCCCGAAACGTGCCAGGCGTGCCGGACGGTGGATTGCATCAAGGGCCGCCGCCTCCCCGAGGCGCCGCTGCGCGTGATCCGGCGCGGCTGCGAGCTGCGCCTGTTCCTGCCCGCCAAGGTCGGCAATCTCGATTGCACGCTCTGCTTCGACTGCGTGCAGGCGTGCCCGCACGACAACATCGGGCTGGTGACGCGGACGCCGGCAACGGAGCTCGCCGACCCGCGCCGCCGCTCGGGCATCGGCCGCCTGGCGCAGCGGTGGGACCTGGCCGCGCTGGTCGTGGTGTTCGTGTTCGGCGCGCTGCTGAACGCGTTCGCGATGACGGCACCGGCCCGCGCGGTCGAGGAGTGGCTGGCCCTGAGGCTCTCGCTGCAGACCGAGGCCGTGCCGCTCGCGGTGCTGTTCGCGGCTGCGCTCGTGGCGGCACCCGCGCTCCTCATCGGCGCCGCGGCCTGGGGGTCGGCCGCGGCCTCGGGGACGGCGCTTCGGCCGCAACTGAGTACGTTCGTATACGCGCTGGTGCCGGTCGGCGCCGGCATCTGGGCGGCGCACTACGGCTTTCACCTGCTGACCGGCTTCTTCACCGTGGTGCCGGTGACGCAGAGCGCGGTGCTCGATGCCGCTGGCCGCGCGTGGCTCGGCGGGCCGTACTGGACGTGGGTCGGCATGCAACGCGGCGCGGTGTTTCCGATTCAGCTC
>Ga0173480_10000479_pt1 | contig 13347 bp, 11 predicted proteins | sample NitcycUS209509C1_FD_122622 | JGI IMG/M metagenome (GOLD analysis project Ga0173480, IMG submission 122622) | Soil microbial communities from Arlington Agricultural Research Station in Wisconsin, USA - Nitrogen cycling UWRJ-S209-509C-1 (version... | ecosystem: Environmental > Terrestrial > Soil... | reverse complement strand
GGCGGCGAGATGAGGCGCATGCCTTCCGCTTCCACGCCGGAGAGCCAGTACGAGCTGATGGAGTCCACCTCGAGCCGCATCGCGTCGGGCTCGGTTTGGCGCGCGTTGAAGTCGTGCACCAAGCGCGTCTTCAGACGTTCGTAGGGGAACGTCCAAAAGAAGAAGAGCACCACCATCAGCCAGTAGAAGGAGCCGTACGCGACGGCGATCAGGATCTTGCGGACGCGCGGGGTCATGGGCTGGCTTCCTTGTCGCCCTTGGCGTCCTTGTCGCTCTTGTCGTCGCCCGAGCCGCTGCCTGCGGGCGCCACGCCACCGTCGCGATCGCCCTTGGCGCCGGGCTTCGCTTCGGGCGCCGCCTTCCTATCGAAGGCGCTCACGATCATGTCGACGTCGTAGGCGTCGGGGGCTTCCGAGCGCTTTCGGATGTCGAGCTGCGAGACCTTGACGGGGTGCCCGGAGCGCTCGATTTTCTCCAGGAATTTCACGAGCTTGAGCATCCCCACCTTGCGCAGGGTGATCTTGGTCGAGCGCTCGTCGAAGCGCTTGCCGCGGGGCACCGACTGTCGATCCTGGCTCTCCGGGATCTCGACGCCCGCTTCGCTCGCGAGCTTCGCGAGGAATGCCTGGAGCTGCGGCGCCGGCTTCTTGTAGCGCTGCTCGAGCGCGCCCTTCTGTGCCTTGGCAAGCTCGATCACCTCGGCTTGGTCCTCGATCGCGACGATGGCGGCGCGGACCGACTCGACCTCCCCACGGCGGCTGTGGAGCACCGCGTAGAGCGCGACCGGAGGCGCCAGCACGAGACCGACAACCGCGACGATCAACGCGATGCCGAGCAAGCGCCGCTCGCGCTCTTCGAGACCCTGCAAGCGTTCTCGGATGCTCACGGTGCCGCGCTCCCTTCCGTCGTCTCGGTCTTTTCACCGGCCGCCGGCTTCTTCTTCGCGGGGGCGTCCTCCGGACAGCGCACGTCGTACTCGAGCACGTACTTCTGCTTCGTCCCGTTCACGACCTGCGTGACCTTCGCGATTTTAGCATCGGCAACGCAGGGGGTTTCGCTCACTTTGTCCCGGACGAGCGAGGCGTCCGCCGTCGTGCCGACGACGGCCTGGATGCGCACGTGACCGCGCTGCATGTCGAGCTCCTCGATGTCGTGCGTCACGCTCATCGGGATCGCCTTCGAGAGCTCGACCATCACGTCGAAGGCGTCCATGTGGGGCATCGGGTCCGTCTCGGCCCGGTTCTTGGCGAGCTCGAGCATCTGCTCGGCTTCGCTCGGATCCGCGGTCGCCTTCTCGAACGCCGACAGCGTGCTGCGCTCGAGCTCCGCGCTGGCCGACTCGAGGTCCTTGCCGAGCGCCCGGAGCTCGGCCCACGACGCGAAGAGGAAGCTCACCGCGACCGAGCCGACGAGGCCCACGAGCACCGGCGCCTTCTCCTTCAGGAACGAGAAGCCGCGCGCAAACGACAGCGGTCCACGCCGGAGATCGATGTCGTGCCCGCGGCCCGCGGCGCCGAGCGCCAGGCCGATCGCTTTGGCGAAGCGCGGCAACGCCGTGACCTGCTCGGGGCTCGCGCCTTCGATCGCGAGCGCAGGCAGCGGCTGGACGGGGACGCCGAGCTCGAAGGCGAAATACTGGTCGGCGCCGGATGCCTGAGCGCCTCCGCCGACGAGGTAGAGGGCCTGGACCTCGTCGCCCTCCGTCGCGACCCACGCGAGCAGGGTCTGGCGCAGCGCCGCGGCAAGGGCCGGAGCGCCCTCCGGCAGACTGCCCACGCCGCGCGAAAGCGTGCGCACGAACACCGCCTCGCCGTTGACCAGAATCGTGACCTCCGTCGAGCGCCCGCCGAGGTCGACGATCGCGATCGGCTCCGGGCGCCGGAGCTCGGGGGACAGCGTCACGAGGTTGGCGAGTGAGAGCGAGCCGACGCCGACGCGATCGGGCTCGCGGCCGATCGCGGTCTTGACGAGCGCGATGCGCTGTCGCACTTGCTCCGTTCGAGCGGCGCTCGCGAGCACGATCAGCGGATCCTTCGGGCCCTTGCGCTTGAGCAGGCGATGGCCGAACACGAGCTCGTCGATGTCGACGGGCACCGCCGCCTCGAGCTCGAACTGCAGGATCTCGTCGATCTGCTTGAGCGCCGTCGTCGGCATCTTGAGGCGATGGGTGAAGGTGGTGTCGCCCTCGAGCGCGACGCCGACCGCTTCGATCTGCGTGCCGAGGCCGAGCGTCGCCGCGCGCACGGCCTCCTCGAGCGAGGGGACGCTCGCGATCTCCACTTCCGAGAGCGCGGACAGCGCGAGCTTGCGGAAGCCGATGTCCATGACGGCGGCGCTCACCACACGTGAGCCGATGTCGATTCCGAGAAAGCGAGGCATGATGGGGGTCTAGTCCACTCTAAAATACAAGATAGTCCCGCCGGGGGACGGTTTCATGACCGCATTGATGGGGGACATGGCGTTCGGGCCGAGGGCGCCCGTCGCGTTCGGATCTGGCGTGCCCGTCGTACCGGTGGGCTGGTTCGCCTGGTTCATCTGGTTCATCTGGTTCTGCATCAGATTCGCCGTGGCGAGCGTGCGCGTGTCCATGCCCGGGGGTGGCGCGGCGCGAAAGTCCACGACGGCGTGGATCTTCGTCTGCGTCGTGCGGCTCCCCGACTGCACGTGCCCCGTCGCGTAGATGCTGAAGACCTTGCTCTCGGTCGAGATCTGGTCTGTCAGGAATTTGTCTGATTTGAAGATCACGGGCTGGATGCCGAGCGCCGCGAGCACGTTGCCGAACATGCCTTTGCCCGCCATCGACTTCACGAACATGTCCGGGGTGCCGAACAGGGGTGCACCGCGCGTGAACATGCGCACCATCGAAAAGGCGCTCAAGAACTTCATCGCCTCTGTCGGGTCGTGGCACATCATCGTGGCCTGCGGATCCACGTTGGAGCAAACGAGCGCGAGGACCGTCTGCGGATTCGCCGAGTTCACGTTCACCTTGCCCTGACCCCAGACGGTGATCACGCGCTTGCGCGGCTCGTCCGGGTCGGGATCGATGAAGGTGCTCCAGAAGTCCTCGCTCATGCCGCGTACGCGGTGCAGCTCCTCGAAGCTGTCGAGCGCGGCGTTCTTGCGCTCGTAGGGGCGCTTCAGCGATTGGTAGAAGCCGTCCTCGGCACCGTTCGCTTGGGCCGTGGTGTTGGTGGGGTCGCAGAACGACTGGTCGGAGTCCTGGTCGGGGTCGATGAAGTCGATGATCGCGCCGCAGATGGAGAGTCGATCGGAGAACTGGCCGTCGGCGTCGTGCCCGGTGAAGAGCGGGTCGTACTGCGGGCCCGCGAAGAGCCCCGCGAGCTGCTGCCCCAAGCGCTGCTTCGAGAACGAGTTTGCCTGGGCCGGTACGTTGATGTCGATCTTGGCGTCCTCGTCGATGATATCGAGCTCGAAGCCGGCGCCGTCGAAGCCGAGGTTCTGGCCGTTCTTCGTGTCCATGCCGGAGAGCGACGCGAATTCCGCCGCGCCGGTCGAATCGTTGAAGGCGCCGAGCACTCGGCTCGCGTGCTCCCAGACGGGGATCTGCGGGGGCGGGCCACGCATCAGCAGCATGAGGATGGGCGCCATCGCCGTGCGAATCGTCGGCTCGGTCGCAATCAGGAGCCGCGAGAGATTGACGCCGCTCTTCGCGGCATACTCCGCGATCAGCTGGTCGCGCGTGGCGAGCGCGCTCGCGAAGTCCGCCGAGCTCTCGTCCTGACTCTCCGTGAGCATCACCGTCAGAATCGTGAGCGCCCCGAGCACCAAAATCAGCGCCACGCCCCTTTGTTTTCCGAGCGCGCGCCGCCGCCGAACCTTGGCGAGCACCAAGGCTTCGCGCGCGGATCTGCGCCGCGGCCTGCGTCCGGAATCACGCTGGAGATCTTCGCGATTCTTCACTGGATGGCGAAACTCAAAGGCTGCGTCATGGGCAAGACCACCGTGGTTTCGAACCTCAAAGGATTTCGCAACCGCCCTGCGCCGGCACGTCTGCCGCCGTTCACGACCAGCGTGATGCGCACCATCAGTGGCATGCGGTTCTGCTGACCCGTCATCGTGGTCGAATCCCAGCCTTCGACCCATTGGCTCGTCTGCGGATCGAGGAACTTGAGCTCGAAGAGGTCGATGTCGGTGCACACGACATCGATGCGGCCGCCCTTGTCCGCTTTGAGATCGGGGTACTGGCTGCTCCGCCGCAAGAGGTCGTACGTGCCCGGCGTGTCGATGCTGTCTTCGGCGAAGTACGAGAGCTCGAGCTGATCGCTCACGTGCGAGTTGCGATCCCGGCGAATGTTCGTGAAGGAGTTGAAATCCACGCGCGACGCCGGCGTGCCGCGGTGCGCCATGAACGCCGTCTTGAGCACCGTGATCTGCTGGTTGATCGGCAGGTGCTGCGAGATATAGGCGCCCTGCAAATCGCGCACGAGGCGCGCGAGCGCCGTGCGTCCTTCGCGGTATCGATCCTGGACGCGCGTGAGCCCGTCGCGTGTGTGCTTCATGCCCGAGAACGCGCCGTAGAGGAGCAGCGTCACGAACGCGAGCACCGTCACGGCGACGATCAGCTCGAGCAGCGTGAAGCCGCGCCGCCGGTTACCGCTCCGGACGCTCATCGGCCGACTCCCGTCGTCGTGCCCGTGCCGGTGCCGAGTCCCGTACCGGTGCCCGTGCCGCTGCCGGGGAGCCCCGTGCCGCTGGACGGGTCCATGCCCAGCATCCCGGGCAGCGCACCGAAGCCGCCGTCGAGCATGCCGACGCCGCCATCCTGGTCGATGTTGCCCTGCTTCGGATCGGTGACGTACTGAGTGAGATCGAGGTTGCGCTCGCGGCTGCCCTCGTGCCACTTCACGCTGACCGTGACCTTCCGGATGCTGGCCTCGAGCATCGGCTTCAAGGTCGGGTACACCATGCCGAGCACCATCGACGCGAGCCCGTCGACGCCACCCATCGAGCCCTGAAGCTGGGTCGCGAGCGAGCTGATATCGGGTTTCTGGCCGAGGTTTTGGCCCTTCGTGGCCTCGAGCTGCATCAGCAAGCCGAGCGGACCCGGTGTCGCGCCGCTCGACGCGCCGAGACCGGAGGTGCCGAGGTTGAGGCCTCCGTCGATGTCCATTTCCTGGTCGGCGAGCCCCGCCTCCACGCCGCCGTCCGTGAGACTCATGTTGGGCATCACGATGCGCTGCACCTTCCACTCGCAGGTGAAGCCCTCGGCCGACTCGCCCATGCAGCAGCTTCCTGCGCCGTTGGACTCGACGAGCGGGTAGCCCTTCTGCAAGAGGTCGAGCTCGACCTCGCTCATGCGGCAGCGCGCCAGACCGGTCGCGACGCTGATGTGCTCCGTGCGCGTGGCGTTGGCGAAAAGTCCCGTCTGCGCTCCAAGTAGCACCGACAAGCCGAGGCCGAGGATGGCGATCGCCATCAGCACTTCGAGCAGCGTGAAGCCGCGCTTCAGCGCCCGCTTGGTGGAGCACGCGTCGGCCGTCACAGGCCCTCCCGATCGCCCTGGTCCTCTTCCTTGTCCGTACGCGGCTCGGGCAGATCCACGAGCCCTTTCTCGATCTTGGTGCGGCCCGTGAGCGGGCTCACGACGACCGTGAGAGCGTCCTCCGCACCGGGGCGCTTGAGCTGGATGTAGGACCGCTCCGTGATGCCGCCCGGCCAGAAGTACACGTAGGCGCGCCCGCTCGTGACCGGGTCCTCGTCGTGCTCGGTCTGCACCTGGGAGAGATCCACGCCCTTGCCGAGCTCGCGCCCGGTCGGCGTGTCCGAGAAGCTCGGGATCGGGCGGAAGGTGGCGCGCGGCGCGTGCGGACCCTGGAGGATGCGGTCGCCCTCCGCGGACGCCTTCTGCTCGGCCTTCTCGGCCTCCGTCGCGGCCTGCGCGCCGCCGGCCGGCGCTTTCTTGTCGCGCAGCATGACGGAGCCGCTCGCCTCCTCGAGCAAGACCTTGTCGGTGTCGAGATCGAGCGTCATGCGTGTCGCATGGCCCGAGGTGTTCGCTCGCGCGAGCCCGAGCCGAACGCCACTCGCGATGAGTGAGCTTGCCCCGCGCAAGCGGCTCGAGCTCAGCATGCCGGTTCCGTAGATCACCGACCCGGAAAGGATCGCAATCAGCGCCACGACGATCAGGACCTCGATCAGCGTGAAGCCGGAGCTCTTCTGGAAGCGGCGCGGGGGGAGCATTACTCTCCGGGACCGGTCGCTCCCTTCGGGATCACGATGTCGTCCTTGGTGCCCTTCTTCTTGTCGGGCCCGCCCGAGACGACCATCACGTCCTCGTCGCCACAGGTGATCGAGAACGGCTGGCCCCAAGGGTCGGCGGTGTTCTGGCCCGGATCGAGCAGCTTGTCCTGAACCAGCTGGCTCATGGTCGGGCAGCTCGTCTCGTTGTTGGTGGCTTGCCATTGCGAGGCTGCCTGGCGGATGACCCGCGCGGCGCCCTCCGCCGTGTTCACCTTCGCCTTGTTGAATTGCGGCAGGGCGAAGAACGCCACGCCGCCGGCGATCATCGCCAAGATGGCGACGACGATCAGCACCTCGAACAAGGTCACGCCACGTTCGAGGCGTCGTTTCAGCCGACGCCGGCGTGCGACGAGCACATGGTTAATAACCGACACAGAGAGCTCCTGTTTCATCGCTTCCTCGTTTTCATTCAATCCGGTCCAGGCCCCCGGGTTCGCCGTCAGGCCCATCGCTCATCAACTCGTAGCGTGCCCCTTCCCAGCGCCCGGGGCACACGAGCCGTAACGGCCGTCCCCAAGCGTCACGCGGGATCGTTTCAACGTGGGATTGTTCCACCGCTTTCTCGAAGCTCGGCGGACAACCTCCGTCGTGGTCGGCGAGGTACGCCTCCACGACGCGCCGGGCGCCGAGCAGCGTGGCCCGCGTCTGCCGCACGCCCGAAGCGCGGCGCTCGCGCGCTCCGACCAGCGTCACGAAGCCCACCACGCCGAAGATGACGAGGAAGGGCCGGAGCCGTCCGAGCCGGAAGAAACGACGCAGGCCGCCCCGCCCTTCCCAGGGGAACAGAAGCTTGGGCTCGTGGGGAGGTAGGCGCATGCGTCACTCCACGAGCTGATTCATCTGAATCAGCGGCATCAGGATGGCGAAGGCCACGAAGCCGACCATCACGCCCAGGATCACGATGATGAGCGGCTCGAGAATGCTCGTGAGCGCCGTGACGCGCACCTCGACGTCCGCTTCGTAGGAGCGACTCACGTTCTCGAGCATCGCTTCGAGCTGGCCGGTGCGCTCGCCGACCGCGATCATGTGCGTCACCATCGGTGGGAACGCGCGGCTGCGCTTGAGCGGCTCGGCGATGTTGTCGCCGCCGCGAATCGCGACGATCGCCTCGTCGACGACGCCCTCGAGCTTCGCGTTCTCGAGCACGTTGCGACCGATCTCGAGCGCCGGCAAAAGCTGCACGCCGCTCGCGAGCAGCGTCGCGAGCGTCCGGCAGAAACGGGCGACGCAGGCCAAGAGCTCGAGCCGGCCGAAGAGCGGCGCCTTGAGACGAAAGGTTTCCCAGCGCAATTTGCCGGCCGGCGTGTTCTTGAAGCGCCGGAACGAGTAGATGGCCGCGGCGGCTCCGCCGATCAGCGCCCACCAGTAGCCGCCCACGATGTTCGAGACCGTGATGAGCAAGCGCGTGTACCAGGGCAAGGCTTGCCCGAGGCTGTCGAACACGGTCGTCACTTTGGGCACGACGGCGACCATGAGGAACGCGACGAGCCCCATGCCGAAGACGGACATGAGGGCCGGATAGGCGAGCGCGCCCGCGACCTTGCCGCGGAGCTTCGCCTGCCCCTCCATGAAGTCCGCGAGCCGCTCGAGCACCGCTTCGAGCGTGCCGGACGCCTCACCCGCGGCGATCATGTTCGTGTAAAGCGTGACGAACGTCTTCGGGTGCGCTTCGAGGCTCTTCGCGAAGCTCGTACCGGCGTTGAGGCTCTCGCGCACGGTGGTGAGGATGCGCACGAGCTGCTGGTTTTCGACCTGCTCGGTGAGGGCCGCCACCGACTCCACGAGCGGCACGCCCGCGCGCACGAGCGTCGCGAGCTGGCGCGTCATGATGCTCACGTCGCGCGCGCTCGGGCGCTTCATGAACGCGAAGACGTCGACGGCTTTCTGATCGCGGGCGACGCGCGCGCTCTCTATCGTCGCCTGCGTGAGCAGAATGCCGTCGCGCCGCAGCACGATACGCAGCGCTTTCGGGTTCTCAGCGTCGCGGAAGCCTTTGACCGACTTGCCGCTCGCGACCTCGACTCCACGGAATTCGAAGACCGCCACGGTGCTGCCTTACTCCGCCATCAGTCGACGACGACGTCGTCCTGAGTGGCGGCGACGACCTCTTCCACCGTGGTGAGCCCCTGGAGCACTTTGCGCGCGCCGTCGTCGCGCAGCGTGTCCATGCCTTGCGTCTGCGCCGCCCGCTTGATCGTGCGCGCATCCGCGTTCTCGAGCACGAGGCGGCCGACGACGTCTTCGACCACCAGCATCTCGTAGATGCCGAAGCGCCCCGTGAAGCCCTTGTTGTCGCAGCGGTCGCAGCCCTTCGGGCGATAGAACGTCGGCGGCTCGGCTTCGCGCCATCCGACCGGCTGGTAATCGACGCCGTGCGGCAGGTAGCGCGGGGAAACTACGCGGTCGTCGCGCCGCTTCGTCCGCTCCGGATCGACGCCGATCTGCTGGAGCTCGTAGGCGGTCGGGTGGTACGGCTCCTTGCACTCCTGGCACAAGCGCCGCACGAGGCGCTGCGCGAGGATCGCGGCCAGCGTTGAGCGCACGAGGAAGGCCTCGATGTCCATCTCGACCAGGCGCGTCACGGCCGACGCCGCGTCGTTCGTGTGCAGCGTGGAAAGCACGAGATGGCCCGTCATCGACGCGTGGATCGCGATTTCCGCGGTTTCCTTGTCGCGGATCTCGCCGACGAGAATCACGTCCGGGTCTTGGCGCAAGAACGCGCGCAGCGCGCTCGCGAACGTGAGGCCGATCTTCGGCTGGACGTGCACCTGGTGGATGCCGAGGATCTCGTACTCGACCGGATCCTCCGCCGTCAGGATGTTGATGTCCTGCGTGTTGATGCGGTTCAGGCACGAGTAGAGCGTCGTCGTCTTGCCGCTACCGGTCGGACCCGTGACGAGCATGATGCCGTCAGGACGCCGGATCATGTCGTCCATGATCTGGAAATCGCGCGGGGCGAAGCCGAGCTCCGCGAGGTCGAGCAGCACGTTCGACTTGTGGAGGAGGCGCATGACGATGCGCTCGTGGTCGCGGCTGGTCGGGATAGTCGAGACGCGAACGTCGATGCTGCGGCCGCCGATCTTGCGCGAAATGCGGCCGTCCTGTGGCAGGCGCTTCTCGGCGATGTTCAGGCCGGCCATGATCTTCACGCGCGCGATGACGGCGCTCATGAATTGGCGGCTCGCGCGCTTGGCGACGTAGAGCTGCCCGTCCACGCGGTAGCGCACGAGCACCTCGCGCTCCTCCGGCTCGATGTGGATATCGCTCGCTCGCTCCTTGACGGCCTGCGACAAGAGGCCGTTCACCCAGCGGATGATCGGTGCGTCCTCGTCGGAGTCGAGGATGTCGATCTCCTCGTCGTCGTCGGCCTTCTCGACCGGCTCGAGCTCGCTCATCGTCGCGCCGCGCTCGTAGACGCGGTTGATGGCGTCGACGACGGCTTCGGCGGGGGCGACGGTGAGCGCGAGCGGCTTGCCGAACATCGCGCGCACGTCGTCGATGCCGGCCGTGTCGAGCGGATCGGAGCAGAACAGCGCAATCTCGTCGTCGGTCTCCGCCGTCAGCAAGAGCCCGTGCGCCTTGGCGTAGGTGATGGGCAGGCGGATCGCGAGCTCGGGTGGGATCGCCTCGACGTTGATCTTTTCCTGGTACGGCAGGTGGCACTCGGCCGCGAGCGCCTTCGCGACGTCACCCTCGCTCGCGAGGTGCGACCCAAGCACCAGCTCGAGCAGCCCCTGCGGCTTGTCGGACGTCTGCTGCAAATAGAGCGGCTCGAGGGCCTCTTCCGTCACGGCGCCGTGACGGACCAGGATTTGACCGAGCGCTCGTTGCGGGGTCATTCGACTCGCTCGACCGAGTTCACGCTGCGCGCGATAGGGTTGATGATGATGGGCGGATCGAGCTCGCCGCGCTTACCGCGCGCTCGCGACGGGCGCGGAGCGGCAGGCTTGGCGGGCGCCTTGGCGGGCGCCGCCGCGCCCGACGACTTGGGCTTCGAGACGAGTGAGGAGCTGTTGCCCTCGCGCACGCTGGTCGGAAGCTCGATGGGATCGCTCGGCACGCGCTCGGTCGTGTCGTCCCACGCCTTGCTCTCCTCCTCGACCGCCGACTGAATGTCGATCTGGAGGTACGCCTGGCGAATGTCCTCGACGAGCCCGTTCGTGCGCGACCAATCGCGCGGCGGCTTCCAGTCGACGTCGGAGAAGACGAAGTAGCGATCGATGAACTCCTGCCGCTCCTGCATCTTGCGCTCGAAGATGCGCCGGAGGTCGCTCTGGTCGCGAATCACGTGCGGAGTGAGCACGAGCAAGAGGTTGGTCTTGCGCTTGACCTGATTCGAGTGGCGAAAAAGCGCGCCAAGCACGGGCAAATCACCCAAAATCGGCACCTTCTCCTTGGAGACCACCATTTCGTCGCGCATCAGGCCGCCGATCACGACGGTCTGCTGATCGGCGACGACCACGGTCGTGTTGGCCGTGCGCTTCACGATCGGAATCGCACCGAGCTGTCCGACGGCGGGACCCGGCGCGCTCGACTCCTGGTCGATTTCGAGCCGCACCTGGTTCGACTCGTTGATGTGCGGGGTGACCTTGAGCTTGTTGCCGACGTCCTGGCGCGGGGCGTTGTAACCAAAGCCGCCGCCGAGCCCGAGGAACGGGGTCATGGCCGCGGCGGCACCACCGGCTGCACCGAGACCTGCCAGCGAGGCGGTGCTCGCGCCACCGACGTTGGTCTGCAGGGGAATGTTCTCGCCGATGTTGATCTCGGCGACCGTGTTGTCGGTCGCGATGATGTGCGGAGTCGCAAGAATGTTGGTACGGCCGCTCGACGCGATGGCGCTCAACACGACGCCGAACGCCGGAATGCTGATGCCGGGCCCGAGCAGGTCCTGCGTGCCCGGCAAATCGGTGCCGCGCACGCCGGCCGCGAAGCCCTGGAGCAAGCTCGGATCCTGCGGGAAGGCGAGCGATTTGCCGGCCTGAAACCCGCTCAAGAGGAAGGGATCGTTCGGGCCGCCGCCGAAGCTGTGGCCGCCGTGGAACGCGACGCCCATGTCGAGCGTGTCGGAGACGCCGAGGTCCATGATCACGGCCTCGATGAACACCTGGCGGCGCGCGCGATCGAGCTTGTCCACCACCAGCCGGAAGGTCGCGAAATCGCGCCCCGACGACGTCACGATCAGCGAGTTCGTGCTCTTGTCGGGAGTGACGCGCACGTCGCCCTCGAACATGCCACCGGCGGTGCCGGCGCCGCCCGCGGCCGGCGACTTCGCCGCCTGACCGGCGAGCATCTGCGTGAGAGTCTGCGAGAGCTCGTCCGCGATCGCGTGTTGCAGCGCGAGCACGTGGATGTGCCCCTTGTCCGTGCCCTCCGTGTCGAGCCGCTTCAAGAGCTCGAGCATCTTCAGGTAGGAATCCTCCGTGCCGACGACGATCAGGCTGTTGGAGGCGTCGTCGGCGACCACGCGCGAGAGGCCCGACGGCGTCTTCGCCGTCCCGGGCGCCGCGCCGGCCGCGGCGGGGGCGCCGGCCGTGCCGATCTCGAACAGCTCGTTCAGGCGCTTGGCCATGTCGGCCGACGTGCCGTGGTGAACGGGCTCGATCCACATGTGCTGGCCCGAGCCGCCGATGTCGACCTCTTCGATGATGCGGATCAGGCGGCGGACCTGCGTCGCCGTGTCGGTGATGATCAGGAGCCGCCCCGCGGAGTACGGTGTGATGTCGCCGTCTTTGCTCTTGAACTTGTTGAGGACGGTGACGATCTCGTCCGGCGATGCGTTCTCGAGCCGGTACAGGCGCGTCACGTAGCGGTCGGCGTCGGGCACTGGCTCGCCGCGCGCGACGATCGGCGTGGGTTGCGTCACGACGCCGCCGCTGTCGATGATCTTGAGGAAGCGGCCGTGCGGCACGACCGTCATACCGTTTGCTTCGAGGATCGACAGGAACGCCTGGTACGCCTCGTCGAGCGTCACGGGTTCCGGCGACACGACGGTCGCCTTGATCTGCCGCACCTTGGCGCCGTAGATGAAGCGGCGCCCCGTGAGCCCGCTGATGTGATTGACGAGCTCGGCGAGGTCGGCGTCGTTCAGGTTGAACTTCACCATGTGCCCCGCGGGTTTCGCGTGGAAGGGCACGTCGGTCGCCTGCGCGATCTTGTCCATGTTGTTCGGCAAGGGGCCGGCGGCACCGGGCGGATCCTTGTCGGGAATCACGCCGGGGGGCGGCGTGCCCGCCAGCGTGCCGACCGCCGGTGGGGTGGCAGCATTAGCGGCGGCCGCCGCCTCCGCCTTCTTGGCCGCCTTCTCGGCCTTCTCGCGCTCGCGATTGCGGCGCTGCAGCACGCGCGGCGTGTGGGGTCGCTTGGCCTTGGCGGGCGGATCGGCGTCCTGAGCGAGCGCAGGCTCCGCGATCGCAGCCAGGGCGAGCACGGCAAGGAGGCTCCTAAGGGGCGTGACGAGCGTTCTCATTGGATCTTGTAGTCGATGCTCACGGGCGCGCCTTTGCGGCTCACCTTGACGTTCAGGCTCGAAGCGGTGCGGAGGCGCGCGTACGCCTCGAGGGCTTTCTCGGGGCTGCCCATGTTGAATCCGTTGATGCTCTCGAGCCGGTCGCCGTTCTGGATACCGAGCGTGCCGAGCAGCGTGTCGGGGCGGATGCCGAACAGCCGAATGCCGAGCACCTTGCCGTCCTTCTGCTCGGGGACGATGCGCGCCGACTTCATGAGCTCGGCCTGGTGCTCGAGGATGTTGTCGATCACGGCGTGATCGACGTGGAACTCGGTATCGCTGATCTTCTGGATCTTCGAGGCGATGTCGGGCGGAATCGCGGGAGCGCCGCGGCCGGCTGCCGGAGCTTCGGGCGCCGGGGTGGCCGCGCTTGCCGTCGCGCTCGGGGCCGCGAGGGTCTGGGCCACGCGGAAGAGCAGCGTCTGGCAGAGGGTCGCGCCGGAGGACAGCCAGACGGCGGGGCTGTTTTCCACGGGATTGAAGCCGATGTACTCGACCTTCTTGCCGCCCACGTCGTCGCCGACCCGGCGCATGCGCGGCCGCGGCTCGCCGTTGCCTTGAAGCGCGGCGACGGACCACAG
>Ga0173480_10000478_pt1 | contig 13379 bp, 14 predicted proteins | sample NitcycUS209509C1_FD_122622 | JGI IMG/M metagenome (GOLD analysis project Ga0173480, IMG submission 122622) | Soil microbial communities from Arlington Agricultural Research Station in Wisconsin, USA - Nitrogen cycling UWRJ-S209-509C-1 (version... | ecosystem: Environmental > Terrestrial > Soil... | reverse complement strand
GCGGGTTGGCGAGCGTCCGTGTGTTCTGGTCGGTCTTGAGCAGCCGGTAGAACAGGCTCGGCAGATTGGTCAGGAAGATGTCCGACTGCGTGAGGTTCAGCAGGTCGCGCAGCGTCATGCCGTCGCGGTTGACCGACACCCCGCCGTCGATGCCGGGGGAGCCTGGAGACGCGATCTGGATCCCGAACTCCCGCAGTCGCGTGCGATCGATCTCGAGCAGCTCGACGTCGATGACGACCTCGGGCCGCGCCTTGTCGATCGCCGCAATCAGCTTGCCGGCCGCGGCCACGCGTTCGGGCGTGTCCTTGATCGTGATCGCGTTGGTGGCCGCCGTGGGGGCCACGCGCCGCAGATCGACCACGATCCGCAGCAGGTCCATCGTTTCCTTGATGTCGGCGTTGCTGAGGAAGAACGTGCGCACGACCTCTTCCTCGTACTCGCGGCGCTTGGCCGGCGTGTCGGGCACCACGGTGATCGTCCGCTGGGCCGTGACACGATAGAAATTGCGGGTGGAGGCCGCCACCGACTGCAGCGCCGCTTCGAGCGTGCTGTTGCGCAGATCGAGCGTCACCGTCTGGTCGCGGTAGGTCGGATCGAACACCACGTTGACGCGGGTAAAGCGCCCGAGCGCGGTGAAGACGTCACGCGCGCTGGCGTTGCTGAACGTGAGCACCGCCGGCACCTGCGCGTCGGGCGGCAGGTCCAGACCGACCGGTGGCAGATCCCGGGAGCGCTCGATCAAGGTTTCGAGCTGGGTCTTGCCCTCACGAGTGACGGCCACCTTGGTGCGGAGCTGCGCGCGGACGTCGCTCAGCACCGAATCGATGTCGCTGCTGGCGGGATTGAGCTCGGAGGCCACCTGCAGCTCGACGAGCGCTTCGTCGAGCCGGCCGCCGTTCCGGAACCGCAGCCCGCGGTTGTGGTGGTCGAGGGCGGCGCGCAGCTTGGCGCGGTCGAGCGACAGACGCGCGTCGCGGTTGTCCGGGTCCTCTTTCAGAACCTTCGTGTACTCGACGACGGCGCGGTCGTAATCCTGACTCTTTTCGGCAGTCTGGCCCGCGCGGAGGCCCGTGGTGGCGCAGCCGGCCACCAGCACGGCAAGCGCCGCAACGCCAGCCGAAACGGCGAAAGCCCTGAAGAATCTATCGGTTACCTGCGCCATCGGTGATGACATCCGCCCCTTTGGGAATGCGGAACGCGAACTCCTTATCGGATATGCCCTGGTTTTCCTTTAGGTTCACGAAGGTGATCACGGAGTCGCCCCCCTGCAGGTCGTGGGTGGCGAGGGCCCGGATCTGAAGGCCCGGCTGTGATGTGGCGACCACGAAATACTCGTACTGCGGCTCGGGCTTCTTCGGCGTCAGTTTGAGCCCGACGGCGCCGGCCACCGGACTCTCGACGATGGAGGCGGTGAAGTCGCGGGCGATGTCGCCCTTGCCCGCGAGGAAGAGCGCCGGCGTGGCGGCGTCGCTGTCGGCCGGGACCGGCGAGACCATGACCTGACGGTCCTGCGGGATGTGCGAGTAGATCTTCACGCCGTCCGAGACGAATTCCTTCGGTTCGGGCGCCGTGTACACCCAGCGCATCTTGCCCGGCTTCTTGATCTTCACCGTGCCACGCTCGCTGGTCTTCGTACGCAGCATGCCGCCGCGGTAGGTGTGGACGAAGTCGGCGGAGAAGTCGGTGATGGTCTGGTAGCGCTGCTGCAGCGCGCGGGCGACGGTGTCGGCGTTCGGGGCGGGCGTCTGAGCCGTGACCCAGGCACAGCTTCCCAGCGCGAGCGCGGTGGCCAGAAGACGTCTCATCGGCGTGTCTCGGGCGGCGCGGCAGGCACGAGAGTTACGTTAGCACGGCGCTAGCCCCCGTCCAGGGGATTAGCGGAGCCGGCTCAGCGGCGGCTGCGCTTGGCGGCCACGAAGCCGCGAACCTCGGCCGAGCTTCGGGTGTTGAGGACGTGCCTCGGTTCGACCCAGCCGCGACGGGCGGTTCCGACGCCGAATTCCATCTGCCGGCCCAGCGCTTCGGCCCGGTGGCAATCGCTGTCGATGACGATCGTAACCCCCTGCTCGGCCGCCCGCCGCGCCACCGCGCCGTCCATGTCGAGGTGGCCGGGCGCGCCGTCCACTTCCATGGCCGTCCCGGTCTCGACCGCCAGCTGGAAGAGCCGGTCGAAATCGAGGTCGTAGCCGCCGCGGGTTCCCGGCGACCGGTTCGCGGGGTGAGTGATGACGTTCACGAGCGGGTGCCGCATGGCGGTGATGTAGCGCTCGGTGAGGCGGGCGCCGGTCTGGCCGCCGTCGTCGTGCAGTGAGGCCAGCACGATGTCGAAGCTGGCGAGCACGTCGTCGGGGAAGTCGAGCGTGCCGTCGTGGAGGATGTCCACCTCGACTCCGTGCAGCACGTCGATACCCGGCAGTCGTGCCCGCACGGCCTCGATCTCGGCGCGCTGCTTCGGCACGTCGTCGACCGAGAGCGTGCGCGACGCCCAGGCGCGTTCCGAGTGATCGGTGATCGCGAAGTACGAGTAGCCGAGCTCGCGCGCCGCCTGCACCATGCGCAGCGTGGTGTCGCGGCCGTCGCTCCAAGAAGTGTGCGCGTGCAGATCACCGCGGATGTGGGGGAGCGCGACCAGCTGCGGCAGGCCGCCGCGGCCGGCGCTCTCGAGCTCGCTGCCGTCCTCCCGCAACTCCGGGGGAATGTACGGGAGCTCGAGCCGCGCGTAGACCGCGTCCTCGGTGGGCGCCTCGACGCGCGTCCCCGCGCGGCGCAGCAGTCCCTGGCTGAAGTCGTAGCCGAGCGCGCTGGCGCGCGCGCGCAGGCCGGTCGTGTGCGCCCGGCTGCCCGTGTGCCACAGCAGCGCCGCGCCGGCATCGTCCGGGGTCGTGAGGTGGATCGACAGCGGGCCCTTGTCGCTGCTCAGCGCAATCGACGTGTCGCCGCGGCGGAGCACGCTCATCGACCGTGAGAGCTGCGAGAGCCCGTCGAGCACCTCGACGTGTCGCTCCGGGTGTGCGACGCCCAAGAGCGCCACGTCGCCGATCTCTGGCGCGAAGCGGCGCAGGGAGCCGAGCGGGACGAGCGTCGAGACGGGCAGGCCGGCGCGCTGCACGTGCTGCGCGATCGACGTGGCGAGCGCATGCGCGCGGCCGAGGGACAGTCGGTTGAGCACCAGAGGTGATCGATTCTCACCCGACTGCGAAGGAGCCGTCTATGGAACGCGTTCGACGTGCGGAGGAACTGGGGGGCCGGGGGTGGGAAGGAGGGCCCGTGTGGCAACCAGAGGCAATACGCTGGATGGTGCCGGACGGGCCCTGCTTCCCTTCGGAGCCAGGAACCTGCGCATACACAGGGCAAGGCGTCCGCCAGTGCCTCGCAGACTACAAGCTACTTATTTCAAACGACTTACAATCCGGTTGCCGCGCCGTTGTCTGCTCGATGGGGGACATTGGTCTGTTTTTCCCGCGCGGCGGGCGTCGAGCGGTGTGCACACCGCCTCACAACGCGGGCACACGATCGCCGACTGCAGAAATCGTCGGCGATGATGTGGGGCAGGAAGTTGGTGGACGGCAGGAGGATCGAACTCCTGACCTCCGCATTGCGAACGCGGCGCTCTCCCAGCTGAGCTAGCCGCCCACGTGTGCGCCGAAACCCCCAAGAAGAACCGGACCCACTCTCGCGAGGAGAGCGGCACCGAGCGCAACCCACCCAATGTAGCACAGCGATTTTGAACCGGCAACGCGCGCGGATCGCGACAGATTTGCAGCGGTGCTGCGTGCTTGCAACAAGCATGTCGCACAGATTCCAGGAATCTACAAGGAAACACGATTTATAGTGACGTCGAGACCCTCACACGCATGCCCGTACAACGCATCGGAGTACTGACCGGAGGTGGCGACGCCCCCGGTCTCAACGCAGTCATTCGCGCCGTGGTGAAGACCGCGCACAACGCGGGGGCGGAGGTCTGGGGGCTGGAAGACAGCTTCGACGGCCTCATCTATCCGGAGAAGTCGCGCCTGCTGACGCCGCGCGACGTCACCGGCATCCTCCGGCTCGGCGGCACCATCCTCGGCACGGTGAATCGCGGCAACCCGTTCGCCCAGCCGATCGTGACGCCCGACGGCACCTTCGACTACGCCGATCGCGTGCTCGAGATGTTCAAGAAGATGAAGCTCGACGCGCTCGTTTGCATCGGCGGCGACGGGACGCTGGCGATTTCGTACGAGTTCTACAAGATGGGCATACCGCTCGTCTGCGTGCCGAAGACCATCGACAACGACATCGTCGGCACGACGAGCTGCTTCGGCTTCGACACCGCGGTGAGCTTCGCCACCGACGCGATCGATCGGCTGCACACGACCGCAGAAGCGCACCACCGCGTGATGGTCGTCGAGGTGATGGGGCGCTACGCCGGCTGGATCGCGCTGCACGCCGGAGTGGCGGGCGGCGCCGACGCGATTCTCATTCCCGAGATTCCCTACGACCCCGAGAAGGTGGCGCACAGCATCCGCGAGCGCGACCGCAAAGGGGCGCGGTTCAGCATCGTGGTCTGCGCCGAAGGCGCGCACCCGAAGAACGCCGGGCACTCGATCCTGCAGGCGGCGCACGAAGGCCACGCCGAGCGGCTGGGTGGCGCCGGCCAGGTGTGCTCGGAAATCCTGGCGGGGCTGACCAACAAGGAAACCCGGCACGTCGTGCTCGGCCACCTGCAGCGCGGCGGCCAGCCCACCGCGTTCGACCGCACCCTCGCATCGCGGTTCGGCGGCAAGGCCGTCGAACTGCTGCAGCGCGGTCAGTTCGGCAAGATGGTCGCGAACCACCCGCCCGATATCGTGCCGATTTCGATTGGCGAAGTGGTGGGAAAGACGAAGACCGTTCCGCTCGACTACGACCTGCTGCTCACCGCTCGAGCGCTGGGGATCTCTTTCGGAGACTGACGGCGGGGCTGAAAGCCCCGCCCTACGTGCCCGGGTCTCAAGAGAACGGGCCGCCTAAAGGCGGCCCCCACGTACCCAGGGCCTGAGGCCCAAGGCCAACGAGAATCAGCCGAATCAGCCGAGCAGCTCCGCATCCTTCTTCTTCTGCAGCTCGTCGATCGACTTGATGTGCTCGTCGGTGGCCTTCTGCACCTGGTCGAGGCCCTTCCGCTCGTCGTCCTCGGAGATCTTGTGCTCCTTGAGGAGCTTCTTCAGCCGCTCGTTGGCGTCGCGGCGCACCAGACGCACGGCGTTGCGCCCTTCCTCGGCCTGCTTGTGGACGTGCCGCGACAGCTCCTTGCGCCGCTCGTCCGTGAGCGACGGAATCGGCACGCGAATCACCTTGCCGTCGGTGGCCGGGTTGAGCCCGAGATCGGACAGGCGGATGCCGCGCTCGATGGCCGCCATCTGCGACGGGTCGAACGGCTGCACCACGATCATCGAGGGCTCCGGGATCGACATCGTGGCGACCTGATTCAGCGGCATCTTGCTGCCGTAGGCCTCGACGTGGACGCTGTCGAGCAGCCCCGTCGAGGCGCGCCCCGTCCGCACACCGGCCATGTCCTTGCGCACCCGGTCGATCGCCCCGTTCATGCGGGTGTTGATCTCGGCGAACAGCCCTTTGAGGTCGTTGAAGTCCATGATCCGCCCTAGGCCCCGACCGTCGTGCCGACCGGTTCCCCCATGATCACCTTCCGGATGCTGCCGGCGGCGCGCATGTCGAACACCACGATCGGGAGCGCGTTGTCCATGCAGAGCGAGATGGCGGTGGCGTCCATGACGCGCAGTTGCCGCTCCAGCACCTGCAGATACGAGATGCTCTGGTATTTCGTCGCGGTCTTGTCGAGCATCGGGTCGGCCGTGTAGATGCCGTCCACCTTGGTGCCCTTGAGGATGACGTCGGCCTTGATCTCCATGGCGCGCAGCGCGGCGGCCGTGTCGGTGGTGAAGTAGGGGTTGCCGGTGCCGGCGGCGAAGATCACGACCCGGCCCTTCTCGAGGTGGCGGATGGCGCGCCGGCGGATGAACGGCTCGGCCACCGCGCGCATCTCGATGGCGGTCACGACGCGGGTCAGGACGCCGGCCTGCTCGAGCGCGTCCTGGAGCGCGAGGCCGTTGATCACCGTCGCCAGCATGCCCATGTAGTCGGCGGTGGCGCGGTCCATCCCCTTGGCGCTCGCCGCCAGGCCCCGGAAGATGTTGCCGCCGCCGATGACGATGGCGGTCTCGACCCCGAGCCCCTGGATTTCGCGGACGTCCACCGCGATCCGGGCGGCGACGTTCGGATCGACGCCGTATTGCTGTTCGCCCATCAGGGCTTCGCCCGAGAGCTTGAGGAGGACTCGCTTGTAGAAGGGGGGAGTATTCGCGGCGTCGGATGGCATCTGCCCAGCGATTATATGCGGCGCGGCGCGCCGGCAGGAACACGACCTGTGCCAGTGCCGGGCTGGCCGCGGTCTTGCCCCGACCGCGCCGTTTGCTACACTTGGAGCGGCGGGCGGCACTGTGGTCCGCGAAGGAGACGACGGGCATGACCGACGAGACCAAGGGCGCGCGCGCGCTCGACCGCAGAGGCTTCCTGAAGGGCTCGGCTCTGTTTGCCGCGCTGGCTGGTATCTCAGTCGCGGCGCCGGCCCTGGCGCGGGAGCCGCAGCAGGACCCACCGAAGACGCCTGCGCCCGAGGGCGAGAAGCCGGCCGAGAAGACGGAGCAGCCGAAGAAGAAGCCGCTGCTCGACAAGGATGGCCGCGAGTACCGGGTGTGCGACATGTGCGGCGGCAACATGTACAAGCAAGAGAACACCTGGACCTGCGAGCAGTGCGGATACAGCTACCAGGAATAGGGCGGGCCGCCTGAAGGCGGCCCCCACGAAAGCCGGCCCCTGCGAACGCAGGCGCACCTGAGGGTGCGCCTCTACATTTTCGCTTCTACCAAGTCGATCAAGTCGCGCAGGGCGCGAGCATTCGCGCCCGGCATCCGGGCGAGCGCCTCCAGCACAGCCGTGCTCTCGGTGATCAGCTCGGCACGCGATTCCGCCTCCACCCCCTCGAAGGCCTCATCGAAGTACGACGCCGCGCGAGCGGGATCGCCCGCAGCTGCATGCGCCAGCGCCGCGCGGCAACGTTGTCGCGCGCCCGGCTGCGGGTCGGCCGCCACCCCGGCCTCGTAGGCGTCGCGCGCGTCGGCGAAGCGGCCTTGCAGAAAGCACGTGTGCCCGAGGTTGTAGTGCGCGAAGACGAACTGGGGCGCGTGGGTCAGCGCCTTCCGGAAGGCCGCTTCGGCTTCGTCGAGACGGCCGAGGTCGCGTGCCGCGGCGCCGATGTTGTTCAGCAGCGCCGGGCCGAAGGGGTCGTAGCGCAGCGCCTGCTCGAGCGCCACGAGCGCCTCCTCGTGCCGTTCGAGCTCGCCCAGGGCTGCCCCGAGATTGCTGAACGCCGCCGAGAAGGTCGGCATCAGGCGGCCGGCCTCGGCAAAAGCCGCCGCTGCGCGCCCGGTGTCGTCGAAGCGCAGCCACAGCTTGCCCTGCTCGTAATGCGCGGCCTCCCAGTCTGGCGCCAGCGTCAGTGCCCGTTCGATCGCCGCCGCGGCGTCGTCGAGCCGCCGCAGCTCCATGCACGCGCTCGCGTGCGCCAGGTGAAGGGCGGGGTTAGTGGGGTAGTCGTCGCCGAGACGGCGCGACTCGCGCCATCGGTCGTCGGGCGTGCCGTGGTCGAACGCGGCGCGCAACGGCTCGAAAGGATCCGGCGCGTCGGCATCGCCGGACGCCGATAGCGCCACGGGAACCGGTTCGACGGCGATCCGGGCCCACGGGCCGCGCTGCGCGAACGCCTCGCGCGACTGCGCCGGCGAGGCGCTCGAGTAGTCGCCGAGCACGCTCACCGCCGGATGTGCGTCCAGCCAGTCGAGCCATCGCTGGAGCTGGTAGGTGGACTGCGTGAGCACCAGGCGCGTGCCGCCGGTCTGACCGGCGGGGAAGGCGAGGTGCAGGCGGCCGAGCCGGATGAGCGAAGGAGACGCCGGACCCGGAGGCGTGACGTGGCGGCGGAACGGCCAGTTGGTGGCGGTGGCGTCGTCCGCCGCGGCGCCGGCAAAGACCACGGACTCGTCGCGCCGGCCGGGATGCGACCCTTGTGGGCGGCCTACCGCGACGGTAAGACGGGAGGCGCTCACGAGAGGCCGGGGGGGCGCGCTACTGCTCGCTCTCGCCGACGCGGTAGCGGGTGAAGCGGCTGATCTGGATGTTCTCGCCGGTCTTGGCGGTGGCCGCCGCCACAACCTGGCCGATGGTGACGCTGCCATCGCGGATCGACGGCTGATCGAGCAGCACGAACTGCGAGTAGAAGCTCCCGAGCTTGCCCTCGACGATCTTGTCGAGCACGTTGGCAGGCTTGCCGGAGCTCTCCATCTGCGCGCGGTAGATCGACTTCTCCTTCTCGATCGCGTCGGCCGGCACGTCCTCGCGCCGCACCCACTTCGGATCGGCGGCGGCGATGTGCATCGCCACTTCCTTCACGAGATTGTTGAAGTCGTCGGTCCGGGCCACGAAGTCCGACTCGCAGTTCACCTCGACCATCACCCCGATCCTGCCGCCGAGGTGGATGTAGGTACCGACCGTGCCCTGCGCCGTCGCCCGGCCCGCGCGCTTGGCAGCCTGCGCCAGGCCGCGCTTGCGGAGGATGGTGACCGCTTCCTCCATGTCGCCGTTGGCCTCGGTGAGGGCGGCCTTGCACTCCATCATGCCCGCGCCGGTCTTGTCGCGCAGCTGCTTGACCTGTTCTGCCGTGATAGCCATTTCTCTAAACGCTCCAGGGGGCCGGCCTTGAGGCCGCCCTCTACGTACCGGTTCGCGACTTGCGGTGTACACGAAAAGCGCCGGCAGAGCCGGCGCCTGATTGGGATACCGCGCTGGTGCTACGCGCTCGCGGGCGTCGGTGCCTCGCGGCGCTGTGGACGGTTCACGCGGCTCAGACGCGCGGCGGCGTCGGCCGCCGCTGCAGCTTCTTCCTGCGCTGCCGCTTCCTCGGCCATGCGCGACTCGCGCTGCGAGCGGCCGCTGCTGATGGCGTCGGCGATCTTCGACGCGAACAGCCGGATCGAGCGCAGGGCGTCGTCGTTGCCGGGGATGACGTAGTCCACTTCGTCGGGATCGCAGTTGGTGTCGACGATGCCGATCACCGGAATCTTCAGCTTGCGCGCCTCGTCGACGGCAATCTTCTCCTTGCCGGTGTCGACGACGAAGATCGCGTCGGGCAGGCGCGACATGTGGCGGATGCCTTCGAGATTCTTGAGCAGCTTGCGCTTCTCTTTCTCGTTGCGCGCGATCTCTTTCTTCGACAGCGAATCGTAGCGGCCGTCGGTGACCATGGCTTCGAGGTCGCGGAGACGGCCGAGGCTGCGCTGAATCGTGGTGAAGTTGGTCAGCAGGCCACCCAGCCAGCGCTGGTTGATGAAGAACATGCCGCAGCGCTGCGCCTCTTCGGCAATCACGTCCTGCGCCTGCCGCTTCGTTCCCACGAAGAGGATGGTGCGGCCGTCGGCCGCAAGGCTGCTGACGAAGTTCTCGGCGTCGCGGAACTTGCCGGCCGTCTTGGTGAGGTCGATGATGTAGATGCCATTCCGCTCGCCGAAGATGAACGGCTTCATCTTTGGATTCCACCGCTTCGTCTGGTGGCCGAAATGGACGCCCGCCTCGAGCAGATCCTTTGTTGCAATACCGGACAAGTTGCCTCCCCCCTCGCCTAACGCTTGCTGAACTGGAAGCGCTTGCGCGCGCCAGCCAGGCCGTACTTCTTCCGTTCCTTGACGCGCGAATCCGACGTCAGGAGCCCGTCCTTCTTGAGTGCCTTGCGCAGCTCGAGGTCGTAGGAGACGAGCGCGCGGGCGATGCCGAGGCGCACGGCGCCAGCCTGGCCATGCTCGCCGCCGCCAGCGACCGTCGCCAGCACGTCGAATCGCTCGCCGGTCTCGGTCAGGACCAGCGGCCGGCGGACGTTCATGCGCAGCTGCTCGGTCGTGAAGAAGTTCTGGAATTCACGGTGGTTCACCGTGATGACGCCCGTGCCGGGGCGGAGGAACACACGGGCTGCCGACGTCTTGCGCCGGCCGGTTGCGTAGTATTCGGTGCTCGCCAACGTTACTGGACCTCGATTTTCGCCGGTTGCTGAGCGGTGTGCGGATGATCGGCTCTCGCGTACACCTTGAGTTTCCGGTACATCTGGTCGCCCATCTTCGACTTGGGCAACATGCCGCGCACCGCTTCTTCGACGAGCCGTATCGGCTGGCGCTTGCGCACCACGCCCGCACGCTCTTCGCGCAGACCGCCTTCGTAGCCGCTGTGGCGCCGATAGATCTTCTGGTCTTCTTTGCGGCCAGTCAGCTTCACCGCGCCGGCATTGACCACGACGACGTGATCGCCGGTGTCGATGTAGGGCGTGTAGACCGCCTTGTGTTTGCCCTGGAGCAGCTTCGCCGCAAGGGTCGCCACGCGGCCGAGCACTTTTCCCTCGGCGTCGATGACATGCCACCGGCGGGCGATGCCGATTCCGGCGGCCGAGAGGCCGCTGCGCTTCACGCTTGGTACTACCGTACGCATCAAAGAGTGTTCCTTGAAGAGTGTTGCCTCGAGCGATCCCGTACAGACGACTCCGAACCTGATGGCCGGAAACTCCAATTCTACGGATGGTTGCGCGGAGTGTCAAGGGAAGACCCACTGTCCGCGACTGCGCGAGCCATGGGGAAAAGCCTGTGGGCGCATTCAGCAAAAACAGGCGCGCCGGCCTCTGTGCCGCCGCTTGCCGTTGACGGCGGATTCGTGCAATTCGTGCATTTTTGCGCCTGATTTCGACGATTTCCAAGGTATGGCTCAGGTGATGGTCCTCCATCTGCGGCCGATAACAGATTTTGTTAGGCGGTTCAGCTCGCTGTCGCCGTGGATCCGTCTGCCCCAGTGGGCGGAAGCGGCCCGGCACCTGGCTGCGGCGGCCTCGATCGAGAGCGAAGGAGCGAACGCGTGTTCCGTACACCTAAGGCGGTTGTGGGCCTCGACATCGGCTCGAGCGCCGTGAAAGCAGTCGAGCTCAAGCCCAGCGGCAAGGGCTACAGGGTAGCGGCGTTCGCCAGCGAGGCGGTGCCGGCCGATTCGATCGTGGACGGCGCGATCATCGACGCCGAGGCCGTGGTTTCCACCATCAAACGGCTCTTCGACAAGACGCCTGCCTTCAAGACGAAGAAGGTGTGTGCCTCCCTCTCGGGCAACACCGTGATCGTCAAGAAGATCACCCTCCCGGTCATGACCGAGGCGGAGCTGCGCGACTCCATCTACTGGGAGGCCGAGCAGTACATCCCCTTCGACATCCAGGACGTCAACCTCGATTACCAGATTCTCGACGCCGGTACCGGCCCCGACTCGCGCGGCAGCATGGACGTGCTGCTCGTGGCGGCGAAGAAGGAAAAGATCGGCGACTACACCAGTGTCATCACCCAGGCCGGCCGGCAGCCGGTCGTGATGGACGTGGACGCCTTCGCGCTGCAGAACGCCTACGAAGTCAACTACGGCCTCGAGACCGGACGCATCGTCGTCCTGCTCAACGCCGGAGCCAGCGCGATCAACATCAACGTCATCCAGGACGACCAGTCGGTGTTCACCCGCGACATCTCGATTGGCGGCAACGCCTACACCGAAGCGGTCCAGAAAGAGCTCGGGCTGCCCTTCGAAGTGGCCGAGCAGCTCAAAAAGGGCATCCCGGTGGATGGCGCCACCTACGAGGACGCGCAACCGGTGCTCCGCGCGGTCACCGAGAACGTGCTCCTCGAGGTGCAGAAGACGCTCGAGTTCTTCAAGGCCGCGGCCTCGGTGGATCACATCGACCGTGTCGTCTTGAGCGGCGGCGCGTCGCGCATCGAAGAACTTCGCGAGCGGCTGCAAGAGCGGCTGCAGGCGCCGGTCGAGCATTTCGACCCGTTCAAGGTCGTCGCGTGGGACGCCAGGAAGCTGGGCGGGACCGACGCGGCCGACGTATCGGCCACGGCGGCGGTGGCGGTGGGCCTGGCCCTCAGGCAGGTAGGCGACAGATGATTCGAATCAACCTTCTCGGCGGCGAGCGGCAGAAAGCGACCAGCGCCGTTCGCTTCGACGTCGGCCAGCAGCTGACGGCCATGTGCGGCCTGCTGGTCGTGGCGGCCGTCTGCGGCATCGGCTTCTGGTACTGGTCGCTGTCGCGGCAGGCGACGCAGCTCGAAGCCGAAATCGCCAACCGCCGGCGCGAGGCGGCGCGCCTCGACACCGTCCTGGCGGAGGTCAAGGTCTTCGAAGACCGGAAGACCACCTTGCAGCAGCGCGTCAGCCTGATCGAGCGCCTGCGCCAGGGCCAGACCGTGCCGGTGCAGCTGCTCGACCACGTCAGCCGCAGCCTGCCCGAGATGCTGTGGCTCACCGACCTCCGGCAGGAAGGTCCGTTTCTCACCATCGAGGGGCGCACCACCACGCTCATCGGGCTCTCCGATTTCGTCGGCAACCTGGGGACCAATTCGGTGCTCCAGAAGCCGATCGAGATCGTGGACAGCGGCGCCGAACCTGACGCCGGCAAGGGGCCGGCCGCCCCGGACCTCATTCGCTTCAAGGTTCGCGCGTCCCTGAACGGGCTGCCGACCGAGGACGACAAGGGCAAGGGCAAGAAGGGAGCGAAGAGCTGACATGGCGCTGAAGTTCGACTTCAACAAGCTCCCGTGGCACGCGCAGCTCGGCGTGTTCGCGACGCTCGCGCTCGTCGGCGTCGGTGCGTTCTGGTACTTCTACGCCTCGCCGGCGCAGGCGGCGCTCAACGCCCAGCAGGCCGAGCTCGCCCAGCTCCAGACCCAGCTCCAGCAGGGGCTCGCCACCGCCAGGCGCCTGCCCGAGTTCCGCCGCGAGGTCACCGTGCTGGAAGCGCAGCTGGGCCGGCTGCGCACGGTGCTGCCCGAGGAACAGGACGTTGCCGATCTGCTTCGCCGGGTGCAAGCGATGGCCACGGAATCGAACCTCCAGATCCGCGGCTTCTCGCCGGCGACGGTGACGCGCCGCGAACTGCACGCCGAATGGCCGATCGGGCTGAAGCTCGAAGGCAGCTATCACGACCTCGGGGCGTTCCTCGAGCGGGTGAGCAAGTTCCCGCGAATCATCAACGTCGGCGCTCTCCACATCGTTGCGCGCGAAAACCAGACCTCCGCGACGACGGTGACGGCCGAGTGCACGGCGATGACGTTCGTGCTGGTCAACGACGCGCCGGACGGCAAGGGCGCCAAGGGCAAAGTTGCTCGGGTCGCGGTGCCTGGCGCCGCGCCGGCCGAGTAGGAGTCGCACAGGACACCGTCATGCGTGCACTGCTCTTCAGCTTTCTGATCGTTCTCATCGCGCCGCTCGAATCGGCG
>Ga0173480_10000477_pt1 | contig 13380 bp, 20 predicted proteins | sample NitcycUS209509C1_FD_122622 | JGI IMG/M metagenome (GOLD analysis project Ga0173480, IMG submission 122622) | Soil microbial communities from Arlington Agricultural Research Station in Wisconsin, USA - Nitrogen cycling UWRJ-S209-509C-1 (version... | ecosystem: Environmental > Terrestrial > Soil... | reverse complement strand
CACGATTTCATCGCGGCGCCGCGGGCGGATGATCTTCACTGGTCACCCCCTTTCGTCTCGGCGGGCCGGCCGGCCTTCAGAATCTGATCGGCGGTCTTGAGGATCTTGCGGGCGCTGGCTTCGGGGATCGCTTCGCCGGTGCGGTTCCAGTGTTGGATATACCCGCGGGCATCGTCGGCGCCTGGTAGGTCGAGCGCGGCGCAACACAGCATCGCGACCGATTCGGCCTCGACCTCGCGGAGCGATCGCGGGGTGCGGTCATCGTCGGCCATCTCGGCCTCGGACGTGTGCCCAAGTAGGACGTGTGCAAGTTCGTGAAACAGCGTTTTCCAGGGATGCGCCGCGAGCGGTGAGACGGTGACCAGGCGATCGCGCGCGTAGCCTTGTACGTTGCCGTCGATGTGGTCGAAGGCGCCGCGGGTCACGTCGAGCGCGGCCAGGGCGCGCGCCTCATCCCAGGCCGGCAACGCCGGCGGCGCGTACGCTTCGCCGTCCGTCTGGGCGAGTACGAACCAATTTCGCCGGAAGATGAAACGCGCGAACGTCTGCGTTTCGCCGGTGGCCTCGTCGGTGCGTTTGGCGGTCACGGGCATGCAGAGCTCGATCGCCTTGCTGCCTTTGAGGACGTGGCGCCCGAGCTCACGCCAGCGATTGAAGCTGGCGATCGGCCCGATCGGGATACCGCGCGCGGCGCATTGCCCCAAGGCGAGTAGCTGGTTGCCGAGCGAGTACCCGTGAAACGCGGTATACGCCGCGGCGATCGTGCCTGGGTCGGTGGTCGCGCGGGCGAGGAGCTCCGCGAACGTGGCGCCGTCGCGCGGCGCCTGGTCTGTCCTGCTGTCGGTCATTGATTCAATCCTCCCGGCGACAATCCTAGCGCCACGGTTAATTAATTGGAACCGGGGAAAGCCTGGGTTTGAGAATAATTCTCAGGCGCCTGGATTTATTTTCAAACCTAGTAATCCCCCTAGTTACAGATACCCTGCCGGCAGGGTTAATCTTGTGGCGCCGGGATGATCCGGCCTGATTCAAGGGGTAGCGCAATGAACGAGATCACGGCGACGGGTGGCGGGGTGGCTTTCGAGGGGCGGAACGCGGTCGAGCTTTATCGGCTGGCGGTCCTGGCGTCTGCGCTCAAGCTGTACGCCCTGAGCCGGATGCAAGTGAACCGGGCGTATACGCCCACAAGGATGATGACGGCCGCGGAGTACGCCCTGGGCCGGCGGTTCAAGCGCGGCGCCTACCTGGCCGCGGCCGAAGCCCTGTACGTCCGGGTCGATGAGCTCAAAGCGGCGATCGATGCCGAGCGCACCGCGGGGGTGAACTAGTGGCTCTCACCAAGGCGGCAGAGCTCGCGGTGCTCGACCAGGCGATCGCGCGGCTGGGCGAACACTCCTACCTTGGGCCGTGGCTGGCCGCGGTGCGGGGCGAAGTGGAGCGGGACATCCGATCCGATTGGGCGCTGTCGGTCCTGCCTTCGGACGTGTGCCAGCGGGCCGCGGAGACGATCGCCAACGCGCAAGCGGAGGCGAACCGGTTGATCGGTGAGGCGCGCGACACGGCTGCACGCATTACCGCCGCGGCCGATGGCGTGGCGCGCGAGCGGATCGCCACGGCGGATCGAGTCGCCGCGGACGTAACCGGCGAAGCGCGGCGGTGCTACGCGCGGGCGATGGTCGAGGCGTGTAACGCGGTTCTGGACGGGGGGCGATGATGGCTCAGCATCGGCTGTACGGGGCGTTCTGGGTCGATGCGGCGACGGGCCGCGCCATGTGGGCACTCGGCCGGAACGGGCGACGGGTCAAGCTCCAGGCGCGGCGCCTGGCGGCGCTGGTCGTGTCCATGCCGTTGCCTTACGGTGGTGGCGCCTGGGACGCGCCGACGTTCCGCGCGTGCGCGGATCGGCGGGAGTGCGACTACCGGCCGGCCGGCCAGGCGGTGGCGTCGTGAGCGCGGACACCGGGCCGGCCTGGCTCGCGGAGCTCTTTGGTACGCCGGCGCCGGAAGGGGCGCCGGCGGACGTGCCGAGCGTGCCTGTCCAGGCGCCGGCGCCGGCCGCGAAGCCGGCGCCGCGGCACTTCTATCGGTGCGTGGGCTGTCTCGACGTGTGCACGGCGCCGGCGCGTCTACCGATGTCCTACAGCGTCACGGTCGCGGAGTGCGGCACCTGTGGGCAGCATCTGGAGTACATGGGCCGCGCGGGCGCCGGCGATCGGCTGGTCGAGGATCGCCAGCGGTGCGCCTGTGACGAGCGGTGCACGTCGGCGCGGGGGCCGCTGTGCGTCTGCCACTGCGGCGGACTGAATCACGGCGCCGGCCTGGCCGCGGTCGTGGTCGAGCGGATCGACCGTGGCGCGGTGCCACTGGTCACGATGCCGAGCGCGAAGCGGGCCGCGAAGCTCCGCGCGTCCTGGCTGGAGTTCCAGGCGGCGCGTGAGGCCCTCCGCGCCGAGCTCGACGCCTTACTGGAGCGTCGTGCACGGGGCGAGTACCTGCCGCGGCCGGCCTTCGATCGGCTCCGCGAGATCCAGCGCATAACCCGCAAGGCAGACGGCCTGCGCTCTCACGCCGGCCGTATGAAAGCCCTATCGGGCGCCTGAGCTCCAGGCGTGCCAGGAATGCCGGCCGGCCGATATTGGACCCAAGTGGGCCAGTGTGGGCCGGCCGTATTTATTTGCGAAACCTAGGGTTTCCCCTATAGACAAAGCCTACCGCTAGGGTTTATCTTTGTCTTTTTCTTCGTTTGTTCGGCCGGTTGGCCGGAAAGGATTCTCAATGAGCGAATTGCGGTTCACGCGGGAGAACAGCCGAGGGGTGGAAACCGAGTACGTCCTGCCGGGGCGTTTCGAGGTCTGCCCGCGGTGCGAGGGGCACGGCACGCACCTAACGCCGTCGATCGGAGAGCACGCCTACAGCGCGGAAGAGTTCAACGAGACGTTCTGGGAGCCCGAGGATCGCGCGGAGTACTTCCGCCGCGGCGGGATGTACGACGTGGACTGTGAGACGTGCCGCGGCAAGCGCGTGATCCTGGTCCCAGATGAGGACGCCTGCCGGCTCACGCTCCGCGGGCGCCGGCTGCTGGCGCTGTACGAGGCGATCGAGCTCGCCAAGGCCGAGGATGCGGCCGAGCGCCGGCGCGAAGAACGGTACGGGTACTGACCATGTGGACAGGACAAGCGGAGTTCTCCGAGGTGGCGGACCTGGCCACCTTCTGCGCCGGCCTGGTCGTGGCTGGCGTCCGGTTCGATGTCTCCCCGTCCACCAGCGCGACGGGGCTGCCGATCTACGTGGTCGTGATGCGAGGGGGCTACTGATGGGTGTCCGAATCTTCTCCGAGCGTGAATGGGTGCGCGGCCATCAGTGGTCGATGCACTCGGGCGAGATGCTCCAGGCACTCGGCTTGAAGCCTGGAGGGCATCTGCCGGCCGAGGGGCTGCCGCCGCGCGAGCTCCAGGGCGTGACGGTCTACGTGGCGCCGGCGGCGCCGGCCGCGAACGGTCGCAAGTCCAGCCGGCATCGCGTGATGGCGATCTGCACCTGCGGGCGCCACGTCTCGGCCGGCCGGCTCCATCAGCACGTCTGTCCCGCGGGGGTGCGCTGATGGACCCGAACGCGAATCTCCAGGCGCAACACGCCATCCTGGCGCGACACGGCAACCTGACCGGCCGGAAGATGCCGGCCGCGGAGGTCACCCGGCTCCGCGAGCTCCGCGCGGCCTTGTGGGGCTGGCTCGATGCCGGCGGCTTCCAGCCCGACTGGGCCGCGGCGCCGCTGGCCGCCCCCTACTTCGGCCGCCTGGGCTTCCGTCCAGGCGCGACCCACGCCCCGCGCTGAGCGCACCGAGCTCCAGGCGCCGGCCGTCCTGGCCGGCGCTGTTTTTCCCACTTGTGGCCTATCGCGGCGTAGGCTTCCGAATCTGAGCCTACCGGACTCAGATAGGGGCGGAAGCCTACGAAGCCTACATGGCCTATAGGGGGGAGTGAATAGGCCACTCCCCCCCGGCCATTCCGGCTTTGGCCGTTTTCGTGGCCTATCGGAAGCCTACCGGAAGCCTATCGCCCCCTAGGCTTCCGGCCGCGTTGCGCCGAGTTGAAACGCTCCAGCCCTTCCGCCTACGCTATCCGCGCGCGCGCGACCCACGCCCAGGCCCCTGCTTTATTCCGTCGCGCTTCGGTTCTCTTTCGAGCTCAGCGCATGCGCTCGCACGCTCCAGGCTCGACGCTCGACGCTCCGCGTCTGCGCGCTCGACGCTCGACGCGCGCCGCCCCGTGGCCACAGGCTCAGGCCGAAAACTGCGCCGCGCACAGGATCGAAACCAGAAGTCGAAGCGCGAGCGAGGACACGGGACTCCTACCCCCCATTCTGTGGCGCCAGGGCTATGCGACTTAAGCCCAACTGGTTCGGATAAATCGCACTCATCGCAGTGCGATTCGCACTTTTCTTCCCCGAATACGGACATTTACGGATGGAAATGTGGTAGGGGCCGCGGTAGGGTTGCAGCGCATGGGCAGATTTCGGACGGCGACACCGGAACACGCGGCGAAGTTGCGGGAGAACGGGAAGAAGGGGCGGGCCATGAAGGGCGCCAAGTGGCCGGTTCCGCTCAAGGTGCGGGAGCGGCTGAAAGCGATTCAGCTGCACGCGGAAATCGACGCCGCGGCGACGGTCGAACAAATCGCCAGAGGCGCCCTGTATGACCCGCGGGATTACTACTACGCGGAGGGCGGGTGGGAGCTCTACGAGAGTGACGGGCCGCTCAAGCAGGATGTGCTCGGGGGGTGGAGTCCCAGCTGGAAGAAGGGCGAAATCAAGCGGACGTGGGCGAAGGGCGATTTGAAGCCCATCCACGAACTGACGGAAGCGCAGGCGCAATGTATTGTCGGGGTGGAAGTGGTGATGAAGAACGCGGTGGCGGGGGACGGGCAGATTGACCGCGTCCTGAAATACCGGTTTGCGCCCCGCGAAAAGTATGTGGAATTGGCGGCGCGGTATCACGGGATGTTGCTCGACCGGAGCGAGCTGACGGTGAACGTGCAGGCGGTGGGGGCGAAGTTGGACGAGGCGCGGCAGACGTGGGCGAACCTCCAGGTGATTGAGGCGAAGGCGTTGCCGGAGCCGTCGAATGGCTGACCTGTCGCGATGGCCGCTGCCGCGAGGAGAGGACTGGCGCGCGCCGGAGCCGGTGCCGCTCGCGGCGCGGGTCGCGGCGCTGGAGCGGGATGTCGAGGCGGTGCGGCTCGTCCTGGAGGATGTCATCGCCAGCGTGACGACGGGCGAGCACCAGACGCTGCTGTTGTCCTTGCTGCCGCCGCGGCGCACGGGGGAGCGGCCGGGTGGCTGAGGCGCGCACGGTCGCGGAGATTGACGCCGAGTTGGAGGCGTTTGTCGGGCAGTTTTACGGCGACCCGTTGGGCTACGTGCGGGTGGCGTTTCCCTGGGGGAAGCCGGGCACCGTCCTGGAGCGGTATCCGGGGCCGCGGCGGTGGCAGACGGAGTTTTTCGAGTGGCTCGGGGGCGAGATTCGGGCGCGGCGCTTCAACGGGATTGACGCGGTCGCGCCGATTCGCGCCGCGGTGTCGAGCGGCCACGGCGCCGGCAAAGGCGCGTTGACCGGGATGCTCGTCAATTTCCTGATGTCCACGCGGCGGGACGCCAAGGGGACGGTCACCGCGAACACGAGCACCCAGCTGGACGACAAGACGTGGGCGGCGATTCTGTTCTGGCACAAGCTGTCGCTCACGCACCACTGGTTTGAGGCGAACACGCAGATTCTCTTTCGGGTCGGGTCACGCGAATCCTGGCGCGTGACGCCGCAGACCTGTGCGCCGGAAAACTCCGAGGCGTTCGCGGGCCAGCACTCGGAGCGGTCCACCAGCTTCTACATCAACGACGAAGATTCCAACGTCCCCGAAGTCATCCACCAGGTGCAGGAGGGCGGGCTCGCCAAGGGCGAAGCCATGCAGTTCCTGTTCGGGAACCCGACGCGCCGGCAGGGGAGCTTCTACGAGGCGGTCTTTGGGGAGCGGCGGCATCGGTATAAATCCTGGGTCATCGACGTGCGGACCGTTGAGGGGCACAACAAGGCGTGGGTCCAGGAGATTGCCGACGACTACGGGGAGGACAGCGACGTATTCCGGGTCCGCGTCGAGGGGACGCCGCCGCGCGCCGGCGACGTGCAGTTCATCGACAGCGACCGCATCGACGCCGCGAAAACACGGCCGGTGGTCCTGCTCGGGGACGAGCCGCTCATCGCGGGGTGCGACCTGGCCTGGGGCGGGAGCGACTTCAACGTCGTGCGGTTTCGCCGCGGGATGGATGCGCGTAGCATTCCCCCGGTGCGGATTCCCGGTTCCCTCACGCGCGACCCCGCGATTCTCATCTCGCGGCTGTCGGACCTGCTGACCGCCAACTACGGCGGGCACCGGGTCGCGATGCTGTTCCTCGACAGCGCCGGGATTGCCGGCCCGGTCGCGGCGCGGCTCCGCGAGTTGAACCACCGCAACGTGCAGGAAGTGAACTTCGGCGCGGATTCGCCGGATCCGCTGAAAACCAGGTATTACCGCGATTTCATGTGGGACAAGCTGAAGCTGTGGCTGCTGACGGGGGCGATTGCGACCGACCGCTGGCTCGTGGAGGATTTGCAGCAACCGGGCATCCGGCATGACCCGAAACAGCGCATCTGGCTGGAGTCGAAAGCGGACATCAAGCGGCGCGGCGGGCATTCGCCAGATGACGGGGACGCCCTGGCGCTCACCTTTGCCGCACCGGTGGCGGCGCCGCGCGTGTTGCAGCTGGTGACGCCGTCCTACGGCACCTACGACAGCGCCGGCATGGGGTACATGGCCTGATGCCGCCCACCCAGGTCGAGCTCTACGTGCGCGAGAGCCTCGCCGCGAACACCACCGCGCAGGTTGCGGCCGGCAACATGCGCCGGGTCGATCAGATTCGGGCGATTCGGATGGCGCTGCACTGGTTGACGGCGGCGCTCGCGCTCGACCCGACGCGGAGCGACCTGGTGTGGAAGAACCAGCCGCCGCTCGACGCCGCGGCGCTCACCAACCGCCAGATCGCGTTCTACGTGTTTGTGATTGGCCTCGCGGACACGGGCCGGTACTACTTGGAGCCCTGATGCCGTATCCACCCCGTCGATCGAAGCCCTCCCGCCCCTACAGCGCGAAATCGTCCAAGCTGGAGACGGCCCGCCAGCGATTTACCCAAGCGAAAGAAGCCGACGTGGGCCAGGATGCCCGCGAAATCGAGGATTTGCGGTTCTACGACGGCGACCAGTGGCCGTCCGACATCCGCTCGCTCCGCGCCGGCCGCAATGCCGAGGGCGGACAGCCGGCGGTACCCGCGCGGCCCTGTCTCACCATCAACAAGGTCAAGGCGCCCGTCTTGCGCGTGATGAACCAGGAACGCATGAGCGACCTGGGCGTCGAAATCACGCCCGCTGATGACTTTGAGGCATTGGTCGGACCGATTGATGACAAGGAGATCGAGCTCCGCGAGGGGCTGGTGCGGCGCATCCAGCGCACATCCGAAGCGGCCGATGCACGCTCCTGGGCGTTCCAGCGCGCCGCGATTGCCGGCCGCGGCTACTACCGCGTGATCACGCGCTACATGCCCGGCAAGACGATGCAGCAGGAAATCGTCGTGGCGCGCATCTTCAACCAGGGCGCGGTGAAGTTGGACCCGACGCATGAACAACCGGACGGCCGGGACGCGGATTGGGGCTTCGTCGGCGCCTGGATGTCGTTCGATCGGTATCTGGCGCAGTGGCCGAAGGTGCAGACCGAGGACGGGCGCACCATCGCCAATCCCCTGAAGGGCTACGACAGCGACAGCGATTTTCGCTCGCTGTCGTCGCAGTATCCCGACTGGTTCCGCGCCGAAAACGGGATCGACGGCGTGCTGATCAAGGCCGTCTACGTCACCGAGTACATCTACTGCGAGTACGAGAGCCGCACGCTCCTGGAGTTCGCGGACGGCGTGACGGTCTGGAAAGACGAAGTCGCGGCCGAAGTCGCGTCCGAGGCGACCGACTCCCGCCTGGTCGCAGAACGGAAGTTCACGCACTGCATCATCGACGGCGTGCATGTGCTGGAAGAAACCGAGTGGCCGATTCCCTACACCGGCATCGTCAAGGTCGTCTGCGAGGAAGTGCAGCCCTACGACAAAGAGCGCCGCGTGATCGGGATGGTGCGGCCGGCGCGGGATCCGCAGCAGGGCTTCAACGCGATGGTGTCGAAGATGGTGGAGGTCGTCGCCTACGCGCCGATTCCCGCGATCATGATGGCGAGCGGCCAGGACGAAGGCTTTCAGCAGGAATACGCCGCGGCGATGACGCGCACGATTCCCGTGCTGCACTTCAACCAGACCGATGCCGCCGGGATGCCGGCGCCACCGCCATTTGCGCCGCCGCGGGTCGCCCCGATCGAGCCCGTGGGCTTCGCCTTGTCCATGTTCACGGACGCGATCCAGGACACGACCGGCACCCATGACGTGGCGCTCGGGAAAACCGAAAAGAACGTCACGTCCGCGAAGCACGCCAAGTTGCTGACCGACGAAACCGGCCTGAACACGTCAGGGCCGCTCGACAACCTCACGCGCTCCGTGCGCTACGAAGGGCTCCTGACCAACGAGCTCCTGTGGCACGTCTACGGCCGGAAACCGGGGCGCCTGGCGCAGATTGTCCTGGGCGACGGCGAGAGCAAGTCGGTCCTGGTGGGCCAACCGTTCACGACCGACCCGCGCTCCGGCCGGCCCATGCCGGCGTATCCGCCGCAGCCGGGGATGCCGCCGGGTATGCCAGGCATGTCGGGGATGCCGATGCCGAACGGGATGCCGATGCCGAACGGCAACGGCAACGGGATGCCGCCGCCTGGTCCCCAGGTGCAGGAATACACGCTCACCGAGAATGCGCGGTTCAACGTCGCGATCAAGGTCCGCAAGACGTACGACACGCGCCGCGAGCAGGAGCACCAGTCGATCGCGCAACTCCTGAGCGCCGACCCGAATCTGATGCAGGTCATTGGCGACCTGTTCTTCAAGTCGATGGACGGCCCCGGTCACAAGGAAATGTCCGATCGCATGAAGCTCGTCCTGGCGCCGCCGGTCCAGGAATACCTGAACGCGAAGAAAGAAGGCCGCGAGCCGCTGCCGCCGAAGGTGCAGCAACAGCTGGAGCAGGCCAAGAAGATCATCGAGGCGATGACGGCCCAGATCAACAAGATGGGCCAGGCCATCCAGTCGGACGAAGCGAAACAGCGCCACGAAAACGCCCGCAGCAAGTACGACGGCGAGGTCAAGATCCACATCGAAAACCTGCAGGCGCAGGCCGACCTGGAAAAAGCGCGGGTGAACGCGCAGCTGCAGGTCGAGCTCCAGAAGCTGAAGATGGCGCAGGCGAACCTCGACCGCGAGGATTCACAGGCGCATGAATTGGGGATGGCGAGCGCCGACGCGAAGTGGGCCGCGGACCAGGCCGACCAGCAGGCGGATCTCCTGATGTCGCAACTGGATGCCGAAGCACGGCACGCCGGCAACGCCACCATGCTCAACGCGGGCATCTCGGACGCGCAAACGGCGCGGGCGACAGACATGGACGGCATGGCGCGCGAGCACGAAGCGGCCCTGGCGGGTGAAGGGCGCGAGCACGAAGCGGAGCTCGCATCGGCCGCATCTCAGCAGGAGGCGATTCAGCAGTCGATGCTGCAGCCGGAACCGGAGGCCGAAGCATGACGAAAGCCTTGCCCGTGGCGAAAACGCCGCGCGAGTATCAGCCGGCGCCGGTGTTCGTGCAGCAGTGCCCGATCTGCGGGCATCTGGTGTCGGCGCGGCTGGAGTCGCGCACGCACAGCTGGATGCTGGAACACTGGTATTTCACGCACGATGCCGAACGAGTGATTGAGTCGTTCCGGCGATGATCCTGCTGTGTCTGACGTGCGGAACCGAGATCGAGGCCGTAGAGCCTCCCGTGCCCGATTTCACGTTCGGCGTGCTGCAGGCGAAGTGCCCGCGCCAAGACGGCGAGGGGCTCCCGCCCTGCGACCTGCTCCAAGTGGTGCGGCCCTCGCCGCCGGTGGAGCCCAAGGAGGCGTAATGGATCTGATCGCGCTCGTTCTCGTCGTCGCGCTCGTCGGGTTCATCATCTGGGCGATCACCACCTACATCCCGATGCCGCCGCACTGGGCGACGGCGATTCACGTCATTTCACTGATCGTGCTGCTGTTGTTCCTGTTGTCGAAGTTCGTGGCGATTCCCAACGTCTTGCGTTGAGAGGGCACTGATGGAAGAACCGTTCAATCTCTGGGGCGCGATCACGCCGAGTGACACCGTTGACCTGCCGCGCGTGACCGGCGGCATCCTCGTCGGCAGCACCGGCAACGTCGCGGCGGTCATGCAGAACAACGTCGCGGTCACGTTCACCGCGCTCGCGGCGGGGACGTATCTGCCGATTGCCGCGCGCCGCATCAACGCGGCGGGGACGACGGCGACCGGGCTCGTCGCGCTCTACCAGAACTAGCCATGGCGCTGCACCTGATCGACGTGATCGCGCTCCTGCTGTCGGCACTCGCCGGGTTCGGTCTGGCGAAGTGGGCGAACCGCTGACGTTGGGAACGGCGCGGCCTGACGCTGGCCTGCCGGAGACGCCGTCACCGAAGCTCTACGGCGGGTAGACTTCGAACATGCCAGAACTGACTGTCGAACAGGCGTATCGGCTCGACCCTCGATGGGGTTGGCTGTGGTATCTCGGGGCATCCCGGCCGGTGCGACACCGCGCCGGGGTGCGCTTCATCGGAGAGCCGTGGCGCACCAACTATGGGCGCACGATGCTGGGTAAGGGGCGGAAATGGTCTGGGTGATCGCGCTGGCCGCGCTGGCCTTCGTCTGGCACTGCCCGATCTTCAAGCCGTGGTTCGGGTTTCGCCGCCCGCCGGGGCACACAGGGCGCTGGTGGACGTAGCACCGGCGTTTTGCGGCGTTTCACCGGCGTTTAGGGGCGTTTGCGGAAAAAACCTGGGCGACCCTAGGGAAACCCCGGATACTGCCGGGGAAGTTTGCGCGATAAGTTTCGCGCAATCTCGCGCATTTTTCGGTACGCACGGGATCGGTTTTCGTGCGAGTCGTCGCAACTAGCGACGTGAAGGGCACTTGTGGCAGTAGTTGACCGTCCCACCACCACCCCCGACGCGAGCGGGTGGACTGAATCCCCCGATCAGGGCACTCCCGCCGCGCCCGTTACCTCCCCCCAGACCGGCACCAACGGCCTCGACGCGACCGGACAGGCGATCCAGCCCGAAGAAGCGACTGAGGCGAACGAGCCGCCGCGGCGACCTGACGGGCGTTTCGAGAAAAACGGCTTCCGCCGGCGCGCGGCCAGCCAGGAGGCGAGCGCCGAGGATGTCCCACGCATCCGGGAGCTCACCCGGCGCCTGCGCGAAACAGAGCGGGAACGCGATAGCCTGAAGAATGGCGGGGCGCCGCCAGTGGCCGCAGGGACCGCCCGTGAGGGGGCTCCGGGACCGGGCACCGCGCTGCCGAGTGCCGCCCCGCCACCCCGCGCCGCGCGTCCGCCTTTGCCCCCGCCGCCGCCGTTCACCCTCCAGGAACCGACGTACGAAGATTTCAAGGACAGCGCCGATCCCCTCCGTGACTACACGAAGGCGATGGCGCGCTTCACACAGCTGGAGCATCAGCACGACCAGGCGACTCGCTGGCACGCGCAGCAGGCGCAACGGGCCAACGAAGCGAGCGCCGGCGAGCTCCGCGCGATGACCCAGGCGCATTGGGACCGCATGAAAGCCGCCGCGGCCGACCCGGCGCACGCCGCGTTGATTCAGCAGTACAAGGGCGATGCCCGGCCCATCACGCCGGCCATCATGCAGGCCATCGTGCGGAGTGGTGCGGACAGCGCCAAGCTCACACTGGCGGTGCTTTCGACGCCTGGGCTCCTTGACGAGTTAACCCTCGCCACTTACGATAGGCCCGCAACCCCCGACCTCGTTGCCGTTGTGCAACGCCGCTTGCAGTCATTGGGGCTCTCGGCCGCAGCTACCGGATCGGCCGCTGCTCCTGCTTCACGACATGCGCCCCGTCCGCCGAATCCGGTGCGGACAGCGCCAGATGCACCGCCAAAGGAACTCCCTGGCGATGATGCGTCTCTGGCGGATCACGCGGCGGCGTTTCACCGTCCCCAGCGTTCTCGCCTCCGGCGCGACTAGGCCCAGGCTCTCCGGCGGTCATGTGAGCGGACATGGCCAACTACACAATCTCCCCAACGTGGGTCACGAAGGACACCGCGTTGTTCTGGGACAACGGGCTCCGGCTCGTTGGCCAATTCGACCGGCAGTGGAACAAAGAGTGGAACAACAAGCCCAAGGGGAGCCAGATCGGGGACACCGTTCAGGTCCGCACCCCGCAGCGGTGGACCGTCACCGAGGGCCAGGCGCTCCAGCAGCAAGCCATCCTCAACCAGACCGTCCCGCTGACGCTGAACCATCAGTACAACGTCGGCATGGGCTGGAGCTCGATCGAGGACACGCTGGAGATCGAAGAAGTCCAGGACCGCTACACGCGGCCGGCCGGCGTGGCGCTGGCGAACAAGACGGACGCGATTGCGGGCCAGGAAGTCTACAAGTCGATCTACAACGTCGTCGGCACGCCGGGCGTCCCCGTCACCAGCAACAAGGTGTGGACCGATGCCGTCGCGCTCCTGGCGATGACCGGCACCCCTGACGGCTACGTCGCCGTGATCGACCCGTTGCAGCAGAGCGAACTGCTCAACGCGAACTTCGCGTTGTTCGGCAAGCAGTACCAGAACTACTTCCGCACCGGCCAGTTCTCCGAGATGGCCCTGGGCGTGGACGAGTGGTACGTCGATCCGCTCCTGCCGATTCACACGACCGGCAGCTTTGCGGCCTCGACGCCCATCGTCGCCGGCGCGAATCAGACCGGCTCTGTCCTGAACATCTCCGGCATGGGCGCCTATGCGCTCAAGGCGGGCGATGCGTTCTACATCGTCGGCACCAGCACGATGGGCGTCAACCCGCTGGCCTATACCTCGACGGGGATGCCGCAGCGGTTCGTGCTCCAGGCGGACGCAACGGGTACCGGCACGGCGGCGCTCCAGATCAGCCCGCCCATCGTCACCGCCGGGCAGCTGCAGACGGTGACGGGCTCGCCCAGCAACGGCGCGGCGGTCCAGTTCATCGGCGCCACGGGTACTGTCGCCGCGACGATGGCGAACACGGCCTCGCGCCAGCAACTCATCTTCAACCCGGCCGCGTTCGCGTTCGTGTCGGCCCCGCTCACGTCGGACCTGCCCGGCGCGCGGTCGAAGGTCGTCACCAACGGCGAGGTCAAGCTGTCCATGCGGTG
>Ga0173480_10000476_pt1 | contig 13393 bp, 6 predicted proteins | sample NitcycUS209509C1_FD_122622 | JGI IMG/M metagenome (GOLD analysis project Ga0173480, IMG submission 122622) | Soil microbial communities from Arlington Agricultural Research Station in Wisconsin, USA - Nitrogen cycling UWRJ-S209-509C-1 (version... | ecosystem: Environmental > Terrestrial > Soil >... | reverse complement strand
TCGAAGGCGATGATCGAGAAAATTCTTGGCTGGCTCGACGAATCGAGCGGGCTGCGTTCGATCGCACTGCGCTACTTCAATGCCTGCGGCGCTGATCCGGATGCCGGTCTGGGCGAGGAACACGAGCCGGAAACGCACCTGATCCCGCTCGTCATCCAGGCGGCTATGGGACAAAGACCGCATATCGAGATTTTTGGCGAGGACTACCCGACGCCCGACGGCACCTGCATCCGCGACTACATCCACGTGGACGATCTCGCCTCGGCGCACCTCCTCGCGATCGAGAAGACGTCGCTCGAGACGAAGGAGGTCTTCAACGTCGGCACGGGCACCGGACAATCCGTGCTCGAGGTGGTCAAGGCGTGCGAGACCGTCGTCGGTCGCCCCATCCCACAGAAGGATGCGCCGCGCCGCCCGGGTGACCCGCCCGCGCTCGTCGCCGAGCCGAAGAAGCTCAAGACGCAGCTCGGCTGGGTGCCGAAGTACACGTCGATCGTGGACACCGTCCGCACGGCGTGGGAGTTCCACCAGAACCATCCGGACGGCTACGCGGGCCCGCGCAACCCCGCCTGACGCTCGCATTCCGTGGCGCTCGAGCTCCTCCGCTTCGCCCTGATTGGCGCCGCAACCACGGCCTTTTCGGCGACGCTGGTGTTCTTGGCCGGGCTCTCGCGACGGCGCGCGAGCCTCGACCCGAGCGCGGTGCGCGATGCGCTGATCGTCGCGGCCCATCCCGACGATTGCGTGATCGTCGCGGGCGAGTACGGCGTCGAGGCCGTGCGCGGCGGGCGCTCGGTGCGCGTCGCCTACGTGACGTGTGGCGACGGCGAGCCGGGTACGCCCCGCGCGGAGGTGCGACGACAAGAGGCGCTACGCGCGTGGGCGCTTGCGGGCGTCGACACCAAGCAGCTCGACTTCTTCGCGCTCCCGAACTCGCCGATGGCGGGCCCGCTCGCGAGCTCCGCCGCAGGGATCTCCGGTGCGGCGGCGCGGCTCGCGGAGCTCGTTCGCGAGCTGCCTCCGGACGCCGCGGTGTTCTGCCCCGCCGCGGGCGAGACGCACGTGGATCACCGACTCACGCGCAAGCTGACGATCGACGCCGTGGCCGCGAGCGGCCGCAGCGATCTCACGCTGTTCGAGGCGGCCGAGTACAACGACTTCTATTCGCTCTACAGCTCTCCCGAGCGCGCGTTCGCTTACGTGCTCGGTAGCCTCCCGGGCTTCGGGCGCTTCGTGCCGGAGCGACTGAAGCGCGGGCGGCACGGCTTTGCCTCGGGTCCCGCGGGGTTTGGGCTCGTGCCGAACGCGGAGCGCCTCGAAAAGAAGCACGCCATGCTGCGCGCCTTCGCGTCGGAGGACGGCGAGCTCCTCGTGCGTCTGTTCGGCGTGCCCGACCTGTTTCGTCCGATCGCGCCGGGCAGCCTCGCGATGCCTGAACAGGTGCGCGGTTACGTCACCCTCGCGGGGCGCCGTCTGTCGTGGTCGACCGTGGCGTTGTGGCTCGGTCTCCTCGGGCTTGTCTTCGGAATTTCCGGTCTCGCTGTCGAGGTCGTGGCGCGCCGCCTTGACGGCGCGCGTTACGCCGGCTTTGCCGGGGCCGCGCTCCTTGCGGCGCTCGCGCTGCGCCCGCGCTTGTCGCTCGAGCGACGCTTGGCCGTGCTGAGCGGAGCGGCCGGCCTGCTCTGCGGCGCGCTCGGCGGAGTGCGCTAGCGCGCGCCACGTGAGGGGCGGCGTTGCGGGGTTCGCGCCGCTCGCAGGGCGCTCGAAAGAGATCGCCGTAACTAGCGTGCGCGCGCGGACTTTTCGTCCCCTTGACGCCAAAGATGGTCGGAGTACATGGGGTATCCCATGCTGGGTAACGGTGCGGCCGTGCGTCCTCTCCCCGCTGACCAAAGCTACGCGCTATCGCCCATGCAGGCGGGCATGCTGTTCGAGGCCCTGCTGCACGGCGGCGCCGCCGGCGGTGCCGGTTGGAACATCGAGCAGGTGCACGGCGTCCTTGCGGAGCGCATCGAGCTCGGCCCGTTCCGCGCCGCCTGGACGCTCATCGCGCGCCGTCACCCAGTGCTGAGCACGGCTTTCCGCTGGGAGGGCCTCCCCGCCCCGCGCCAAGACGTGCACGCAGAGGTCAGAGTCCCGGTCGAAATCACGGACTTTTCGCTGCTGAGCGCGGAAGAGGCCGCGGGCCGCTTTGCCGAGTTCCTGCGGCAGGATCGCGTGCGCGCGTTCGACCTCACGCGTGCCCCGTTAATGCGGGTGATGCTGTTCGTCTACCCGGACAACCGCGCCGAGTTCGTGTGGACGTTCCACCACATCTTGCTCGACGGGCGCTGCTTCGCGCCGCTCCTGCGCGAGGTGTTCACGGCGTACGAAGCGCTGCGCGACGGCCGCACGCCCGACCTTCCGCCCGCACCGCGCGCCTACGCCGACTTCATCACCTGGCTCGCCGAGCGCGACAACGCGCAGAGCCTAGGCTTTTTCAAACAGCTTCTCAAAGGCAAGACCACGCCGACGCCGCTCCCGTGCGCGGAGTCCGCGCAGCGCCCCTTGCCGCGCGAAGGCTACGGCGAAGCGATCAGCATCGTCGAGCCGCGCATCGTGGAAGCGGCCCGCGCCATCGCGCGCACGACGGACACCACGCTCGGCACCGTCGTGCAGGCCGCATGGGCGCTCACCGTGAGCCGCTACACGCACGATCGCGACGTGGTCTTCGGCGCCACCCGCGCCTGCCGGCGCTCCGCGCTCGACGGTAACACCGGGGCGATGGTCGGCCTGTTCATCAACACCTTGCCCGTGCGCGCACGCGTGGGGAGCGAGCGGACGGTCGCCGAGCTCCTGCGCGACCTCCGCGATCAGAGCGTCGCGCTCCGCGAGCACGAGCACACGCCGCTCGTCGAAATCCAGGGGCAAAGCGACGTCCCGCGCGGCACGGCGCTCTTCGAAACGCTCGTCATGTTCGAGACGCAGGAGCTCAACAAGACGCTCCGCGCCGGGGGTCCCGCCTGGGAGAAGCGCAAGTTCGCGTACCACGAGCAGCCGTCGATTCCGCTCAACGTGACGGTGTTCGACGGTGACGAGTTCGAGCTCCGCCTCCTCTACGATCGGCGCCGCTACACGGAAGCGGCGATCCAGCGCATCGGCCAGGCGTTCGCCACGGCGCTCGAGCAGCTCAGCGCCGAAGCGACGCGCCCGCTCGGGCAGGTCAGCGTTCTCTCCGCCGCGGAGACCGAACGCATTCTGCGCAGCTGGAACCAGACGGAGGCCCCGTTCTCGGAAGACAGCCTGATTCATGAAGGCTTCGAGCGGCAGGTCGACGCTCAGCCCGACGCTCCGGCGCTCGAGATGGACGGCATCTGCCTGACCTTCCGCGAAGTCGAAGAGCGCGCGAACCGGCTCGCGAACCACCTCATCGAGCGCGGCGCGGGCTCGGGCAAATTCGTCTGCGTTTGCCTGAATCGCAGCCCCGAGCTCGTTATTTCGATCCTCGCCGTCACGAAGGCGGGCGCGGCCTACGTGCCGATGGATCCGGCCTACCCGGTGGAGCGCCTCAACGCGATGATCCGCATCTCGGAGGCGATCACCGTCGTCACGCAGACGGAGCATCAAGACAAATTCACGCTCCCCGCCGTCGTCATCGACGGCAAGGACACGCAGGGCATCGCTGCGCAAAGCTCGGCGCGCCCAGAGCGCCGCGCGACGCCGCAAAGCCCTTGCTACATCATCTTCACGTCCGGCAGCACCGGCGAGCCGAAGGGGTGCCTGCTCGAGCACCACGCCGTGCAAAACACGCTCGAATGGGTGTCTCGCACGTACGAGATCCAACGGGGCGACCGCATCCTGTTCGTGACGTCGTGCTGCTTCGATCTCTCCGTCTACGACATGTTCGGCGGGCTCGGCGCCGGAGCAACCGTCGTGGTCGCTTCGCGAGCGCTCCTGCGCGATCCGGAAGCGATGATGAAGGTGCTGCTCGAGGGTGGCATCACGGTCTGGAACTCGGCTCCGGCAGCGCTGCAGCGGCTCGTGACGTTCTTCCCGTCGGGATTCGACCCCGTCACGCTCCGGCTCGTGATGCTGAGCGGCGACTGGATCCCGATCACGCTGCCGGACGCGTTGAAGCAAGCGTTCCCGGGCGTCGCCGTGAAGAGCCTCGGTGGCGCGACCGAATGCGCCGTGTGGTCGAACTATTTCGACATCGGCCCGCTCGACCCCCGCTGGACGAGCATCCCCTACGGCCGCCCGATGCAAAACTGCGTCTACCACCTGCTCGACGACGAGCTGCGCCCGGTCCCCGTCGGCGCCGTCGGCGACATGTACATCGGCGGCGTCTGCCTCGCCGCCGGCTACCGCAATCGTCCCGATCTCACGGCGGAGCGCTTCATCCCCGATCCGTTCCGGCCCGGCCAGCGCCTCTACAGGACGGGCGATCTCGGCCGCTACTTCGAGACCGGCGATCTCGAGTTCTTGGGTCGCGCGGATTCGCAGGTGAAGATCCGCGGCTTCCGCATCGAGATGGGCGAGGTCGAGCTCGCGATCTCGAAGCTCCCTGGCGTGCACGAAACCGTCTGCAACGCGTACACCGACGGCTCGGGCCTGCGCGCGCTCGCGGCGTATATCGTGCCGAAGGAAGGCGCGACGGTCGAGCCGGCGGACATCAAGCGCTTGCTCGGCCAGCAGTTGCCCGACTTCATGGTGCCGTCGCAGGTGCTGCTGCTCAAAGCTCTGCCGCTCTCGTCGAACGGCAAGGTCGATCGCAAGGCGCTCCCGTCGCCGCTCCAGGGCGCGCAAGGCGCGGGCTACGTCGGGCCGCGCACCAACGCCGAGCGCACGCTGGTCGACATCTGGCAGCGAGTCCTCAAGCGCACGCCGATCGGCGTGACGGAAAGCTTCTTCGATCTCGGCGGCCACTCGATGCTCGCGGTGCTCCTGATGTCGGAGATCAAGGGCACGCTCGGCATCGAGATCCCGCTCTCGCGCATCATCGAATGCCCGACGATCGAGCTTCTGGCTCGCTCCATCGGCGACGAGCTGCCGGAACCGGAGCCGGGCGCGAGCGGAACCACCGCAGAAGCGAAAAGCCTGCTCAACGTGCTCAAGAAGGGCGGCGACCGCGCCCTCTTCCTGATCCACGACGGCGACGGCGAGACGCTGCTCTATCACGGCCTCGCTCAGAAGCTGCCAGCGTCGCTCTCCGTGTACGGCGTGCAGCCGCGCCGCCTGCCGAACATCCCGCTCGCGCACCTCAGCGTGAACGAGATGGCGGCCCACTACATCGAGGAGCTCCGCCGCCAGCAGCCGAACGGCCCCTATTACCTGGGGGGGCTCTGCGCGGGCGGCGTCATCGCGTTCGAGATGGCGGCGCAGCTCGAGCAGAGCGGCGAGCGAACGGATCTGGTCGTCCTGCTCGACGCGGTCGAGCCGACGACGCCGAAGAAGCCGTTCCTCGAAACGGCGCAGCGCCTGCGCAACGTGCGCGATCTGTGGGTGCAGAAGAGCAACGGCGCTCCGGCGCCCGGCGGCGCTCCGATGAACGGCGCGCACGCCGGCTCGGCGCCGAGCGGGCCGCGGCCGAATCCACTCGTCGGGACGGCACGCAAGGTGCGCGGCTACCTCGAATGGGTGATTGCGTCGAACAGCAAGGCGCTCGGTGTGGCTGCGCGCATCCGGCTCCTCCGCCGCGTGCTCGCGCAAGGCACGCCGTGGCCGGAATACGTGCCTCCGCTCACGGTTCGCAACATCTACGAAGCCGCGCGCGACGCGTACGCGCCGCAAGTGGCGCGCATCCCCCATGTGTTGCTCGTGAAGGCGAGCGCGGGCGGCGGCTCCAAGGGTGACATCCCCGTGGACGAGCTCTTCACCGATCCGCTGCTCGGCTGGGGCAAGTACGTCGACGGGAAGATCGAGGTGATCCAAGCGCTCGGCGGCCATTCGAGCATGCTGCAGGAGCCCTACGTCGCCTCGCTCGCGCGCACACTCGAGGCTTTCCTGCCCGGTGGGCGGCCGGCGGCCGGCGCGGCGCCGATCTCCTCGACCACCGCTCGCCAGCACCCATGAGCACGACCCAGAACGCGGCCGGTAAGCGGCCGTCAGTCCTCGTCATCACCGTCAGCTACAAGACGGCGAAGCTCGTCGAGAACTCGCTCCGCGCCCTCGCGCGCGAGCGTCCGCGCAGCAACGTGGACATTTTCGCCTACGTCATCGACAACGCCTCGGGCGACGCGCCGCACCTCCGTGACGCGATCGACAAGAACGGCTGGGGCGACTGGGCCACGCTGCACGCGTCGACGAAGAACGGCGGCTTTTCCTACGGGAACAACCGCGGCTTCGAGCACGCGTACCAGACGGGCAACGTGCCCGACTACTTCATGCTCTTGAATCCCGACGCCGAAGTGGAAGCAGGCGCCATCGACGAGCTCGTGAAGTTCCTGGAGGCGCATCCGCGCGCCGCCGTCGCGGGCAGCCAGCTCATCTTCCAGGACGGCACGCCGTGGCCCTACGCGTTCCGCTTCCTCAACCTGCTGGGCGAGCTGCAGACCGCGCTCGCCACGGGCGTCGCGGCGAAGGTGCTCGACCGGTGGATCACCACGCGTCGCATGGGCAATAACCCCGAGCGGGTCGACTGGCTCCCGGGCGCGGCCATGCTGATCCGCCGCTCGGCGATCGACGCCGTGGGCGGCCTCGACGAGTCGTACTTCCTCTACTTCGAGGAGCTCGATTTCTTCATCAAGCTCGACCGCGCGGGCTACGAGACTTGGTACGTGCCGGCAAGCCGCGTCATGCACATCTCCGGGCAAAGCTCCGGCATCACGGCGCGCGATCGCAAGGGTCCGATGCCGGAGTACTGGTTCGAGTCACGGCGGCGTTACTTTGCGAAGACGTACGGCGTGCCCTACGCCATGCTGACGGACGCCGTGTGTATCCCGGCCTACGTGCTTGGCCGCTTGAAGAAGCAGCTCGTGGGCCGCGGTAACGAAAACATCCCGGGCTTTACCCTGAGCCTTCTCAAGCATTCCGCGCTCTTGAATCCCCTGCGTGAAGTCCTACCGCCGGTGGAGTACAGAAAGCCTCGTTCTTCGGGTCTTCCTTGAGCGACTTCGGAAAGGCGGCGTCGGGTATGGAGCTCCCCACCGCAACGGGCATCGTCTCGGTCAATTCCCCAGCGTTCGTGCGCGCCGCGTTCGATTGCTTGCGGCGCGGCGAGGCGTTCGCCCTGCTGCGCAGCGCGGACGACGAAGGGCGCAAGCGCATGCTGACGCTCCGGAACGTCATCGTTCCGGAAGAGGGGTTCGGTTGGGTGACCGAGGCCGCGCTCACGAACCAATCCGACGCGATCGCGCAGATCGCCTTCACCTCGGGCACGGAAGGCGCTCCGAAAGGCGTGCTGCTCACGCACCGCGGTCTTCACGACGTCGTGTCGCGGCTCGACGGGGTGATGCACCTCGATTCGACGATCCGCGAGTACGTCGGCGTGCCCGTGTACCACTCGTTCGGCTTCGGTCGGTGTCGCGCCGTCGCCGCCGCCGGAGGCAGCTTCTACCTGCCCGAGCGCGGCTTCAATCCGCTCGAGATCGGCACGCTGCTCGCGGAAGGTAAGATCAACGCAATTTCCGCGGTGCCGAGCCTCTGGCGCGTCCTGCTCGAGTCGGGCGCCGTCACGGCGGACGCCGGCAAACGCGTGCGCTGGATCGAGATCGGCAGCCAATACATGAGCCGCGCCGAGAAGGAGCAGCTTCGCGCGTTCTTCCCGAACGCGAAGATCGTCCAGCACTACGGCCTCACGGAAGCGTCACGCAGCACGTTCCTCGAGGTGCACAGCGCCCAGGGCGACGAGCTCGAATCGGTCGGCAAGGCAACGGGTTCCGTGGAGGTGCGCTTGACGCCCGACGGCCGCGTCGCGATCCGCGGCCCGCACGTCGCAGCCGGCGTCCTGAACGACAAAAAGCTCGCTCCACCGGTCGACGCAGACGGCTGGCTCGAGACCAACGACCTCGGCGAGCTCAGGAACGGGTTTCTCTATTACCTCGGCCGCTCCGACGACATCATCAACGTCGGGGGCCTCAAGCTGCCGCCCGAAGCGCTCGAAGCGCGCGTGCGGGCTTCGCTGCACATTCCCGGCGATTTCGCGATTTTCCGCGCTCCCGACCGCGTCCGCGGCGACGGCATCGTGGTCGCCGCCCTGCCGTCGGTGACGGCGAACGATGCGGCGCTGATGGAGGCGACGGCCGTCGCGGCGCAGGATCTCGGCGTCAACTCGCGCGGCGCGATTCGCATCATGCGCATCGCCGAGCTCCCGAAGACGGCGTCCGGCAAGGTGCAGCGGCGCGTGCTCAGCGAGCAGGCGACGCGCGAAGCGAAAGCGGCGGAAGCGCAGGCGCCCGCGGCACCGACCGGCGGTAAGACGACCGTCGCGGGCATCTTCGCGCGCTACCTCGGCGCGCGCTCCCCGGCGCCGACGGCCACCTTCACGAACCTCGGCGGCGACTCGCTCGCGTTCATCCAGACTTCCGTCGCGCTCGAGGGGCTGCTCGGCTACCTGCCGCCGCGCTGGGAAGAGACGCCGCTCGTCGAGCTCGAGGCCATGCCCAAGAAGGCGACCTCCTCGGCTCAGCTCGAACCGATGGTGTGGCTCCGGGCGCTCGCCATCAGCGTCATCATCTCGAACCACTCGTACGTGCTCGGGAAGGACCTGGTCTTCCCGGGCGGCGCGTCGCTCCTGCTCGTGCTTTCCGGCGCGACGTTTGCGCGCTTCCAGCTGCAGCGAGCGATCCGCGAGGAGCGCGCCGTGCCGCTCATCGCCGGTCTCCCGAAGCTGCTCGTCCCCGCCATCCTGCTCGGGTTCCTGCAGCAGGTGCAGCACCGGCATTTCTACGCGAGCCCGCTGCTTCTGTTCTCGAACTTCGTGAGCCCGAAGATCGACGGCTTCTGGTTCATCGAGGTCTGGGTGCAGATCTACGTGGCGCTGTTCGTGATCTTCGCGGCGTTCCCGGTGTGGAAGCTCGCCAAGGCGCGGCCGCTCGTGACGGCGCTCGGATTCTTGCTGCTCGGCGTCGCCCTGCGCGTGGGCGGGCCGATGGTGTGGGACACGGACGGCCTCTACGGTCGCCTGCCGCACCTCAAATTCTGGCTGTTTGCGCTCGGTTGGACCATCACGGCGTCCGTGGGGGCACGGCGCTTCCTCGCGACCGGGCTCGTCCTCCTGCTCTCGCGCGTCCTCTACCTCGAGGACCTGATTCAGTCCCTGTGGGTCGGGCTCGGCGCCGTCGCTTTGATCTGGATGCCCATCGTGCGCGTGCCCGCTGCCCTCGCGCGCGGCGTGGCCTGGGTCAGCGCCGCCTCGCTCTACATCTACATCGCGCAGTACCAGTTCTTCCGCATCGCGCTGAAGCTCACGCCGGCGCACGGTCCGCTGCTCGGCTTCATCCTCGCGATCGTGGGCGGCGGCATCCTGCGCGAGGTAGCCGATCGGGCCTGGCCCTGGCTCACCTCGCTCCGTGCACGGAAGCTCGTCGCGGGGACCGTACCCGGCTCGCTCAGCTGACCCAGTGCCCGAGCAGGGCACGGGCGCCGACGATCAGCACCGCTGAGGCGGTGACGCCGATCAGATCGATCCAGGGCGTCCAGGCACCCTTGGAGCGAATCGCCAGCGCCACGAGCGGGTACTGGAGCGCGCGCCCCGCGATGCTGCCGAGCAGCACGCCGCGCACACCGTCGACATGGCCGCCAATGACCATCGCGAGGAACACCATGAGCCCTTTGGCGATGGTCACGAGCATGTGCCGGAACGAATCGCCCGTCGCGAGCAGGATCGGGTCGATGGTGATGACGAGCACGTGGAGGAGCAGCGAGACGCCCATGAGCGGGAGCATCCACGCCGCCTCGTGGTAGCGCACGTCGTAGAGCAGCCGCACGACCGGCGCGCCGAGAATCGCCATCCCGCACGGCGGGAGCATGAACCACCAGAGCGTCTTGATGCGCACCTGGCGGAGCTTCGCCTTGAGCTTCGCCGGGTCCTCGCGGCCCCAGGTCGCGTACATCGGAAACAGCACGGAGTCGCCCAGGCGATTGAAGATGCCGAGCGCCGTCTGCTGGAGGTTCGCAGCGACCGAGTACACGCCGATCATCGTCAAGCTGACGAACGTGCTCAAGATGGCCCGATCGCCCTGCGAGGCGAGGAAGCTGAATGCGGTGCTGAGCGTCACCCAGCGACCGAACTTGAAGAGCTCCTTGCTCGAGCCGCGCTCCCAGTGCAGCCGATGGCGGATGCCGGGCAGCACCACGTGCGAAAGCACCACCGAGACGAACGACCCGACGACGCTGCCCACGACGAGCGCCCACACCGACTTGTGCAGGAGCGCGTAGCTCACCATCGCCGCGACCGACACCGCCTGCGCGACGAGATCGACGATCGTGAGCCGGCCGAGCATCAGCTTGCGGTTCAGAGTGGCAACGGCGGTCGAGCGGAAGCCCGTGATCACCGCGTTGAGGCCCACCGCGGGCAGCAGATAGCGGAGCTCTGGCTCTTGGTAAAAGAGCGACACCGGGTACGCGAGCAGCGCTAGGCAGATCCAGAGCGCGAACCCGCGCATCACCTGCATGGTCCAGGCGGTGTTCAGAAACGATTCCTGGGCGCCGTCCTTGTGTTGGACGATCGCCGGGGTAATCCCGATGTCCGAAAACATGGCGAGCCCCTGCATGAACAGGGCCACGACGGCCATGAGGCCGAACGCCTTCGGAAACAGGAGCCGCGACAGCACCAGGTTGCTACCCAAACGCAGCACCTGGCTGGCACCGAACCCGGCAAGCGTGGCAATCGTGCCCGAGATGGCACGCCTGCGGAGCGACCCGGGGGCTTGAGAGTCAGCGGCCTCTGCCACGGCACTCCGAGGTGTGTCCCACTCGCGACGCCACGCAGCCCGTGGCGAAGAAAGGGAGCGACATGGTCGAGTAGAAACCATGCGAGTGAGCGCGCCGCAAGCGCGAACGATTGAGGCCGCGCTCCTTGACACTCACCACCCACTCGGGGACGCTGGGCGCGTTCGATGCGGATCACGTTTCTACTGCCCCCGGTCAACTACTATGGAGGCATCCGGTCGAACGCAGAGCTCGCCTGGGCGCTAAAGCGGAAGGGCCACGACGTGCTCGCCGTGTTCCCGCCACGCAAGCCCCCGACGCTCCGCCAGCGGCTGTCGTCGCTCCGCAAGGGCAAGTGGCTGCGCTACGAGCGCCGGCTTCCCTCGTTCTTCGACGAGATCCCGGTCAAACAGCACGAGCTCGAGCGCCACCGGCCCGTGGTTTCGAGCGACCTGCCCGACGCCGACATCGTGATTGCGACCTGGTGGGAAACGGCCGAATGGCTGCCCGGTCTCGACCGCAAGAAGGGTGCCCCCGTCTACATGGTGCGTGGGCACGAGGTCACGCTGACGCCGTTTCCCGAGCGCTGCGCCAAGACCTATAAGCTCCCGGCCCACAAGGTCTGTATCTCCACCTGGCTCATCGACATCATGCGCGAGACGTACGGCGACAGCGACGTGTCGCTCGTCCCGAACAGCGTCGACGTCAGCAAATTTTCTTCACCTCCGCGCAGCCGCGGCAAGGGCAACACGGTGAGCCTGCAGGTCTCCGACTCGGAGTCGAAGGGTACGCCCTTCGCGATCGAGGTCACCGATATCGTGCAGAAACAGTTGCCGGACCTGAAGGTGCTCGCGTTCGGGTTTCATCGGCCGAAGACGTTCGTGATGCCGGACTACTACGAGTTCATCGAGAACCCGCAGCCCGACGGCGTGCGCGACATCTACGCGCGCTCCGACGCGTTCCTCTTCACGAGCCCGGGCGAAGGCTTCGGACGGCCACCGCTCGAGGCGATGGCGACCCGGACGCCGCTCGTCTCCACGTCGGTCGGCGGTCCGTCGGACTTCGTCGAGAACGGGAAGAACGGCTTCCTCGCGAAGTACGGCGACGCCAAGGGCATGGCCGAGAACCTGCACCACGTCCTCACGGCCTCGCCGGAGGAATGGGAGCGCGTGTCGCTCGCGGGTTGGAACACCGCCCACGGCTACTCGTGGGACGACGCGGCCGTGCGCATGGAGACGGCGTTGGAACGAGCGCTCGAGCGCCGGCGCGCGGGAGAGATCTGAGCGGAGGAGGAAGCGAGCCGTGCCCGTTCAAGTCACGCCGACGGCGGCCGTTGCCCTTGCTCTCGTGCCTCCCGCGAGCATCGCGGCTTTCTCGCGCTGGCGGCCGGCCAAGGCCATCCTCGTCCTGCTAATCGGCGCGACGCTGTTTCTGCCCGAGCGGTGCTCTTTCAAGGTGCCGGGGCTGCCGCCGCTCGACAAGCACACCATCACCCTGCTCTGCCTGCTGATCGGGGTGATGATCACGGGACGCCAACAGCTTGGCGCGGCCAAGCCCCTGCGTGGCATCGACCTCTGCATCGTGGGCATTTTGATCGGGTGCATCGGCACCATGATCACGAACCCCGAGCCGCTTCGGTACGGCAAGACGACGCTCCCTGCTCTCACGCAGTCGGATCTGATCTCGGACTGGATCTTCACGTTTTTACAGGTGGGAACGCCGTTCCTGCTCGGGCGCGTGTTCTTTCGGACGTCCGAGGACGCGATCCTCTTGCTCTCCGGCTTCGTGATCGGCGCGCTGATTTACACGCCGTTCATCATGATCGAGCTCCGGTTGAGCCCGCAGCTGCACCGCTGGATCTACGGCTTCGCCCAGCAGTCCTTCGCCGAAACGAAGCGCGGCGGCGGCTATCGGCCGGCCGTCTTCATGGCGCACGGCTTGGCGCTCGCGCTCTTCGTGAGCGCCTCCGCGTTCGGAGCGTGGGCGCTCGCGCGACGCAAATACAAGGTGGTCAAATTCGCCTCGACCACGGTCGTGGCGCTGTGGTGCAGCGCCTTGCTCGGCCTCCTGCACAGCACCGGAGCGCTCATCTACGGAATCGTCGGCATTCCCGTCGCGTGGTTCACGAAGCCGAAGACGCAGCTGCGCTTCGCTGCGGTCATCGCGATCATCATCGCCCTGTACCCGATCATGCGCCTCAAGGACTGGTTCCCGGCGCAGGCCCTGGTCGACTACACGGCCCAGAAAAGCCAGGAGCGCGCGCAGTCCATCGCCACGCGCTTCTCGAACGAAGACGCGTTCCTCGAACGGGCGTTGCTCAAGCCGTACTTCGGCTGGGGCGGCTGGTCGCGCGGCCATGTGTATACCCCGCAAGGCGTGGACGACTCCATCCTCGACGGCGCTTGGCTCGCCATGCTCCAGCGCGGCTTCGTCGAGCTCACCTTCGACGGTATGCTGCTGCTCTTCCCCGTGTTCATGGCTCTCCGCAAGGTCGACAAGGTGGCCAAGACGGATCAGCCGTTGCTCGCCGGCGTGGCCATGGTGT
>Ga0173480_10000475_pt1 | contig 13402 bp, 12 predicted proteins | sample NitcycUS209509C1_FD_122622 | JGI IMG/M metagenome (GOLD analysis project Ga0173480, IMG submission 122622) | Soil microbial communities from Arlington Agricultural Research Station in Wisconsin, USA - Nitrogen cycling UWRJ-S209-509C-1 (version... | ecosystem: Environmental > Terrestrial > Soil... | reverse complement strand
GCAAGATTGCGGTTCGAGGTCGCGATGATGCGGATGTCGACCGGCACGGGCTTCGTCCCGCCGACACGATCGATGACGCGTTCCTGAATGGCGCGCAAAAGCTTCGCCTGCAGCCGCACGTCCATTTCGGAAATTTCATCGAGCAGCAGCGTGCCGCCGCTCGACTCCTCGAACTTGCCGATGCGGCGCGCGATCGCGCCGGTGAACGAGCCCTTCTCATGGCCGAACAATTCCGACTCCAGCAGATGCTCCGGCACCGCGGCGCAATTCACCGCGATGAAGGGCGCGCGGCCGCGGTTCGATTTCCCGTGCACGAACCGCGCAAGCACTTCCTTGCCGGTTCCGGATTCGCCGGTAATGAGCACCGAGGCATCGCTCGATGCGATCTGCTGGGCGAGTTTCACCACACGGGCCATCGCATCGTCCCGATAGATGAAGTCGCGGTGGTCGTCGGCGACTGCCGCGAGAACCGCTGCGATCAGCTCCGGGTCCGGAGGCAGCGGGATGTATTCTTTCGCGCCCGCGTGAATCGCCGCAACAGCCGCCCGCGCATCCGTCGAGGTGCCGCACGCGACCACCGGCACCGTGATGTGCTCGGCTTCCAGCCGCGTGATGAGATCGCGAATGTCGACCGCGACCTCGACCATGAGAAGGTCGGCGCCGCGGCCCGAGCGCAGCACGCGCAGGGCGATCTCGGCATCGTCCGCGTGCGTGACGGTTGCGCCCTTGTCCATGGCAAGCTTGGTGGCGAGCGTGAGCTGGCCCCGCAGGGTTCCGACAATCAGGAGGCGCATAGGTCTATCCTTTTATGACGGGTGTCATCCCGGACGGCCCGAAGGGCCGATCCGGGACCCATCTCTCCGTGCGCGCGGAAGGTTGGGTCCCGGCTCTCGCTTCGCTCGGCCGGGATGACAGCCTGAGATTTCGAACGATTCATCAGCTGCGTTCCGCCTTGATCATTTCCGTCATGGTGACGCCGAGTTTTTCCTCGACCAGCACGACCTCGCCGCGCGCGACCAGCCGGTTGTTGATGTAGATGTCGATCGCCTCGCCGACTTTGCGGTCGAGCTCCAGCACCGCGCCCGGCCCAAGCTTCAGGAGGTCGCCGATATCCATGCGCGTGCGGCCGAGCACGGCCGAGACCTGCACCGGCACGTCGAACACGGCCTCAAGGTCGGAGGCGCCCCGCGCGGTTTCGCCATCCTCGGGCGTGAGCGTCATGTCTGTCGGAATCGCGCTGCCATTCCGGTCGAGCTCCGGAAGCGGTATCTTGGCGTCGTCACTCATTGCAGCCTCCAAACCTCATTGCGTGCCGCTGCGGCCCGCCACATAGCGGCCGACCGCCTCGGCGACGGCCACTTCGGTCGCGGCGCGGTCGCGCGCGAGACCGCCATCGGCCCATTCGATGCGGCAATCGCCCAGCGCCATGCCGGGCTCGGCGATGACCACGAGCCGGCCCTGGAACCCATGCAGATGCGCGATCTGTTCGAGCCGCGGTTGCGCGACCTCGTAGATCTGCTCGCCGACGCGAACGACCACATGCGGCGCGGCGATAAGCTGACGGAAACAGGATGAAGCGAGCGCGGTGATCTCGGCCAGCGGCTCCGCGGCAATCAGGTCAGGAGCAAGCTTCCTCGCCACCGCGACCGCCACCTCGACCGACTCCGCCTCCAGCCGCGCCTCGATCCCGGAAAGCCCCTGCGCCATCGCGGTGATGGCCTGCGCGATGCGTTCGAGCGAAGCCGTCGCGCGGCCTTCGATCTTCGCCTCGGCAGCGTTCATTCCCTTGCGAAATCCGTCGGCCTCGGCGCGAGCGAGCGCGGCCTCGTGCGCGGCGGCGGGAATCATCCGCTTCGGCGCCGCATGCCCTGACGCGAAGTCGTCCTCGAACAGGAATTTGACCGGCGCGCTCATCAGTAGACCAGCTCTTCGTCAGCGCGGTTTTTCGAGATCATGATTTCGCCCTTGCCGGCGAGGTCCTTGGCGAGGTTGACCAGCAGAGCCTGCGCTTCGTCGACGTCGCGCAGCCGCACCGGCCCCATGGCTTGCATGTCGTCGACCAGCATCTTGGCGGCGCGGGTCGACATGTTGCCGAGGAAGAACTGCCGCACCGTGTCGGTGGCCCCCTTCAGGGCCACGCCGAGCTTGTCCTTGTCGACGTGGCGCATCAGGGTCTGCGCCGAGCCGGTATCGAGCTTCACCAGGTCGTCGAAGGTGAACATCAGCGTCTTGATGCGTTCGGCCGACTCGCGGTTTGCCTCTTCGAGCGCAGTGATGAAGCGCGTCTCGGTCTGGCGGTCGAAATTGTTGAAGATCTCGGCCATCACCTCGTGCGCATCGCGCCGGCGCGTCTGCGACAGATTGGACATGAACTCGGTGCGCAACGTGTTTTCCAGCCGCTCGATCACGTCCTTCTGCACCGCTTCCATCTTGAGCATGCGCGCGACCACATCGAGCGCGAGTTCCTCAGGGAGGATCGCCAGCACTTTGGCGGCATGCTCCGGCCGGATTTTCGAAATCACCACCGCGACAGTCTGCGGGTATTCGTTCTTCAGGTAGTTCGCGAGGACCTGCTCCTGCACGTTGGAGAGCTTCTCCCACATGTTGCGCCCGGCCGGGCCGCGGATTTCCTCCATGATGTTGGCGACACGTTCGGCCGGCAGATATTGAACGAGCAGCCGCTCGGTTGCATCGAAATTGCCGAGCAGCGCGCCGGAAGCCGAGAGGCGCCCGACGAATTCCAGCATCAGGCCTTCGACCGCTTCCGCGTCGACTGTTCCGAGCGTCGACATCACCACCGAAAGCTGGCGCAGTTCGTCGTCGTCGAGGAGTTTCCAGATTCGGTCGCCGTGCTGTTCGCCGAGCGCGAGCATCAGCACGGCAGCGCGCTCGGGCCCTCTCAGCTTGCGGGCTGCGCCGCTGTTGGTCTGGCGGCCAGCAAGGGTGGCGACGAGATCGGCGATCTCGTTATGGCGCGCGGGTGCGGCGGCTGCTGCCATGGATCAGGCCGGGGCGTCCTGCAGCCATTGCCGGACAATGGCGACGGTTTCGTTCGGATTGCGTTCGGCGAGCTCTCCGACCTTCTGAATCGACTGGGCATGCACCTGGCCCTGCACTTGCGCCATGTCGATCATCCGGGAGGTTTGGCTCGGGGTCACCTGAAGGGGTACTTCCGGGAGCGCCTGATTTGCGGATGCAGCGCCGGGGAGGGCTGCCATGCCGGCAGCGGCGGATGCCGTCACAGCGCGCGGCTCATCCGGCGTGAGGATGCGGCGCACCAGCGGCCGCACGATGAACAGCACCACGATCAGCGCCAGCAGGGCCATCACGACCAGCTCGACGCCGCGCATGATGTCGTCCTTGGTGAATTGCAGGAACGACATGAAGCCGGTGGGCGCTTCCTGGATCGGCGCGGCCGGCGCCTCGGCAAAACGCAGGTTCACGACCTCGATCTGATCGCCGCGCTTCTGGTCGAAGCCGATGGCGGTGCGTACCAGCGCGGCGATCCGGTCGAGCTCTTCCTTGCTGCGCGGCTGGTAGGCCACGTCGCCCTTGTCGTTCTTCGCATAGCTGCCGTCGACCAGCACCGCCGCCGAGATGCGCTTGACCCGGCCTCCCTCGGTGACCTCGGTCTTGGTCGAGCGCGAGATTTCGTAGTTGACGATCTCCTCGGATTTCTTGGCGGCGTCGCGCATCGCTTGTGCAGGTTGAGCCTGACCCTGCGCAGCCTGCTGGCCCCCCGGCAATTCGTTGCCGACGCTGACCGGCCCCCCGTCTTGGAGGACACCGCCTGCCGAGGATTCCTCGCGCGTCTGGCTGGAACGGACGACCCGGCCCTCCGGGTCGAATCTGTCGGACGTCTCGGTGATGCGGTTGAAATCGAATTCGGCAGAGAGTTGCACCCGCGCGCGACCCGGCCCGACCACGGACGACACGATCGACTCGATCTGGTCGCGCAGGCGGCGCTCGTAGGTGGCCTGCCGTTCCTGACCGAGGCCGCCAATTGCGGTGTCGGCACCGGCGGCGCCGTCGGCGAGCAGGTTGCCGGCCTCGTCGACCACGGAAACGCGCTGCGGCTTGAGCCCGTTGACCGCCGATGCGACGAGATGCTGGATCGCCCGCACCTGGGCGGCTTCGAGCGCGCCGCGCACGCGCAGCACGATCGAGGCGGAGGGCTCGATCTTGTCGCGCGAGAAGAGCGGCCGTTCCGGCAGCACGAGGTGAACCCGCGCCGCCTGCACCCGGTCGATCGCCTTGATGGTGCGGGCAAGCTCGCCTTCGAGGGCGCGCAGGTGATTGATGTTCTGCACGAACGACGTCGCGCCAAGCGTGTCGGACTTGTCGAAGATCTCGTAACCGACGCCGCCGCCTTTGGGGAGCCCGCCTTCCGCGAGCTTCATGCGGATGCGGGTCATCTTGTCGCGCGGCACCATCACGATGGCACCGTCGTTCTTCAGCTCATAGGCGATGCCCTGACGCTCCAAATCCTTAACAATTGCGGCGGAGTCCTCCGGGGTGAGGTCGGTGAAGACCGGCGACATCTGCGGCGCAGTCACGCGCAGGATGATGAAGCCGAACATGCCGATGAGCGCGGCCGTGACGGCCGCCATTGCCCCGAGGCGCGCGGCCCCCAGCGTGCGAATGAACTCGACCAACCCCTGCACGGATTGTGCCCCAGCCATTTTCGGCGCGCCGGGCGGCGCGCTAACCCCAACCCGGCAATTCTTGCCGGGTCTATGGTTTCCATCCGGTTAACGGCATCGGGACACCGCAAAAAACGACGACGCCGACCCTCGGGTCGGCGTCGCTATCAGCACAATGCTGAGAAACTGTACGCTTACTGGCGATACTGCTGAATGCGCGTGGTACGCAGGCCGGCGAGACCGTGGCGGTCGATCGAATACTGCCAGGCGAGGAACTCCTCGACCGTCAGCGTATAACGCGTGCACGCTTCCTCGAGCGACAGAAGTCCGCCACGAACTGCGGCCACCACCTCCGCCTTTCGGCGAATGACCCAGCGCCGCGTGCCGGGGGCCGGCAAGTCAGCGATGGTCAAGGGGCTACCGTCGGGCCCGATGACATACTTCACCCTCGGGCGATGAGGTTCGGTCATAACTACTCTCACACACACGCGAACTGATACTGGCGGTGAGAGTAGCGTTTCGGATTTAAAATTTAGCTAAGCGCGGGACTTAAATAGGAAACAAATTCCTACCAAGGTCCAAGATGTGACCGGGACGCCGAAATCGCCCTGTGGGAGGCGGACTTACAGGCCCGGCCGGACGACCTGCTTGATCTTGTCGAGGCTGTAGCTCTGCCCGCCAATCGTGAGTGCCGGCGGATTTTGCGTGAGGTCGACGGCATCGACCGTGCCGTTCACGGTCGTGGATACCGCCACCGTCTGGCCGCTCGCATCCTTCGCGGTGATGGAGAGGGTGTAGTTGCCATCCGGCCATTGGGTGCCGTTGCTGCCGCGACCATCCCAGGCAAAACTTTGTGTGCCGGCATTGAGCGGGAAGGTGCCGCTGTAGGCGGTCTGCCCCGTCGAATCCTTGATCGTGATCGTCCCGGTGGAGGGCTTGTCGACCGAAAAGCTCCAGGTCCCCTTGTGGTTGACGAGCTTGGTCGACGACCCGTCCACGGTCGCGGTCGCGCCCAGGAAGCTCATCGCCGAGGTGGTCTGATTGGCCTTCTGCAGCGCGACCAGCGAAGTGAGCTGCTGGTTCATGTTGATCTGCTGCTCGACGCTCGCGAACTGCACCAGCTGTTGAGTGAACTGGTTGGTGTCGAGGGGATCGAGCGGGTTCTGGTTCTTCAGTTGCGTGGTGAGCAGCGTGAGGAACGTGTTGAAGTTGCCCGCGAGCGTGGTTTTGTCGCTCGCGTTCGCAAACGTGACGCCCGCGATGGTGCTCGGCGCGGTGCCTTGTGCCGATGTGACCGCCGCCGCGATCGATGCAAGTGAGTCAGCCATGGCTCATCCTCACACTCTGATGTCGATGCCGCCGCCCAGTCCGAGCAGCCGGCCGTAACCGCGCCGCGCCGCCTCGGCGGCAGCTTGTTCGTCATCCGGCACGATGAAGGTTGGAGCGTTGCGCGGGGCCTGGTCGCGGTTTGCGAAGTTCTGGTCGCGCAGCGAGAACTGCAGCCCGCCTTCGGTGTTGAGGCCGGCGTGCTGAAGGGCGCGCTCGAGCTGCGGCGCGTCGCGGCGCAGAAGGTCGAGCGTGTCGGCACGATCGACAGTCAGGCGCGACGTCACATTGCCGCCGCTGTCGACGTCGAGCCGCACGTCGATGCGGCCGAGCTCGGGCGGATCGAGGCGGATTTCGAAGCGGCGCAGCCCCTCCTGCGCGCGCGACACGATTTCGACGGCCACGCCGGCGATGGGGACAGCGTTGTCATTTGCGTCGGCGCGTTGCGGCGTGGGCTGCCAGAAAGACTGGAGGGGGGAAGCGAGAGGCGCAGCAAGGTTGATCCCGAGTGCAGAAGGGTTGTTCCCAAGCTGGGCGGTCACCGTCTGCGCAACTGCGGCGGGCGTCGAGAGGTCGCTGTGAGCCGCCGCAAACGCAACACGCCCGGTTGCCGATGCGTGTACCGAGGGCTGTTCGTGCGGCTGATGCGCGATGCCTGTCTTTGACTCCGGTTCGGCCGACACGCCCGCATGCGCCTCGCCCATGGACTGCGGGTGTGCAGGCTTCGCATCGGGATGAGCCGTGTCGTTTGCCTTTTCGGCGTTTTCCGGTTTCGTGGCGCTGGTCTTGGCGCCTTCGGCTTTCGGATCTTCGGTTCGAGGAGCGCGTGGATCCGTTTTTGTCTTGTTGGGTGCGACGTGAGCCGCCCCAAGAGCGACGGGCTCTGCCGACACCTCGGATGGCGCGGCAGGATCGGCGGGGGACTGGGACTGCTGCGCAGCGGATTCGAGAGCCGCAAGCGGAGCCTTGGGGGAGGAAGGATCGGCAGGCTCATCGCTTTCGCCCGCCGGCGCGGCGGCGTCGCTGGCTAGTGTTGCGACCGGCGCAGGCGATTGGCCTATCACCGGTGGGCTGGAGTTGGGCGTTCCGGAAGCTTGTGGGGCGGCCGCAGGAATGCTCGGGGAGACGTTTGCGCCCGGAACGTCAACCGCAGCCGACGTCGAGGCATGCGACGTAACGGTGGGCGGCGCCGCCACGGCCACGATGGTCGCCGTGGCGATTGTGGCGACCGGGACATCTGAGATCACGACGGACGCCGCTGCGTCGTCGCTCCCGTCTGTCTTGTCGGAGTTGGCCGCTTCCGCCGGCGCTGCATCCTTGGCGGGGTTCTTCGATTTGCCGGCTGGCACGCCGGGCGAAGGGGCGGTCGCAACGCCAGCCGGTAAGGTTTGCGCCAGGATCGCGAGATCGACCGGGGTCACCGTCCCGGGCGCGATGGTGCCGACAACCACCTCCGGAGCGGCCTCGCCATCCGTGGCCGGGATGAGGACTGTCCCGCTGACCGCGGCCTGGAGCGCTCCCGTGTCGAAGGACACCGGCGCGGTTTCCACGCCAAGTCTGGATTGCGCCGCGCTGTTGCTGTTTCCGGCGGAATTTCCGTCGTTGGCGGGCGCCGCGGCGGATGTGGCCGACGCGTCCAGAATCTCGCCGAAGGCACCTGAGGTGTCTTCGGAAGCAGCCGCCGGCCGCCCGGGGGTTTCCGGGCGCACGGACTGAATGACCGAACTGGACGCGACTTGGGGCAAGGCAAACCTCTTTAAGCGCACGGACGCGGCGAACGGGTTGCAAGCCTCGGGCCATCGCCCGTGCAAAAGTTTTCCAGTATAATCAATGCCTTAAAGCATCAGTCCAGCGCGGTCCTCGGCACTGAGGGCCAACGCTCGGCAAGAACTGCCGATACGGGTTCCGGCCTACGGGAAACCCCGGGCTCGCATTGCGCCGCGAAAGGCCGCCTTATAGGTATGAGCCATGCTCAACAGCCTCGATACGCAGGGCCGGCCGGAGGATACGCGCGTCGTCGTCGCGATGTCGGGTGGCGTCGACTCTTCGGTGACGGCGGCGCTGCTCAAGGCCGAGGGCTACGATGTCGTCGGCGTCACGCTGCAGCTCTACGATCACGGCGCGGCGACGCACCGGAAGGGTGCCTGCTGTGCCGGCCGTGACATTCATGACGCGCGTGCCGTCGCGGCGCGCCTCGGCATTCCGCATTACGTGCTCGACTACGAGGCGCGCTTCAGGGAAGCGGTGATCGACCGGTTCGCCGCAAGCTACGCGGCAGGCGAGACGCCGGTGCCGTGCGTCGAGTGCAACCGGTCAATCAAGTTCGCCGACCTGCTCGATACCGCCCGCGAGCTTGGCGGGAGTGTTCTCGCGACCGGCCATTACGTCATCAACCGCCGCCTCGCCGACGGCAGCCGCGCGCTCTACCGCGCGCACGATGCGGATCGGGATCAGAGCTATTTCCTGTTCGCGACCACGCGCGAGCAGCTCGATGTGCTGCGCTTTCCGCTCGGCGACATGCCGAAGCCGCGCGTGCGCGAGCTTGCGCGCGAGTTCGGCCTTGCGATCGCCGACAAGCACGACTCCCAGGACATCTGCTTCGTGCCGACCGGCCACTACGCCGACGTGATCGAACGCTTGCGCCCCGGCGCTGCGGCGCCAGGAGACATCGTGGATCTCTCCGGCCACGTGCTCGGGCAGCACGAAGGCATCATCCATTTCACGGTCGGGCAGCGGAAGGGCCTGAAGATTCCCGCACGCGAGCCGCTCTATGTGCTGCGGCTCGAGGCTGACACGCGCCGCGTCGTGGTGGGGCCACGCGCGGCGCTCGCGACGCGCTTGATCTACGTGCACGACGTGAACTGGATCGGTGAGGGTGCGCTCGATGACGCGACGCGCCGCGAAATTTTCGTGAAGGTGCGCTCGACCCGTCCGCCGCAGCCGGCCTTGCTAACGGCTGGCCGCAACGGCATCGAGGTCGAATTTGCCGGAGGCGAGGAGGGAGTCGCACCGGGGCAGGCGTGCGTGTTCTACGATGCCGCGCACGGGGAGGCCCGGGTTCTTGGCGGCGGCTTCATCCGCGCGACCGAGCCCGCCATGCTGGTGCAGCCGGAACGGATCGCGGCGCACGCTTGATTTTCCGAGGGGCCGAATGACCGACACGCTCGACCGCGCGACGATCGAGAAAGCCTATGCGCGCTGGGCGCCGGTCTACGACGTGGTGTTCGGGAAGGTGTTCGAACGCGGACGCCTCGCATCGATCGAAGCAGCCGAGCGGATCGGCGGGCGCATCCTTGAGGTCGGCGTCGGCACGGGCATTTCGCTGCCCGACTATGCCCGGACAAACCGCATCGTCGGGATCGATATTTCGGCGCCGATGCTGCGCAAGGCGGCGGAGCGCGTGGCCGAACACGGCCTTTCCAACGTCGAGTCGCTCGCCGTGATGGATGCTAAGCACCTCGCGTTTCCGGACAACGCGTTCGACGTGATCGTGGCGCAATACGTCATCACCGCGGTGCCCGACCCCGAGGCCACGCTCGACGAGTTCGCGCGCGTGCTCAAGCCCGGCGGCGAGATCATCCTGGTGAATCACATCGGCGCCGAAAGCGGCTTGCGCAAGCTGAGCGAGCAGGCGTTCGCGCCGGTTGCGCGCCGCCTCGGCTGGCGGCCCGAGTTTCCCTGGGAGCGCTTGACCGCCTGGCAGTCGCGTGCGCCGGGTATCCGGTTTGTCGAACGACGGCCAATGCCGCCGCTCGGACATTTTTCGTTGATCCGGTACGGTAAGGACGCGAAGGCGAGCGCGTAAGGAGGTCGCAATGAACGAAGACACCTTCAATATGAGCGTGCGCAAGTTCCTGAAGAAAGTGGGAGTGACGTCTCAGCGCGAAATCGAGCAGGCGGTGCGCGAGGCGGCAGCGAGCGGGAAGCTGAAAGGCGAGGCGTTGCCTGCGAAGGCGACGTTCACCATCGGCGGCGTCAACCTGACGTTCGACGTGACCGGCGAGATCGAGACGGGGTAGGGTATGATCCCGAAAAGTGGATACCGGTTTTCGGACAAGATCATGCCCAAACAAAAGAAAACGCGGCGAGGGTGATTCAACGCAGTTGGATCGCCCTCCAGCGGCTTTGCCTTGACACCCTTTCGGCACACTCCTTATATCCGCGCCACGCCGGGCAGCCGGCAAACGCAAATGCTTCGCTGGTTCAGCCGGTTAGGCGAATGGCGGGGTAGCTCAGCTGGTTAGAGCGGCGGAATCATAATCCGTAGGTCGGGGGTTCAAGTCCCTCCCCCGCTACCAACGTTCCCCCCGACACGGCACGGGAGTGAACATGGTGGTGCCGACCAAAGCCTCCAGGCGACCGGAAATGGTCACTTGATGGTTATTGCCAGCCTCGGTGGTGCTTGTGATGCATCGTAAAAACATCATTGGCAGCGGCACTATGCCTGCAGGCACCGGCGGCTGAGAGATGCGTGTGCTCCCGCCTGGAGCGTGGAGGCCGATATGTCCCTTGCACTGCAATCTGATCACCGCTCCAGTACCGAGCAGCTGCTAACAGCCGAAATTGAAGACTTAAAAAAGATACACGGTTTAAGCCTCAGGCTGGGTGAGGTTTCTACCTTGTCCGAAGGTCTCATGGACGTGCTGAGGACGGCCACCCAGTTGGTCGATGCCAGTCTCGGTTCGGTGCAGTTACTGAATGGCGACGGCCAACTCGAAATGGTTGGTCAAATCGGGTTCGGCCCCAGCGTTCTCAAAGATTTTGCTGTTGTAACCCTCCACGACTGTTCCACTTGTGCGGTTGCGTTGAACCGCCGCGCCCGGGTGAGCGTTCGCGACCTGCGCAAAGATCGTGACTTCACCGAAATCGCCGCTGCTCTCCGCTCGTATGGTGCAGTGGGTGCGGTCTCAACCCCCATTCTGGACAAAGCTGGCAGTGTGCTGGCGATGTTTTCTGTCTATTGGCTTGAAGAGCACGAGCCAGACGACCGCGAGCTGGCGGGCCTGGACCTGTGTGCGGAGCTTGCGGGTCGCCACGTTGAACGCAGCATCGCAGCGAGAGCAATGCGCGACCATGAGCAACGTCAGACTTTGCTCATGCGCGAGCTTGCACATCGCGGGAAGAACCTCCTGCAAGTAGTCCAGTCCATTGCACGACGCTCATTGCGTGGCGAGCGTACGCTTGATGAGGCCCGAGAAGTTTTTATCGGACGCCTCGGTGCATTGGCCAGCACCTACAGCACACTGACCGAAGACTCGCCGGAAAGCGTCCAACTGACGGACATCGTAACCGCAGGGCTTCGATCCCACGGCGAGCGCATCACTGTGCGCGGACCTGCCATTCTGGTTCCTGCCAGGACGGCGCAAACGCTTGCGCTGGTGATTCACGAACTCGCAACGAACGCTGCCAAGTATGGCGCTCTTTCTGTTTCAACGGGCCGTGTCGAAGTTGCTTGGGAGATTGCGACCGATCAATTCCTCCTGACATGGTCGGAGATCGACGGCCCTCCCGTCCAACCACCAAAAAAGCGTGGCTTTGGTTCGGTCATTGTCACATCGGCGATTGGTAACGAGCTTAACTGCGAACCAACTTTGGAGTTCAGGCAAAGCGGTTTTCAATATCAACTTGATTGCAGTTTGAGCGCGCTCTCGGTTGCATGAGGCTAATCACGCTTCGGTTCACTTCGGCATCCGCCCCGCGACCAGCCGCACCTTGCGCGGCGCGGCGATGAAGATCGTGATCGCCGAGAGGGCGCTGAAGCCGAGCGCAATCCAGAACGCCAGATCGTAGTTGCCCGTGTGATCGTGCAACAGGCCGGTGACCCACGGGCCGACCGCACCGCCGCCGATCGCAAACACCATCAGCGTGCCAAAGATCGCGCCGAAGTGCGGCCCTTCGAAGATCTCGGCGACGATCGGCCCGAACACCGACGTCATCGAATAGCCGAGGAAGCCCTGCGCGATGACCATCGTGTAGAGCAGCACCGGGCTTGCTCCGGCGCGCAGCGCGATCAGCGCCGCAAAGCAGATGACAAAGCCAAGGCAGCCGATCGCCCAGCACCATTCGCGGCCGATGCGATCCGAGACATGACCGAACACGATCTGGCCCGGAATGCCGACGAGACTGACGAGGCCGAGCGCCCAGGCGGCTTGCATCGGCGAGACGCCGATTTCGGTCAGATACTTCGTCTGATGCACCTGCACGGCGTACCAGGCATAGAGGATGCTGAAGTAGCCGAGCGCGATCCACCAGAAGCGCGCGGTGCGCGCGGCGCGCGCGAGCGTCCAGTCGGTCGATGCCCAGGCAATATCGACGATATTGTTGGCCGTGGCGCGCCGACCCGTTTCGTGCGGCGCGGCATCACCGTCGGGATAGAGGCCGAGGTCCTGCGGCCGGCGGCGCAACAGCAGGTTCAGCGGAAAAAGAACGATGGCGATGATCAGCGCCAGCGCGAGACAGGCGAAGCGCCATCCGTCGCGCGCGATTACGGCTTGCAGCCAGGGCAGCAACACGATCGAACCGATGCCGACCCCGGAAAACGCGATGCCGATCGCAAGCCCGCGCTTGCGCGCGAACCAGGCCGGCAGGATGACGGACTGCACGCTGTAGCCGAGCAGGTTGCCGCCGACGCCGACCAGGAGGCCCAGCGTCGCGTAGAGTTGCCAGACCTCACGGGCGAGCGTTGCAAGGCAGAGTCCCGCCACCAGGATCACCACGCCAATTTCGATGACGAGGCGCGGACCGCGCCGATCCACCATGCGGCCGGAGAAAGGGCTGACCAGCGCAGACGCGAAGAAGCCGAACGAGAAGATGCCGGCGACGATCGCGCGATCCCAGCCGAACTCTTCGAGGATCGGCGGAAATAAGAGCGAGAAGGACGTGCGCGCGTTGACGCCGATCGCCATGGTGACGAACACGATGCCGACAATGATCCAGCCGTAGAAGACCGGCAGGCGCGCGTTCATCCAACGAACCTTTCGCAATGCCGGGAGACGATAGCCCGCAATGGGCCTGATTCAATTACCTGACAGGTGCGTGTTTCGCGGGGGTCATCGCGTACCTTGCAGGAACAGCCGCGCCGCGCCCTCGGCGACATCGTCGAGCGAGAGGCGCCCGCCCGCGCGATACCACGTGCCCGCCCAGTTCACCGCGCCGAGGATGAGCAGGCGCACGAGCTGCGCGTCGCCCGGCATGTGGCCGGCGCGCTTGAGCTCATCGATGACCTCTTGCCAGAGTGCATCGTAGCGATCCTTCATCGCCACGATCCGGCGGCGGTTCGCGGATGTGAGCGAGCGCCAGTCGTAGAGCAGCACCGGGATGAAGTCGTTGCCTTCTTCCAGAATCGTGCCGAGCTGCGTGCGGATGAGCTGCGTCAGCTTTTGTTCAGACGGCAGCGCGAGCGCCATCACCTCTTCGGTCTTGCGCAGGCCTTC
>Ga0173480_10000469_pt1 | contig 13474 bp, 9 predicted proteins | sample NitcycUS209509C1_FD_122622 | JGI IMG/M metagenome (GOLD analysis project Ga0173480, IMG submission 122622) | Soil microbial communities from Arlington Agricultural Research Station in Wisconsin, USA - Nitrogen cycling UWRJ-S209-509C-1 (version... | ecosystem: Environmental > Terrestrial > Soil >... | reverse complement strand
CGCGACCCGTGGTTTCCAGCTTGAGCTCGGCAGGCTTGTGGTCTTCGATCTTGAGATCGGCGACCTCGAGTTTCTTGAGTGCGCGCGTGGTGCTCAGCGCGGCGTATTCGCCGGAGGCCACGGCCCAATCCCAGACCGCCACGCCACGCTCGTCGTGACGCACGCGACCCGAGGGCCCGCCGCTCGGCATGTCGACGGAGTCGCGCGACGTCGCCGCCTTCACCGCTTCCGCCACCTGCTGTTCCGCCGTTTCGGCGCGGCGCAGGCGCAGTGATTTGAGGCGCATGGTGGTGGTCTCGATGCTGAACGCGCCGCTGTCGGAGGTCAGCGAAGAAGCCTCGGGCCGGTTGGCCGGGCGGCTGCTGCTGTTCGTCGGGTTTTTCGGACGATCGGGCATCGGATTTTCTCGAACGATTACTCCAGTCTCACAGACAGCTATCGGCACCTGCGGGTTCGCATTGAGACGTGGCGAAGTGACGCGGGTCACAATTTGACCTATCTCACCGCTCCGCTGACCTCCTTTACACCGCTCCGCTGTCCTCCTGTTTACCGCTCCGCTCTGTCAGCGCGCATCACCTTCCATCCGCCATCCACGCGCCGGAACTCTACCTTCAGGCGCTGCAGATCGGGATCCGTAAGTTCCACGGTGGCCACGGTGATGACGGCCTGGGCAAGACCATCTACCGGGAATTCCAGGCTCTCGACGGTCACGAGCAGTTCGAGCTTCGGATGCGCCAGGAAATATCCGCGCAGGAAATTCTGCAGCTGGGTTTTGTCGAATCCCGCGGCGTCGGAATAATCGTCGGCGACGTGTGCGAGCACGTCACTCGTGTCGCGAGATTCGGCGGCGGCTTCGACGTCGCTGACGACGGCGCGAACCTGTTCCTCGTCGCTCGATTTCGCTCCGCAGCCGACGAGCAGAGTTGCGATGAGTAGCGCTGGCAAAAATTTCATGAACCTTCCTATTGCAGTTGAAGTCCGTTAGCCCTATCGTTCGCGCGCGTTGCGGGGTTGGGAACCGGTCGTGACGTCCAGAAATGGTGCTCCGGACCCAGTTGGAGGTGGACCACTTCAATGAAGAAATCCTCACGGTCGGTCGATACCGAACCTGGACCCCGTCTTCACACCGTCAATCAGTATCTCGAGAAGAATTTCCCCGACTTCTTCGCCGAAGCCCGTTTCCAGGTTGGAAACGACGACTACTTTCTCTACGCCCGCTTCGGCAAATACCTCGCCAGCTCCATCGAGCATCGGCGTTTCAAGAGCGACAAGATCTCCCGCGGTTTCACCGTGCTGAACAAGCTTGCCCGCAAGGCCGAGCATGATCCCAAGGTGCGCCACATCCTCGTCAGCGGCCCGCTGGAAGAGATCGTCGACGAACCGAAGGCCCGCGAACTCGCGCTGAAGCGCTTGTCGCCGGCTGCGCAGAGTTACCTCGAAGGGCTCTGCGAGTAAGGAACGGCGGCGCGAGCAGTCGCGCCGCCCGTTGCTGCCGTTCAGGCCGCACTGGCGGCCTCCGCCGCATTTTCCGTAAAGCTGCCCACTTGTTTATGTGGCCACGTCGCGCGTCTCGCTTGGCGATCTCCACAACCCGCCCGTCTTCCACGCATTGAACGCCCAGCGCAGCCAGCGCACCAGCGCGAACGCCATCCAGCTCGCCCACGCGAAGAACAGCGCGCGATATATCCACATCGGCACCGACAAGATGCTCGGGCTCTCTAGAACGCCGCGCGTCTGGTCCTGGAACCACGTGTAGCCGCCGCCATACGCGTAGTTGCTCGTCGCGATGTGCATGTCCGGCGACGCGAGCAGGCCATTGCGGATGCCCGAGAACACCAGCGTCAGGATGGCGACGAAGGTGAATCCGGCGAGCACGAGCTGCACGCCGTTGAATCGCCACCGCGGGAGATCCTCGGCCGGCGCCCAGGTCTCTCGCCAGCGCATGACGATGAGCCACGCCGCCGTCAGGCAGAAGACCGCCCACGATTGCGTCGACAACCCGAGACCGAGCAGCAGCCACTCCGTGAACTTCAGCGGTGACTTCGACCACCGGCCCAGCAGCCACGCGACCGCGATGAACACGACGAGTTCGCCCCAGTAGAGAACCGCGGGCCCGATGCCCGGCCCCCACGCGGCGAGGATCCAGCGTGAGTCGGGCAGCGACACGCTGAAGCTCAGGTTGCTCGCCGGCGATTGGAGATCGACGGCGGCCGGATGCGTCAGCATGCTGACGTCCCCCGATTCCTCCCACGTGATGTCCATCGCGTGCGCGCCCGGCGCCAGCGACAGCGGCAGCTCGCCCTTCTCGGGACGCAGCTGTTGCGGGCGGCCGTCGAAATTCACCGACGTGACCCGCGCGGTGGGCGGCAGCTTGATGATGTGTCGGCCACCCTGCGTGCTGCGGTAGTTGAACTGCAGCGTCGTCGTCGACGAGCGCGTGCCGACCGTGGTGTTCAGCGTGACCGAGTCGATGGCGAGCGTGGTGCCCTGCGCGCCTTTCGGCCGCGTGACTTTCAGCGAAAGTTTTTCACCCGGCCGCGGCATGAAACGGAAGACCCACGAGGGCGCGTTCACGTTCTCCGGCAGCACCGGCGCGAATCCTTCGAAGACCACGTTCCACTGCGGGCTGACGACGAAGCTCCAGATTTCGCTACGCGCGGCATCCGCCGGCACCGAGATCTCGAGAGTGTCCGACCGAGGCAGGCCCGAGTGCCAGGCCATCTGACTCTCGCCCGTGCCCAATCCCACGAGCGCGGTGTCGTTGTTGCGCACCTTCACGCCATCCGTGAGCACGGACTCGCCCTTGACCAGCGGAATCTCCACCGACAGCGCCGCGCGTTGTGGCGCGATGCGCGATACGTAGGTGTCGATGGTCCAGTCGAGGGCCAGGTTGAACACGCGATCGACGCGTACGAACGCCGGAAATTCCGCGCCCGCTTCGAGCGTGTCGCCGCTGCGCTCGGCATTGCGCTCTCGCGCCAGTTCGAGCGATCCCGAGACGAGGCGGCCCTCGTTGACGCCGCTCGTCGTCCAGCCGCGCGCACTCACGTCGACGACGCGGGGGCGTTGCGGGAACGCGAGCTGGATGGACTCTGCCGCGGCGAGCCGACCCGCGAGGCGAACGGTGTGCGCGCCCGCGGTGAGCGGGACCCACAGGGACGCGTCGTCGTTGTCGCGAGCCATTGCAAGTGTGCCGCGCGAGTCGACGCTGACGTCGTCGAGCTGCCAGCGGTCGCTCGCGTGCGGCATGGCGACCGCGACGTTGGCGAGCGCGCTGACCTGGAGCACGACCTCGAGTCGATCTCCTTCGACGGTCACGCGTGCCGCGGAAATCTCCGCGCAGTGAGGCGAGCACTCGGGCACCGCCGTGAGACGCTTCTTGAGCTCCTCGAGCAGGTCGTTGCCGGGCGCACCGGGCGCGGAGACGGCAGCGTCGCCTTCACCGGATTCGTCGGATGCCTCGGCCCGCGGCGACACCACCGTGAATGCCATGCAGAGCACCAGCAGGCTGGCGGCGGTGGCCGCCTTCGGCATGCCGGGAAGCGTGAATCGCTTGCCGTAGCTGAGCAGCGCCAGCCACGCGAACAGCGCCGCAAGCGCGATCACGCCGAGCAGCCGCCAGAAGAAAAGCGCGACCGGTCCGACGTAGATGAAGCGTACGTTGTCAGCCGATTCGACCGGCCCGCTCCAGTAGTAGTCATAGGAGTTGTATCGCCACGACGGGATGCCGGGTCCGGCCTGCAACACCGTGCCCGCGGCATAACGCTCGACGACCTTGGCCGAGTTCAGGAACGCAGCCGAGACGTTTCGGCCAACGCGGGTGCGCAACTTGTCGTTAGCCGAGTCGGGAAATTTGCCGACGTCTTCGGCGGAGATGGCGTCGACTGGCGACGGAGGCGGCGGCGCCTCGGCGGGCATCATCTCGACCGGGGCCGGCGCCGCGGCAGCATCCGCGGCGGGCGCGTATTCCTCCTGGATTGTCGCGCTCAGGGTGAGGGCTTCGTAGCCTGAATCGCTGGGCGCCAGTTGCGGATACAACGCGTAGCGCACCTGCAACCACAGGAATGGAAGCAGCGCGAGGCCGAGCACCACGAAGCTCACCGTGCGATATGCGCCGGCGAATTTCTGGAAGCGGCCCGCGGGCGCGGCGCGCGCGATGGCCAGCGCCGCGAGCAGGTTGCCCCAGAGCCAGATGAACTCGGGAATTTCCTGGTAGGTGAGCAGCAAGGCGAGCGCGGCGATGCCGGCGGGAGTCAGGCCTGCCGTCCAGTACACGAAGCCGACGATCAGCAGAACGCCGAACACGTTCCACAGACCCCAGCGCTCCCACCACGAGCGCGGCGCGCTGTCGGTGCCGATGGCCGCGATGAGCCGATGGCCGACCGGAAGATTGAGCGTGCCTGCGACGCGATCGAAACGGCCGTCCCAACCTGTCGCCGGCATCGCGCCGCCCCCGGCTTCCTTGCGCGAAACGGTAGTCAGGTTGAGATGCGGCTCGCGCAGCTCGACGCCGGCGCGACCTTCGCCGCCTTCCGTGACCAGCAGCTGCTCGTCGTTCTGGCGGGCACTCTGCAGCGTGAACGGCGCCTGCATGTCGAGTCGCCAGTCGCGGCGCATGATGCCGTTGATGCGGTCGACCACGGTGAAGCCTGAATGATCGAAGTCCAGCCAGATCGCGCGGCTCAGCGACAGGCGGTTGTCGTCCGCGTTGGAGAGGCCGCGGCTGCGCTCGGTGACAGTGAGTTTCGCCGCGGCATCCATGCGGAACGCCGGGTACTGACGCCAGTCGGCCGGCACGTTCGCCTGCGCGGGATCGATGCCCTCGGCACCTTCGGCGGCGGCGACGCGCAATGCGTCGTTGGCGGCGAAGCTCCAGACTTCTTCGCTGGGCCATTTGCCGCTGGAGTTCTCCGGGCGGCTCAGCGTCTCCGCGACGCCGGTGCCGCGTGCATACAGCAGGATCTCGTGGCCGCCGGCGCGCAACTGCACGCGCAACGTGCCATCGCGCTCGAGACGAGCGGGCAGATCGCCCGTCAGCGACAGCGGCGTGAACCCGTCGGGCAATGCGCGGCCCAGGATCTCTTCGCGTGCCTCCCCAGCCACGTTGAGCCGGATTCGCGTCAGTAGATAGGTCGGGATTTCGTCCTGCACCAGTCGATAGACCTGCACGTCCATGGCCGCGGCCTGCTCCGTGCTGCGGCGCTTGCCCAGCCACACGCCGCCATCCGGTCGCTCGGGCTGCGCGACACGCGAACCATCCACGAACAGATCGACGATGGCGGTTGCTTCGGGCAGCACGAGCGATTCCGGGCGCGAGGCCCATTCGAAGCGGCCTGACAACGTGTATGTGCCCGGGCCGAGTCGCACGCTGGGAACGTCGTCAACGGCAACGACGGCAGCCGGCGCGCCGTTGAGTTTCACATCGCGCGGCCAGTTTTCATCGTTGCCTGGCAGCTGGACCCAGCTTTCTGCATAGACCTGCCAGCGCTGCGAGAAGGTGCCGCCGCGCGAGTCGACGGCGAGCGTCATGCGTTCCGGCCAGACGCAACGGAATTCCTCGGCGCTGACGGGTTCGCCGGGCTCGGTATCCGCGGTCGATGCGAATGGGCAGCGCCGGAACTCTTCGCCCTTCATCACCCAGCCCTGCCAGTCGCGCAGCGATGGCGGAATGGCGTTCTGGGCTTTTGCAGCCCACGAACCGGCCAGCGAACAGAAGGTGGCGAGCGCGACGATTCCCGCGCGGATGAGCGTGTTCATTGATGATGCCCTCTACCCCGACTGGCTTGAGTGTAACAACGGCGAGAATTCACGGTTCGGTCTAGCATTCGCAGCCCATGGAACGCGCAAACGACATATTGGAATTCTGGTTTGGCTCCGGACCCTGGACCGCCGAGCGCTTGAACGAACGCACGAGGTTCTGGTTTGGTGGCGACGGCCCCGATGCCGCGGCCACCAGGGATATAGACGTACGCACCCGGCTGGAACCTTTGCTGGAGCGTGCGTCTCGAGGCGAATTCGCCAGTTGGGCGTCCAGCCCCAAGCGGCGGCTGGCGCTGATCCTGTTGTTCGACCAGGTGCCACGCAACGCCTACCGGGGCACCGCCGCGGCGTTCGCGTTCGACCGCGAAGCTCTGGCACTCAGCCTCGAAGGCTTGCAGCTCGCGGCCGATGCGGCGCTGGACCCGATCGAGCGCGTGTTCTTCTATCTACCGCTGGAGCACGCCGAATCGCTCGAGGCGCAGGACACGGCCATCGAGGCTTTCGGGCGGCTGGTGGCCGAGGCCCCGGCCGACCTGCGCGACTACTGCGCATACACGGCCGGATATGCGCGCAAGCATCGGGACGTCATCGCGCAGTTCGGGCGGTTTCCGCATCGGAATGCCGTGCTGGGGCGGGATGACACGCCGGAAGAAAAAGCCTGGCTCGAAGCGCACCCGAACTACTTCGGATGAAAAGGGGACAGATCTATTTATTGATGGGCGAATCGGCACGCCGCCCGACGTGGGCCAATAAATAGATCTGTCCCCTTTTCAGTCGGCGACGTCGGGCTCGACGAAACACCAGGCGACTTCGGGAAACTTCGCCTTGATGCGCTTCTCGAGCGCATTGATGGCGTCGACGGCGACATCGAGCGACATCCCGCTGCGCATGCGGATCTTGAGCGCCAGCATCACGTCAGGCCCCAGCTGCATCGTGATGGCGTTGAGCAGTTCGTCGATATCGGGGTCGGCGGCCACTTCGGCGCGCAGCGCTTCCTGCAGGTCTTCTTCGGCAGAGCGGCCGACGATGAGGCCCTTGATGCGCACGGCCACGAAGATGGAAACGCACACCAGCACAATGCCGATGGCGATGGAACCGATGGCATCGAACACGGAGTTGCCGGTAGCCGCCGCGAGCGCCACGAAAACGAACGCGATGACGAGGCCGAACAACGCGGCAACGTCTTCACCGAGCACCACGACGAGCTCCGCGTTGCGCGTGTTCTTCAGCCAGTAACCGAGCGATTTTTCCTTGCGCAGCTTTTTGATCTCGCGCAGGCAGCCCATCAAACTACCGAACTCGAGCGCCACCGAGACCCCGAGCACCACGAGCGCGACCCACGCCTTGTTGAGCGGTTCGTGCGCGGACAGCTTGTGCCAGCCTTCGTAGATGGAGAACAGGCCGCCCATCGAGAACAGCAACAGCGCGACCACGAAACTCCAGAAGTACGTGATCTTCCCGTAGCCGAGTGGATAGGTGGCATCCGGCGGCCGCTGCGCCTGCCGCAGACCGACGAACAGCAGCACCTGGTTGCCGCAGTCGGCGAACGAGTGAATCGCTTCGGCCAGCATGCTGCCCGAGCCGGTGTAGATGGACGCCCCGAGCTTTGCGAGCGCGATGCCGAGGTTGGCGACGAAGGCGTAGAGAATCGCCTTGGCAGATGAACCGTGGTCTGACATCAGGGAGTCTTCGCGGGTGCGAAATCGGGATCGGAGATCTTCATCTCGGTGACGGTGCCGTATTTCGCGGCTGCTTCGCGAATCTTGGCCGCATCGCCTACGAGCACGATGACGAGGTCCGTGGGCCGCGGAAACGCGTCGGCGGTCACGGCCGCGGTTTCCGCCTGGTCCACTTTCGCGAGCGCCGGCCCGTAGCCCTCGATGTAATCCTTCGTCAGACCATAGAGCTCGAGATCGGACAGTGTTGCCGCCCAGTGCGCCGCGGTTTCGAGCTGCAGTGGAAACTGGCCGAGCACGTACGCGCGCGCGGATTCGAGCATCTCGGGAGCGAGCGCGCCGCGCTTCAACGACTCGAGCGTTTCCAGCGTAAGGTCCAGCGCCTTGCCGGTGTTCTCGGTCTGCGTGAATGAACGGATCGCAAACTCTCCGGGCACCGTACCGCGCGTGAAGCGCGAGGAAGCCCCATACGAGAGACCGGACTTGATGCGCAGTTCCGTATTGAGGATGGACGTGAAGCGGCCACCGTACAGCGTGTTGACGAGGTCGAGCGCGGGCCGGCCGCTGTAGCGCCTGTCTACTCCGACGTTGCCGATCCAGAAATACGTCTGCACCGCGCCCGGCGAATCGACCAGCACGACGCGCCGACCCGTGACGCGCGTCGCGGGCTTGAGCGTCGCGAGCGGCGCCTTGGCTTTCGCCCATCCGCCGAAAGCCTGGGTCAGCGTCTGCTTCATCCACTTCGCATCGAGATCGCCGGCGAATACGAGCGTGGCTCGATCGGCGCCGAAGTTGCCGGCATGGAACGACACGACGTCGGCCTGGGTGATCGCCGCGAGCGAACGCTCGCTGCCACCCTGCGGGCGACCATACGGATGGTTGCCGAACAGCGCCGCGCGCCCGTAGATGCCGACGAGCTGGGAAGGATCGGAATCCTTGGCCGACTTGATGAACTCGATTTCGCGATCGCGGTAGTTCGAGAACTCCTGCGCGTCGAAACGCGGACGCATCAGTGCGTCGGCGAGCAGCTCGATCATGAGCGCACGATCCCGCGCCAGGAACTGCCCGTTCACCGTGAGCGCTTCGGCTCCGGCCGCCGCATTGAAGCTGCCGCCCACGCCTTCGACGGCATCCGCGAATTCGTAGGCGTTGCGCTTGCCCGCGCCGCGATCGAGCAGGCCCGCGACGAGCGAGGCGACGCCGGGCTTGTCGGCAGGATCTGCCAGCGCACCACCACGCACGAATCCGCTGAACGCGATCAGCGGCACTTCCTTGCGCGGCACGAGCACGATGGTCAAACCGTTCGACAGCACGAAACGCTGGTTGGCCGGCACCTTGACGCCGACGGGTACCGTGGCATCCGCGCCGATGGCGACGCCCGACATTGCCAGCGCGGCGCCGAGCAGCAGTGCGGACAGGCCGGCGTACATGTTCTTCAGCCTCTGGCGATTCATCGCTTCGCCTCCAGCACGCCGACGGTTCGATGATTCTTCTGCAGCACCTGGGCGGCGGCCTTCTGCACGTCCTCGCGCGTCACCTTGTCGTAGACCGCGGGCGAATCGAAGAGCTTGCGATAGTCGCCTTCGAACACGTCGAACTGGCCGAGCAGATAGGCCTTGCCGTTGATGGTGGCCAGCTGCTTCCAGAACGCGGAGGCATAGAGATTCTTGGCGCGTGACAACTCGGCGTCCGTCACACCCTTCGTCACCACGTCATCGAGCGCGGCATCGAGCGCCTTCTCGACGTCGTCGACCTTGGCGCCTTCAGGCAGTGTGAGCTGGAACCACGTGAGGCCGGGATCGAACCCTTCCTGGAACGTGCCATTCACTTCGATGGCCAGTTTCTTCTCTTCCACCAGCAACCGGTGGAGACGCGACGCATCGCCATCGGTGAGGATGGACATCAACAGGTTGATGGCCGGACCCTGGGGATCGTTCGCCGCGGGAGACTTGTAGGCGTAGTTCAGCAGCGGCGTCTGCGCATCGCGCTGCACGTATACGCGCTTCTCCCCGAGCTGTTCGGGCTCGACCGTGCGCACCGGCGGCGGCGGGTCCTGTCTTGGAATGGGCTCCAGGTACTTCTTCGCGAACGCAAATCCTTCTTCTGCGCTCACGTCGCCGACGAGGATCAGCGTGCAGTTGTTAGGCGCGTAGTTGGTCTTGAAGAATTTCTGCAGGTCCTCGATCTTCCAGCCCTGGATGTCGGCCGGCCAACCCACCGTGGGGTTCTGGTAGGGATGCGCGACGAACGCGGTCGCCTGCACCTGTTCGGCGAGGAATCCGTCGTTGCTGTCTTCGGTGCGAAGGCGACGCTCCGAATACACCACGCCACGCTCGCTTTCGATGATCTTGGGGTCGAACGCGAGGTTCGACAGCCGGTCGGCTTCGAGATCGAATGCGAGGTCGAGCGCAGTGCGAGGGATCCAGTCCTGGTAGACGGTGACGTCGTCGCTCGTGAATGCGTTGTTCGAACCGCCCTGCGCTTCCATGAGCTTGTCGAACTCACCGGGGGTGCGCTTCGAGGTGCCGTTGAACATCATGTGTTCGAAGAAGTGCGCAAGGCCGGTGATTCCCGGCACTTCGTTGCGACTGCCGACGCGCACCCAGTTGTAGAGCGCGACGTTGGGAATATCCCGATCGGTCCAGACGATGACCTTCATTCCGTTGGCCAGCGTCAGCGATTTCACCTGTTCGAGCCCGGGCACGCGGGCCGTCGCGACCGGCTTGGTGGCCGCACTGCCCTGCGCGCTGAAGAACACCAGAGACGCGCACAGCGCATGAATCACGGAAGACTTCGACATGCGGAACACCCTCGACGAGGAGTGCGCACTTTATACGGGTCACGGAAAAGAAAAAGCGCCGCAAACGGGGGAAGTCGTTTGCGGCGCCGAAGAAGCGAACACCGGGGAAGAGTTGTTCGCGTTTCTCGCTGAGGTAGGCCCTACCTCGAAACCTTGACGGCGTGGATCGCAGTGAGCTGGGCTCTCGCAAGTCGCGCATCGATGGGTGCGTAAATCACCACACCGCGGCGACGCCGGACCATCATTCCCGCCATCGCCGGCCGCGTGCTCGCGACGCCCTGCGCGTGGGGAAGAATCAGCGTTACTGTGGATCTCGCCATCACGGTGTAGGACAAAGCAACGGGCATGCCAACGGCCCAACCGTTGCAAAATCAACCACTTGGATCGTGCGCCCTGCGGAGACGCCGGCGAATGTGACGTGCCGCGTCACCTTGTGACGCAGTTCATGCGCGCGCGAGGGTAGAAGCTGCCGTCGTTTTGTTAACGACGGGCCGGGGCTGTCCGCGGAAGGATGTTAGGGGTGCGGAATGACGGGAACGCAGGGCTTCTTCGCGACCTTGAGTCCACCGCAGATCGCGCGCGCCTGCGCTTCATCGCGCACTTCGGCTTGCAGTCGGTAAATCGTCTTTCCCTGCGCATCGCCGACGACGACACGTGGTGACAGTCCGTCAAGCAGACCCGCGGAATCCGTCTGCAGTTTCTTCCACTCATCGTTGGCTCGTTCCGACGACGAGAACGCGCCGAGCTGAACACCGTAACCGCCTGCTGCCGGAGTCGGCGGCGCGACATCGGGCAACGACGGACCTTCGCCTGCCGGCGAAACCGCTGGCGCGGTGCCGGCAGCAGCGGCAGCTCCACCGACGGTCGCACCGCCCGCGGCAGCAAAACTATCGATGCGCACCTGCGCTTCCTTCGCCCACTTGCCCGCAGGGTACTGCGTGAGGAACTGCTGGTAGGCCTCGCGTGAATCCGTCTGTGCCGCGGCGCGCCAATCCTTCTCTTCCGCGAGCTGCTGCAGGCGCTCACGCGCCGTCGCGACGAGCGTGCTGTCGGGATGTTCGGAGATGAATTGTTCGTACGATTCCGGCGAATCGGCGGCTTGCGCCGAACGCCAGTCACTCTTCTCTCGACTGCAGGCAGAGAGAGCAAGCAGCGGGATTGCGAACAACGTCACGAGCGCACGAGTGGACATGGTTATGATTCCCTGGAACGAACGGTTTATTGTAAACGCAGCCGCCGACCGGAGATGCACATGAGCGAAGAACCGAAGCGCAGACTCGTGGACCGACTGGGAATGTCACCCACGGTCATCGCCGAAAACACCACGGTGGTGGGCGATATCGAGACGCGCGGCCCGCTCATGGTCTCCGGCAACGTCCAGGGCAACGGCAAGGTCGGCGGCACGCTGAGCATCGCCAAGAGCGCCAACTGGGACGGTGACATCGCCGCGCGCCAGGCGGTTCTCGCCGGAAAGGTCACCGGCCGCATCGTGATCGAAGACAAGCTCGAAATCAGCGCCAGCGCGGTCATCAAGGGCGAGATCGTCGCGAAGATCCTCGCCATCGCCAATGGCGCGCGCATCGAAGGTGAAGTCACCGTGACCAGCGGCAAGCCGATCCTCAAGTTCGAAGAGAAACGCGCGGCGGGCTAAAAATGGGGACAGTCCCCATTTCTCATTTCAACTAGTTGCAGCCGGTCAGTCCGTTCACCCAGCTCGTCAGGAGCTGAACTCCCGCCGCATCGATCATGTGCCGGGAGAGCGGCGGCATCGCATCCGTCCCCACGCGATTCACACGCGCTACGGTCACGGAACGCGCTGCGGAACCCGGCGCGATGATGCGCGCATCCGTGATCCCCAGGTTGCCGAGCGTCGGCGTGACGTCACAGGCATTCGTGCTCGCGAGCGCCGTGGTGTAGCGGAAGTCGAGATCCGACGGCGCAGGTCCCGAGGGTCGATGGCAATTCGCACAGTTGGTATGTAGATAGGCGCGCGCCCGCGCACCGAGTGCCGCACTCCCGAAAGGATCGGGAATCACGGGAAGCTGCGCGGGACTCTGCGTCAGCGGCGGCGTCAGCGTGTCGATGGAGTCGAGCGTGGTGAGCTGGTTCGCCGTTCGCCCGGTCGGATATCCAAGGTCCCCGTTGAGCTGCCCTATCTCGAGCCCGAGGCTGCGGCCCGCCGCGGCGGAGTGACACTGCAGGCACTGCGCCTCGCTCGGGAATTCCCAGGTCTGGCCGGCAACCGTCACCGTCTTGCCACCGACGACGCGCGTGGCCTCCGTGTGACCGGAATTCCACTCATAGGTGTAGCCCGCCCAGTTGCCATCGCTGTGGCGCATGAACAGGCGCGTCTCCACGAGATTGGTGCCGAGGCTGAAGTTCTTCATCAGCACGCTGCCATTCGGGAAATCGAAGTCGTTGGTGGCGTCGATGGTGATGCGCTGACCGTCAGGCAGGGCCAGCCATCGGGCTTTCGATGCGCCGTCGGAATAAAACGGCGCGTTCGGTGCATATGGAATGAGACCGCTCGCGGGCTGGGCGGGCGCGGTGGGATTCACGCAGCCTGTTTGCGAGAGTTGCGCCGGGATCTGTCGACCGCCGCCTGCGCCCTGCACCAGCCGATGCAGCGTGCCGCCGAGATGGACCACGTAGATCTCGCCATCGGCGTCCTGCGCGAACGAGGAGATCTGCAGGTTGGTGTCGCGTGCGGGCGAACCGGTGCCCAGCGTCAGCGTCGGCGTCGTGTCGCGCGGAATCTGCCAGATGTTGCCGGTGGCGAAATCGGCGAACACGTAGCGGCCGTAGAGATTGGGAATCTCACTGCCGCGATACACGAAGCCACCGGTGGTCGACTGCCCCAGCGAGCGGCCGTACACCGCGACGGGCGCGATGGGATTCGGATTGCTGCCGCAGGTCGCGTTGAAGGCGGTGTCGCCTTCGAAGCATCGCCATCCGTAATTGCCGCCGCGCGTGACCTTGTCGACTTCCTCCAGCGTGCTCTGGCCGACGTCGTTGAGCCACAGTTCGCCGCTCACGCGATCGAAGCTCCAGCGCCAGGGATTGCGAAAACCGTAGGCGTAGATCTCGGGACAGTTGGCGGAGCCATTGCCCGTGGCGTTGCAACGCGCATTCGTCGCATATGGATTCGACGCCGGGATGGCGTAGGTGGCCGAGCTGGTCGAGTTCGCGATGTCGATTCGCAGCATCTTGCCCAGCAAGGTGGTCAGCAACTGGCCGT
>Ga0173480_10000467_pt1 | contig 13500 bp, 10 predicted proteins | sample NitcycUS209509C1_FD_122622 | JGI IMG/M metagenome (GOLD analysis project Ga0173480, IMG submission 122622) | Soil microbial communities from Arlington Agricultural Research Station in Wisconsin, USA - Nitrogen cycling UWRJ-S209-509C-1 (version... | ecosystem: Environmental > Terrestrial > Soil... | reverse complement strand
TGACCTCCAGGGCAACGTGCACGGCAAGTACTCGATCGCGGACGTGCTGATTTCGCCGGACCGGGTCGTGGCCATCGATCTCGAGCAAACGGCGAGGGGAACGCTGTATCTCGACCCGGCCTACTTCCTCTCCCAGCTCGTGATGATCATGCGATGGCAGCCGGTCGGCAGCCTTCGCCGCACCGCTGCCTTGCGAACGGCATTCCTGGCGGGACGTGCGCCGGCGGGCGAGCTGGACGAACCGACGCTGGAGGCGTTCATCGCCTACTTTCTCGTGAACTCGCTGCGGCCAGGCGGCGGCCCGGCCGGCCTGACGGCCCGGTTACGCGCCGCGCAGTGGATCGACGCCTGGGTGCAACGCGTCCAGTAGAACGCCGGGCTATCGGCGGCGAAGCAGACCGGCGATCAGCCGGTCTACGGCGTCATGGCCGTCCCCGCCGGGGTCTGTGTTTACCACCATCAGTTCAGGAAACGTGGCGGTGAGGCTGCTGTACGCCCGTCCGAGCGGTTCCAGGTACTCCACTGAATACAGTGGCCTTCGCTCCGCGATGACGGCCGGCGACGCCACGAACAGGATCGCCAGGTCGGGCCGCGGCATCAAGCGCTGCAACAGCGCTACGTACTTCCGCGCCCCCGGGGCATCCAGATCGAAGTGGGCCAGGTTGTCGTAGAAGTAGCGGTTGCACACCGTCCAGCCTGCCGGCTGGCGCCACCAGCGGTAGGCGCGAAACGCCGTCATCCTGCCGATGTAACCGACGGTAGCGCTGAGGGTCAGCGGCTTGCGTCTGTAACCCCGTCCCCTGACGATCGGTGCCGGCTTCGTCGCGGACACATCCTGACGCTGCGATGACCCGAAAGGAAACGAGAAGCACGGCAGGGTTCTGAAACGCCACACCTCACCCGGTACGCCCGCGTGTTCGAGCGCCCGGAGAATGCGGCTTTGTCCGCTGCTCTTGCCGGCTCCGACCATGCCGGAGACCGAGACCATGACCGTCCGCGCCATGGAATCGATCGCGGCTTCAGCGCTTCGCGCGCAGGATGAACGCGCCTTGCAGGAAGAAGTTCGCGACTGCGGTATCGAGGAGGGGCCGCAGGGCGCGAAGGCGGTACGAAACCGGATACGCCACCTGGATATCGCTGAATCCGGCCTCGCGAAAGATCTTCTTCCACGTACCCGGGTTCTGATGATGCCGCCAGTCCACGCTCGAGCGCTTCAATCGCCAGGGCCTGCGGATGCCGAGCGGGCGCAGGCCGGAGAAGAACGCGTACCGGCACGCGTCGGTCGCCACGAAGATTCCGCCCGGTACCAGCATGTCCCGCACCCGGCGGGCCACCTGCAGATAGGCGTCGTAGGTCTCCTTGTGATGATCGGCGTGATGCACGGATGCGTAGAGATGGTTGATCGAGGCGCGCGAGACGATCACGTCGAACTTGTGGTCGCCTGGATCCCAGGTGTTGAAGTCGGCGTTCACGACCTCCACGTTCCGCATGCCCAGCGTCTCGAGGCGGGCTTCCTGCTGAGCGATGACGCCGGAAGTGGCCCCCACCATCTCGGGCTCCATGCTCAGCACCCGCGCCCCGCGCATGCCCATGTAGATCGCCAGCAGGCCGCGGCCGCTGCCGATCTCGAGCACGCGCTTGTTCGTGAAGTCGATGCCCTTGAACATGTTCGCGAGCGTATGCGCGAAGGCGGGGGGGTTGCGATGGCCGTCGCGCTCGAGCATCGCGACGTACTCCGGCGGCAACTCTGATCTCGTTGAGGTCATGGGCGGATGTGTCTGGATTGCGATTGTGGTCTAGTCGGGAGATGGCGCGACTGCCTGCCGGAGCACTTGCTCGATCGCGGCCGCGCCCAGGTTGCCATCGTACATTTCGCGCGGCGGCGCCGGTAGGGGCCCCTGGCTCATCTGCACGACGCGAAGCAGCCCGTTCAGAATCGAGGGCTCGTCATCCGAGGCGACCGAAACGCCGATGCCGCTGTGCTGCACCACGTCCGCCGTTTCCCCTTCGGCCAGCGCGAAGATCGGGCGGCCGACGGCCAGATACTCATAGACCTTGCCCGGCACCGATACTGTGTGCCCAGGCTGCAGGAGCAGCAGCGAACTGGCGGACAGCATCGCCTTGAGGCCATCCTGTCTCGGCACGCGCGGCAGGAACTCTACCACGTCGTCGATGCGAAGCTCGCGGCACGCCTCGGCCAGATCGGCGGACACGATGTTCGTTCCGAGGAACCGGAGGCGAAAGCGGCTGCGATCCAGCAGTCCCCGGTCGATGGCCTGCGCCACGGCTTTGAACACGGGCAGCGGTGTCCGCCCCGCGTACAAAGAACCCGCGTGGAGCATCACGTGGCCGTTCGCGCTGGGCTCGGGTCGCTCGAGCGCGTCGAGCTCCGCCGGGTCGCACCCGTTCGGCACGAGATGAAACTTCGCGGCAACCCGGGAGCCGTAGTGAGCGGCGAAGTCGTCGCGATTGCCCTTCGCGACGAACACGATGCGATCGGCGCGCGCGACGACGCGCCGTTCCAGGAAAGCGGCAGCGCGGATGGCGAACCGGAACCGGTCCCCGCGCCAGGGCGCGCGCGACCACGGGTCGCGGAAGTCGGCCACCCAGGGGCGCCGTAACAGCAGCTTCAATCCGTATGCGACGAGCTGTCCGGTCCACGGCGGCGCCGAGGAGTAGATCACGTCTGGCGCGCCCGACTGGAAGCGGTATCGCAGGCCCGACCAGAGTGCCGGCAACACCCAGCCGACCTCCTGGTCTGGAATCGAGAACGCGGCGTTCACGACGTTCTTGACTCGCGTGAACGCGCCGGCCGGCGCAGGCGTCCGGCCACTACCGCCATCCTGCCGATTCGACTGCGGAGCGCTCGGCGCGGGCCGGCGCCTCAGTAATCGGAGCAAGCCTTCCTGCATCCTCAGAGGGCCGGCGCGCAGCACGGTGACGCCAGCAGGCACCTGGGTCAGCAAGGCGGGGTCGTTTGGCGTGGACGGACGAAAGTGGGCCGGGTCGCTGGTGAGAACGGTCGTGTCCCAGCCCCTGGCGCTCAGCAGTCGAACCACGCGAAGCGTACGCATGGTGCCGATGGCGGCGTGAGGCGGAAAGTCGTAGGCGACCACCAGCGCTCTGGGCCGGCGGCTCTCACTGGTCACGCGTCGCCCTCAAAGCCATCCTCCTAAAGTACCCGAGCCGCGCCATGATGGCCAGCGGCGGTTGCGTGCAGCGTCAGGCAGATGTTCACGGCGCAGGCGCGGTCGTTACCGCATGGACCCGGGCGAGGATGCCGTCGGCGATCCGCGTCCACGTCCGGTCGCGTTCCACCGACGCACGTGCGCTCGCGCCGAGCGCCGCCCGCAGACCGCGATCGTCGTGAAGTTCCCGCAGGCAGGCCGACAGAGCCTCGCGGCTGCCGGCCTCGAACAGAAGCCCGTTGACGCGGTCGCTCACCACGTCGCGGATGTTGTCCATCGCCGGGGCTACGACGGCCCTGCCCATGGCCATGTACTCCAACAGCTTCATCGGCGACGCGACCCCGGTGCGCTCGTCGGCGACCACCGCGATGTCCATCGCGGCGATGAAGTGCGGCATCTCGTCGTGGGGGATCCGCCCTGTCACGGTCACGCGGTCGGCTATTCCCAAGGCCTGCGCGCGCCGATCGAGCGCCTCCCGCCCGGGCCCGTCCCCGACGACCAGCAGGTGGACGTTGGCAAGCCGGCCGACCGAATCCAGCAGCAGCTCGAGCCCGTGCCAGTCGCGCAGGACACCCACCCAGCCCACGACCAGACGATCCGCCAACGCGTATCGCCGGCGCACACGTTCCCGGTCGGCCGCGCGCGGGTCGAACCGCGTCGTGTCGGCGCCGTTCGCGGCGACGACCGCATCGACGCCGGCGAGGGTGCGCGCCATGCGGGCCAGCGGCGACGACACGGCGACGACCAGCGATGCCAGCCGCAGCGCCCTGCGCTCCACGGCAGTCGCCAGCCGCAGGAACGTCATCGGCTCGAACTCCACATAGGGCGGCTGTGAGAACAGGCAATTGACTTCGAGTACCGCCGGCACTCCGGCCTGCCGGGCCGCGGCGAGAGCGGCCACGTCGAACCGGGCATGGCGCTTGTACAGCAGGTCCGGCCGGAACCGCCGGATCTCGGCCAGCGTCGCCACGTACTCAGGCGCGTTCACGGCGAACGTCGCGAGCTCCATGAGAGGTGCCGGCATCGCCTGCTTGAGGCGCGCCGCTGCCGTCGACGTCGGCGATGTCGCACCGCCCGCGGCGACCCCCATGACGCGAACCTCGTGCCCCAATGCACGGAAGGCGTCGACCATCGCCGCGATGTGGACGCCTTCGGCGCCGTCGGCAAACGTCCGATGCTGGTAGAGGATGCGCACGCCCGGCGTCCTCACGAGGTGAGGATCTGCACCTCTGCCGGGAGCGTGTCGGGCAATGGAAGCTGGGCCAGGCCGGCGATGACCGTCGCCCGATTCGCCAGGGTGTGTGTGACGGCGTTCGAAAGCCGGCCGGCGTCCTCCGAGGGATAGGTCAGAACGCCGGCCGGCCGGGTGCCGTTCTCGCAGGCCACGACGGGGATGCCCAGCGCCAGCGATTCGAGCACGGAGGATGCGACCCCGTCCGTAATCGGTGTGCGCACGTAGATGGCCGATCTGGAGAGGACCGTCAGGAACGCATCGTGATCCAGATCGTCGACGAAGCAGATCCGATCGGACAAGCCGTGGGCCGAGATTCGCGACTGCACCTGTTCGAGGAGTGCCGGCTCGCCGTGGCTCATGCCGCCGCAGATCACCAGGCCGGTGTCATCGCGTTCGGCGGCGATTTGCGCCATCGCGTCCACCAGCACGAGGGGGAAGAAGAGTGGCCGCATCCGCAGATACGAGAAGAGCACGTGGGGATACCGTCGAAAGAAGCCGTCGAGCTCCGACGGCATGGGTGTCTCGACGTATTCCAGATACTCGCGCGTGAAAGCGGGAATCACCGAGATCTTCGATGCCCGCACTCCGTAGGTGACGATGCGGTCTTTCACCGCCTGGTTGTTGCAGATGATCCGGCTGGGGATCAGAAAGGCCAGCCAGAAGAGCGGCGCCAGCCATGGTGCGTGGCGAATCGGGAAGTAACGTTGAATGGCACCGGCGTGAAACGTCAGGACCGGGCGGCGGCCGCCTGCCAGGGCAATGATTTCCGTGGCGATCGCCAGCAGCAGCCCCTTCCAGGAGTCGCCGTTCGTGTGGGCGTGCACCCGGTAGCCGCGCCGCGCGAACCGCCAGATCTTCCGAACCAGGTCCTTCGCGCTCATCACCGTCTCGTACTCGGGGCTCGGAATGCGCCGGCTGGTACCGGTGTTGAGGACCACGCATTCGTGCCCTTCGCTCTCGAGCCGCTTCTTGAGGTACTCGACGCGAATTCCCCATCCCGCCCGCGGCGGCGGGTACGACGTGACCTCGAGCACGCGCGCGCGTGCGGCCGAGCGCACTACCGGGCCGCCAGCGCGGCGTGCCGCCGCTCGCAGGCCGCCAGCGCCGTTTCATCGACGCTGAATCGCGCGTCCGACATGGCCTTGCGCTCGAGCACGTGCCCCTCGGCCGTGAGGACGCGGACCGCCGGATGCGGAGTGATCCAGTCCGCCGCCGAACCTTGTGCAACCCGAATCGCGCGCACGCCGTCGGCGCCGGTGTCGGTCACCGCGAGGCGACTCGCCTCCGTGGTGGCCGCAAGGACCGACAGAAGCACCACGCGCTCGACGGTGCCGCGAAACGTCAGTCGCAGCCGGGGGGCGGCCACTCGCACGCCGAGACTGGGACAGATCCAGCCCTCGTCAGGCCCGGCGCCGCCGTGGTGGATCGACGATTCCCACGGCTGTTCACCCAACCAGGCGACCTCGGCGCCGCCGTCGAACCGGGCGACGCCCGGCGCCGCGACCGTCAGCGCTCCCGGCGCGAACTGGTAGTTGACCTCGATGGTGTGTGTGCCGCTGCCCTCGAATTCGTCCCGGACGATCACATAGTGGCCGGGACGCAGCCAGACGGCGCGGCGATGCCGCACGCCCTGCGGCCCGCGAGCGTAGCCATCGTGTGACGCCACTGCCCACGGCTCCGGTCCGACGTTGGTGTTCTCGATTGTCGCGCGGTAGCTGTTGGACCAGGCCATCTTGCCGAGGTGCAGCGCCTGATCGCGCCCGTCGATCCGCGCGGTGTTGTGCGCGGCCGTTTCGCGGAAGTGTGCCTCCCACGGCCCCCCGCAGTTGTAGGCGAACAGTCCCGAATCCACCAGCACGCGCCGGCCGTCGAGCGCGAGCACGATGGAGAGGCAGTCGGCGTGGCCGTGCATGGAGTTGGGCACCGCGTCGGTGCGCATGCCGGCGGCCTGTTCGCCCGCGTCGAGGCACAGGTAGTCCGCGCGCGCGGACCAGTCGCTGCGTGCGACGAAGTAGCCGCTTGCCGGCATGAGCACGGCCGTCGCCTCGGGTGCGGAGGCCGGCATCGACTCGAAGTCCGTCAGCCCCTGCGATCCGAGAAGCCACAAGGCGTCTTCGAAAAAGCGTCCGGCGGCGGCTTTGAAGTCCGGGCGGCCCAACACGACGGCTCCGATGGCGAGGTACGGCCTGAAGTCCCATAGTGGGAGATGCTCGAGCCTGATCGGCTTGCCATCGTCGGCGCCGCCGATCTCGGGCGTGCGTCCGTCGGGCAGCATCATCCGCATGCTGAACTCGAGGCCGCGCTCGACGGCGCGCCAGACCGGCGCCGGCAATTCCTCACCGTTGATTCGTCCCAGCAGTGCCGACAGCAGGTAGAAGCCCAGCGTCGCGTGGTGATAGAACGTGGACTGCTCGCTGGTTCCGCCGTCTTCGTAGAACTGTTCCGGCAGCCGCCTTTCCAGAACGGCGCGCGCGACGGTTCTCCAGCGGGATGCCGCAGAGAATTCCGGCAGGCACCAGGAAATGGCGTAGAGCGCCGACGCCTCGCCGATCAGGTGGTTGTAGGGGCTCGAGTAGTGCTCCAGATGGCGGGCCAGAAACCGTCCGTGCAGATGGAGCGCTTCGAGCCATTCGAGATGGAACTCGTCGTCGAGGCTGGGCGCCGTCAGGTGATACGCCCAGAGCCACGACCAGGCCCTGAAGGCAGGCTCCAGCGCGCAGGCCCAGTTGACGCCCGTGCCATACGGGTTGCCGGCAATCCAACCGCGGACGAGCGACTTCATCGCCGCCAGCGACGGCTCGTCGCCGGTGATGAAGTGCGACTTGGCCAGGTCGATCAGGTACTGCTGCCGGCTCAGTTCCCAGACGTGTTTGACGTCGCCAAAGCCCACGTCGCCGCCGTGGACTGGGACGTCGGCATGATAGACACGCGGCCAGGCGCTGCCGGTGACCGGATCGTCCTGCCATGCGATGGCGCCAGCGTACTGATACGTGCCGCCAAAGAACTCGAAGCGGGATTCGCGGGCCATCGCCGCCTCGTGCAGGCAGCCGGCGCGTTCCCGCGCGTAAGGGCCGTCGAAGAGGCGGCGCAGTTGCTCCTGCTCGCGGACGGCCGGAAAGAACCGTTCGGTTGCGCGCCCGCGCGAGTCGAGCAGGGCAGCGCGCCAGCCATCATGCCGATAGGCAGCGCTCAGGTTCCGCTGGAGGTACCCGGGGCGCACCAGCGTCCCCGCGGCATGCGCGCGCCTCTCAACGGCGAGCGCCCCTTTGTAGACCACGCGCGTTGCGATCTCACGCGCCGACATCGCCCGCAGCTTGCTGAGGCGGCGGGCGAGGCCTTGCGAGCTCAACCCCATGCGGCCGCGCCCTCTGGCCTTCCGGGGGTGGTCTCCTGTTCGATCCAGCGCCAGTGCTGCCACACGATGAACTGGTTGTAGGTTCTCTCGAGGATGCCGTACTGCTTGGTGGACAGGCTCCCGAGATGGTTGATCCGCTGTGCCAGCACCTGGAGCCGGAATCCGGGATCGTCCGCGCGGAGCGCGCCGTCGAATCCGCGCAGGAGACCCTGCTGCAGCGGCCGGACGACCGCTTGTCGATACTGGGGCTTCAAGGCCAGGAGGTCGAGTTGTGTGAACAGGCGAGCGACGTCTTGAAGTGGATGTCCCGGTCGCGCCATGGCGAAGTCCAGGACCACGACCCGGCTCCCGCACACCATGACATTGCTGGGTGAGAGGTCCGCGTGGACGGTGACCGCGGCGGGAGGGTCTTTGGCGAGCCGGCTGGTGAGGCGGTCGATATGCCGCAGCACCTGGTCGCGCAGACGTTCGCCGCGTCGGCCGGTCACGCTCGCGATGCGCTGGAGCCGAAGGTCGATGTACTCGCGGGTCCACGCGCCGTCGAAGGCCCCGGCCGCCGGTTCCTGAAAGTCGCGGATCCACGTGCCCGCGGCGACGAACACGTGCTCCAGCGCAGCAGCGCGGGAGGAATTGAACGCCCACCGTATCGTGTGTTCCGCGACGTTCAGCAGTGTCTCGCCCGGAACTTCCTCCGTGACGATCGCCAGGTGGACTGGATAGCACGCAATCGGGCGCACCGCGCCGTACGACTCGCCGTCTGCCATGCGCTCGAAGACGCGCCGGGTCACGGCGAAGTCCTTTTCGACGCGAGCGCGCATGCCGCTGGAAGACCCGTCCACGACCTTGAATTTGGAGACCTTCACGAAGAGATATTCGCGGGGAGCGGCGTCCCCCTCGTGTACGACGCCGGCGCGGAGCACGTAGGAATACAGTCGCTCCCGTACTTCCACCGGTGCCAATCGGGACCGGCGACCGTAGATCGCTTCGACGTCCGCCGCGAGAAGCGGCAGCACCTCGGCGAAGGGCCGCAGGTCGAGGCGCTGATTCGGCTCGATCACGAGCGACGCAGCGGCAGGGATGGAGACCCCCCGCACTGACTCGATTTGGGCAATCGGCTGAGGGCTATCCACGGCGGCAAGTCGAGAGGGCGAATCCGTGCATCACTGTGAAACAAGCCCGGCAACGACCGGTTTGACTATACTATCGGCTGACTCCACATCATGGCAGGGCTCCGGTCGGCCGTGGCGTTCAGGGCCGCCCTCCGGCCGCACCTGATTGCCAAGGCCCTCATTACCCGTTTCGGCTTCGGCTCGTTCGAGTTTCGCCTCGCGCTCGATGCGTTGCCGCGGCCCGCGTACGGATACGGGGTCTATCACGCGGCCCAGCTGGCACAGCGGCTCAAGATTCCGGAGATCGCGGTGCTGGAATTCGGTGTTGCCGGCGGCGATGGGCTCGTCCAGATGGAGCAGGTGGCGGCTGAAGTGGCCGCGGTATCGCCGACACGGATCAAGGTCTTCGGGTTCGACACCGGAATCGGCCTCCCAGAGCACTCCGACTACCGCGATCTGCCCTATATCTGGCGCAAGGGGCACTACCGGATGGACGTCGACGCCGTGAAGCGACGACTCCGCCAGGCCGAGTTGGTGCTTGGCGATGTAGCTGTCACGGTGCCGCAGTTCCTCTCGCGGATCGAGGCCCCGATCGGATTCATCTCGTTCGACCTCGACTACTACTCGTCGACGGTTGCGGCATTCGGCGTGTTCGACGGGCCACACGAGTGCTACCTGCCGCGGGTCCTCAGCTATTTCGACGATATCGTCGGATCGGACTCCCAGCTGCACTGCGAAGACGTGGGCGAGCTGCTCGCCATCGCGGAATTCAACCGTTCGCCCAAGGGTCACCGCATCCGCCCGATCCATGGGCTGGCATCCAAGCGGCTGCTCCACTCCGCCTGGGCGCCGCAGATGTTCGCCTATCATCGATTCGATCATCCGCGGTACGGCGAGTACATCGGCCGGGCCAAGAGCAGCTGACACTTTCCGCACCACGTCAGCGGACGCCTTCCGCCAGCTCTCCTGGTCGCGGCTTCGGCTTGAACGCATAGCGTTCGACCTCGAGCGCGAACACGACCCGCTCCAGCTCCTGGGACACCTGCACGCGCTCGAGCGCGAAGAGGTCGCTCGACCGTCCGGCAAACGCGTTCCGCGATGTGGTCGCAGCGGCGAAGCCCGCCTCGCGGACGAGGGCTGCCACTTCGCGCGTCATGTATCGCTCGGCGCCGCCGTTGGGATAGGAGAACATCGTGACGGCCGCGCCAGTCTCGGCTTCGAGGCGGGCCTTCGACTCGACGATCTCGACGCGGGCTCTGTCCAGGCCGGCGTTCGGGAGGTTCGGATGCGTCATGGTGTGCGATCCGATCACCATGCCCAAGGCGTGCATCCGGCGCACCTGATCCCAGTTCAACATCGGACTGGCGGCGCCGGCAGTCGTCGACGCCTCGCGCAGTCGTTCCCGTAGCGCTTCACGCACTGGAACCGGGTGAGCCTTGAACGTCTTGGTGAGCCTGGCGACGGCCGTGCGCTTCTCGGCTGGTGTGGCGACGGCGAGACGCAGATCGACACCAGCTGCCGACACCGCCAGTTCGGGCCCCGTGATGCCCGCCATCAGACTGCGAAGCTCTGACGGCCAGAACGGCTCGCCGCCGGCCAGGCAGCCGGCGGTGATATAGAAAGTCGCCGACAGCCCGTGGCGGGCCAGTATCTCGGCGGCGGCCAGGTTGTCCTCGTAGCCGTCGTCGAACGTAATCGCCAGCGCGTTCGGCGGCAGCGACAGACCGCGCCGCAGGGCATCGGCGGCGTCGGGCAGGGGAAGCACCGAATAGTTCGACGCGAAGTACGCGACATGCTCGGCAAAGGCGGCGGGCGTGACGCAAATGCCGGGGTCGGCATAGCCGGCGTCTCGCGCACAGACGGCGTGGTAACGCAGGATGCCCAGCTGCCGGCTGGGCGCGACCCGCCGGAACAGCGAATAGAATCCGCTTCGAAACAGGGCTGATTTAGCGTCCATCGGCGTTCAGGTTCGCGAGCCGTACGCTGTCGGCGCCGGCGACTGTCAGAGAGGCGGCTTCGCTGGACATCACCCTGTGCAGCTGCTCGACGCAGCGGACGATTCGGGCATAGACGGCGGAGAACGTCGAGCGGGGCCTGCCGTCGGGGTCGGAGATGTCGAGTGGGCCGCCCTCCGGATCGAGCAGCGCGAGCACGATGCAGTTCCGGCCCGCCTTCGCGTCGAGCTCGTCTATGGCGACGGCCTGCCGCACCTCCATCACGACGATCAGATCGAACCGCGCCAGCATCGCGCGGGTCAACGGCGTCGAGAGGTGGCCCTGCAAGTCGACCTGCAGATCGCTCGCGGCGCCGCGTGATATCGAGGTCGAGGGGCGGCCCGCACGCGGATCGAAACCCGCGGACGCCACCGTGATGCCGTTCGAAGACGCCTCGAGGCGGTGTGTCAGCACGCGCTCGGCAACGGCGCTCCGGTTGATGTTGCCCTGGCAGACGAACAGCACGGCGCGCGCGGCACGAATCTGCTCGACCAGCGCCGGCGATCGGCGGCGCCGCTCCATTCGCCGACGCGCCGCCACGAGGCGCACGCGATCGAGTAGCCGCCGCCGCGCGCCGCTATAGAGCTCGCCGGCCAGGGCCAGCCATCCGATGATCGCCGGGACGGGATCCGAGACGGACTCGAGATCGAATCGCTCCCGGCCGCGCGGCAGGTTCAGCGCCTCTCGAGCCAGCTGTGACAGCGGCACCCGAATCAGTTCGCGCCGGCTGCGGGACGCGCGCGCGTTGGAATAGAGCCACGAAACGTCGCGCACCGTGTGCCTGACGTAGAGCGGTACCCGATAGTCGAACACCCGCGTCGTGCGTCCCAGGACCATCGACTCGTACAGCAGCCGCGGGAAGTCCACGCCGGCGTGAACGGCGAGCGCAAGCGACCCCCAGAACCGCCCATTGACTTCCATCAGCACCGGCGCGCCGTTGCCCTGCTGCTTGAACTCGAACATCGCCGGCCCGTCCCATTCCACTTCACGGCAGAAGCGCTGGACGGAATCGAGCAGATCGCGCGACAGGGGTGCGCTGCGCCGGTAGGAGCCAGCGCCACCCTCGGGCGGCTCGTGCACCCGCTCGTGCTGGAAGGCGGCGGTGACCTCGCCGCGACGGGCCAGCACGCTGAGTCCGAGGCCGGTTCCGGGGCAGAACTCCTGCACCAGCACCGGACTCGCCGCAGCCATCTCCGGCAGGCGCTGCGCCAACTCGTCCGGCGAGTGGACCGTTCGAACGCGAAGTCGATCGGCGCGACCGGGGATGTGGCTGACGATCGGCTTGAGCACGAGCGGGTAGGAAAACGGAGGCACCGTCGTTTCGGCCTCCGCGACGTTGCCCACGCGAATCGTCCGAGGCACTTGAAGTCCACAGGTCGCGGCGAGTGCGATCGTTTCGTCCTTGCGGTTGGTGACCCGGAACCCGACGTCCGTGGGTGCGGCGAGCTGCGACAGGCGCGCGATCTGGTCCCGATGCGGCATCAAGGGGACGAGCGACTTGTCCGACGTCGGCACCACGAGGTCGAACGCGGTCGCAGCCAGCAGCTGCTGCAGTGCGTCCACGAAGCCTGCCTCGTCCGCGAGTGGATGGCCCAGGTCATGTCGCCGCGCCACGAACCTGGAGTGGCGCGTGACCGGACTGCCCTCGAACGACGCCAGGTGCACTTCGAGTCCGAGACGGCCCAGCGAGCGCACGATCGCCAGCGCTGCCAGGTCGCCGTCGCCCAGTACCAGAACGCGGCCCGAAGGAGCGGCGGCCACGCGTTCCTATCCCTCTCCCGCGGGCGTCGACGTGACGGCTTGCCGGGAGCCCAGGATCCGGTTGCGCGTGCGTCTGGCCGCGCCGAGAATCCCGGTCATCGCCACGTGGAACGCCGGTGGATCGAGGTGGCGGCCCACGTTGATCCGGTCCACCTCGTAGAGGTCGGGGCGGTCGTTCAGCGATCCGTTCAAGGAGAGTCCGCAGAGATAGCCGCAATCGCGGAGGGCCGTCTTCTCCCGGGGTCCGAAGTCGGTTGGAGACCCGTTGGGGTAGGCGAACGACAGGCACTCCCGGCCAAGCGCGGCCTCCACGCGCCGCTTCGACTCCACCAGCTCGTCCCGGAGCGCGTCGGCGTCGAGCGTCGTCAGGATGGGGTGATTCACCGTGTGCGAGCCGATCTCCACGCCCGCTGACGCCAGCTCCCGGACCTGCGACCACGTGAGGAACTCGTACCGCTCGCGCTCGCGCTCCTGAACCGGCCGCGCTCCGCAAACTCGTTCGAGATCGTCGAGCGCCTGGTTGCGCGCGGCCGGTTGCATGCGTTTCAGACGCTGCAGCACCGCCTTCGAGGCGTCGGCACGTGCGGCGGCCGACGACAAATCAAGAATCCTCGTGGCGCCGTCGAGCTCGAGCGAGACGGAACGTTCCGGGTGGAAGAACAAGGATCTCTTCGCGCGCTCGGTCCACAGCATCGCCCCGGGCGTGTCGACGAGTCCGGTGGTCACGAACACCGTGAACGGCACCGAATGCCGCTGGAGGATCGGGAACGCCACCGAGAAGTTGTTGGCGAATCCGTCGTCGAAGGTCACCACCACGGAACGGTCGGGAGGGGTGCGCCCTTCGCGATAGGCCGCCACG
>Ga0173480_10000466_pt1 | contig 13538 bp, 12 predicted proteins | sample NitcycUS209509C1_FD_122622 | JGI IMG/M metagenome (GOLD analysis project Ga0173480, IMG submission 122622) | Soil microbial communities from Arlington Agricultural Research Station in Wisconsin, USA - Nitrogen cycling UWRJ-S209-509C-1 (version... | ecosystem: Environmental > Terrestrial > Soil... | reverse complement strand
GGTGACGAGATTGATGAGCACGCCGAGCGCGGCCCATTGCCGCATCGGGGCGATGGCCGAGACGGGAATGCGCCGCATGAATCCCAGCAGGCGCAAGTCGAAGACGCCGGCGGCGCCGATGAGAAGGGCCAGGCCGATGAAATGGAACGTCTCGCAGATCGGCCACAGCCACGGCTGCGTCACCATCTGGTGCGACAGCCACGTGCTCTTCAGGAACGCAATCGTTGCGGTAGCCACAAGCGCCCCCTAGATGTAGGCCATGAATCGACCGGCGGCGATCGCCGCCACCCACAACGCGATCGACGTGAGCGCCAGCGCCCTGGCCGCGCCGCTGGGGGTGGCCGCGGCCACGCCCGACGGATAGAGCGCTCGCTTCGTGAGCAGGATGACCCCGACCCCCATCCCCACCAGCGCCAGCTTGGCGACGAACAGCCGCGTGCTGCCTTTCGTGGTGGCATCGGCGGCAAACAGCATCGCGCCCGACACCGCGTTCACCCAGAACCCAATCCACATGACCCGGAAGGTCCACGACAGATCCGGGATCGTCACCCGGCCCATGCCCCCGAGGATGCGAAGGTCGAGCACCCAGTTCGCGCCGACCAGCAGCGCGAGGCCGACCGTGTGCAGCGTCAGCACCAGGGGGTAGGCCCAGATGGTGTTCGACTCACGCAGCCAGGTCGCAAATGCGCTGTTCTCGAGGGTCGCCAGCCAGTCCATCCATCGCCTCCCGTCAATGACGGTGCAACCGCTGTACCGCGGCACGGGCCGCGCCGATCGCGCGAAGCATGGCCCGGCGCGCGGGATTTTTCGGGTGCGTAGAGGAATCTTCCCGATCCCTCCCATCACCGTTCGAGACGGCGGTCACATAACGAGGCTCGGCGCCGGCGCGCTCGTGCAACCGGCGTGTGGCACGGAGCCTGCTGATGCCCCGGGCGTGCTCCGCAACGCGCTCCTGGTGTGCGGGATCCTCTCGTCGCTGCTCTACGTGGCGATGACCGCGCTCATTCCTCTGCAGTGGGAGGGCTACAGCTCCGCGTCCCAGACGATCAGCGAGCTGTCGGCGATCGGGGCACCGACCAGGACCGTCTGGACGCTGCCTGGGGCGCTCTATACGGTCCTGGTGACGGCGTTCGGCTGGGGCGTGTGGAGGTCATCCGGTCCGAACCGGGCCCTGGGCATCGTCGGCCGGCTGATCGTCCTCTACGGTTCGCTGGGTCTTCTCTGGCCGTTTGCTCCCATGCACCAGCGCGAGGTGATCGCTGCGGGCGGCGGCACCGCGAGCGACACGTTCCATCTCGTTCTGGCCAGCGTCACCGTCTCGGTCATGCTGCTCTCGATCGGAGTTGGCGCCGCGACGTTCGGCAGGCGCTTTCGCTATTACTCGATTGCCAGCCTGGTGACGCTTGCCCTGTTCGGCGCAATGACCTTCCTCGACGCGCCGCGCCTCGCCGCCGGCCTGCCGACACCGCGACTCGGAGTCTGGGAACGGATCAACATCGGAGTGTTTCTTGCGTGGGTCGTCGTCCTGGCGGTGGCGGTACTACGGGCCGGCCGCGACCCAGACCGGGGACATGCGGCCCGGATTCTGGTCGTCGATGACGAGCGATTGATCCGCTGGTCGCTCGGTCAGGCGCTCGGCCGGCACGGGTGCGCGGTCAAGGAGGCCGCGAACGCACAGGAGGCCCAGGCCGCCCTCCGCTCGGACTCCTTCGACGCGATCGTGCTGGACTACCGCCTGCCCGACACGGCCGACCTCGAGTTGCTGCGCCTGGTCAGAGCCCTGTCTCCACGAAGTCACGTCGTGATGATGACGGCGTTCGGCACTTCGGAGATGATCGACGAGGCCACCGGCCTCGGTGCCAGCTGCGTCCTCGAGAAGCCGCTGGACCTCGACGCCGCCTGCCGGGTGATCCTCCATTCGTGAGAGGCTAAGGGCTCAGCACGGGCGCTGAATCATGGACACATCAGATGCGAGCGGCCGAACGCCGCTCGAGACGCAGTTGCGGGCGAGCAACGCCCGATGGCAGGCCGTCATCGAATCGGCGGTCGACGGGATTCTGGTCATCGATCAATCCGGGCGAATCGAGACGGTGAACCCCGCGGCGGAACGGCTGTTTGGCTATACCGAGGCAGAGCTCGCAGGGCAGAACGTCAGCTTGTTGATGCCGTCGCCCCACCGCGAGGAACACGACGGCTACCTGTCGCGGTATCTGGCGACCGGAGAAGCCAGAATCATCGGGATCGGCCGGGAAGTCACCGGGCTCAAGCGGGACGGCACCACGTTTCCTCTTCACTTGTCCGTCGGTGAAATCGTCGTCGAGGGAGAACGGCGATTCACCGGGATCCTCCACGACCTGAGCCGGCGTGTCCGCATGGAAGAACAGCTCCGTGAGCAGACGGCTCTTGCCAGGCTCGGCGAGATGGCGGCCGTGCTCGCGCACGAGATCAAGAATCCGCTCGCCGGCATCCGCGGCGTCATCCAGGTGATCGCCGGCCGCATGCAACGGGGCGGGGCCGAAGCCGACATGATGGGCGAGGTCATCGCCCGCATCGACGCGCTCGACGCGCTGATGAAGGACGTGCTCGTGTTCGCGCGGCCGCGCCGCCCGAAGCTGCAGTCCGTGGAGATCGTGCCGCTGGTCAGGCTCACCGCCGAGCTGCTCAAGCAGGATGCGGAGCTCCGCGACCTCGAGATGGGAGTGCACGGAGCGTCGCAGGCCGTGAACGGCGACCCCGAGATGTTGAAGATGGTGTTTCAGAATCTGTTGCTCAATGCAGCTCATGCCACGAAGAACAAGGGCAGGATTCGGATCGACGTGTCGATGAGCGACGATGCCTGCAAGGTCACCGTGGAAGACAACGGCCCGGGCATTCCGCGGGAGATTCACGGCAAGATCTTCACGCCGTTCTTCACCACCAAGTCGCGGGGGACCGGCCTCGGTCTGGCGACGGCCAAGCGCTTCGTCGAGGCCCATCAGGGAGAGATCTCGATCGAGTGCCCGCCGGACGGCGGCACGGTCGTGCACCTGCGCCTGCCTTTGAGCGTGGAGTGATCGCCCCCGCGCGTCTCGCCACGCGCTCTCACCGCCTCGAGCTGCGGACGTAGAATTGAAGGCAACGTCTGTGTCCGACCCAGTCTCGAGCGTCCACCGGTTCGTTCCCGCCTCCGTTCTGGCGCTCCGCGGCTATACCCGCCAGACGCTCGTGTCCGACCTGATCGCTGGCGTCACCGTCGGCCTGGTCGCGTTGCCGCTGGCGATGGCGTTCGCCATCTCGTCGGGCATGACGCCGCAGGCCGGCATCTACTGCGCCATCGTCACCGGCTTCATCATCGCGGCCTTCGGCGGTTCCACCGTCCAGATCGGCGGGCCGACCGGCGCGTTCGTCGTCGTGGTCTCGGGCATCATCGCCACCTACGGCGTGGACGGTCTGTTCATGTGCACGATGATGGCCGGCGTCATCCTGGTGGTGATGGGCCTCACCGGTGCGGGCACCGCGGTGCGGTTCATCCCGCGCCCGGTCGTCACCGGTTTCACCGGCGGCATCGCGGTGACGATTGCCAGCACGCAGCTGCAGGACTTCTTCGGCATCACGCTGCCCGGCGCCGCGCCCGGCGAGTTCATCGGCCGTATCCGCGCGCTCGTGCAGCACGCCGACACCGCGTCGGTTCCGACCATGGCGCTCGGCGCCGGCGTCATCGTCCTGATTCTGGTGTGGAACCGGGTCGTGCCGCGCGTGCCCGGTTACATCGTCGCGCTCATCGGCGGCACCGTCGCGGCCAGCGTGCTGCAGCTGCCGGTGGCGACCATCGGGTCGCGGTTCGGGGGCATCCCCAGCGGCTTGCCCGAGCTGCACCTGCCCACGTTCCGTCCCGGCCTGATCCTGACGCTGATCGCGCCGACGTTCACGGTGGCGATGCTCGGCGCCATCGAATCGCTGATGTCGGCCGTCGTCGCGGATCGGATGACCGGCACGCGCCACAACTCGAACGTCGAGCTCTTCGCGCAGGGGCTGGCCAACCTGGCCTCGCCTCTGGTCGGCGGTCTGCCGGCCACCGGGGCCATCGCCCGGACTGCCACCAACGTGCGCTCGGGCGCCAGGACGCCGGTGGCGGGCGTCGTGCACGCGCTCATGCTGCTGGCGATGCTGCTGGCGGGAGCGCCGCTGGCGTCGCTCGTGCCGATGGCGGTGCTCGCCGGCATCCTGCTGGTCGTGGCCTTCAACATGGGCGAGTGGCACGAGATCCCGTCGCTGTGGAAGCAGCGCTGGGCCGACCCGCTGGTCTGGCTGGCCACCTTCTCGCTGACCATCCTGGCCGACCTCACCGTGGCGGTCGAAGTCGGGATGATTCTCGCCGCGCTCCTCTTCATCAGCCGGGTGGCGGCGACCACCACGGTCACCCGCCTGACCGATACCTACGTGGAGCGCGGCCGGTCGCACGTCCTGCAGGACAAGGCGATCCCCGACTACGTCACCGTGCTTCGCATCCACGGCCCGTTCCTGTTCGGAGCCACCGACAAGCTGTCGGATCAGATCGCGGAGATCCCCGCGTACGGAGAGGTAGTGGTGCTGCGGCTGCGTAACATGACCGCGCTCGACGCCACCGGTCTGCGCGCGATCCAGGATTTCGGCGATGCGGTGCAGAGCACGGGCCGGACACTGCTGCTGTGCGGCGCGCTGCCGCAGCCGGCCGCGCTGATGGGCCGGGCCGAGTTCCACCGCCACGTCGGCGAGGAGAACATCCTGCCGCACGTGGACGCGGCGCTGGCCCGGGCGCGCGCCATCCACGACGCGCCCGTGCGGACGTCGGCGTGAAGGCTACGCCTGCGCGGCGGGCTGCACCGGTGGGACGCCGGGCTTGCTGCTGCCCGCCGTGCCTTCGCGCATCCAGCGCACGGCGTTGCCGAACTGCAGGGACGCAGTGAAGATCTTTCCGACCGGCAGGATGCCCTTCAGCTTGTGGCGGCTGATGGCCTCGAGGCCGGCACTGGCAACGCACCCGCAGTTGGCGCAGTCCGGGTTGCCGCCCAGCTGGCACGGGGTGATGCGCCGCTCGAGATCGGATGACAGGCACTCGGTGGTCTTCGCGAACACGCACTCGTCGGGCGACTGCGGCGGGTTGGCGTAGACGTTCAGCATGCCGTCGAGCATCTGAAATTTCGAGAACATCGGCTTCAGCCGCCGCAGCTCCGCCACCACGCGCTGGCGGTCGTCCTTCGACAGCCGCTCCATCGAGATTTCGCCGATCTGAGGAGTGTAGAGGCTGACCCACATCAGCCGCGTGTGCGGGTTGGCCTGCCAGAAGGTGAGGAATTCCTCGATGTAGCCGTCGCGCCGGATCTGCTGCCGGGTCACGGTGCAGTGCACGGTGATCTGGTGACCCTCGATGTGTTTGAGGATGCGGTCGTAGGTGGCCGGTTTGCGGCGCTCGTCGTGCTCGGGCTGGAGCCCGTCGATCGAGACCACGACCTGCAGCTGGCGCAGGCCGATCCACTCCTTCGGGATCTCGCGCACCGCGCTCGTGACCACCTGCGTGTGCACGCCGCGCTCGGCGAGCTGCGGCAGGATCTTCGACAGCTCACGGTAGCGCACGAGCGGTTCGCCGCCGACGATCGAGACGTGCAGCGGCCGATGCTCGTCGATGAGCGCCATGAAGCGCGACACGAGCTCGTCGCCCTTGTAATCGGTGAGCCCGCGCAGCGTCACGCCGTTGCCGCCGAGGTGCTCGTCGCCGTAGGCGTAGCAGCCGGGACAGCGCAACGGGCACTCGCGCGTGATCTCGATCGACAGGTTCGGGCGATACCCGCCCAGGATCCGCCCCCACGCCTGGACGATCTCTCGCGCGCCAACGTTCTTTGTGCTCATGTGTCGCCTATTATGGATGATAAACCGCGGCGCGCGCGTTATCCTGTCGTCGATGCCAGACCGCCGTACCCTGCCGGCCATCGCGCGCCGCCGCTCGAAAGTCCACGGATGGGGCGTCTTCACCAAAGTCCCCATCACCAAGAACTCCCGCATCGCCACCTACGACGGAGAGCTCATCGATCACAAGGAGAGCTTCAAACGCGAGACGAAGTATCTCAAACGAGGCGAAATCTGGTGTTTCACCGTCAACCGGCGCTGGGTGCGTGACGGGAACGTCGGCGGATCGGTGGCCCGGTTCATCAACCACGCGTGCAAGCCGAACTGCTACAGCCAGATTGTCGGGAAGGACATCTGGATCCGGGCCGCGAAGAACATCGAGGCCGGAGACGAGCTGACGTACGACTACTACACGGACGGAGAAAAGGTGATTCAGTGCCGGTGCCGTCCCGGATGCGCACGCAAGCTCTAGCCGCGAGGCTCCGCCCGCGATCCTGGAGGCTCCGCCTCGCGATAACCGTATCTCTTTGCCCGCGCTTTGCGCGGGCGGCTGGGGTGGCTGCGGCCGTGGCGCTGCCCACGGTGACGGCAGTGGCCCGCGCGCCCCAGATCCCGTCCGAGGGCGCCGACGTCGATCTCGCCCGCGCCAGCCGCGGGGTCACCGTGCGAGTGGGGTCGCCCGCGCGCGGCCACGACATGGCGGCCGTCCCGCTCGAAATCTACGTGGCGCAGGTGCTCCAGGCGGAAGGAGAACCGAACGCCGCGGACGCGGCCAAGGAGGCCTTGGCGATCGCCATCCGCACCTACGCCCTCTTCAACCGCGGCCGCCATCAGGCCGACGGCTACGACCTGTGCGACACCACGCATTGCCAGGTGACGCGGGCCAGCACCGCGGCGTCGCGGCGCGCGGCGCTCGCGACGCTCGGCCAGGTACTCACCTATCAGGGCGCGCCCGCGGATCTCTATTACTCCGCGTCGTGCGGCGGCCACACCGAGCGCTCGTCGGACGTGTGGCCGGGCGTGTCGCTGCCGTATCTCGACGCGTTCGACGACGACGTGCACGGCGACGACGTGGCGTGGACGATCGAGCGGACGCTCGACGAGATCCGGGACGCACTGGCCCGGGCCGGCGTGCGCGGCCGACGTCTCGACGACGTCGTCGTCGAGTCGCGGACGGCCTCCGGCCGCGTCGGGCGGGTCGGCCTGCCGGGCCTCGAGCCGGCGTCGATGAACAGCAACGACTTCCGCCTCGCGCTCGGCTCGACCGCGTTGCGGAGCACCGCTTTCACGCTGGTCCGTGATGGTGATCGCATCACGTTCACCGGACGCGGCTACGGACACGGCGTCGGGATGTGCGTGATCGGCGCCGGCCGCCGTGCCGCGCGCGGCGAAACCGCCGCGCAGATCCTTGGGCGTTACTACCCGGGTCTCGCGCTGGAAGACGTCTTGCGGGTCGCGACGTCGTCTGCGGTTCGGAGAGGCTCGATCCGCCCGGTCGCGTCGGCCGCGCCCGTCCCACCCGTTCCACCAGTCCTACCCGTCCCACCATCACCGAAGGGCGACGGCCAGGTCCGCGCGCTGGTCGCCGCCGCTTCTCCGGTCAAGGCGCAGGATCTGGAGCGAATGGCGGGGCAGGCGCAGCAGCGAATTGCCAGTCGGCTCGGCGTGTCGCCGGCGCCGCTGACCATCCGGCTGCACGCGTCGCTCGACGGCTTCCGGCGCGCCACCGGCGAACCGTGGTGGGTGAGTGCCCAGGTGCGTGGCGGCGAGATCGACCTGGCGCCGGTGGCGCTGCTCGATCAGCGCGACGGTCTCGAGCGCGCCGTGGCCCGTGCCGTGGCCGAGGCGCTCGTGTCGCCGGCCCTCGGCGATCGCCACGCCTGGGTGCGGATCGGCGCGGCACGCTACTTCACCCGCGCCGGCAGCGAAAGCGTGGCCGAAGGACGCATCCGGTGTCCCGAGGACGCCGAACTGACGGGCGCCGTGTCGGTTGCGGCGCGACGCGAGGCCGAGGCCCGGGCCGAGTCCTGTTTTGCCCAGGCCCTCCAGCGCGTCGACGGCTGGCGCGCCGTCCGCTAGAACAGCGTCCGCCGGCCCATCCGCGGCGCGCCGAAACGCTGGCGTTCGACCGGCCCGGCCGTTCCTCGAAGCCCAGCGTCGTAACCTCCAGCCACTGTGGGCATTTACCCCTGTGGGGCTTCGAAGAGGCCTATAATCCACTCATGCTGATCAAGAAGACACCGGACATTCGTTCTTCCGAGATCACCCCGAAGAGCGTGTACCTGAGACGCCGGGAGTTCATCCAGGGATCGGCCGCGGCCCTCGTGGCTGCCGGGTTCGGCTCGCTTGCCGACGACGCGCTGGCGCAGGGCGGTTTGACCAAGCTGCCGAACGTCAAAAAGAGTCCGCTCAGCACCACGGAGGCGCCGAGCGCCTACGATTACGTCACCAGTTACAACAACTTCTACGAGTTCGCTCCGGGTGCTGGCGACGGACCCAAGAAGAACTCCACCAAGTTCAAGCCCACGCCCTGGACCATCGAGGTGGACGGGCTCTGCAACAAGCCGGCGAAGTACAACCTCGAGGACTTCATCAAGCCTTACGCGCTCGAGGAGCGGGTCTATCGCTTCCGCTGCGTGGAGGCGTGGTCGTTCGTCATCCCCTGGGTCGGCATCCCCCTGTCGGAGTTCATCAAGCGGGCCGAACCGCAGGGCAAGGCGGCGTACGTCGAGTTCACCACGCTGCAGGACGTCGCGCGCTTTCCGATGCAGCGCACCGATCTGCTCGAGTGGCCGTACCGCGAGGGGCTGCGCCTCGACGAGGCCAATCACCCGCTGTCGATCATGGCGGTGGGCATCTACGGCGAGGTGCTGCCGGCGCAGAACGGCGCACCCATCCGGCTGATGGTGCCGTGGAAGTACGGCTTCAAGAACATCAAGTCGATCGTCAGGATGCGCTTCGTCGAGAAGCAACCGATCAACACCTGGCAGGCGATGGCCCGCAACGAGTACGGGTTCTACGCCAACGTGAACCCGACCGTGGACCATCCGCGCTGGAGCCAGGCTCGCGAGAAGCGGCTGCCCAGTTTCATCGCCAACCGCAAGACCGAGATGTTCAACGGCTATGCCGACCAGGTTCAGAGCCTCTACGCCGGAATGGACCTCCGGAAAAACTTCTGAGCCGCCGGCCGCTGCACGTCCGGCGGCGCCCGCGCGCGTCCGGATGCTGAAGCCCATCACCGTCCTGAGGGCCGCGGTGTTCATCGCGGCCCTCGTCCCCTTTGCCCTGCTGGTGTGGGGCTTCTACACCAACGACCTCACCGCCAACCCGGGCGACTACATCACCGACCAGACCGGGACCTGGATTCTCGGGACGCTGTTCGCGTCGCTCTCGATCACGCCGCTGCGCCGGCTCACCGGCTGGAACGATCTGATCAAGCTGCGGCGCATGCTCGGGCTGTTCGCGTTCTTCTACGCGGTGCTGCACATGCTCACGTGGGTCGTTTTCGTCCACTACTTCGAAGTGAGCTTCATGATCGAAGACGTCGTGAAGCGGCCGTTCATCACCGTCGGCATGACGGTGTTCGTGATCCTGTTCGCGCTCACGCTCACCTCGAACCGCTTTGCCATCCGCAAGCTCGGACGCCGCTGGCAGACGCTGCACCGGCTCGCCTACGTGGCGGCCATCGGCGGCGTCATTCACTTCTGGTGGCTGGTGAAGGCCGACATCACCGAGCCGCGGCGCTGGGCCGTGGGCCTCACCGTGCTGCTCGGCCTGCGCGCCTGGTGGGCCTACCGCAAGCGGATCGCGAGCCGTGCCTCATTGCAGCGCGCGGCCGTCCGGTCCTGACGCGTGGCCTAGTGGCCTAGCGTTTGAGCGCGTCCAGCCGCTGCTGCAGCCGGCCGTTGGGGTAGACCTTCAGCAGGTTGTCGAGCGTCGCAATCGCGTCCGCCTTGCGCTCGGCCGCCTCGTAGGCGTCGGCGAGCAGCGTGGCCTTGCGCGACACCAATGGCCGGCTGTCGTCCGGCACGGTGATCGCCATGAGGGCCTCGATGGCGGCCTGGGGATTCTTCCGGTCCAGAAGCTGCGACTCGGCCGCGAGTAACTGCACCTCGAGGTCGCCGCGGAACCGATCGGCCGCCTGGGTAATCAGCGTCGCGGCCTGCTCGTGCCGGCCTGCCTCGCGGTCGGCCAGCGCCTGATGGTAGAAGCCGGCGAGCAGCAGGCGCTCGACGTCCTTCGGATCGCCGCTGCGGATCCCGACACCGCCCGCGTACGAATAGACCAGCTCGCCACCGTACTTCGCCGTCTGATACACGAACGCGACCGACACTACGCCAGCGACCGCCGACACCATCCGGATGGCCTTGGCCTTCGGCGACTTCCGCACCAGCAGCCCGGCCAGTTCGAGCAGACCAACCACGCCGGCGGCGATCGGCACGTGCGTGCCCCACCACTCGTGCTGGACCACGGCCGCGCGCGCGCCCGGTGCGCGCTCTACCGGCCCGTGCGCTTCGATGCCCGAGCGCTCCGACACATAGGCGATCGGCGCCGCCAGGATCAGGAGCGTGGCGGCGGCGGGGCCGACCCATGCCGGCCGGCCGAAGAGCGACACCAACCGGAACGCGACGCCGACGAGGATGAAGACGATGGTGAAGTGGACGATCTGCGGGTGCAGTGCAGCCATGGGTGACGGTCCTTGTCGGCTTAGGGCTCAGGGCTCTGTCCGACCGCGGTTGCGACGACCACGGACGACCCGGCGGCGCCGGCCTTGTAGTACTGGACGAACCGGGCAGGTTCGGGCGCTTGATAGCGCTCCAGATTATGCGCCCAGCGGTAGCCGATCGACTGATACCGCAGCTCGACCTCCACTTGATAGGGTCCGGCGCCCGATACGGGCATCCGGTAGCGCGTCCGATCGCCGCCGGCGCCAAAGTCCGGGTCGGCTGCGGCGGCGCCATACACGCCGATCTCCGCGTCCGCCGTCGCCTTGTCGAAGCCGCGAGGCAGGAGGCGGTTGTCCTTCAAGTAGCGCACCGCGGCGAGCAGGCCGGTCGTGGGCGCGCCGAGTCGATCGCCGAGCACGGGCTCGTAAATCTGCACCTGGCCGGGGCCCGTGATCTCCTCGTAATGGGGCTCGAAGGCGGCGGCATCGGTATCGCCGTCGTTGCCGCGGATGGCGCCGGTCCCGTCGATGGCGCCCGATTCGAAGACCGAGCCGCCGCTCGCGTCGCGTACGGTGACGTGCAGCCACGTCCGGCGCGCGGGATAGCCGGTCGGGAACTTGTGCCCGGTCAGGTTACGGACCTCCACCTCGAATCCGAGCACACCGCCCGTCACGTGGGGGCGTGAAACCACCACTCGCGCGGTGTCTTCCTGGAGCTGGCGGATGGTGGCGCGGGCTGTGGCATCGAGCTCCGACGGCAGGGCCTCCACCGCAAGCTCGGTGCGATACCGGTTCAGCATCCGCAGCATGAACGCGTTGCCGCCCACGAAGACGTGGCGGGCGAGGCTGTCGCGCGCGTCGCCGAGGACCGACGCCGCGCGAATCGGTCCGTCGGCCCGCGGCATGTGGCACGACTGGCAGCTGCGCTGCTCGCGGGGGAAATCGCTGTGCAGCCATTCCTGGAAGTTCATCTGCTCGGGGAGGGAGCCGATCACTTCGCCGTCCGGGCCGTACGCGTCCGTGATGAGGGTATGGCACGAGGCGCAGAGCTCCGACTGCTTCATGTGCGGCGCCTCGGCCTGCACGAAGCCGGTGACCGACTGCATGATCTTCTGGCGGCCGGGATCGATCGCGTAGGGCCCGAAGATCTGCCGGGCGCCGCCGGACGAAGGGGACGCCAGGACGAAATTCGAGTTGAAGCTGCCGCGGGTGCCGAGCCGCTCCGGCGCGATCTGGTGGCACACCGTGCACGAGATGCCGTCCGACGCCAGCCGGTGCAGCGCGGACGTCTCGCCCGCCGCGAGAGGCAGGTGGTCGAACACCCGGCCGGTGCCGCCGTCGGCGCGCTCGATGCGGGTGGACATCGGCATGTGGCAGGCCGCGCATTCGTCCTGGATCGCCGCCGCGTGCCGCGGGTGATCGATTGTTTCCCGGCGTACCCCCGCCTGCCAGTACGGGTCCCGCGCCGAGTTGGCCATCATCGTCGCGCGCCAGGTCGAGCCGATCGAGACGTCTTCACCCGATGGAGTGCTCAGTCCGTTGTGGCAGGCGACGCAGTCGTCGGAGTGCGTGAACAGCGACATCGCCGCGTGCGACGGCGGAGGGCGGCGCCCGCGGCGGTCGGTCTGAGCCGCAGCCACTCTCGCGCTCGGCGCGGCCAGCAGCATCGAGAGCAGCCACGCGGCGCTCGTGAAGGCAATCGCGGGCGGGCCGAGCGGTCGCATCGGTCCTACTTCCAGAACTGGAACAGTCCGCCGTCGAACCAGTCCCAGAGCACGTAGGTGAGGAGCTCGGGCTTGCGATCCTGGCGTTCGTTCAGCGGGACGCGGACGCCGGCGCTGAGCAGCACGTGCTGCAGCCTGCTGAGCGACACCTGCACCTGCGGGACGACGTCCCATTCGGTGGCGCCGCCCTTCGGCTTGGCGACGATCACCTCCGTCATCGGCGACCAGGCCCGGCCGAAACCACGATCCTGCGAGAACGTGTATCCCAACGCCGTGCGGAGGAAGCCTTCGTTACGCCCCTCCTCCTGATCGGTTGGAATCTCGAGCGCGGAATGCAGCTGCAGGAAACCGTTGCGGCCAAGCGTCTGGCCCCACATCGCGAACGGCTCGACCACGGTGTAGCCGTTGCCGAGCCCTGCGGTTTCCTTGCCGGTCGGAAAGGTCACGGCGCCGCCCGCCGCAAAGATGCTGCCGCGCTCGTGGCTGGCGTAGAGCGTCCGGCGCACGGCGACCTCGACGTCGCCGATCCCGCGGTTCCAGCCGCCCGCCTCACTCTGCTGGGCCGAAAACGGCACCTTCACTTCGTACTGGCCGCGGGCGCCGATGCGATGCTCGTAGACGAGCTCGTTCGTGACGGCCTTCTGTCCCGCGCCCGTGACGCCCGTCGTCCACACCGTCTCGTTCTCTGGGAACGCTTTCTCCGTGAAGAAGGCGCGCGGCAGGTTGAGGTCGCCGCGCGGCCACGACGCGTCGGTGCAGAAGGTCCAGAGATGGCGTACGGCCCTTTCGAGCTGCTCGACCGACAGCGCCTCGCCGAAGGCCGGCATGTGGCGGTCGAGCGCACGCACGGGGCCGCCGCGAGCGGCCACCGCGACCCAGTCGCTCAGCGGTTCCACCGTATTGGTGGCGCAGTCGGTGAAATCGGGAAAGCCGTGGCCGTTGGGCAGCGGCAGCGCGAACCCGACAGTGTCGCGCGTGGCGCCCGTGCCGTCGAGGCCGTGGCAGGTGGCGCAGGCGGCGCGATAGATCTGTTCGCCAGACGCCTCCGGCGGCAGGGCGGGCGGTCCGGCGGCGAGCGGCGCCGTGAAGAGCGCGCCGACCGAGACGATCGTGGCCGTCCCAAGCGTGATGGCGCGGCCCAAACCAAACGCCGCAAGCAGATCGTCCATGTCTTGCGACGCTACAGCAGCGACGCCCCACGACGTGAGCTTGCAAGCGATTCTGAGAATCAGTCTTGCGACCTGTGCGTCTTGCGACGCTGTCGCACATGGCGGATTCGCAAGTGC
>Ga0173480_10000465_pt1 | contig 13543 bp, 13 predicted proteins | sample NitcycUS209509C1_FD_122622 | JGI IMG/M metagenome (GOLD analysis project Ga0173480, IMG submission 122622) | Soil microbial communities from Arlington Agricultural Research Station in Wisconsin, USA - Nitrogen cycling UWRJ-S209-509C-1 (version... | ecosystem: Environmental > Terrestrial > Soil... | reverse complement strand
TTTCGATGCTGTTGATCAGCTCGCGCAGGCCCGGCAGTCGCCGGGCACTGGGCAGAAGCTGAAGGAGCGTCGACGCGTAGTCCATGGCGCGCGAGCGCTCCTTTGGGAGAGTTAGGCGGTGGCGTTATTCCTGAACGTCGCGATCGCCTTGCAGGCCGAATTGCGGCGCACGGAACAGGGATTGATTGTCGGCGTCCGGCAGCGGGGCTTCCGGCGGCGGCGGCTCCGGCTCGCGCAGCATCTCGGGGGTGATGTTGCCTTCGGCAATCTCACGCAATGCGACCACGGTGGGCTTGTCGTTCTCCCAGGGAACGGTGGGCTCGGCGCCATTGGCGAGCCGGCGGGCGCGCGTGGCGGCCAGCAGCACGAGCTGGAAGATGTTTTCGACGTTCGGGAGGCAGTCTTCGACGGTAATGCGGGCCATGGTGTCCAGGAAACAAGCTGCGGGGGGACGAAAGTTTACTGGAAACAGGCCGGGATTTGCCGGTCTTTTCGGCCCAATCGTCGACCCGATCGGGTCGGGGGTCGGGGCTTCCCGGGCACGTGGGCCGGGTTCAGCCGATCAGATCTTTCAACAGGGGCGTGAGGCCCGGTCTTTTGGCGCCGAACTCCAGGCCGCCGCCCCGCAGGATCTCGAGCAGCTCTGCGGCGGCCTTTTCGAAGTCCTCGTTCACGACCACGTAGTCGAATTCCGCGTAATGCGACATATCGGTCACCGCATCCCGCAGGCGGCGCGCGATGACTTCCTCGCTGTCGGTCTTGCGATTGCGGAGCCGGGACTCGAGCTCCGCCCGAGACGGCGGGAGGATGAAGATGCTCCGGCAATCGGGCTGCGCCTTGCGTACCTGCTGCGCGCCCTGCCAGTCGATCTCCAGGATCACGTCGTGGCCGGCCTCGCGCAGTGCCTCGACCTGCGCTCGCCCGGTGCCGTAATAGTTGTCGAACACCTGCGCATGCTCGAGGAATTCTTTCTGTTCGATGAGCCGCCTGAACTCGGAAATGTCGACGAAGTTGTAGTCGCGACCCGGGATTTCCTTCTCGCGCTGCTTTCGCGTGGTGTGCGAGACAGAGACGCGCAGCGCGGGGTCGCGCGCGAGGATCGCCTTCACGAGGCTGGTTTTTCCGGCACCCGAGGGTGCGGCGATGACGAACAGGGAGCCGCGTTTCCTGGCCGCTGCGGCGCTCATTCGACGTTCTGAACCTGTTCGCGCATCTGCTCGATGAGCACCTTCATGTCGACCGTGATGCGCGTGGTCTCCAGGTCCTGCGACTTGGACGCCAGCGTGTTTGCCTCGCGATTGAGTTCCTGCATCAGGAAGTCGAGCCGGCGGCCGGCCGCTTCGCCGCCGCCCATCACGCGCCGGGTTTCCTCGATGTGGCCGGTGAGACGGTCGAGTTCTTCGGCGACGTCGAGACGCTGGAGCTGAAGCACGATTTCCTGCTCGACACGCTCGCGATCGACGGTCGCGAGCAGTTCCGCGACCCGTTCATGCAGGCGCGTTCTGACACGCGCCTGGATCTCGGGCAGCCGCGCGCGCACCTGGGTGACCAGCTGGGCCAGCCCTGCGCAACGCTGCTCGATGAGTTCACCCAGCCGCTTGCCTTCGCGAAGCCGCATGGCGCCCAGTTCGTCGAGCGTCTGCTGAAACAGCGTACGCCCGGCGCCTAACAACGCGTCGGAGTCCTGGGTGGCGGCTTCGATGACTCCCGGCCAGCGCAGTACTTCCACGGCGTCGATGGTGCTTCCGGGCACGGTGCGCGCCACCTGGTTCACGGCTGCTGCCACGCGAGAAAGCGCTGATTCGTCGATGCGCATCTCGCGCTCGGCCGCCTGGCTGCTGCGCAGGTGCACGGTGCAATCGATCTTTCCGCGCTTGAGGTTCTTGCCCAGCAGTTGTCTTAAGTCCGATTCGAGGGGCCGCAGCTCCTCTGGCAGGCGAAACCCCGGCTCCAGATACCGGTGATTCACGCTTCGCAGCTCGCAGGTGAGTGTTCCCCAGCTGCCAGCGAGCTCGCGTCGTGCGAATCCGGTCATGCTGGCAATCATGCGTGTAAGTTCTCGGCTTAAGGGGAGCGGGGTGCGGTAAAGTGCGCGGCAGTTTATCAGACCCCCCACCACGCCTTGCGCATCGAATACGCCGAAGTCAGCCTGCTAGGTTGTCGTTCCGACAATCAGGATCGTGTATCGGTCGCGGTCTCGGAGCACTCTGCCCTTCTTGTCGTCATCGACGGCATGGGAGGTCACTCCGATGGCGCCAAGGCCGCCGAGACTGCCATCAAGGCACTCGTCGAAGCGTTCTGGCACACGCCGCAACCCATCCTCGATCCGCTGGGATTCCTGCACCTCACGCTCGGTCGCGCGCACGAGGAAGTGGCGAAGCTCGGCGCCAATCTGCCGCTCGAGATGCGGCCACGTGCAACGTGCGCGGTCTGCCTCGTGCAGGGCGGCAGCGCGTTCTGGGCGCACATCGGCGACAGCCGCGTCTATCTTCTGCGTCGTGGAAAGGTCTTCAAGCGCACGCGCGATCACAGCCACGTGGAATTCCTGCTGCGCGAAGGCGTCATCACGGCGGACCAGGCCGTGAGCCACCCGATGCGCAACTTCGTCGAATGCTGCCTGGGAGGCGAGCCGTTCCTGCCCGAGATGTCGATCGGCATGCGCGAACCACTCGAAGCCAACGACATCCTGCTCGTGTGTTCCGATGGCCTGTGGGGCGGGCTGGACGATGGCGACATCGGCGCCGCGTTCCCACCGGCGCGCGCGCCACTGCGCGATGAACTCGTGCGTCTCGCCGAGCGCTCGGTCAGCGTGGTGGGTGCTGGCAGCGACAACACGTCTGCCGCCGTCGTTCGCTGGATCGGAAACGCCTGATGGCCGCCCGGCCCAGCGGTCGCGCGCCGGACGAGTTGCGCGCCGTGAAATTCACCCGTCGTTTCACGCAGCACGCCGAAGGTTCGGTGCTGGTCGAGTTCGGAAAAACCCGCGTCCTGTGCACGGCGACTGTCGAAGAAGGCGTTCCCGGTTTCCTGCGCGGCAAGAACCAGGGCTGGGTCACGGCGGAGTACGGCATGCTGCCGCGCGCCACGCACACGCGCTCACCGCGTGAAGCGGCCAAGGGCAAACAAAGTGGCCGCACGCAGGAAATCCAGAGATTGATCGGCCGCAGCCTTCGCGCCGTGACCAACATGGCGGCGCTCGGCGAACGCACGGTGACGCTCGATTGCGATGTGCTCCAGGCCGATGGCGGTACGCGCACCGCGGCGATCACGGGTTGCTACGTCGCGCTCGCGGATGCTTGCGATGGCCTGATCGCGAGACGCCTGATTCCAAGCTCGCCGTTGCACGGACAGGTGGCCGCGGTATCCGTGGGAATCTGTTCCGGTGTTCCGGTGCTCGACCTCGACTATGCCGAGGACTCCTGCGCCGAGACCGACATGAACGTGGTCATGAACAACGGCGGCGGCTTCATCGAAGTGCAGGGCACGGCGGAAGGTCACGCGTTCCGCCGGCACGAGCTCGACGCGCTGCTCAATCTCGCCTCCGAAGGCATCGCGAAGCTGTTCCAGCTTCAGACCGAGGTTCGGACGGCCTCCTGAGGGCGGCCGACGCTTACGCTCATGCGGGGTCAACGAGTGGTCCTGGCCACCGGAAATCCCGGCAAATTGCGCCAGTTTTCGGAGTTGTTAGTCGACTCCGGCCTGAGCCTGGTCCGGCAATCCGATTTCGGCATCGAACCGCCACCGGAAACCGGCAACACCTTTTTCGAGAATTCCCTGATCAAGGCGCGCAACGCGGCGCGGCTCACGGGGTTGCCGGCCATCGCCGACGATTCCGGTATCGAAGTGGATGCGCTGGGTGGTCGACCGGGCCTCTTTTCCGCGCGGTACGCGGGTGAAGGCGCCAGCGACGACCAGAATCTGCGGAAGATGCTGCTCGAGCTGGAAAACGTGCCGCCGGCCGCTCGCACGGCGCGTTACCGCAGCATCATCGTGTTCCTGCGCGATGCGGACGATCCGTCGCCACTGATCGGCGAAGGAGTCTGGGAGGGGGCGATTGCCACTGCTCCGCGCGGCACGGGCGGCTTCGGCTACGACCCGATATTCATTCCGCGCGGCGCCGCGCACACTGCGGCTGAAATGCCAGTCGACGAGCGCAACGAGCAGAGCCATCGCGGCCAGGCCTCGCGATCTTTCCTCGCGCAGCTCGGCGAACGGATACGTGGATGAAGACTCCGCCGCTCGCGTTGTACGCGCACTTTCCGTGGTGCGTGCAGAAGTGCCCGTATTGCGACTTCAATTCGTACACGCTTCGTGACGAGCTTCCCGAGCAACGCTATGTCGATGCGCTGCTCCGCGATCTCGACGCGCAGGTCACGGACCTCGACGTTCGTCCGCTGACCAGCATTTTCCTCGGCGGCGGAACGCCGAGCCTGTTTTCACCCGCGGCGATTGGTCGCGTCCTCGACCACGCGCGGAACAGGGTGGGATTCGCCGGCGATATCGAAATCACGCTTGAAGCGAATCCTGGAACGATCGAACGCGGGCGATTTGCCGAATACCGCGCCGCGGGTGTCACACGCGTCTCGCTGGGCGCGCAGAGTTTCGACGAGCGTCAGCTGAAATTGCTCGGGCGCATTCACTCCGCCGATGAGACGCGCCGCGCCGCCGAAGAGCTGCACGCGGCGGGGCTCTCCAACTTCAACCTGGACCTGATGTACGCGCTTCCCGGGCAAACCGCGAAGGAAGCACAGGCGGACCTCGAGGCGGCGCTCGCGCTGCAGCCGGCGCATCTTTCGCAGTATCACCTCACGATCGAGCCCGGCACGGTGTTCGCAGCCGCGCCGCCCGTGCAGCCTGCGGACGAGATCGTCGAAGACATGCTGGACCGCTGTCTTCAGTCACTCGAGGCCGCGGGATTCGAGCAGTACGAAGTGTCCGGCTACTCCCGCGCCGGCGCGCAGTGTGCGCACAACCTCAACTACTGGACCTTCGGCGACTACCTCGGCATCGGCGCGGGCGCGCATGGAAAGCTGTCGTTCGCGGACCGCGGCGTGACGCGGACGCAGCAGACGCGCGAACCGAGACGCTACCTGGCCGCTGAGCCCGGGGCACTGGTCCGCCGACAGATCCCGAACGGGGATTTGCCCTTCGAGTTCGCGATGAACGGCTTCCGCCTCGTGCGCGGATTCACCGACGAACAATTCGAATCCCGGACGGGGTTGCCGATCGCGGTTCTGGAAAAGGCGCTCGGGCCCCTGGTGTCACGGGGCCTCGTGGATCGCGGCGAGAAAACCTGGCGAGCGACGGCCAAAGGCTTCCGATTTCTCAACGACATACTCGTCGAACTGCTGCCGGCTGCCTCCGCACCCACGGCGCCTTGAGTCGGATGCTCCCCGGAGGAGCGGTTTTATTCACAGATGCCCTGTCACGGGCCCTTAAACAAAGGGATTACCGAAGGTTTCAATCCTGTTGCACTATAAACACCTCATAAAGCATTGATTTATAAAACGTTAATAGAATGGTCATTATTTGACCAACCTAACGGTTTTGCGCAGTTCGCAGCGATTTCGGTGCCGGGATTGGTACCTACTCACAGAGTTATCCACAAATTCTGTGGATAACGGGGCCTTGGTATTAGCGCTTGAGAACCCACAAATGGCCCGCTAGACTGCGCGCCCTTTTTCTTGTGACCCGCCGGCAAAGACCGCCGGGATAGAGAGAACCCATGAAAGCCGATACGCATCCCGACTACAAAGAAATCAACGTCACCTGCACCTGCGGGAATGCGTTCAAGACGCGCTCAACTCTGGGACACGACCTCCAGGTCGAAGTCTGCGCAAACTGCCACCCGTTCTACACGGGCAAGCAGAAGATCCTCGATACCGCGGGTCGCGTGGACAAATTCCGCAAGAAGTACGCTGCCGCTTCCACGCGATAACGAACTTTTCAGGCTTCCAAGGCCACACATGAAGGCGCCTCCGGGCGCCTTCATGCTTTCGACGGCTGTTTCCCGGAACTTGTTCTGGCGCTGCCGGATCGTAGTTAAATACGCGCTCGGCCAGTCGCAGAGACCTATTAAATGAAGCGCATTCGGCTAATACCGCTCCTGATCGCTGCCACCTGCGTGTTCGTTGCAGGTTGCAGCAGCAATCCTGCGACCGGCGGGAAAAACGTCGTCGTGGGTTCCTGGGAAGGCGAAAAGAAGGCCACCCAGAAGAATCACCAGGAGATCGTCAAGGCGCTGGGACTCTACGACGACCAGGCGACGCAGGAATACGTGAACATCGTGGGCCAGCGCGTCGCGCACGTCAGCGATCTGCCGAACGAAGAATTCAAATTCTTCGTCATCGATGACGAAGGCATCAACGCGTTCACCACCGGCTGCTGCAACGTCTACGTGAATCGCGGCCTGCTCGTGAACATCAATTCGGAAGCGGAACTCGCGGGCGTGCTGGGCCACGAGATCGGCCACATCACTGCGCGTCACCCCGCGCGGCGCCAGGCTCGCGGTGTTGCCGCGTCGCTGGGTGCGATGGCGGCGGCCATTCTCACCGGCTCAAACGCCATCGGTCAGCTCGCCAACATCGGAGCGCAAGCCTGGATGATGGGTTATGGCCGCGAGAATGAAATGGAGGCGGATCGCCTCGGCCTGAAGTACATGGTGAAAGCCGGATACAACCCGGAATCCATCGGCCACGTGTTCACGATGTTCCAGATGGGAGAAAAGTTCGAACGCCAGCGGGCGGCGGAAGAAGGTCGTGAGCCGCGCCTGTACCACGGCGTGTTTTCAAGCCACCCGAGTCCGGACGAACGAGCAGTCCAGGCTGCCAAGGGCGCGGCGAACATCAAGGAAGAGCCGCCCGGCGGATGGCTCGAGCGTCACGATGAATTCCTCACCGTTCTCAACGGCATCGCCTATGGAACGAGCAAGCAGCAGGGCGTGGTGCGAGACAACCGCTTCTATCACGCCGACATGGGCATCACCGTCGCGTTCCCGCGAGGCTGGACCATCGAGAACCAGCGTGATCGCCTGATCGCGTTCACGCCGAAAAAAGACGCGATCATGCAGATCACGATCGACGCGAAGCCGGACAAGCAGGCGCCGCGTGAATTCCTGCTCACCAAACTCAAGGGCGCCTCCACGTTCAAGGGAGAGCCCCTGACTACCGCGGACGGAGAAGGTTATACGGTAGTCACGCGGACCGGATCTCCGATCGACAACGGTACGGGTCCTGTGCGCTGGATCGTCATCTATCGGGCCCAGAGCGCATACCTCTTCGCGGGGGCGAGCCGTTCCGCGCTCGAAGGCGTGCCCGAAGTGGATGGGCTCATCAAGTCGACGGCGCTCACGTTGCGCGGTCTCAAACCCTCGGAATTCCCGCTCGCGGAGCCGTATCGCATCAAGGTGGTGAAGGCTGTCTCAGGCACCAAGCTGTCTGACTACGCCGCCGACATGCCCGAAGAAAAATTCAAGAAGGAAACGCTCGAACTCATCAACGCGATGTATCCGAACAAGCGGCCGACACCCGGTCAGCTATTCAAAATCGTCGAGTAAAGATTCGCAGGATGCGCGAAGGCGCACGGTCGTTACCTTGATTCCATTCCCGGACCGTGTAAGGTTCATCGCGTCGTTAGAGCTTGCGAATCATGGCTGATAAAACCCTCGAACTCACAGATACCGCTACCGGCAAGAAAGCCGTCCTTCCCGTTCGTTCCGGCACCATTGGTCCTTCCGTCGTCGACATCGCTCCGATGGCCAAGGAATTCGGCGCCTTCACTTTCGATCCCGGTTATGGTGCAACCGCCGCGGTCGAGAGCAAGATCACGTACATCGACGGTGACGCTGGCGTCCTCATGCACCGCGGTTACCCGATCGAGCAGCTCGCCCAGAAGAGTTCGTTCATCGAGGTTGCCTATCTACTCCTGAACGGGGACCTGCCTGGCAAGAGCCAGCTGGAGCAGTTCGAGAAGAGCATCCGCAACCACACGATGCTCAACGAGTCGCTGATGCGATTCTTCGGCGGCTTCCATCACAACGCGCATCCCATGGCGATGGTGTCGGCGGTGGTGGCCTCGATGTCGGCGTTCTATCACGACTCGATGGACATCCATAACCCGCGGCACCGCGAGATCTTCGCGCACCGCATCGTCGCGAAGATTCCGACGATTGCTGCTGCGGCTTACAAGCATTCGCTGGGCCAGCCCTTCGTCTATCCGCGCAACGATCTCGGCTACTGCGCGAACATGTTGCACATGTTCTTCGCCGTGCCCTGCGAGCCGTATGTCGTGGATCCGGTCGCTGCCGAAGCGCTGGACCTGTTGTTCATCCTGCACGCCGATCACGAGCAGAACGCGAGCACCTCGACGGTGCGCCTCGCGGGCTCGACCGGTGCCAATCCGTATGCGGCCATTTCGGCTGGCGTCTCCGCTTTGTGGGGCCCCGCGCATGGCGGCGCCAACGAGGCCGTGCTCGAGATGCTCGAAGAGATCGGCACCGCCGATCAGATTCCGAAATACCTGGCGATGGCCAAGGACAAGAGCAGTCACTTCCGCCTCATGGGCTTCGGCCATCGCGTCTACAAGAACTTCGATCCGCGCGCGAAGATCATTCGCGACATGTGCCACAAGGTGCTGCAGAAGTTAGGCAAGACGGACAATCCGCTGCTGGAACTCGCACAGAAGCTCGAAGAGGCTGCGCTCAAGGACGAATACTTCGTCGCGCGCAAGCTTTACCCGAACGTCGATTTCTACTCGGGCATCATCTATTCCGCGTTGGGAATCCCGCGCTCGATGTTCACGGTCATGTTCGCCATCGCGCGCACCGTGGGATGGGTGGCGCACTGGCAGGAAATGATTTCCGATCCGGCAATGCGCATCGGCCGTCCGCGCCAGCTCTACACCGGACCGACGAAGCGCGATTACAAGGATATCGGCTCGCGCTGAGCGCGTAGCCCGCGGGCGTCGTACCGGTCGCGTCTATGGCGCGGCCGGTGAATCCTCGGCGTCCAGCAACACTTCCAGCTCATCCGCGTCGATGCGGCGCATCGGCTTTCCGTCCACGGGGCTGACGGGCGCCTGGCGGATTCCGTCGACCGGGAATACCGTGGCATCCACCACGTGGTCGTCGAATTCGAAGTGCACGCCGGGATAGGCGACCACACGGTCCGCGCCGTATCGCACGCGCCGTTCCACCACCTCGTGTTCGATGCCGAGATCCATGAGCCTGAACGTGATCGACTCGGCCCGCTCCGCAAACAGGTGAAGCTGGATGTCGTTGTGCTCGGTGGCCGTGCCGGCGAGCACGGAGCCGACGAGTCGCGGCTCGAAATCCGAGAGCATCTGCATGGCCGACAACGCCGCGTTGCGCTGCCCCGCGAGCGTCTCGCCATGCTTCGTGCCGCCGAACAGCCGGTGATACTCGGCCAGCGCATCCTCGATCTCGCGATTCTTCGGCAGCACGGAGCCGTCCGTGACGCCGAAGCGCTCGGCGGCCTTGCGCTTGGCCGTGAGGAAATCACGGATGCCGTGCTCCGACATGATGCGCGCGGCTTCCTGCGCGAGTGCGCGCCGCAAGTTCTCGGCACGTGGAGGCAGTTTCTTCATGCTCAGAAAATCGGGTCGGGGCTGCCCTGCGATGAATCCGGCGAAGTCGAGTCGATGTCCTGCGGCCCGGTGCCCGGGTCGCCGACGTAACCTTCTTCGGTCGGAGGATTGTCCACGCGAAAATATTCGAACATCGGGTCGATGTCAGCGTCCCGCGTGCCACCAGTGCGCGCATTGATCTTCATCTCGACGATCCCTTCGGGAATCGACCGCGGCTTCTCGGGCACGCCGCGCAGCGCTTCGCGCATGAAGTCCACCCAGATGGGAACGGCCGTACGCGCGCCTTCTTCGAGATCACCGAGAGGGCGATTGTCGTCGTAGCCCACCCAGACGCTGGCGACCAGGCTGTCATTGAAGCCGTTGAACCAGGTGTCGACGGCAAGATTGGTGGTCCCCGTCTTGCCACGCAAATCGGCGCGACCCAGCGCGAGCGCGCGCCGTCCGGTGCCGCGCGTGATCACGTCTTTCATGATGTCGTTCATGAGGAAGGAAACCTGCGGCGAGATGACACGGTCGGCAGGCTGAGTGCGTCGCGCACCCGGAGCGAGCGGCGTCGGCGGCACGATGGTCGCGCTCACTTCCGCATTCTTCTTGCGCTCTGCTTCGGAAAAGGTCTCGACGGGTGACGCGCAATCGGCGCACACCGTGCGCGGCTCCGCCGCGTAGACGATCTGGCCACCGGGGCCTTCGATGCGGTCGATGTAGTAAGGCTCGACCTTGAACCCACCGTTGGCGAACACCGTGAATCCCGTCGCGACCTCCATCGGCGTCGCGGCCATGCTGCCGAGCGCCAGCGTGAGGTTGTTAGGCAGCTGGTCCTTCCTGAATCCGAAGTTCTGCACGTAGTCGATGACCGGGCCGACGCCGATCTCCTTGAGCAGCCGGATGGATACGAGATTGCGCGACTGCACCAGCGCTTCGCGCAAACGCATCGGGCCGCGGAATCCGCCGCCGGAATTCTCAGGCCGCCAGACTTCCTCGAGGTTCGGATCGTCCATGATGATCGGCGCGTCGAGAATCATCGACGCGGGCGTGAACGCACCTGCCATGGCCGCCGCATACATGAAGGGCTTGAAGCCCGAACCGGGCTGACGCCGGGCCTGGATCACGCGGTTGTACTTTCCCTGGCCTTCGAAGTAGTCGAAGCCGCCGACGAGCGAGAGCACCGCACCATTGTTAGGGTCCAACGCCACCAGCGCGCTCTCGGCCTCCGGGACCTCGGCGAGCTCCACCGGACCTTCCGGCTTGCTGGCAGGTACGACGTAGACGACGTCGCCGCGCGCGAGGATTTCGCCCGCGCTTTTCGGATCCGGCCCGAGAGCGAGTTCCGAGGTACGACGCTTCGCCCATGACATGCCGGCCCACTCGATGTTGGCCAACCCTGCGCTCTTCACGTAGACACGAGCCTGTTTCTCCGCGACCGAGATGACGAGCGCCGGCTGCAGCAGCCCGACGCTGCCGTATTCATCGAGCAGGGCCTCGAGTGCCTCGGAGTCCTCGTTGCCCGTGAGTTCCGCGCGATTCCGGGCGCCGTGCCAGCCCTGCCGACGCGAGTAGTCGACCAGGCCGATGCGCAGTGCGCGATTGGCCGCCTTTTGCAGCCGCCCGTCGATCGTCGTGTACACCTTGTAGCCCGCGTCCTGCGCCGAAGCGCCGAAGCGCCTGAGGATTTCCAGCCGCACCATCTCCGCGACGTAGGGAGCTTCCACGTCGGCCAGCGCCGCGTGCGCCTTCGCCCTAACTACTTCGTGCGACGCCGCTTCTGCGGCCGCGGCATCGACGTAACCCAGCTCGCGCATGCGACGAAGCACGTATCCGCGACGCTCCGCGGCGCCCGCGGGATTCGTGATGGGGTTGTAGCGCGAGGGCGACTGCGGCACGCGCGCGAGCGTCGCTGCTTCGCCGAGCGTGAGTTCGTCGAGTTGTTTGCCAAAGAACGTTTCGGCAGCCGCCGCGACGCCGTACGCGCGCTGGCCGAAGAAGATGACGTTGAGGTACAGCGCGAGGATTTCCTGCTTGGAGAATTCGCGTTCGAGACGATAGGTGACGAACGTTTCCTGCAGTTTTCGTCGCCAGTCACGATCCTGCGTGAGGAATGCGCTGCGCGCGGCCTGCATGGTGATCGTGCTTCCGCCCTGCGTTTCGCGTGATGTCAGGTTGACGAACACGCTGCGCAACACGCCCTGCCAGTCGAAACCGTGATGCTCGAAGAAGCGATCGTCCTCGGCCGCGATGAACGCCTGGCGAACAATCAATGGGATCTGGTCGTAGTTGACGGGATTGCGGCGCTGCTCGCCGATCTGCGCAATGAGTTCGCCGCCGCTCGTGTAGACGCGGAGCGGCACCTGAAGCTCGTTGTTCTTCATCGCGGAGACCGATGGAAGCGACGGCTCCAGGTAGATGTACGCGCAAATCAGCGCGTAGATGGCAGCGAGTGTGATCAGCGTCACACCCATGACCACCTTCACGCCCAATCGAAAGTAGTTTGACTTCACAGAATGCGGGTCTCGTGGATTGCGGAGGCTTATGACCGAATGCATAGTAACCGCCGTCGATACGCATACTCACCGAAAGGTGGGGACGCAAAGCTTCCGGTCTAAGGGCTTCCATTGGCCTACGACAGCGGGGTTGCCGGCTCGGGTTCATGCCTGAGTTGATCCGGATAACTGCCCCCTGGTTCCAATGAAAACCCCCTGTCCGGCAGGTCCGTCTCTACTTGCGCGGGGTCTCGGGGCATATCCCGGGGAATCCGCCAGTTTCGTGAGCAGCGTCTCGTTCAATTTAACTTCACGCTGATATATAGTGTCTCGGGTTTAAGACGGGTCGCACGGTTCTCGCTCTAACACACTGAAAGGACTGCGAAAGTGCTGTTCCTCACGCGCAAATATCGTCCGTTGCTCGGACTTGACATAACGACTTCATCGGTCAAGTTGATCGAGCTCGTGACGAGTGGTGGTGCCTATCGCGTCGAATCGTACGCGGCAGAGCCCACCCCTCAGAACGCGATGAACGAAAAAGCCATCGTCGACGCAGAAGCCGTCGGTGAGGCCATTCGTCGCGCCGTCAAACGCTCCGGCGCCGGCGCCAAGGAAGTTGCGATCGCAATTTCCGGCGACGCTGCCATCACCAAGGTCATCCAGATGCCGCGCAACCTGCGCGAGCGCGATCTCGAAGCGCAGGTCGAGATGCAGGCTGACCAGTACATCCCCTTCCCGATGGATGAAGTCAGCTACGACTTCGAAGTGTTAGGCCCATCGGAAAAAGATCCCGAGACGAACGACGTGTTGCTCGTGGCCACGCGTACCGAAAACGTGGAACAGCGCCAGGCGGCGGTGAATGCCGCCGGGCTCACCGCGAAAATCGTCGACGTGGAAGCATTCGCGCTCGAGAACGCGTGCCGCCTCATGACGCACCAGATGCCCGACGGCGGCATCGACCGCACGATTGCCGTCGTGGACTTCGGCGCGAGCAGCACCACGTTCAGCGTGCTCCGCAATCTCAAGGTTGTTTACACGCGTGACTTCGCGTTCGGCGGGCAGCAGCTCACCGAAGAAATCATGCGCACCTACGGTCTCTCGATGGAAGAAGCGGGTCGCGCCAAGAAAGAAGGCGGACTGCCGGGCAACTTCCAGGCCGAAGTTCTCGATCCGTTCATTGATGACATGACGCAGCAGGTCAGCCGCTCGCTGCAGTTCTATCTCGCTTCCGGCTCGGGTCGCGATCAGCCCGAGAAAATCCTGATCTGCGGTGGCTGCGCGAACATTTCCGGCGTCTCCGACGTCATCTCGAGCCGCGTGGGTATCTCGGCCGAGAAGGGTGATCCGCTCGGTCAGATGAAACTTTCCTCCCGCGCCAAGGCGCAGGCGGTGGCGCGTGATGCCACTGCATTGCTCACGGCCTGTGGACTCGCACTGCGGAGCTTCGACAACTAATGCCTCGC
>Ga0173480_10000464_pt1 | contig 13545 bp, 11 predicted proteins | sample NitcycUS209509C1_FD_122622 | JGI IMG/M metagenome (GOLD analysis project Ga0173480, IMG submission 122622) | Soil microbial communities from Arlington Agricultural Research Station in Wisconsin, USA - Nitrogen cycling UWRJ-S209-509C-1 (version... | ecosystem: Environmental > Terrestrial > Soil... | reverse complement strand
GTCCTCTGGCTCGCCTACATGATGATCGGGCTGCCCGTCCTCAATGCCCTGTTCCCGACCGTCGACGGCCAGGGCCCGGAGGGTACCGCCGCCTTCATCGGCCTCGTGAGCGGCGTGTTCACGGTCGGCTTCATCATGTGGGCCGCCTCCGACTGAGGCCGGCGACGCCGCTGCCTCACGGGCGGCGGCGATGCGCGAGAAGCAGGAGCCCCACCGCCGTCCCATCGGGATCGTCGCGCTCCGCGAATTCGGTGGCGAGCGCGTCCAGCCGCCGGCGCAGCTCCGCGACGTCGGTGCGTGAGAGCCGCACGCCGAGGCGGGTCACGCTCAGCGCCGCACGCGAACCCGCCTCCACGAGCTCCTCGCGCACCGCGTCGAGGGCCGCAGTCGCGTAGGACGGCGCCTTCCCGACGCGGAGCATCCACGACTTGCCGGTGATCCGATACGGCTGCTCGAGGTGTCCGCTCGCGCCGCGTCGCGTCGGCTCGGGCTTCAGGAAGCCGAGGGCGACCAGCCGCCGGACGTGGTAGAGGATCGTGCCGGGGTCGCGTTCCAGGCGGGCGGCGAGCTGGCGATTGGTCATCGCCTCATCGATGCAGAGGCGGAGGATCCGCAGCCGCAACGGATGAGAGAGCGCGCGGGCCTCTGCCGGGGAGGCGTCACGCTCCACCTGGGGCACGGCTGCATCGGTCGACGATTGACGTTTGTCCATCGATGGAATATTCTCCACCATCAATGCGAACCCGAGCAAGCGCGCCGATCGTCGTCGCCCTTCTCGTCGCCGCCTGCGCCATCATGCCGCGCGAGTCGGGGGCCGCGCCGAGCTCTCCGACGGGCTCGGAAGCCGGCGCTTCGGAGGTCCCAGGCATGTCGCCCGTTGCGCTCGATCCGGAGGAGTCGGTCCGCGCCGAGCTCGACGGCGCGAGGCTGTACGACGTCTCGTACGCGAGCGCCGGTGGCGGCCGGGTGTCCGGCTGGATGGTCGTGCCCGAGGCAAGCGGTCCTCATCCCGCCATCGTGTACGTCCACGGCAGCGAGACCGACCGGGACGACTTCCTTGACGAGGCCATCGCGATGGCGAACGGAGGCGCGGTCGCGCTCACCCTGAACGCGCCGTTTGCCAGAGCCGGTAACGATCGGACGGGGACGCTCGGCAACTATTTCACCCCGGGCGCTGAGGCGGCCCTGAACCAGCAGATGCTCGACGACGTGTCCGCTGCCTTCGATCTGCTGAGCGCACGGCCGGACGTCGACCCGCAGCGGCTGGCCTTCGTCGGGCATTCGTGGGGCGCATCGCTCGGCGCCGTGCTCGCCGCCCGCGATCCGCGGAGCATCGCGAACGTCCTCATCACCCCGCGGCCGAGCTGGACCGGTCTCCTTCGGCGCAGCGAGGACGACTTCGCCGGTGTCATCTCGACCGTGGGTGATGACGGCTGGGAGGCCTACCTCGCCTCGATGGAGCCGTACGACGCGGTCCCGGCGGTCTCAATCGCCGACGGCGGAATCTACCTTCAGTTCGGGACGCAGGATGACGTCGTCATCGCCTCCGATGTCGACGAATGGGTGGCGGCGGCGCCGGAGGGAACGCGCATCGACCGGTATCCCGCGGGCCATGCGCTCGACGCCACCGCGGTCGCCGATCGCGCGGCGTGGCTCGTCGAACGCCTGGGCCTCGAGCCGATCGGCGCGGATGCGCTCGAGGCCGTCGGGCTGCCCGACGAGGCGTCAATCGTCCCATAGGCCGTCTGGCCCCTCTGGCGGCCGTCGAAGCCGTCGGGTAGCCTTCGCCGAATGGCGGCCGAGGCTGTGTCGGCGAACGTTCGGTATCATGCGTGCGTGAGCCGTGTACCCAGCGGGGTCCGCTCGTGAGCGGTCCCTGGGATCGGCCGTCACCCCAGAACCCCGACGACCGCGAGGCGAGCTGGCCCGCGGAGGATGTCGAGTCGCCCAGCCACCAGCCGCCTCCGGAGCCGTGGTCCGCCGAGGACCCATGGCAAGAGCGGCGAGATTCGTCGGCCTGGGATGTCTGGCCACCCGCAGACGACGTCACGTATCAGCCTGACCAGCCCACGAGTGACCCGTGGGCCGAGTCGTGGGCCGATGACGAGCCGCCCGGCGCCCCATCGGAGCCTATGTACGAGCCGACTGCGTCGAGCGAGGCTCCGATCGACGAGCCACCGGCAGCCGAGCCACCGGCCGAGCCACCGGCCAACGAGCCACCGCCCCACGAAGCACCGGTTGGTGAGGTGGCCGCGGAGCAGTCTCCCACCATTTATTCGCCGGGCATACCCGCGGCCGAGCCGGTTGCCGACGAGGCGACCGCGGAGGCTCAGCCAGCCGATGAAGCCGCGTCAGCACCGCCGGAGGAGTCCGAGCTGGAGAGCGTCCCGCCGGAGCCATCCGCACCGCTGCCGGCGATGACCGAAGCCGTCGCCGAGGGTCCCGCGCCACGGACCGAGCCGTGGTCGCCTGAGTCAGATCCGTGGGGGATGTCGTCGGACACCTGGCCCCCGGTCGCCGCCGACGAGGCGGCAGCAGTGCCGGAGCCAGCCGCCACGGAGCCGTTGGGCGCCGGGGACCCTGGATCTGAGCCGCCACCACCGATCGGCCCGGAGGAGGCGACGCTCGAGGAGGCCGGGGCCGCTGCGGCGATGAGCGGCGAGCCACAGGTGCTCGAGGCCGAGGCTGTGGCAGATGACGAGTCACCCACGGCCGAGGGAGTGCCGACAGCCGACGCAGAGGCGGACGAGGATCCGGCCCCCAAACGGGTCTCCGGGCTGCGCGCGATCTTCGGTGCGGCTGCCGCTGCGCCGCCCGCCGCGACGGAGGCGACGCCCGACGCTGAGCCGGTGGACGAAGCTCTGGCCGGGGAGCGCGAAGCCGACGATGAGGACGACGAGCGCGATCGGCTCGCCAGTGCCGGGCTCGCGGCGCTTGCGCTCGATGCGATCGTGACGCCCGGGCCGGAACCGGAAGCGACAGAGCCCGAGGCGGAGAGCGAGGCGCCGGCGTGGGCCGATGCGTCGTCCGCCGCGGCGGCGGCAGAGGGAGGTCCCGCCGAGGAAGAAACGGCCGACGACAGTCCCGCCGATGAGCCCGACGAACGCGCTCGGCTCGCCAGTGCCGGGCTCGCGGCACTCGCCTTCGATGCCATCGTGACGCCGGAGCCGCCGCGGGAACGGCCAGAGCCCGAGCCCGAGAGCCACGCGCCGCCGTGGGCCGCGGCACTGTTCGGCGACGATCCGCCGGCATCGGTTCGAGGCGACGTCGAGCAGCCGGCGACCGCCACGCCGCGAGCCGAGCCGGTCGACGAGGTGTGGCCATCCGACCCGGACGCCGAGGACGTTGCGCCGGTCGGCGATCACACCCAGGTTTACGGAACGGATTGGGTGCCGCCGCCGGTCGCCGCGCACAAGGCCAAGGGCGAGCTGGAGCCGGCGGCCGGCGCGGTTCGGACGTCGCTTGCCGATCCCGACGTCGCGACCGAACCCCCATCGACGGCGGAGCAGGCCGTCCCGTGGCTCATCGGTCTCATCCTGCTCCTGGCCGGCATGGTGATCGTGCTCCTCGCCCTCATCTTCGCCGGTGACGCCTCGCTCGGCGGCGCCGCGACCCTCCCCTCAGGCAGCGGCGATCCGTCCCCGACCCTCATGGCCGGGAGCCTCGACTCGCCGTCGGCCGAGCCGAGCCCGTCGGCCGCGTCGAGCGCCGCTCCCACCGTAACTCCGGTTCCGGCTCCGCAATACGGCCCGCTCGAGATGATCTACCAGGGCCGTGCGGCCGCCCTCGCACCGATCTACCTCCTCCGGCGCGACTTCACGATCGACGAGGATCCGGCGGTCCTCGCCCAGGACGCGAATCTCGACGTGCACCGCCACGCCTGGTCGCCCGACGGGCGGGTCGGAGCGGGCCTCCTCTCCGACGTCCTCGTGTCCATCGAGCCGGGCAAGGAGAAACGGCGCCTGGGGGACGGCATCTCGACACTCACGTTCGGCGACGACGCGAGCACGGTCTACGCCGTCCGAGTGACTGAAGACGACGGCAACGACGTCGCATCGGTCCTCGCCATCAACTTTGCCAGCGGTGACACCGAAGAGCTCGCGAGCGTGACCTACGCGCACCCCCAGGCCACGGAGGAGGTTGCGCTCAAGGAGGCGCAATTCCTGGACGACGGGGGGATGGTTCGGATCTTCTGGATGGACGGCGGCATGCTGCGGCTCTGGTCCCTCGGCGGCGGGACCTGGACGATCGACCCGGCGAGCGGCAAGTCGACCGAGATCGACGAGGCGCTTCCGCAGCTGTGGTCGGCCGACGGGCACCACCACATCGCGGTCACCGAAAAGGACGGCACTTCGACCCTGACGCTCAGCAACGGATCGGACGCGGTGCTGGCGACGACGACGGTCAAGGGCCTGGTGAGTCACCTGCGATGGTCTCCGGACGGCGAGCGGGTCGTCTTCACCGTCGGCCATGCGACCTCCGGCGGCGGCGTCCTCCAGGACCTCTACCTCTGGGACCTGGGAGACGGTGAGGCACCCATGCAGCTGACCTCCACGGGAGCGGCGTTCGGCGCCGAGTGGCTGGGAACGACGCCGCACTGGGCGGCGAGCTGAGCGATGCCCATGCGTGAGGTCGTGAACCCGATCGGGGTTGAACTGGACGAGACGGCTCACCGCATGCGCATCCGCTGGGACGACGGGCACCTGGGCGAGTGGTCGTGGGTCGCGCTCCGCCGCGCCTGCCCGTGTGCACTCTGCGCAGGCGAGGGGAGCCTGCCCGGCGTCGTGACGCTCGAAACAGCGTTCGACGATCGCCAGACCCAGCTCACCGAAGTGCGCTGGATCGGCCGCTACGCCCTAGCGCCGATCTGGGGCGACGGCCACGACACCGGGCTCTTCACGTACGCCAAGCTGCGCGCGATGTGCGAGTGCGCCGAGCATGCCGCGGCCTGAGCCGATGACGTCCGCCTTCGGCGAGGGCTTCACGCTGGCGCTCGGTGGCGGTGGCGCTCGCGGCTGGGCTCACCTTGGTGTGGCACGGGCGCTCGACGCGCACGGCCTCCACCCGTCGCGCATCGTCGGGACGAGCATGGGCGCGATCGTCGGCGCCGCGTTGGCCGCCGGACGAACGCCCGATGAGATCGCGGCGGCCGGCCGTCGGACACCCCTCTATCGCAACGTCCGCCGCGGTCGTCTCGCCCTGTTCGACCCGCGGCCGGTTCTCGAGATGATGGCGACCGACCTCGGCGATCCGCGTATCGAAGAGCTGCCCCTGCCGCTCGGCGTCACGACCTACGACCTGGTGACCGGCAGGCCGCGGCTGCTCACGCGTGGGCGCCTCGTCGATGCCCTCGCACGCAGCATCGCGGTCCCGCTCTTCTTCTCGCCGCGACCCGACGCGGAGGGTGTCTGGTGCGACGCCGGTCCGTGGGAAGGCGTGCCGGTCAGCCTGGCTCGGTCGTGGTCGCCGGACTTGCCGGTCATCGGTGTCCTCGCCGACATCCCCAAGCTCGGCCTCTTCGCCAGCCCGCTGAGCGCGACCCTCCTGCGTGCCGCCTCGGCTCGGCTCGGGGTCGGCACGTCGCAGGATCGGCTCACGGCCCGGCGTTACCTCGCCCTCCTCGCAGCACGCTGGGCGGACCCGGTCGTCGAGGAGGCGCCGGACCTGCTCATTGCCCCTCGGCTGGGCTGGATGAGCGCCCTTCGGTACAGCCGTGTGGACGAGGCCGCGGCCATCGGCGAGCGCGACGCTCTGATCGCGCTCGAGGCCTTCATCGGCGAGGTCGCCGATGCCGCCTGATCGTGGCGTGCTCTTCGTCCACGCGCATCCCGACGACGAGTGATGTCGACCGGCGGGACGATGGCGCGTCTGGTGGCCGAGGGCGTCCGGGTCGACCTCGTGACGTGCACCGATGGCGCCGAGGGCGAGATCCACGATCCGACCCTCGATCCGGAGGAGGCGCGACCGCGGCTGGCCGAGATCCGCGCGGCCGAGCTGGCCTGCTCGGTCGACGCGCTCGGAGGCGGGAAGATCCACCACCACCTGCTCGGCTATCGCGACTCCGGGATGATGGGGACCGACGCGAACGAGCACCCCGAGTCCTTCTGGAAGGCCGACATCGATCAGGCGACGAGCCGTCTCGTCGAGATCGTGCAGCAGGCTCGGCCGGCTGCAATCGTGAGCTACGACGAGAACGGCAACTACGGGCATCCCGACCATATCAACGCGGCGCGGATCGCGCGCGACGCGTACCGCGCCTCCGAGGGCACGGACTGGCAGGTCTCCCGCTTCTACGAGGTCGCCTGGCTTCGCGACCGATGGTTCGCGCTGCTGAGCGAGATGAAGGAGCGGGGGATCGAGCTGCCGTGGGACTTCGACGAGTCGGTGCCCGACACGCGCGCCGACGAGCTCAACCCGTCGAACGCCGAGGCAGCAAAGCAGGTCGGCGAGGCGCTGGAGTCGGAGGAGAGTGACTCGTTCGAGTTCGGCCGGCCCGACGAGGAGGTCACGACTCGCGTCGACGTCGCCGGGTACCTCGACGCGAAGCGGCGGAGCATGGACTGCCACAAGACCCAGCGACAAGACCTCGGCTGGATGCTCGACCTGCCCGAGGATCTCGCCGACCGCGCGATCGACCTCGAGTCCTTCGTACTGCGGTGGCGAGACCAGGACGCCGTCCCGACCTCGTTCCGGGAGACCTGGCTCCTCGGCTGATCTACCATGGCCGACCCATGGCAAACCGCACCCTCGACCTGACCGACGACGTCGTCGCGTACGTCCACCGCTTCGGCGTTCGCGAGCACCCTGTCCTCGGGCGCCTCCGGGAGCGCACGGCGCCGATGGAGATGGCGAACATGCAGATCGGGCCCGACCAGGGCGCGTTCATGGCCCAGATCGTCCGGCTCCTCGGTGCCCGCCACATCCTCGAGATCGGCACCTTCACCGGCTACTCCTCGACGGTCATGGCACTCGCGATGCCTCCGGACGGCCGAATGCTGTGCTGCGACGTGAGCCGCGAATGGACCGATATCGCCCGGGAGGCATGGCAGGAAGCGGGCGTCGCCGACCGGATCGCGCTGCGGCTGGGCCCGGCGGTCGAGACCCTCGCGACGCTCGAGGATGCCAGCTTCGATCTCGCGTTCATCGACGCCGACAAGCCGAGCTACGACGCCTACTACGAGGGTTGCCTCCGCGCCGTGCGGCCTGGCGGGCTGATCATGATCGACAACACCCTGTGGAGCGGCAAGGTCGCAGATCCATCCGAGAACGACGAACAGGTGACCGCGATCCGCGCCCTCAACGAGAAGATCGCTGCCGACGAGCGCGTCGACCCGGTCATTCTGCCGATCGGGGATGGCCTGACCATGGTGAGGATCCGCGACCGCGGGAGTTGACGCGCGTGATCTAATGGTCCGGAATGGCCGACCAATCCACCGTTCTCGACCAATCCGAGCCGAACGATTCGTCCGACCAGTTCACGATCACCCGCCCCGACCAGCTCCAGGCGCTGGGTGCGCCGACGCGCTGGCGGATCCTTGGACGGCTGCTGGAGGGCCCGGCGAGCAACCAGGAGCTGGCCCGGGCCCTCGGCGCTGCGAAGGGGACGATCTCGCACCACGTCCGCGTCCTCGACCGCGCGGGGCTGATCCGGGTCGTCGAGGAGCGCCGCGTGCGGGGCGTCGTCGAGAAGCGCTACGCACGGGTCGGCGGGCGGTTCCGGCTCCCTGAGCGAGAGACGGCGCTCGGGGCTGAGTATCCGGAGCTTGGCACGTTGCCGCTGCGGCAGGCCATCGCGGAGGCGAGCCCGTCCGGAGGCCCGGACGATCCGTCGATGTCGTTCGTCATGCGGGCGCGGATGCCCGCGGCGCGTGCGCGCCGCTTCGCAAACCTGCTCAACGAGCTCGCTGCCGAGTTCGCCGATGGGGCGCCGGGGGAGGGCGAGACGTTCGGGATCGTGGCCGGCATCTACCGGCCCGACTGGGCCCGTGAGAAGGGGGAGACCTGATGTCGCTCGAACGATCCCCGGCCTCGCCGGAGCCTTCATCCGCGGAGCTCGAGAGCTCGATCCACCACCGCCCGACCCTCTGGCGCCAGGGCGACTTCATGAAGCTCTGGACGGCCCAGACCGTCAGCCAGTTCGGCGACGAGATCACCGGCATCGCGCTTCCGTTCGTCGCGATCCAGATCCTCCACGCCGGACCGCTGGAGTTTGGAATCCTCGGCGTCGTCCGCTTCCTGCCGTGGATCCTCTTCACGCTGCCGGCCGGGGTCTGGGTCGACCGCATGCGACGGCGCCCGATCCTCATGGGCGCGGACCTCGCGCGCGCCGCGCTCCTCGCGACGATCCCCATCGGATTCCTCGCGGGGTGGCTGACGATCTGGCAGGTCTACGTCGTCTCGTTCCTGGCTGGCACGCTCGAGGTCTTCTTCGACGTCGCCTACCAGTCCTATCTCCCGAGCCTCGTCCATCGCGACGAGCTCGTGGAGGGAAACTCGAAGCTCGAGCTGTCTCGCGCCGCCTCGTCGGTTGCCGGACCGACCGTCGCCGGCTTCCTCATCCAGCTCGTGACCGCGCCGATCGCGATCATCTTCGATGCGCTGAGCTACGTGATCGGCGTGCTCTTCGTGTCGCTCATTCGGCGACAGGAGCCGACTCCCGAGCCGCACGACCCCGCCCTGGGGAAGCCGCCGAGCATGTGGCAGGAGGCGCGCGCGGGGCTGGGCTATGTCCTCTCGAACCGGTTCCTGCGGAGCATCGCCGCCTGCACCGGGACCGCGAACCTGTTCGGCAACATTGGCGGCACCGTGGTGCTCCTCTACATCGCCGGGGATGACGAGGGCCAGCTCGCGCTGAGCGCCGCCACGGTCGGTGTGATCTTCGCCCTCGGAAACATCGGCGTGCTCCTCGGTGCGTTGAGCGGTGGAAGGCTGCCCAAGACGTTCGGCATCGGCCCGGTCATCGTCGGGACGGCGGCCCTCTCCGGCGTCGCGCTCCTCGCCGTGCCGCTGGCGCCGCCTGACGACCCGTTCTGGTTCCTCGTCGCCGGCGGCATCATCGGTGGCTTCACGACCGTGGTCTACAACGTCAACCAGGTCGGGCTGCGGCAGGCGATCACGCCTGACCGTATGCTCGGTCGGATGAACGCGACCATGCGCCTCATCGTGTGGGGCACGATCCCGATCGGCGCCCTCATCGGTGGCATCCTCGGAGCTACGATCGGGCTGATCCCCACGCTCTGGATCTCGGCCATCGGCTCATTCCTCGCCTTCCTGCCCGTGTTCTTCTCGCCGGTGCGGCAGCTGCGCGAGATCCCTGCCCAGGCCGAATGACGCTCGAGGCGCCGATGCGCTGCTCGGCGCTCGCGGAGGAGCTCGCCGAACCGATGGTCGGCACGGTCGACCAGCGCGTCCGCTGGCTGCTCATCGAGGACCGATCCGCGTGGGGCAGCGAAGCGGTGAGCGACGTCATCGGCGCCGAACGGGCCGCGACCGCGAAGCGGCTCGACCTGCGGGTCCAGCTCATCCGGCGGCGCGAGGGTCCGCCGCAAACCGACGCGCCACGCACCGCGTTTCTCGTCGACACCGATGCGCGGATCGTGGCGTCTCGCGAGATCCGCTCGCTCGACGGCCTCGACCTCGAGGCGGCCGCGGCCGCGCCGGTGGACGACTTTGGCGAGCGCGTTGGCGGGCCGATGTTCGTGGTGTGCACCAACGGGAAGCGCGACGCCTGCTGCGCCCTCCGCGGCCGGGCGCTCACGGTGGCGCTCGCCGCGCAGGAGCCGGATGCCCTCTGGGAGACGACCCACCTGGGTGGACACCGATTCGCCGCGAACCTCGTCTGCCTGCCCGCCGGCATCGTCTATGGGCGCGTGCGTCCCGACGACGGCCTGCGCCTGGTCGCCGCGTATCGGGCCGGGCGCCTCGATCCGGAGCTGCTCCGCGGTCGGTCGGCCTGGCCGGCGCCCGCGCAGGTCGCCGAGGCGGAGCTGCGCCGCTCGCTCGCCCTCGATGGCGTCGATGATCTCCGGCTCGAAGGCGTGGAGAGTCAGGAAGAGTCGGCCACCGTCATATTCGTGGTCGACGGCAGGACCCACCGCCTGACGCTTCGCGCCGAGCGCAGCGATCCGGCCCGGCCAACCAGCTGTCGCGCCGACAAGCTCGAGGCGCCGATCCACTGGCGCCTCGCCTGACGGGTTCAGGCGTCCGGGGCGTCGAGCTCCTGGAAGAGCGTGATTTGCAGCCCGCCGGGAGCGTCCAGCCGCGCGTTCCGCGAGCGCCACGGCGTCTCGGTCGGCGGGGCGACGAGCTCCGCCCCGGCATCGACGAGCGCGCCGGTCGCGGCAGCTGCATCGGTGACCTCGAAGGCGACGCGGAGGCGCGGCGCGACCTGGCGCCCGACCTCGACCTCGTCGATGAACCGCTTCTGAGCCGGGTTGGCAAGCTCCAGGGTCGCCCGGCCGGCCGCCAGGATCGTCACTCGTGCGTCCCCTTCGCCCGAGATGGCCAGCTCCTCGGGAAGGCCCAACGCGTCGCGGTAGAAGCCGACGGCGCGGTCGTAGTCATCCGCCTCGACGACGAGGCGCATCTGGAGGACGCCGTCAGGCCGACGGCCGTCGCTCAAGGGAATCGGTCCTCGAATGCGCGGTGGAGGAAGGCGGCCATCTGGCCGCGACTCACCGCGGCCTTCGGGCAGAACGTCGTCGCCGTGCAGCCGCGCGTGATGTCGGCCGCGGCGAGCCGGTTGATGTTGCCCTCGTGCTGGCTGGCGTTGTCATCGGTGAAGAAGTCCTTCGATGTCGCGGGCAGATGCATCGCCCGCGCGAGGAAGCTCGCCATCTGCTCACGCGTAACGTTCGATGTCGGGCAGTAGCGGGTCGCGGTGCAGCCGCCCGTCAGCCCGGCCGCCGCGACGCGGTTGATGTCGCCCTCGTGCGGGCTGGCGTTGTCGTCGGTGAAGAAGTCCCGCGACGTGGCGGGCAGGTGCAGTGCGCGTGCGAGGAAGCTCGCCATCTGCTCGCGTGTGACCGTGCCATCCGGGCAGAAGCGCGTGGCGCTGCATCCCTGGGTGATCTCGTTCAGCGCGAGCCAGAGAATGTCGTTCTCGAAGATCGACGTGTCGATGTCGGTGAAGCCGACGAATGTCGCCACGTAGGTGCCGTTCGCTGTCACCTTTCGGTTGTGGGTCTGTGCCCCGCCGTCCGACCATGACTGCCAGAGATATCTGTCGCCAGACCTCGTCTGCGGGCTCGGCGTGCCGATCTGAAGCGATGAGCCGGAGATCACGGTGGCGGTGAACGGCGCGGTCCGCACATTCGGCCCGGCCTGGAGCTGCAGCCCCGGCGGGTCGGACACGAGCTGGATGGCGACCGTTCTCGGCTGGATCTCGACCGATGCCGTGTCGGTGGCGCCGTCCCCGTCGTCGACGGTGAGCCGCAGCTCGAGGAAGGACGGGTAGTCGTGGTCCGGCGCGCTGAAGCTCCCGCTCGTAACGCCGCTGAACGTGCCGACGGGGTGCTCGTGGCAGACGTTCGAGCAGTGATGCATGACGACCTCCCACGTGTAGGCGCTGGCCGGGAGCGGACCGTCGTCGGCATCGGTGCTCGTGCCCGAGAAGCTCACGGTCTGGCCCACAGACCACCGGAAGCTCCCAGTCGGCTGGGTAATGCTCGCAATCGGCGGGGCGTTGTCGACGTGGATCATGATCGACGCGGTGCCCACGCCTCCGAGCCCGTCGCTGACGCGGACGGTCGCGCGATACGAGTGGGCGGTGGTGTACAGGAACGACCGGTTCAACCCGGTCCCGTCGTCAAACGCGCCGTCACCGTCGAGGTCCCAGGCGTAGGAGAGCGGGTTCCCGTCGGGGTCGCTCGAGCCGTTTGCGTTGAAGTTGACGGTGTCTCCAACCGAGACGGTCGTGTCGCTGGCGTGGATGACCGCCGTCGGGGGATGGTTGTTCGTGCCGATGAACGAGATCCGGCGGATGGTGCCGCCGCCAATGTCGACGTAGAAGATGTCGCCGCCCGGCCCCGTCGTGAGCTGGACGGGGTTGGCGAGGGTCAGGACGCGATCCCGTCGTGACGGGTCCGGGACGCCGTTCGTCGTCGGCATGACCCAGAGGCATTGCCGCGTGTAGTCGGTGAAGAACAGCGCGCCGTTGTACTGGTCGGGGTACGGCCCGCTGTTGTAGAACGTGAGGCCGGTGATCGTTCCGCCCCCGCCGCAGCCGTCTCCCGTGACGACTTCCTGGTTCTGGCGATAGGTGAAGTGCGGCTTCTTCCACGCTGTCCCGAGCGATTGGCAAAGGCCGAGGACGCTATACCCGGCCGGGACGAAGGCCGGGTCGGCTCCCTCGTGACACGGCCAGCCGAAGTTCGGCACGGCGGTGCCGTCGGGATCGACGCGGTTGATCTCCTCCCACGTCTGCCACCCGACGTCGCCGATCCAGACATCCTGCGTGCTCGGCTGGACGGCCATGCGGAACGGGTTGCGCAGGCCGTAGGCGACGATGCGCTTCATGTTGGCGCTGCCGGTCTTCGTCGGGTTGTCGGGCATGGCGGCGCCGGTGAATCGGTTGATCCGGATGACCGCGCCGTTCAGGGCGACCGGGTCGCTCGTCGTGCGCCAGTCCTGGCTTCGAAGGGACCCGCCCTCGGCACTCGGCGGGTTCATGGCGCCGCCGACGCCGCCCGGCGGATCCCCACAAGGGTTTCGTGGCGTTGGCGTCCCCGGCTGCGCGCCGCCGAACTGCCCCCAGTCCGCATCGTCGAAGCTGGCGCCGTCACCGCCGTTGACGATCAACGCGCCCTCGCTGTCGAAGACAATGTCGCTCATCGAGTGGCTGGGGAACTGCTGGCACCAGTCCTCGACGAGGACCTGCTCATGGAGGCCGGATCCGTCGACGGTCAGCGCGGAGACACGGCCGTGGATGACGCAGCCGTCCGATGTGCCGCCCGGCGGCTCCGGACAGTTCCCATCCGGCCAGCCGGCGTCGTTGTACGAATAGGCGACGTACACGCGGCCGTTCGAGGTGAACGACGGGTCCAACGCCATCCCCAGCAGGCCGCGATCCCAGTAGTCGTGGACCTCGTCCGAGAAGTCGGCCCACTCCGAAGGCGCCGTGTCGGCGAGGCTGCTGAATTCCTGGATGACGCCTGGCTTCTCGGCGACGAACACCCGTCCATCCGACGCGAACTCGACGGCCGTCGGCGCGTCCAGCCCGCTGAAGACGACGGTCTGCTGGAAGCCCGTCGCCGCGAGCTCGATGGCGGCGGTCTGCTGGTCAACGGCGGCTCCGCTCGGCTGGTCGAGGCGGGATTCCTTCGCCGGCACGGGTGGAGGCGTCGGGTCCTTCGCCGCGGTCTGCGAAGGAGCGCTGCCGAGCAGGACGGCGAGCACGAAGGCAGCGATCGTGAGGCGGCCGGATATCGACCGCGAGCGGAGGGAAGGCACGGACCTCGGATGCTGCGGGATGAAGGGATGACCGTCAACTGAGCAAGCGACAATGCGCTCGATGACCGAGCTGCTCGTCGAGGCTGCCGAGCGCTG
>Ga0173480_10000463_pt1 | contig 13551 bp, 15 predicted proteins | sample NitcycUS209509C1_FD_122622 | JGI IMG/M metagenome (GOLD analysis project Ga0173480, IMG submission 122622) | Soil microbial communities from Arlington Agricultural Research Station in Wisconsin, USA - Nitrogen cycling UWRJ-S209-509C-1 (version... | ecosystem: Environmental > Terrestrial > Soil... | reverse complement strand
GTTCGCGATCGTCGACTGCTTCTGGCCGATGGCGACGTACACGCACTTAATGCCGGAAGACTTCTGGTTGATGATGGTGTCGATGGCCATCGCGGTCTTGCCGGTCTGGCGGTCGCCGATGATCAGTTCGCGCTGGCCGCGGCCGATCGGAACCATCGAGTCGACGGCCTTGTAGCCGGTCTGCACAGGCTGGCTGACGCTCTTGCGATAGATGACGCCCGGCGCCACGCGCTCGATGGGGGCGGTCTTCTTCGTCTTGAGCGGGCCCTTGCCGTCGAGCGGATTGCCCAGCGCGTCGACGACGCGGCCCAGCAACTCCGGACCCACCGGCACTTCGAGAATGCGGCCCGTGGTCTTCACGGCGTCGCCTTCGCGGATGCCCTTGTATTCACCGAGCACCACCGAGCCGACCGAGTCCTGCTCGAGGTTCAGCGCGAGGCCGAACACGTTGCCCGGGAATTCGATCATTTCGCCGTAGGCGACGTCCGCCAGTCCGTGGATGCGGCAGATGCCGTCCGTCACCGTGACGACGGTGCCGACGTTGCGCGCTTCACTCGCGGACTTGAAGTTCTCGATGCGTGACTTGATGAGGTCACTGATTTCCGATGCTTTGACGGACATGTGCTAGATCCTCGAAAAATTCTTATGCGGTCAATTCAACGGCCAGGCGATCCAGCCGGCCCTTGATGGAACCGTCGATCACGAGATCGCCGGTCTTGAGGACGGCGCCACCCAGTAGGCTGCCGTCGACGCGGGTATGCAGACGCACCTGGCGTCCGAGCTTTTTCTGGAGAGCCGCCGCGTAGCGGCTTTCCTGGTCGGGCGTGAGCTTCGACGCAGCGATCACTTCGACGTCCACCGCGTTCTCGACTTCAGCCTTCATCTGCTCGAACAGCGCCGCGATCTCGGGGAGGAATCCGAGACGGCGGTTCTGTGCCAGCAAGGCAATGAAGTTGCGGCTGTCCTCGTCGAGCGAGGCACCGGCAACGCCGGTGACGAGCTCGGCGAGCTGCGCCGGGGTGACCTGCGGGCTGCCTAACAAGGCGTGCACGCGCGGGTCGGCCACGGTTTCAGCGGCACGGATGAGACCTGCCGACGTTTCCGCCAGCCTGTTGCTCTTCCGCGCGAGCGCGAAGATGGCCTTCGCGTACGGACGTGCTGTGGTGATGCGTTCTGCCATGCTTAGGTCCGGTCAGAGCTTCGCCGCGAGCTGGTCGAGCAGCTCACCGTGCGTCTTCTGATCGATCTCCTTCTCGAGCACGCGCTTCGCACCCGCGACCGCGAGGCTGACAACCTGGCCGCGCAACTGGTCGCGCGCCTTGTTGCTCTCGAGGGCGATCTGGGACTGGGCCGCGGCGAGGGCTTTTTCACCCTCGAGGCTCGCCGCCTTGCGCGCGTCTTCGATGATCTGGTTGGCACGCGTCTGCGCCTGCGATTCGATCGCGAGGGCGCGGGTGCGGGCTTCCTTGATCACTTCGTCAGCGCGGCTCTTGGCTTCGGACAGGTCCTTCTGACCCTGTTCCGCGGCCGCAAGACCGGCAGCGATCTTCTTCTCGCGTTCAGACATGGCGCCGAGAACGATCGGCCAGATGAACGACATCACGACCCAGACGAAGATCGCGAAGACCAGCATCTGGATGATCAGTGTGACGGTGATACTCACGCGTCTCTCCTAGCGTTGTTCAGACGCTTACTGCGCAGCCGGGAGCTGGTTCAGGAACGGGTTCGCGAACGTGAAGAACAGCGCGAAACCGATACCGATCATCGCGACCGCGTCGAGCAGGCCGGCGACGATGAACATCTTCACCTGCAGCGCCGGGGTCAGTTCCGGCTGGCGCGCGGCGCCTTCCAGGAACTTGCCGCCGAGAAGGCCGAAGCCGATGGCGGTACCGAGCGCGCCGAGGCCGAAGATCAGGCCGACGCCGAGAGCCGTGAAGCTTTGAATCTGAGCAATTGCAGCAACGTGTTCCATTTTTCCTCCAACAGAAATCTTGTCTTGTCGAATTAAGGGCTAACTACTAAAGAATCTCAGTGATGAGTCTCGTGTGCCTGCGAGAGGTACACGATGGTCAGCACCATGAAAATGAATGCTTGCAGCGGGATCACCAGGATGTGGAAGCAGGCCCACACGGCGCCCAGCAGGAGCTGGCCGATGGCGCCGCCGACACCGGCGAACGAATCGATGGCGAAGCTGCCACCGAGCACGGCGAGCAGCAGGAAGATCATTTCGCCGGCGAACAGGTTTCCGTAGAGACGCAGGCCGAGCGACATCGGGCGCGCCAGGTGTTCGACGAAGTTCAGCAGCAGGTTGAACGGCATCATCCACTTGCCGAACGGGTGCGTGAGCAGCTCCCAGGTGAAGCCGCCGAATCCCTTGATCTTGAAGCTGTAGAACATCACGACCAGGAACACGCTGATCGACATGCCGAGCGTGATCTGCAGATCGGTGGTGGGAACGACCTTGAGGTGTTCGAGCCCGAGCGCCTTCTCGCCGATCAGCGGGAAGAGGTCCACCGGCACGATGTCCATGATGTTGAACAGCAGGATCCAGCAGAAAATCGTGAGCGCGAGCGGCGCGATGAGCTTGCTGCTGCCGTGGAAGGTGTCACGCACCTGCGAGTCGACGAACTCGACGACGACTTCGACGAAGCTCTGGAAACCGCGCGGAACGCCATCGGCCTTGAGCTTGCGAGCGGCGAGCCAGAACGAGACCACGAACAGCAGGCCGAGCACGACCGAGAAGAAGATGCTGTCGAGGTTGAAAGTCCAGAAGCCTTCGCCGTGCGAAAGGTTCTTCAGGTGATGGACGATGTACTCGCTCCCGCTCGGAGCGTGTTCGGCGCCATGTTCAACTGCTGACATCTATCTGGTTCCTAACGCTTTGCGGCGCTCGCGGTGCCGGCCAAAGGTGGCAGTGCATTCGCGAGAGCGATCCAATACACGAACAGGGTGGCGATGTAGGCGCCGAACAACGCGGCGAACGAAACCTTCATCGTCACGAATACCAACACGAACAACGCGACCGTCACCGCGAGCTTCGTGGCTTCACCCACGTAAAACGCGCGAGCTACCCGCTCCGCCGCCGCACCCGCAGGCGCCGCGAAACCGATGAGCGCAAGCGCCGCGCTGGCAATGGCCGAAATGCCACCACCTGCGAGCGCACTCAAACCGGGAGTACGGCCCCACACCGCGAAACAAATTGCCGCGGCCACAACGGTTACGACGACCTGACCGAGCACTACGCTCGCTGCCAGCCGCCTCGCTTGGGGCAACTCAAGGGTGACCACGACACTCCTACTGCAAGTCGACAATCTTTGAACACAACGACGGGCCCACGAAGGACGCAGGCTTGGAGACGCGATGTTCGAAAATTGTTTGGCTTGGCAACGACTTACGTGTGCCTTGGCCAGGGGCGCGCATTATATACGCCGACCCCCCGCCCTTCAACACAAAAAGCCGTCGAAAAAAGGGATTTTTCCAGGGCCTTTTACGTATTCGAATCGGCGTGCCCTAGTATCTGGCGCAACGCCCACAGGAATCTCTTCCATGCTCCAAACCCTCATCGTTTTTTTGTCAGCCATGGTCGTCACTGCGTCAGCCACCGCCGCCGAATCGAATTCGCGCGCCGGTGAGCCGGCATTCCGCGAGCTCTACAAAGAGCTGGTCGAAACCAACACCGCGCTGTCGAACGGCAGCTGCACGCTGGCAGCAGAACGCATGGCAGCCCGGCTGAAGTCCGCGGGGATCGAGCAGGCCCAGGTGTTCGTTGCGCCGGACCATCCGAAGGAAGGCGGCCTGTTCGCCGTGTACCCGGGCAGCGATCCCAAGGCGAAGGCCATCCTGCTGCTGGCGCACATCGATGTCGTGGAAGCGAAGCGCGAGGACTGGACTCGCGATCCGTTCGTGCTGGTCGAAGAGAACGGCAACTTCTATGCGCGCGGCGCCGTGGACGACAAGGCCGAAGCGGCAATCTGGGTCGACACGCTCATGCGATATGCGCACGAGAAGTTCAAACCGCGACGGACTATCAAGATTGCGCTGACCTGCGGCGAAGAAACCGCGGGCGCATTCAACGGCGCCCAGTGGCTGGCTAATAACCATCGCGACTGGATCGACGCCGAGTTCGCGATCAACGAAGGCGCCTGGGGCGAGACGGATGCCCAGGGCCGCAAGCTCGTGATGAACGTGCAGGCGGGCGAGAAGGCCGCGCAGAACTACCGGCTGGAGGCCACGAATCCCGGCGGCCACAGCTCGCGCCCTCGCAAGGACAACGCCATCTATCAACTGGCCGGCGCGCTGTCGCGTGTCGAGGCTTATGAATTCCCGCCGCAGTTCACCGACGCGAGCCGCGCGTACTTCAGCGGCATGGCGAAGATCCAGGCCGCGAAGGGCAATGCCGACGTTGCCGCAGCGATGAATGCGATGGTCAAGGATCCGAACGACGCCGCCGCGATCGCACTCGTGTCATCGAAGGACGTGAGCTGGAACGCGACGCTTCGAACGACCTGCGTCGCGACGATGCTCGAAGGCGGTCACGCGACGAACGCGCTGCCCCAGCGTGCAAGAGCGAACGTCAATTGCCGCGTCTTCCCGGGCGTCAGCGAGGAATCGGTACGCGTCCAGCTCGAGAAGCTCGTGGCGAATCCGAACGTGAAGGTGACGATGATGGAAACGCGCGCCGCGGCTTCTCCGCCGCCGCCGCTGAGCCCGAAGATCATGGCGCCGTTCGAGAAGCTGAGCGCGAAGTATTTTCCCGGCGTTCCGGTGCTGCCGATCCTGCAGGCGGGCGCCACCGACGGCGTCTACCTGAACGGCGTGGGGATTCCGACCTACGGCATCCTGCCGGTGTTCGTCGGTCCGGATCTCGGGAACATTCACGGACTCAACGAATACATGGGTGTGCAGTCACTGATGGATGCGCGCGCGATGCTCTACGACCTCGTGAAGGTCTACGCCACGCAGAAGTAGTTAGTCTCCGCGGCCCGCGTAGATGCGAAGCGCACGGATGCGCAGGTGGCTGTACGTGGTGCGAAGCGCGAACCAGCCCTGCGTGTAAGGCTCCCTGTCGTCGAGGCGGAACAACGTTTCGCCGTCGCGGCGGTATTCGATGCGCGATCCGTCCGCGATCAGCGTGATGGTTTGTTCCTGGTTCGGAACCAGCATGGCCGTTCTTGCACTGACATCATGCTCTGGCAGTAAAGGCCTGACTACCGGATCGCCGATGTAACGCCTGAATCGTGACGTGGTGTTCCGGTTGCCGCCGAGGCCCACGTAGTACGTCCGGAGATCGTTGTACTCGGCGAAGGCGCCGCTGCGTGCGTGCGCGAACACCGGTTCCTGGCCATCGGTGTTGCGGGCCATCCAGAAGACGTTGAGATCGCTGACCTGGTCGTTGGGTCCGCCTTCGGACACGGCCGTGGCTTCGAACTCGATGGTCACCGGACCTTCGAGGCGGGGCTTGAACCACAGCGTGACGCCTGCGGGGACTTCGATGTCGAGCACGCCATCGGCGGCGGCGACCCGGCCCGGCTTCTCGGCCTCGATGTGCCAGTTCGCGAGATCGGCGAAGTCGTCGCGGTAGAGCAATTTGCCGGGCAACGTGGCGCAGCCCGAAATGATGAGCAGCGTCAGCGAGCCAACGACACCGCTGAGTAACGCGCTATTTGATGTGCGCGAGAATGCCGTCGAGCTCATCTAGAGAGTGGTAGCTGACGACGACCTTTCCCTTGCCGGAACCCGAGTGCTGGATTTCCACCGGCGCGCCGAGCTTCTCGGACAGATCGTCCTGCAGGCGCTGGATGTTGGGATCGATGGGCTTCGCGTCCTTCGGCGTGCTGCCGCCCGACGCGCGCGCGAGGATGCCGCGCACCATGCCTTCCGTGTCGCGCACCGAGAGGCCGCGCTTGGCGACGAGCGAGCCGACTTCCACCTGTTGCCGACGCTGCGTGAGCGCGAGTAACGCGCGCGCGTGACCCATCTCGAGATCGCGGCTCTCGACGAGCGCCGTGATCTCGGGCGCGAGTTCGAGCAGGCGCAGCAGGTTGGACACCGCGGCGCGTGAGCGACCCACGGCATCGGCGGCCTGCTGATGCGTGATGCCGAACTCGCTGATCAGGCGCTCCAGTGCGCGCGCTTCTTCGAGCGGGTTGAGGTCTTCGCGCTGGATGTTTTCGATGAGCGCCATGGCGATGGCGGCTTCATCGGGCACCTTGCGGATGACGGCGGGCACGGTGGCGAGGCCCGCAATCTGCGCGGCGCGCCAGCGGCGCTCGCCGGCGATGATTTCATAGCGCTGCGAAGCGCCGGGCGCAGCGCCATCAACGGCGCGCACGACGATGGGCTGGATGATTCCCTGGGATTTGATGGACGCCGCGAGCTCTTCGAGCGATTCCTGGCGCATGTCGACGCGCGGCTGGTACTTGCCACGCTGCAGCAGGTCGAGCGGGAGATTCGCGAGTTCGTCGCCGGGCAGTTTGGCCGGCGGAGGCGGCGCAGAGGATCCTGCCTGCGGCGCGGGCTCGGGGCGCTTGGACATCTGCCCGAGGAGGGCCTCGAGTCCACGTCCCATCACCGGCTTCTTGGTGCTCATGGGGCGGGATATTAGCGGGGTGGTTGCAAGAATGGGGACAGGCACCGATTTACGGACGTAAATCGGAGCCAGTCCCCTCAGTTGAGCGGGTGGTCGCCATCCGCCGCGGCTTCCGCCTGCGGCACGACCTCGGGATCGTTCGCGGCATCGTCCTCCTTGCGGAGCATCTCGCCGGCGAGCGCGAGGTACGCCAGCGCGCCGCGCGAATCCTTGTCGTGCTGAAGCACGGGTTTGCCGAAGGACGGCGCTTCGGCCAGTCGCACGTTGCGCGGCACGATGGTCCGGAAAACCTTGTCGCCGAAGTGCGCGATGAGCTGGCTCGACACCTCGTTGGCGAGGTTGTTTCGCGGATCGAACATCGTGCGCAGGATGCCCTCGATCTCGAGCGTCGCGTTCACCGACACCTTGATCTGCTCGATGGTGCCGACCAGCGCGGAGAGACCTTCGAGCGCGTAGTACTCGCACTGCATCGGGATCAGCACGCTCTGCGCCGCGACCAGCGCGTTCAGCGTGAGCATGTTGAGCGACGGCGGGCAGTCGATGAGGATGACTTCGTACTGGTCGTAGATGGGCTTGAGCGCGTTGCGCAGGCGCAGCTCGCGACCGGCCAGGGTAGTTAGCAGCTGGACTTCGGCGGCGACCAGGTCCTGGTTCGCGGGCATCAGCGACATGCCCGGCATGGACTCGAGAGGAAGAATCGTCGCGGCCGCATCGCACTCGCCTAACAACACGTCGCCGGTGCCGAGCGAGATCTGCGACTTCTCGACGCCGCATCCCATCGTGGCGTTGCCCTGCGGATCGATGTCGATGAGCAGCACGCGGCGGCGCGTCGCGGCGAACGAGGCCGCGAGGTTGACGGCGGTGGTCGTCTTGCCGACGCCGCCCTTCTGGTTCGCCACTGCGATGATCCGCTTCATGGCGGGCATCTTACTCCGCGATGGCGCAGCCGGCGCACCGCTTTCGCCTCGTCAACGTGCGCCTTTGTGACGCGTCAGAGCGACAACATGCCGTTCCGCATCGAGGCCCGGGACGCGCAGCGTTGAAATTTTCGCCTTCCAGCCACGCGGTATGGCGGCCAGCTCGTCCGCGGGGTGACGACCCTTCATGGCGATGAGCCGGCCTTCGGGTGCGACGAGGTGGCCGGCGTTATGTAGTACATCGGCGAGCGAGCCGACCGCGCGCACGATGACAGCGTCGAACCTGGGATCGTCGAGCTTCTCGGCGCGCTCGGCGACGGCCGTCGCATTGGTGATGCCCAACGCTTCGATGGCGTCGTTCACGAAGCGGATCTTCTTCTGCGTGCCGTCGATGAGCAGGAACTCGCGCTCGGGACAGGCCACCGCGAGCGGCAGGCCCGGAAAGCCACCGCCCGTGCCGACGTCGAGCACGGTGGCCGCGTCGAGCAGGTCGGGCGCGATCGACAGGCTGTCGAGCATGTGCAGCGTGAGGATGCCTTCGGGCGAAACGATCGACGTGAGGTTCACGTGTTCGTTGCGCTCGCGAAGCATCTGGCCGAGGCGCCAGAGCTTGTCGACCTGGGCGTCGTCGAGCGGCACCTTGAGGTCAGCGGCACCCGCAGCGAGTTTCGCCTTCCAGCCCGCTTCGCCGTAGTTAGACTCGCTCACGTCAGTTCGCCACGAGGGCGGCCATGAATTCGTTCACGGGCAGCGAATCGAGATCCTTGCGCGCGAACAGCGCCTTGATGGCGTCAGTCTGCTTGGGCGGATAGTGCGCGGCCACCGAGGCTTCGAACTTCTGCACGAGCACCGGCATGCCTTCGGCGCGGCGCTTGCGATGGCCGATCGGGAAGTCGATGCGCTGTTCGAGCTTGCTGCCGTCACTGAAGAAGATGTGCAGCGCATTGCCGATGTGGCGTTTGTCGCGCTCGTAGTATTCCTTGGTGAACACCGTGTTCTCGCGCACTTCCATCTTGCTGCGCAGGAGATCGATGCGCGGATCGTTGGCGATCGAGTCTTCGTAGTCCGCGGCCGTGAGGCGACCGAAGATCAGCGGCACGGCCACCATGTATTGAATGCAGTGATCGCGATCCGCGGGATTCGCGAGCGGGCCGGTCTTGTCGATGATGCGGACGCCGGGCTCCTGCGTCTCGATGACGATGCGGTCGACGAGCGCGAGCTTGTCCTTCGCGGCCGGATGCAGTGCCATCGCGCATTCCACCGCGGTCTGCGCGTGGAACTCGGCGGGGAAGCTGATCTTGAACAGCACGTTCTCCATCACGTAGCTGCCGAGCGGCTGCGCGAGCGTCAGAGGCTTGCCCTTGAAGAGAACGTCCTGGAAGCCCCACGTTTTCGCGCTCAGCGCCGAGGGATAACCCATCTCGTTCTTGAGCGCGAACAGCGCGTGGCGCACCGCGCGGCTCGTGGCGTCACCCGCTGCCCAGCTCTTGCGCGAGCCGGTATTGGGCGCGTGGCGATACGTACGCAACGCACCGCCATCGATCCACGCGTTGGAAAGCGCGTTGACTATTTGCTCGAGCGATCCGCCAAGCATGGCGGTAGCGACTGCAGTCGACGCGACGCGGACCAGCAGCACGTGGTCGAGCCCCACGCGGTTGAAGCTGTTCTCCAGCGCGAGCACGCCCTGGATTTCGTGCGCCTTGATCATCGCGGTCAGCACGTCTCGCACCGTCAGGGGCTTTTCGCCGAGCAGGATGGCGCGACGCGACAGATAGTCGGACACCGCGAGGATGGCGCCGAGGTTGTCGGACGGGTGACCCCACTCCGCGGCCAGCCACGTGTCGTTGAAGTCGAGCCAGCGGACCATGGCACCGATGCTGAACGCGCCCATGACGGGATCGAGCTCGTAGCTCGTGCCCGGCACGCGCGAACCGCCGGGCATCGTGGCGCCGGGCACCACGGGGCCTAACAACCGCGTGCAGGCCGGATACTTGAGCGCCTGGAACCCGCAGGCCAGCGTGTCCATGAGGCAGTAGCGCGCAGTCTCGTAGGCCTGCGTGCTATCTACCTGGTAGTTCTTCGTGTAGTCGGCGATCGCGACCAGGAGCTCGTCCGGGCTCGGACGTTGCGCGGACTTGTAATCGTGTGAAGACATCTGACTCTCCGTACCCTTCAAGCGCTCATTTTCAAGCCGGCGATGCCGGCGACGATAAGCGCGAGACTCACCAACTTCGTGACGCTGGCCGATTCACCCATCAACGCCATGCCCAGCACCGCGGTGCCGAAGACGCCTATTCCCACCCAAATCGCGTAGGCCGTGCCGAGAGGCATGTCCCTCACCGCCAGTCCTAACAACAGAAGACTCACCACCATCGCGGAGATGGTCGCCACCGAGGGCCAGGGGCGCGTGAAACCCTGCGTGTACTTGAGCCCGACGGCCCAGCCAATTTCGAGCAGACCCGCGGCAACGAGGAATAACCATTTCATGTTCGACCTCTCGTAGAGGGGTCGTCCCCGAATGGAGAAAAGGGGTCATGAGGTCGTCCTCAGCCCGTTGGCGGCGCGCATCTTACCCACTCGCCAGCGGGAGGGCGAATCAGGGGTTTTCTCAGGTTATTGACGCTGTGCCAGCGGCACGAACTTGCGGTTCTCGGGCCCCACGTAGTTGGCTGCCGGTCGGATGATCTTGCCGTCCTCGCGCTGCTCGATGACATGCGCGCTCCAGCCGGTCACGCGTGACAGCACGAACAGGGGCGTGAACATCGCCGTGGGCACCCCCATGAGGTGGTAGCTCACGGCGCTATACCAGTCGAGGTTCGGGAACATCTTCTTGATGTCTCCCATGAGTGTCTCGATGCGCTCGGCGATGTCGAAGAGCTTCATGTCGCCGGAGTCCTGGCCTAACTTCTTCGCGACGCGCTTGATGATCACGTTACGCGGATCGGAGACGGTGTACACCGGATGCCCGAAGCCGATCACGATTTCCTTGTTCGCGACGCGCTTTCGGATGTCGGCCTCCGCTTCGTCCGGAGTGACGTAACGCTCCTGGATTTCGAGCGCCACCTCGTTCGCGCCGCCATGCTTCGGACCACGCAGCGCACCGATGGCGCCGGTGATGGACGAATAGATGTCGGAACCGGTGCCCGCGATCACACGCGACGTGAACGTCGACGAGTTGAACTCGTGCTCCGCGTAGAGGTTCAGCGAAGTGTGCATCGCGCGCACCCAGTTCGCAGGCGGCGGACGCCGATGCAGCAGGTGCAGGAAGTGTCCGCCGACGGAGTCGTCATCGGTCTCCACGTGAATGCGACGGCTGCTGTGCGAGAAGTGGTACCAGTAGCAGAGCATCGAGCCGAAACTCGCCACGAGGTGATCCGCGATCTCGCGCGCGCCGGCGGGGTTGTGATCGCTGGCCTCGGGCAGCACGCAGCCGAGCGCAGAGGCGCCCGTGCGCATGACGTCCATCGGATGCGTGGCGGGCGGCAGCTGTTCGAGGATCGTACGGACCGGCGCCGGAATGCCGCGCAGGTTCTTGAGCTTCGCCTTGTATGCGGCGAGCTCGTGCACGTTCGGCAGCTTGCCGTGGATCAGTAGATAGGCGATCTCCTCGAACTCGCAGGTCTCGGCCACCTCGAGGATGTCGTAGCCGCGGTAGTGGAGATCGTTGCCGCTCCTGCCCACGCTGCACAGCGCGGTGTTGCCGGCCGCGACACCGGAGAGCGCGACGGATTTCTTAGGCTTGCCGGCAGCGCCGGGAAGGTTTGACTCGGTTGCGCTCATTTCTTCTCCTTCTCCGCAGCGAACAGGCTGTCCAGCTTCTGTTCGTACGCGTGATAGTCGAGAAACTTGTATAGGTCGTCGCGCGTCTGCATCTTGCCGACGACGTTCTTCTGCGTGCCATCGCGACGGATCGCCTGGTAGACCTCGAGCGCCGCGAGATTCATGGCGCGATACGCCGAGCAGCAATGCAGCACGATGTCCACGCCGACGCTGCCGAGCTCGTCGCGGGTATAAAGAGGTGTCTTGCCGAACTCGGTGATGTTGGCGAGCACGGGCACGCCGACGGCGTCGCGCACCTTGCGATACATCGGCAGGTCGGTGATGGCCTCGGGAAAGATCGCGTCCGCACCGGCTTCGACACACTTCACGAGCCGCTCGATCGTGCGATCGAGTCCTTCGCTCGCGAGCGCGTCACTGCGCGCCATGATCACGAAGCTCGCATCCGTCCGCGCGTCGACGGCGGCCTTCACGCGATCGACCATTTCCTGCGCGGGCACCACTTCCTTGCCCGGACGGTGGCCGCAGCGCTTGGACTGCACCTGGTCTTCGATGTGCATGCCAGCCGCACCGGCCTTCGTGAAAGACCTCACCGTGCGCGCGATGTTGAAAGCACCGCCCCAGCCCGTGTCGGCGTCGACCAGCAACGGCAACGTGCTGGCCTCCGTGATGCGGCGGATGTCGATGAGCACGTCGTCCATGGTGCTGATGCCGAGATCCGGCAGGCCCAGGGAATTCGCGGCGACACCGCCGCCGGATAGATAGAGCGCACGAAAGCCCGTGGCTTCGGCCATGCGTGCGGCGTAGGCGTTGATGGCGCCCACGACCTGCAGGGGTTTTTCAGCCGCGATGGCCGCGCGGAACTTTGCGCCCGCGGAAAGCGTGGCGCGCGGGGAATTGTTCATGGACCGCAGTTTACGGCTGCTAGGTGATCTTTACGACAGTACGGCCGGTAACTTTGCCGTCCATGTAGGCCTGGAACGCGCCGGGCAATTCCGCAAAAGCGATGGTCCGTTGCGCAATGCGTGCAAGATGCCGAGGCGCGAGGTCGGTGGAGATGCGCCGCCACACTTCGAGCCGTTCAGCACGCGGTGTCGCCGACGAATTGATGCCGAGCAGGTTCACGCCGCGCAGGATGAAAGGCAGGACGGTGGTCTTCAACTCCACGCCGCCGGCAAGGCCGACGCTTGCGATGTTCCCCCAGAAATCCACCTGGCGCGTGAGGCCGGCGAGCATGTCGCCGCCCACGCTGTCGATGGCGCCGCCGTAGCGCGTGGGCTCCATCGGCTTCGTGCCCAGCGAGAAATCGCGACGCTCGACCACCTGCGTGGCGCCGAGCGACTTCAGGTAGTCGACGGATTCGGGCTTGCCCGTCACCGCAATCACTTCGTAACCGCGCGCGGCCAGCATGTCGACGGCGATATTGCCAACGCCACCCGTGGCGCCAGTGACGACGATGGGGCCGCGCGACGGCTCCTGGCCATTGCGTTCCATGCGGTGTATCGAAAGCGCGGCCGTGAAACCCGCCGTGCCGAGCGCCATCGCTCGAAATGCGTCGAGGCCCGACGGCATGGCGATGACGCTGTCACCCTTGACTCGCGCACGCTCCGAATAGCCGCCATCGACAGTCTCCGAGAGACCGCTGCCCGTCACGAGCACGGCGTCGCCGGGCTTGAAGCGCGAATCGCCCGACGACTTCACGCGGCCCGCGAGATCGATGCCGCCGACGAGCGGATAACGGCGCAGGATCCGCCCGGCTCCCGTGGCCGCGAGCGCGTCCTTGTAGTTGATGCCGGAGTATTCGACGTCGATGACGACTTCACCCGGCGACAACGCGTCGAGCGTCAGGTCGTCGAATCGCGCGGAGATTTTTCCGCCGGTCTCGTGGATGCGGAATGCCCTGAACGTATCCATCGCCAGTTCCTCTTCCGTAGGGCTAGTATCCTGCCATGAAATACGACTACGACCTGTTCGTGATCGGCGCCGGTTCCGGCGGCGTACGCGCCGCGCGCATAGCCTCACAAGCTGGCGCGCGCGTCGCGGTGGCCGAGGAGTATCGCATCGGCGGCACCTGCGTGGTGCGCGGCTGCGTTCCCAAGAAGTTTCTGGTTTACGGTGCGGAATTCTCCCAGATGCTCGCCGACGCACCGGGTTACGGCTGGACCGTGGGCCAGTCGTCGTTCAGCTGGACGACGCTGCGCGACAATGTGCAGAAGGAAGTCACGCGCCTCTCGGGCATCTACACCAGCAATCTCGCGAAGGCTGGCG
>Ga0173480_10000461_pt1 | contig 13558 bp, 7 predicted proteins | sample NitcycUS209509C1_FD_122622 | JGI IMG/M metagenome (GOLD analysis project Ga0173480, IMG submission 122622) | Soil microbial communities from Arlington Agricultural Research Station in Wisconsin, USA - Nitrogen cycling UWRJ-S209-509C-1 (version... | ecosystem: Environmental > Terrestrial > Soil >... | reverse complement strand
TGGAACGGGTTGATGATCGCCGCGCTCGTCTTCGCCTCACCGCTGCTCGTCTTTGGCCAGCGGGAGGAGCCGAACCCACAACGCCCAAGCGTGCAGGTCGGCGTCCCGGAAGGGCGGGGCGATCCCGGCGGCGCGGCCAACGCCGCCCGCGGACGCGGCCGTCCCTCGGGGCCGCCGCGCGCGGTACCGCGCGCTCCCGACGGCCACATGCTGCTCGGCGGCGCGACGCCGGCGGAGAAAGGCGTGTGGCTACCGGGGCCGGTGATCCCGAACCCGCTGCAGATCAAGGACATCCCCTTCCAGCCGTGGGCGAAGGCGCTCTTCGCCGACCGCAACAGTAACGAGCTCGAGCCGCACACGCGCTGCAAACCGTCGGGCGTGGCGCGCCAGTTCCTGACGCCCTACGGCGTCGAGATGGTGGAGATGCGCGAGCTCCAGCGCCTCTTCATCTTCGACATCGGCGGCCCGCACACCTTCCGCGAGGTGTTCATGGACGGCCGCTCCCATCCCAAGGACTTCACTCCCACCTACTACGGCCACTCGATCGGCTGGTGGGACGGCGACACGCTGGTCGTGGACACGGTGGGATTCAACGAAGGGTTCTGGATGGACCGCGACGGCCTGCCGCACACCACCAGGCTGCACACGATCGAGCGCTTCACGCGCACCGACTTCAGCTCCATCCGTTACGAGCTGACGGTGGACGACCCCGGCGCCTACACCGCGCCGTTCAGCGGCTCGATGAACCTGCGCTGGGAAGCGGGCACCGAGCTGTTCGAGTACCAGTGCCAGCAGATGAACTACGCCAACGAGCTCATGGTCGGCCAGTTCGAAAAGGTCGATCGCAGCAGTTTCATCGTTCCGTAGAGACGTAGGGGCCGGCTCGAGCCGGCTTAGGGCCGCCTGAAGGCGGCCCTCACACCTGATTTTCAGGAAAGGACGCCATGTTCCGTATCGCCGTTGCCGCCCTCATGCTCGCTCTTCCCGTCTCCGCGCTCGCGCAGCAGAAGGTGACGCCGCTGACGGCGATGGACTACATCGAGATCCAGCAACTGGTGGCGAAATACGCACGCTACATCGACAGCTGCTCGAACAACGGCTACGACTACGCGGATCTCTACACCGCCGACGGCATCTTCCTGCCGATGGTCAACGGCAAGTCGATCCCCGGCATTCAGGGGCGCGAGAAGCTGGCCGAAGTGTCGGGCGGCGGATCGCGCGGGTGCAAGAACGTCGGCTGGATCCAGCAGGGCGTGCGGCACCTGTATCCCAATCACGTCATCGAGGCCACCGCCGAGGGCGCCAAGGGCTACGTGGACATGCTGATGATCGGGCTGGGCGGCGACCCCAACAAGATCCAGTACGACGGGCACTACGAGGACGTCTACGTGAAGACGCCGCAAGGCTGGCGCTTCAAGCAGCGCACTCACTTCGCGCTGCTCAGCGGCGGTCGCGCCGCCACCCCACCACCAGCACCGAAATGAACGACGTCCGGCGGGCGTGTCTCGTGGCCGCGGTCGTTGCGGCGCTGGGGCTGGCCACGGCCGGGGCGCAGACCATCTCGATCGTCGACGATGCGGAACTGCCGCGGTTCGAGGTTGCATCGGTCAAGCCGGGAGATCCGAATGCCACCAGCATGAGCATCGGGACTCCGCCCGGACGATTCGTTCAGAACGACGCGGATCTGTCCGCCGCCGTCATGGGGGCGTTCGGTATCAGGCCGTATCAGCTTGCACGTCCCCTGCCCGACCTGATCACGCGCGAGCGCTTCACCATCAACGCGCAGGCGCCTGCCGGCGCGACGGGACCGCAACGCGCGCTCATGGTGCGCGCCCTGCTGATCGACCGGTTCAAGCTGCGCTACCACGTCGACCGCAGCGAAACCAACGGCTACGTTCTGACCGTGGCACGCCGCGACGGGCGGCTGGGGCCCGCGCTGCGGGCGGGCGCCGTGGACTGCCTGGCGCGCCAGGCAGCCCAGTTCAGGAAGGAACCGGTCGCGCCGCTGCCGGACGGCGCGGCCGCGTGCGGCGTTCGCAACGGCCGGGGTCTGATCGAGTTTGGCGGCATGCCCGTCGAAGCGCTGATTTCGATGCTGTCGACTCAGGCGGGGGCACCGGTCGTGGACAACACCGGCCTGTCCGGCAACTTCGACGTGAAGCTTCAGTTCTCTCCCGGATCCGCGGGGCCGCCGGCGCCCAATGCCCCGCCGCCCTCATCGGCCGTCGACGATGCACCGTCTCTCTTCACGGCCGTGCAGGAGCAGCTCGGCCTGAAGCTCGCGCCAGCCAAGGTGCCGTTGGATCGCCTGGTGATCGACCACATCGAGCGGCCCGATCCGGACTGAACGAGGGCCAGCGGATCAAAAAACGCGCCCGGCCACAGGCCTGGCGTGCCGCTGCAGGCGGGCGTGACCGGAAGTCGCCGGCAAAGACGCGACGCACCAGCCACGCGGACCACGGCTCCACGGGCTCGCCCAGCGCGTCGAGATCGGCGGCCGACGCGTAGCGGGCGGCATCGGTCTCGATCCGCCGACTGTTACACGAACGCCGCAAGGGCTGCCAGTTTGGTTGACTCAGGGCGGGTCTGAAGACCCGCGGCCACGTACGACCAGCGACCGGCGTGCGTGGCAGGGTCGTTCGAAGCCGCCCTGCTTGTACGTCTGAGCAAACCCCTCGTCGAGGACGGGCCGGCCCACGTACCGCTTCGTCACCGCTCGGCGAGGAGCTGCTTCAGTTCGGTCTCGAACGACTTCTTGTCCACGACGCCCACGTGCTGCGCGGCCACCCGGCCCGCGCGGTCGATCAGCACGGTGACGGGCAGCGCCGTGATGTTGTACGGCGCGGCGGTGTCGAAGTTGCCGGCCACGATCGTGTAGCTGATCGGATTCTTCTGGAGATAGGGCTCGATCCTCTTCCAGCCCTCGTCGTCCATCGACACACCGATCGCGGCGAGGCCCTTCGAGCGGTAGGCCTTGTCGAACTCGATGAACCACGGGATCTCGACCTTGCAGCCGGCGCACCAGGTGGCCCAGAAGTCGAGCAGCACCACCTTGCCCTTGAGCGAAGAGAGCTGAACGGGTTTGCCGTCCCTGCCGGGCAAGGAGAAGTTCGTCGCCGGCTTGCGCGCGGCGGGCTTCAGGAGTTCCGCGGAAAGCGGAGCGCCAGCGAGAACGAGGAGTGCCGCGATCGCGTAAACGCGCTTCATGGTGACTCTCCAGGGCGGCCTACAAACCGTCCTCTACATCACTGAGGCGGGTCTGAAGACCCGCAGCCACGTACGAATCTACCTGGAGGCGAGCTCTTTGAGGAGGGCGGCGGTTTTCTCGTAGACCGGCGGGGGTTCCGGCGGCGCACCGCCGCGGCCACGGCCGCCGCCGGGCACACCCAGCGCGACGTCGAGCGGCGTGCGGTTGAACTTGTCCTTCGCGTCCAGCTTCGCGCCCTTCTCCACCAGGAACTTCACCAGCTCGTCGCCCTTGCTCACTGCGATGTGCAGCGCGGTATCGCCGTTGGCGTTCACGGCGTTGACGTCGGCGCCGCGCTCCAAGAGCAGGGTCGCCGCCGCGATGGTGGTGGCCATCGGGCCGGACAGCCGTCCCTGCCGGTTCACGCTCACCATCAGGGCAGTCGTGCCGCTCTTCATCGCCCGGTTCGGATCGGCGCCCTTATCGAGCAGCAGGCCCATCAGCGCGGTGTTGCCGGCCTTGGCGGTGCGCATCAGAGGCGTGGCGCCCTCGCCCAGCCCGCCGTCGCCGAATTCGTGCTGCCGCATCAGCAGCGGCGTCTTCAGCCCCTGGTTTGGATCTGCGCCGCGCTCGAGCAGCCGCGCGATGATGTCGGGCGCGCGCAGCTTGCCCGACGGCTTGGGCAGCGGACGGTTGATCATGGGCGCCTGGTTGGCCATGTCCGCCGCGGCATACAGCGCCGCCATCCCCGCGTTGTCGCCAAGATTCGGATTGGCCCCCTTGTCGACGAGCAACGCGGCCACGTCGTAGTGGGCGTTGATGATCGCGATGACCAGGGCGGTGGTGCCCTCGGGATCGGCCACGTTGAGGTTGGCGCCCGCCTCCACCAGTGCCGTCGCGGCCTCGAGCGCGCCTTCACGCGCCGCGAACATGAGCGCCGTGAACCCGCCGCGCGGGATGGCGGTGAACACCATCGTCGAGAAGTCTTCGCGTATGTTCGGGTATTCGAGGTGCTTGGATCGCACGTCGAGGTCGGCCTTGGCTTTGGCCAGCCGCGTCACGACGGCGGCGTGCCCCTCGCCGGCGGCCCGCATCAACGCCGTTTCGCCGCGAAACGTCTCGCGCGCCTGCACGTCGGCGCCGGCCGCGAGCAACCGGTCCACGACCTCGAGGATGCCGGTGCGGGCGGCGATCATCAGCACGGTCTCACCGTCGGGGTTGGCGGCGTTGACGTTGGCCCCGGCCCCCACCAGCAGGTCCACCATCGGCACGCTGCCGGTCTCGGCGGCCAGCGCCAGCGGCGTCACGCCGTAGCGCGTGGACGCGTTCACCGGCGCGCCCGCCTTGACCAGCTCGCGGGCGATGTCGAGATGGCTGCCGCGCGCGGCCCAGTGCAGCGCCGTGGTCCCGTCGGCTTCGGTGCCCGGGACGACCGCGCGCTGCTTCACCAGCGTGCGCACGGTCTGCAGGTCGCCGCGCCTCGCCGCGTCGATGAGACGAGTGTCGGCGCCCGCCGCGCCGAGGCTGGCAACGAACATGAAAACAAGGGCAGGTCTGAGAGCGCGTTGCAGAATTGACGTGGGGGCCGGCTTTAGCCGGCCCTGGGCCGCCTGAAGGCGGCCCCCACATCTGACTTCGCAACTCACAGCGCGATCCGGCCGGTGCTGCTGCCGAAGCTGTCCATCTTGACGCCGAACTTCTCGGCCACGCTCACCAGCAGGTTGCCGTTCGGGGTCAGTTCCGGCGCGACGATGTGCCGGTTGCCTTTCACCGTTCCGGCGGCGCCGCCAACCAGCAGCGTCGGCAGATGGTCCGCCGCGTGCACGTTACCGTTGCCCATGCCGCTGCCGTAGTAGATGAGCGAGTGATCGAGCAGCGAGCCGTCCCCGTCCTTGGTGGACGCCAGCCGCTGGACGAACCCGGCCAGCAGGGTCGCGTGGTACACGTTCACCTTGGCGTGCGCCTCGATCTGGGGCGGCTTGTTGCCGTGGTGCGAGATCGTGTGGTGCGGCTCGGTCACGCCGATGTTGGGATACGTGCGCTGGCTGAGCTCGCGCGTGAGCATGAAGGCGCTGACGCGCGTGAGGTCGGCCTCGAACGCAATCGCCAGCAGGTCGAACATCAGCTTCGCGTGGTCCTCGAAGGCCTCGGGCACGCCGACCGGCTGCTCCGGCACGTCGATGAGCGAATCAGTGCGCGACTCGGCCAGTTGCATGCGGCGTTCGATTTCACGAACGTGTTCGAGGTATTCGTCGAGCCGCGCGCGATCCTTCGAGCCCAGGCTCCCCTCGAGCGTCTTGAGATCGTTCGAGACGAAGTCGAGCAGGCTCTTGTCGGTGCGCAGGCGCGCCAGCCGCGCTTCCTTGTTCGAGCCGCCGCCGAACAGGCGCTCGAACACGAGGCGCGGGTTGATCTCCATCGGCAGCGGCGTCGTGTCGTTCTGCCAGCTGAGCGTGTTCATGTACGCGCAGCTGTACCCGGGCGAGCAGTCGCCGATGAGGCCGGTGAAGTCTTCGGTTGCGAGCTCGAGCGACGGCAGCGTGGTTTCCTGACCGATCTCCTTCGCCACCACCTGATCGAGCGTCGCGCCGAGCGCGAAGTCGGGGCCGGCGGTGCGCTTCGGCGGCACGCCCGTGAGAAACGAGGACGGCGCACCGGCGTGGTTGGTATCGAACCCGCGCTCGGGCCGCAGCAGGTTGGTCACCACGACCATCGACTGGCGGTACGGCTCGAGCGGCTTCATGATCGGCTTCAGCTCGAAGTCGCTGCCCGCCGCAGCGGGCGTCCACTGGTCGAGGATGACGCCGTGCGGGACGTAGACGCACGCGAGGCGCTTCTTCGCCACCGCCGCCGTCCGCGCCTGCGCGGTCAGCGCCGGCACCATCGCATCGAGAAACGGCAGCGACAGCGCCGCGCCCAGCCCTTTGAGCACGGTACGTCGAGGCAGGAACACCTTGTGGACGAACATCACGACTCCTTGCGCCGCATGCGGAACGGCGTACTGGACACGATCCCCTTCACGAGCGCCGAAAACCGGTAGCCGTCCTTCGCCGAGTCGCGGACGATGGTGCGCACGGCCGGCATGTCCACCGGCTCGAGCCCGCGCCCGAGCGCGTAGACCATCAACTTCTCCGCCATCGTGCCCACCAGCACCTCGGGACGCTTCAGCAGCGCCTGCCGCAGGTCAACCGCACCGTTCACCTTGGTGCCGTCGTAGAGCTCGCCCGAGGCGTCGATCACCGACTCGCCGTCGAGCGTGCGCCAGCGGCCCACGGCGTCGAAGTTCTCGAGCGCCAGCCCGATCGGGTCCATCACCTTGTGGCAGCTGGCGCACGCCGGGCTCTCGCGGTGCTTCTCCATCCGCTGCCGCATGGTCTGCGACGCCGACGCCGGCGAATCGTCGAGCGGCGGCACGACCGCCGGTGCCGGAGGCGGCGGCGCCCCAATCAGATTATCGAGGATCCACTTGCCCCGCACCACCGGCGACGTGCGGTCGGCGTGTGCCGTGACGAGCAGCACCGCCCCCTTGCCCAGCAACCCCTTCCGCGCCTCCTCGGTGAGGGTGATGCGGCGGAACTGCGGCCCGTAGACGTTCGGGAGCCCGTAGTGGCGGGCCAGCCGCTCGTTGACGAAGGTGTGGTCGGCGGTCATCAGGTCGAGGACGCTGCGGTCCTCGTCGATGAGGCTGCCGACGAACAGCTTCAGCTCGCGGTCGAACGCCTGCCGCAGGTTGTCGTCGAAGTCCGGGAAATCGTTCTTGTCCGGCGTCGCGTTGCGGAGGTTGCGGGCGTGCAGCCACTGCCCGGCGAAGTTGTCCACGAGCGCGGACGCCTTCGGGTCGCGCAGCATGCGGCGCACCTGCGCGTCGAGCACGGCGGGCGCGCCGAGGCGCCCTTTGGCCGCCACCTCGATCAGCTCGTCGTCGGGGATGCTGCTCCACAAGAAGAACGAGAGGCGCGATGCGAGGTCGATGTCGCTCACGGGAACGATAGACGCGTCGCCCCCACGCGGGTCTAAAGACCCGCGGCCACGTACGGTGGTGTCTTGCTCGACGCGCATCAGGAAGCGGGGGCTGACGAGAATGGCGCGGAGCGCCATCTCGACGCCGCGCTCGAAGCCGGCCTCCTTCTGCCCCGCGTCGTAGAAGCGCAGTAGCGGCGTGAGCTCGGCTTCGGTGACCGGCCGCCGGTAGGCGCGGCGCGCCAGCGTCGAGACGATGCTCCGCGCGCAGGTACGCGCCTCGGCCACACTGGCGCCCTTGACCGGCGTGCACGTGAACAACTGGCGGCGGCTCGCCGTGTCGCCGGGTCCCTTGGGGTTGAACGGACCGGTGATCGTGAAGCTCTCGACGTGCGGCACGCCGCGGTGGTCGGTGGCAATCAGCGTGCTGCGGCGGAACGACTGCAGCCGGCTCCCGCCGCCGAGCGCGTCGCCCCTGGCGAGAAACGCCACACCCACCGGCCGCTGGCCGGCCCGCACGAAGACCCGCGTCTGCAGCCGCGCCTCGAGCAGGTTGACGATGTCGGTGGCGTTCTTCACCGCCGTGGCGTATTCCTGCTCGCCCCCGACCGGCGCGAGCAGCGCCCGCTCGCCGTCGACGGTGATCTCGAGTTGATGCGTGTCCTCGATGCCGCGGATCGAGCCGAGGTTGGTCTGCAGCAGCTTGACCTTGATCGTGTACTCGCCGTCGAGCGGGAACGTGTGCTGCGCCAGCAGGCCGCCGCGGGTCCCGGGCGGCAGGTCGTCGTTCTGATCGGTCTGCGACGCGTCGCCGCGCACGCGATAGGTATCCGAATCCGCGGCGATGGCCGGGCTGCCCACGGCGAGCGCACTGATCTTCGCCGCGGCCGAGAGATAGCGCTCGAGGAGCGCGGGCGAGGCGCCCAGCGCGCCGGCGTTGTTGTCGAAGCCGTCGGCCGAATCGTCGGGCGGCAGCAGTGTGGACGTATCCACCGAGAGCGCCAGCAGATCGCGAACCGCGTTGGCGTACTCCGTACGGTTGAGCCGATGCGGCGCCACGCGCCCGGGGTCGGGATCGGTAACCGCGGCGCGGTCGAGCGTGGACTCGAGATAGGTGAGCAGCGCGGCCTGGGTCGGCGCGTCGGGCCGCGGCATCCCAGCCGGCGGCATGGCGCCGGTGCGCACGCGCTTGATGACCTTCTCCCACAGCGCCGGGTTGTGCGCTGCGGCGGCCAGGTCGGCGTTCGAGAGGATGACGCCACCCGAGGTGGCAGCGCTCTTGACCCGCTCGTTGTGGCAGGTGGCGCAGTAACGGTCGAGCGTCTGCCGCAGCGCCGGGTCCATTGTCCGCGGAGCCGGGTCGCTGGACCCGGCCTGTGTCTGCGACGACCCGCCCTGAGAAGACAGGGAGGCGCCCCAGACCAAGCACAGCACGACGGCGCAAGAGAGAGGGCGGAGCATCGGCCTCTTGATTATAGGAACTGTGGACGGGTCTGAAGACCCGCAGCTACGTACCCAGAACAGGTGGGGTCTGGAGTCCCGCGGCAGCTACCAGCAGATACGACAAAGGGGCCGGATCCGTAGACCCGGCCCCCAAAGGTGGCGGGGCTCAAGCCCCGCCCTACAACCCTACCCGCCTTACCCGCCTGACCAGCGCTAGAAATCGAACTGTCCGCTGACCTTGAACAGCCGCGCTTCCATGATGCGCTGCGGCGTCTGCCACACGGCGTAGTTGTTGTTGTACTGGATGATCGGGTTCGCGTTGAGCGCGTTGTAGATATCCAGGTTGGCGGTCAGACGGCGCGCACCGAAGCGGAACGGCCGCGAGAAACGCATGTCGAACTGGGTGAGCCGATCGCCGAAGAGCGTGCCCGGCTCCACCAGGTTGACCGTCACGTTGGCCGCGCCGCCCGACAGCGGCCGGCCCAGCGACGGCTGAACCTGCGCGTTGGTCGCGACATAGTTCGCCGTGATGATCGCGCCGGGCGAGCTCTGCACCGTCGCCGCGAGGTTCACGTCCACCTTCGGGATGCTGTAGGTGCCCAGCATCTTGAACTGCGTCAGGAAGTCCTGGACATTGTGGCAGTACAACTGCGTCGGGTTGTCCGTGAGGACGGTGCCGAAGCCGGTCGTCGTGGTGCCGGCCACCTTGGCGATGTCGCAGTTGTCGGTCACGGTGCGGCCGGTGCTGATGCCGCCCTGGAGATTGATGCCGCGGGTCAGCCGAGCGTTGACACTGAAGTCCACGCCGTTCCAGGTCTCGGTCTGATTGCCGAAGTCGGTCGCGAACGACGTGTACTGGTCGGTGGCCACGCCGAACTTCGCCGGGTTCAGGTTGTAGAGGCCGCTCACCACATAGCCACCGCCGTCGGGCAGCCGCGAATCGACCGGCGCCGTGATCTGGTAGGGATCGAAGTCCGAGGCCGCGCTGGCCCGGTTGTCGATCGCCACGAAGTTGCCGAACCACCGGCGGAAGTAGCCCACGTCGATGCCGAGCCGCGGCATCAGCTCGTGCTGCACGCTGGTCGAGAACTCGGCACTCCACGGACGGTTGCCATAGCCGAAGCGCGTGTCTTCGTTGAACGCGGGAATCGACGACAGCGCGCCGAAGTTGGCCGGGCCGGCGCCGCACTCGGCCTGTGCTGCCATGCTGATGAGGTCGCAGTCCACCACGTAGTTGCCGCGGCGCGGATCGCCCACGGGATAGAACGAGTCGTTCCACGACCGCGTCGCCTGGGTGGTGATGCCGGCCGGATTGCCGATCGGCGTGGTGGCCATCACGTACTTGCCGAGGTTGACCTTCAGCGCCGTCTTGCCATTGCCGAAGAGGTCGTAGGCGGCGGCCACGCGCGGCGTGACGTCCTTGAAGTTGTTCCCGGTCACCGCGTCGAAATGGAGATTGCGCGTCGGCTGGTAGAGCGCGGGGCCGAGCGTCTGCTCCGGGTAGCCGCCGATGTACTGGTCGTAACGCAGACCGAGGTTCAGCGTGAGGCGCTGGATCGTCCAGCGGTCCTGTACGAAGAGGCCGATCTCGCCGATCACCTTCGAGCCCGTGCCGCCTTCAACCGGCGCGTACTGCGTGAACTGCGTCGGGACGCCGGCCGTGAAGCGGTAGAGCAGCGCCGACGTGTTGGTCTTCGACGAGCTGCGCGTCAGCGCCCACGTGTCGGTGGCGCCCACCTTGAGGGAGTGCGAACCAGTCACGTATGACACCGAGCCGGAGAGCGTGTTGATCTCCTGCGTGCTGTAGCCGAAGAGCGCGCTCGAGCCGCCGTCGCCGCCTTTGCCGCGATACTGCAGGCTGGTGTTCTGCTCGATGACGGGGATGAGCTCGCGGTAGATGCTGCCTTCTTCCGGGTACTGGTTGCCGAACGCCTCGCCGCGGTTGCCGAAGCGCCCTTCGACCAGCAGCTTGCTGGTGAGCGTGGACGTCCAGCCCACCTGGGCGAGGTTGAGCACCGGGAACCGATAGGCCACCGTGGACTCGGGCGAGATCGCCGGGCGGCTGTCGTCCCAGATGCGTCCCTGGTTGTCGTAGAACAGCGACAGCTTGTGCTTGGCCGCCAGCTGCGTGGTAAGGCGCAGGTTCACGCCCTTCTGATCGACCTTGAAGATGCCGCGCTTCGACCGGTCCGGATCCGGCAGCCACTTGGTCGGGTCGCCGGCGTTCTTGTTCTCATAGAGACCGGCCACGTAGCTCTCGTTCTTCTGCCAGCGCGCCGAGAGGTAGAACCACAGCTTGTCGCGCAGCAGCGGGCCGCCGACCGACGGGTTGTAGTCGTAGGCCTTCTTCATCTCGTTCGGGTCGGGCAACCCCTTGGCGCGGAGATCGTCGTCGATGTTGGTGCCCTGCCAGGCCGACGTGACCGCTGTGGCGAAGAACGAGCCACGCACGCTGTTGCCGCCCTCTTTCGGGATGATGTTGATACGCAGACCGCCGAAGGGCTGCTCGGCCGAGGTGGCCGCGTAGTCCATCGTCACTTCCTGCGTGGAACCCGTATCCGGTACGAAGTTCGAGAACTGGCCCTCCGACAGCACGTTGCCCACGCGGACACCGTCGAGTTGCAGGCGCGTGTCGGCCTGCTTGCTCCCGTGGATCACGAACGTGGTGTTCTGCAGGTTGTTGGTGCCGCCCACGTCCTGCAGCGCGCCGCGTCCCGGCTGGCTGGCGGCGAGGCCGGGAATGAGCACGGCCATGTTGACGTGACTGCGGCCGGCCGGAATGGCCTCGATGACCGCCTGATCGAACACGCGCTGCTGCGTGGTGTTCTGGGTATCCACGATCGGCGATTCGGCGCTGACCGTCACCGTTTCCTGGATGGCGCCCACACGGAGGTCGGCATTCACCGTGGCGACGAACGTGCCGGTGAGCTCGATCCCGTCCTGCTTGATGACGTTGAAGCCGGGCAGGGTGAAGGTGACCGAGTAGGTCCCGGGCCGCAGATCGATGATGCGATAGATACCGCCGGAATCGCTGACGACCGAGCGAACCTTTTCAATGAGGGCGGGGCTGCTCGCCTCGACCGTGACGCCGGGCAGAACCCCGCCCGACGAATCTCTGACGACACCGGTGATCGAAGCCTGAGCATGGGCAAGCGTCGGCATCAGGGCCACGCACACAAGAGCCCGCACAAACAGGCGAAGCGCACTGCGCATCAATCTCTCCTGGAAAATGTTGAGGAATCCGGCGATTTTGGCCCGCCCTGGATGGGGCGGCAATCGCCTATTTAGGGGGGGCTGGCGCTCGATCCGCATGGCACAATCGCCGCCCGGCAGTGAATGCGACGATTGGGGGCGTGGGGATGGGCGGTGCTGCTGGCCGCCGGGTCGCTCGGCGCGGCGTCCGGGGCTGACGTGTCGCTCGCCGACATCTCGGCGAGTTCGGGGATCGATCTCGTCAACGTCTCCGGTGGACCGGCCAAAGACTACATCGTGGACGCCAACGGCAACGGCGCCGCGCTCTTCGACTACGACAACGACGGCGACCTCGACGCGTTGCTGGTCAACGGCTCCACCCGCGAGCGCTTGCCCCGCGGCGGCGACGCCATGGTGGCCCTCTACCGCAACGACGGCACCGGCCGGTTCAGCGATGTCACCGCGGCCAGCGGCTTCAGCCGCACCGGATGGGGCGCCGGCACGTGCGTGGCCGACGTGGACAACGACGGCTTCGAGGACGTCTACGTCACCGCGTTCGGCCCCGACGTCCTCTGGCGCAACTCCGGCAAGGGCACGTTCACGGACGTGACCAGAGAAGCCCGCCTGGGCGACTCGCGATGGAGCACGAGCTGCGCGTTCAATGACTTCGACCACGACGGCTTCGTGGACCTTTACGTCGCCAACTACGTAAAGTTCGACGACAAGGCGATCCCCGCGCGCGCCACGACCGCCAGCTGCCGGTTCATGGCCACCGACGTCTTCTGCGGTCCCAACCGGCTGGCCGGCGAGCCGGACGTGCTCTACCGCAACAACGGCGACGGAACGTTCACCGACGTGACCGCCCGCGCCGGGATCGCCGACCCCGGCTACTACGGATTCGGCGTGGTGTTCGCGGACCTCACCGGCGACGGCTGGCCCGACATCTACGTGGCCAACGACTCGGTGCCCAACCTGTTCTTCCGCAACACCGGCAATGGCGCCTTCGTCGAGGAAGGGCTGCCGGCCGGGGTCGCCGTGAGCGGTGACGGCCGGCCGCAGGCCGGCATGGGCGTGGATGCGGGCGACTACAACGGCGACGGTCTTCCCGACCTGGTCGTCACCAACTTCTCCCACGACTACAACACGCTCTACGAGAACGGCCCGCCCGGCGTGTTCACCGATCGCAGCTACGCCGCCGGCATCGCCGTGACCGCGGGACCGTTTTTGGGCTGGGGCGTAAAGCTGGTGGACCTCGACAACGACGGGCGCCTCGACCTGTTCATCGCCAACGGCCACGTTTACCCCGATGTAGACGGCCGCGGGCTCGGCACCGCCTACCGGCAGCGCAAGCAGGTGTTCCTCAACGACGGGCGGCGGTTCCGCGACGCGACCGCCACGATTGGCGGCGGGCTGCTGCTCGAGCGATCGAGCCGCGGCGCCGCCTTCGGCGACATCGACAACGACGGCGACACCGACATCCTGGTCGTCAACATGAACGAGCGGCCGACGCTGCTGCGCAACGACACGCCGCGCACCCACCACTGGATGACGCTGCGCCTGGTGGGCGGCCCGAGCAACCGGAGCGCGCTCGGCGCACGCGTCAGCGTCGAGGCAGGCGGACGGCGCCAGGTGGCCGAAGTGCGCGGCGACGGCAGCTACCTCTCGCACAGCGACCTGCGGGTGCGCGTCGGGCTGGGCGCCGCGACGCGGGCGTCGCGGGTTGAGATCCGCTGGCCAAGCGGAAAGATCGAGACCGCCACCAACATCGCCGCCGAC
>Ga0173480_10000460_pt1 | contig 13563 bp, 11 predicted proteins | sample NitcycUS209509C1_FD_122622 | JGI IMG/M metagenome (GOLD analysis project Ga0173480, IMG submission 122622) | Soil microbial communities from Arlington Agricultural Research Station in Wisconsin, USA - Nitrogen cycling UWRJ-S209-509C-1 (version... | ecosystem: Environmental > Terrestrial > Soil... | reverse complement strand
TACGACGGCGCCCGCAAGTGCTGCGGCTTCCCGGTGATCACGATGAACCGCGAGACCTCGCTGCGCCAGGCCGGCACCCACGTCGGCGATGCGATCGACGCCGGCGCCGACTGCCTCGTCACCCCCTGCCCGCTCTGCCACCTCAACCTCGACATGCAGCAGCCGGAGGCGGCCAAGGTCGTCAACCGCGACCTCGGCCTCGCCGTTCTCCACCTGCCGCAGCTCGTCGGCCTCGCCCTCGGCGCCGAGCCGAAGGAGCTGGGGATGAGCAAGCACATCGCCTCGACCGGCTGGGTCGAGGAGCGCCTCACCGCCGGCGCCGCGGCTTAGCCGCCGACCATCGTCTGAGGGCGAACGTAAGGGGCCGCGCCGAAGCGCGGCCCCTGCCTCTTGGACTAACAGCCGTGCGGACCTATTTCCCCGCGATGTAGAGGGGTAGGTGTTCGGCGTAGGCGGTCATCGTCAATGGCGCGTAGCCGAAGAGCGCGAACGGACAGGCTTCCGATTCCGCTTCGACCAGTTCCCAGTTGCCTTTCATGTACAGCACGGACGGGCTGCCGTTGAAGACGTAGAAATCAACGGTGCCCGGCGCGTAGACGCAGGTCGTCGAGCTCTGAATCCTCAGCAGCGGTACTCCGCCTCCCGACTTCGCCAATTTGAAGGTTCCCTGTGGGCCTTCTGGACCGCCATATTTGAAGGCGGAGGCGTCGAAGGGCGTGTTTTCGAAGCTGACGATCGCTTCTGGCCCTCCGGGGAACGTCGTCGAGCAGCCTTCTTCCAGGCCGAAGGCGAATTGGAAGATGCCTCCAACGCTGGTGCCGTCAGCGTTGAACGACCCGCTGTAGCTGGCGTTGCCGCAGGTCACCGTCACTTTCGGTCCGCTGGCCGATTCGAACACGGCGACTTCTTCCGGCATCAGGGTGCCGGTGACTTTTTCGCCTTTGAACGGTTCCGCGCAGGCGAGCACACCTTCGACCAGTTCCGGTTCGACGTTGCAGAGGACGGTGCCGGTACCGCCACCGCCTTCTTCTTCTTCTTCGCCTTCTTCTTCTTCGTTGCCGTTGATCTGGGCGATCGCGGCATTGGCCGCTTCGGCGATCGAGGCCGGGAGGTCGCGGTAACCCGCTTTCCTGACGGCCGCCTGTCCGCCTTCTTTCGCCACGACGAAGGCGAGATAGTCATGCACCGTCGTCGCCTGTTTTTCAGTGAAGCGATCGGTGGCGGCCACGTCCCAGCTGAGGGTGCAGATGGGGTAGGCGTTTTTGCTGGTTTCGCCGATGTTCGGGTCGGAGCCGTAGACCTGCGACCAATCCACGTTGACGCCGGTTTCCCATCCAGCGGGACGCGTGTATTTCGCTCCGGCGCAGTTGGCTCCGTTTTCAGCCGTCGCCGGACCGGCGTATTTGATTCCGTTGAACACGTCGACGATCTGTTTCGGCGCCCACTGCTGCGCTTCCGGCAGGCTGCCGTAGGTGATCGTGCCGGCGTTTTCAGCAACGTAGGCGAGCGCGCCGATCTCGCCTTCACCGAAGCCGCTGGCGACGGTCGTCACTTTGCCTTCCCCTGCCTGGCAATCGCTGTTGCGCGGCCATTGCACGTTGGGAGACGCTTCAACGCCGAAGGGGGCCTGGAGCTGCGCCCAGGTCCGTTTTTCTTTGCCGGTGCAGTCGAGCGGCGCACCATTGACCGAGTTGAGGAAATGCTTGAACTGGTAGGTGGTGCCGGCGCTTTCCTGGCGGACGATTCGGGTGATCGCCTGGTCGCAATCGCCGCCGATCGAGGAGTCGGATGCAGTCCCGATCTGACGCCAGTTCTTGATTTCCCCGCTGAACACTTTCTGCAACTGCACGGGGGTGATTTTGGGCACGGCGCAGGGCGAATGCGCTGGCAGCGTCGGCGGGTGGGCGGCGATCGCGATCGCGGTCTGCGTGACCGGCACGACGGCGACGTCGCTGCCGAGAGCTTTTTTCATGTTCGCCAGCATCGTCCCCGCTTCGCCAACCGGACCCGACGGGGCGATGTCGGTGCCGAGGAAGTGGTAGGTGCTTCCGGTGTGCAGGACGCCGTCGTCGGCTCCCCACGCGTGCAGTGCCGCTGGGCTGCCGACGGGGACATAGCCAACCGATGGCGTGCCTCCGCTCCCCTGGCTGCCATTGCAGGCCAGCGGGTTTGGCGAACCGTTGAACCCCTGTTCGCCTTTCGACGACCAGCGTTGCTGCGCCTGCGTCTGGAGGAACGCCCCCAGCCCTTTCGCGCTGCTCCCGGAGCACTGTGCGCCGAGCGCCGAGGCGCCGGTCGCGTTCACCGTTCCCAGCGCCGCCAGCAGCGCCAGGAGGCCGGCGAACAGCACGCCGCGCCAGCGGGCCGCTCGCGCGCGCCCTTCCGCTACTTCGATCATGTTTCTCCCTTGTTTGGTCGCGGCACGCCGCGACGGTTTCCTGCCCGTCCATGGACGGAGACCCTCTTTTAATCAGGAGCGGCGGCGGAAGTTGCGGTTGGTAGCCTGAGCGTCTGGTGAGCCGGGAAGACTGGTCGGCGCTTAACTAGCCGACCCCTGAGACTCCTGTGGACCTCACCTCAACCCTCCCCTTTGCCGCCGCCGACACTGCTTCGGTGCTTACCGACCTCTTTGTTGTCCTGCTCGCGGCGAAGCTCGGCGACGAGGTCTTCAAGCGGATCGGTCAGCCGGCGATCGTCGGCGAGATCCTTGGCGGCGTCCTGGTCGGCCCCTCGGTGCTGGGTCTGGTCGAGGTCGGCGAGGTGCTGCGGGTCTTCTCCGAGCTGGGGGTCGTCTTCCTCCTCTTCTGGGTCGGCCTGGAGACGCGGCTCTCGGAGATGCGGGCGGTCGGCAAAGTCGCGGTCGCGGTCGGCTCGGCCGGCGTCGTCGTCCCCTTCCTCGCCGGGATCGGGTTCGGCCTAGCCCTGGGCGAAGACGCCGACACCAGCGTCTTCCTCGGGGCGGCGCTGGCTGCGACCAGCGCCGGGATCACCTCGGCGACCTTCCTCGACCTGGGCATTGGTCGCACGCGCGCCGCCCGCACCGTGCTCGGCGCCGCGGTCGTCGACGACATCCTCGCCCTGATCCTGCTCTCGGTCGCGGTCGGGATGGCCGCCGAGGGCGGCGTCGACGCCGGCAAGATCCTCCTCGCCCTCGCCCTCGCGATCGCCTTCGTCGCCTTTGTCGCCCTCGGTGGCGCGCGCCTACTTAGCAGCCGGCCACGGCTGCTGGAGACGCCGCGGTTCGCGGAGTCCTCGCTGCTGCCGGCGGTAATCCTTTGCCTCGGGCTCGCCGCCTTCTCCGCCAACATCGGCCTGGCGGCGCTGATCGGCGCCTTCCTCGCCGGGATGATCGTCGCCGAGACCAAAGACCACACCTCGATCGAGGAAGAAGTGCGGCCGCTCTACGCCTTCTTCCCGCCCTTCTTCTTCGCCTTCATCGGCATCGAGCTCGACCTCGGCTCGCTGCTGAGCGGCCACGCGCTCTGGCTGCTGGCGGCGATCACCGTCATCGCCGCGGCGACCAAGCTGGTGCCCGCCTACCTGGCAGCGCGCCCGCTGGGGCGCAACCAAGCCGCGATCGTCGGCGTCGGCATGGTCCCCCGTGGCGAGGTGGGGATCGTGATCGCCTCGATCGGTGCCGCCGAGGGGGTGGTCGACGCCGAGCTGTTCGCGGTCGTCGTCGGGATGGCGGTGCTGACGACGCTGATGGCGCCGTTTGCGCTGCGACGCCTCAGCCGCGGTTCAAAAGCCCGCGCTGGATGAGTAGCTCGCCCAGCTGCACGGTGTTGGTCGCGGCCCCCTTGCGCAGGTTGTCGGAAACGACCCAGATGTCGAGGGCCCGCTCGTTGCCCGGGTCACGGCGGATACGGCCGACGAAGACGTCGTCCCTGCCGGCGGCGTCAATCGCCATCGGGTAGCGGCCGGCGGCGGGGTCGTCGACGACGGTCACTCCCGGCGCGGCGGCGAGCAGCTCGCGCGCCTGCTCGGGCTCGAGCGGCTCGCGGGTCTCGACGTTGACCGCCTCGGAGTGGCCGGTCTCGACCGGGACCCGCACGCAGGTGGCGCTGACCCGGATCCCAGGGTCGCCGAGGATCTTGCGAGTCTCGTTGATCAGCTTGCGCTCCTCGTCGGTGTGGTCGTCCCCCTCGGCAAAGCTGCCGGCCTGGGCGAGGGCGTTGAAGGCGATCTGGTGGGGATAGATCTGCGGCTCGGGAACGTCGTAGCCGCCGACCACGGCGCGCGCCTGCGCCCGCAGCTCGTCGATCGCCGCCTTGCCGGTACCCGAAACCGCTTGGTAGGTGGAGATCACCAGCCGCTCGATCCCGGCCGCGTCGTGAAGCGGTTTCAGGGCGACGACCATCTGCATCGTCGAGCAGTTGGGGTTGGCGATGATGCCGTTGTGGCCCTCGAGGGCGTCGGGGTTGACCTCGGAGACAACCAGCGGCACGTCGTCTTTCATCCGCCAGTAGCTGGTGTTGTCGACCACCGTCGCCCCGGCGGCGACCAGCTTCGGGGTCCACTCGGCGCTGACCGAACCGCCGGCCGAGGAGAGGACAAGGTCGAGGCCCTGGATCGAGTCATCGCCCACCGCCTGCACGGTCAGCGTCTCGCCGTTCCACTCGATCGTCTTGCCGGCCGAGCGCTCGGAGGCCAGCAGCCGCAGCTCGGCGACCGGGAAGTCGCGCGCCGCCAGCAGCTCGAGGATCGCCGAGCCAACGAGGCCCGTCGCGCCCAGCACTCCGACTTTGTATCCGTCAGCGGCCATCTCGATCGAGTATGACCGGGCTCAGCCGGCGACCGTCGGCCGATGACCGGGGCCGGTCGGGTCCTCGGGCTGAATCGCGTCCGCGCCGAGGTCGAACGCCTTGTGCAGAGCGTTTACGGCGTCGGCGACGCGGTCGGCAGAGATGACGCAGGAGATCTTGATCGGCGAGGTGGAGATCATCTCGATGTTGATCCCTTCCTCGCCGAGGATTTTGAAGACCTTGGCGGCGACGCCAGGATGGGAGCGCATGCCGGCGCCGACGATCGAGACCTTGCCGATCTGCTCATCGGTCAGCACCTGCAGCGAGACGTCGCCGAGCGCCGCAATCGTGTCCTTCGCGGTGGTCAGGTCGGAGCGGTCGACGGTGAAGGAGAGGTCGGCGAGCTTGTCGTCGCCAACCGGCTCGTTCTGGATGATCACGTCGACGTTGACGTTAGCCTCGGCCAGTGCGCCGAAGACGCGGCCGGCCACGCCGGGCTCGTCGCGGAGCCCGCTGAGCGTCACGCGGGCCTCCGAGTCGGAGTGGGTAACTGCGGTTACGAAAGGGTTCTCCATGGTCTCTTCCTCTGAGACGACGAGGGTACCGGGACCGTCCTCGAAGCTGCTGCGGCAGTGGATGCGGACCCCGTGGTTGCGGGCATACTCGACCGAGCGCAGCTGCAGCACCCCCGCCCCCGAGGCCGACATCTCCAGCATCTCCTCGAAGGAGACGCGGTCGAGCTTGTGGGCGTCGGCGACGATCCGCGGGTCGGCGCTGTAGACGCCGGCGACATCGGTGTAGATCTCGCAGACGCTGGCCCGCAGGGCGGCGGCGAGGGCGACCGCGGTGGTGTCGGAGCCGCCACGGCCGAGGGTGGTGACGTCGCGGCTGTCGGTCGAGACCCCCTGGAAGCCGGCGACGAGGACGATCCGGTCCTGCTGCAGCGCTTCGGCGATGCGGTCGGCGCGGACGTCGATGATCCGTGCCTTGGTGTGGGAGGAGTCAGTGACGATCCCCGCCTGCGAGCCGGTCAGCGAGATCGCCTCGTGGCCCATGTCGTGGATCGCCATCGCGCAGAGCGCGCAGGAGATCCGCTCCCCGGTCGAGAGCAGCATGTCCATCTCCCGCGCCACCGGGCGCTCGGAGATCTCGTGCGCCTGTTCGACCAGCTGGTCGGTGGTCTTGCCGCGGGCCGAGAGGACGGCGACGACGCGGTTGCCGGCCTCGCGCGCAGCGACGATCCGCCCCGCGGCGCGCTTGATCTGCTCGGCGCCGGCGACAGAGGTGCCGCCGAACTTCATTACGACGATGTCTGAGCCATCCCCTGGCATGGGCCTGAGGATAGTCGGCGCGCAGTCCCTACTCGGCCGAGCCTCCGAGGTTCCCCAGCATCGCCTGTTCGGCCATCCGGATCAGGCCGAGGCCGCTGTGGGGGCGCATGTCGCTGCTGCGCACGCGCACATGCGAACCATGCGGGCCGACCACCTCGACGATCGTGCAGACGTCGCCGATTTCGCAATCGTCGCCGTAGTCGTTCTCGATCGCCTCCATCTGTTCGGCCACGACCCGGCCAACCTTGCTCTGGTCAAGCGACATCTGAAGCTCCTTCCTCCTGCTGGTCTTCGAACACCGAGCGCTGACCATAACGTGACGCTGATCACACTTGAAGATATATCGATCCGATATATAAGATCACAGCATGGAGCATTTGAGCCCGACCGCCTACGTGATCCTTGGCTTCGTCCGCAACGAACCGCGGTCGGGGTACGAGATCAAAGCGCTGGTCGACAACTCGACCCGGTTCTTCTGGGCGGCCAGCTACGGGCAGATCTATCCCGAGCTGAAACGGCTCTCGGAAGCGGGCTTGATCACCGGCTCGGACTCCCCCACTGGCGGCCGCAAGCGGACGGTCTACGAGATCACCGCCGACGGTGAGGAGGAGCTGCGCTCGTGGCTGCGGCAGGCACCGGAGACCTTTGAGATGCGCGACGAAGGACTGCTGAAGCTCTTCTTCGCCAACGCATTGTCGCGAGAGGAGGCGGTGGAGATCCTGCGCTCGATGCGAGCCAAACGGGTCGCCGTCTATGAGCAGCTGAAGGCGATCGAGGAGTTGAAAGGGGAGATCGAGGACCCCTTCCCGATGATCGTCCTACAGGGAGGCTTGGAGTTTTCGCAGTGGTTCGCCGATTGGTGCGAGCGGATGGAGGCGCAGCTCCTCGATTCCGCTCTCGAGGAAAGGAACGATTGATGTTCGATTACCTGGCGCAACTCGCAAACGGCAAAGCAAAACGGGTGGCCCTGCTGGCGCTCGTCTTCTTCCTCGTGGCGGGAGCGGTCGGCGGCGGCGTCGCCGACCGGCTCGATCCCTACGGCGCGGAGGACCCGGCGACCGAGACGGTGCAGGCGATGGACCGCCTGGAGGAAGCCGGCCTGCGGATTCCGGCGGTGATCGCCGTGGTCGAGGACGCGCCGGCGGCCAAACCGGCGACCCGGCAACGGGTCGAGGCGCTCGAGCAGCAGGTCCGCGAACGCCCCGACGTCGCCTCGGTCACCGGCTACTACGACACCCGCTCCAAGGCCTTCGTCTCCAACGACGGCAAATCGACCTACTTCGCGGTGGCGCTGAAGGCGACCGAAGACAAGCCCTGGCAGGAGGCCGGCGCCGAGATCGCCGACGAACTCAATGAAGAGCCCGGGGTCCTCGTGGGCGGCGCCGCGGTCGCCCAGGAGCAGGTCAACCACCAGGTCGAGGAAGACCTGAAAAAGGCCGAGATGCTGGCCTTCCCCCTGCTCTTCCTGCTCTCGCTGCTCTTCTTCCGCAGCCTCGTCGCCTCGGTTCTGCCGCTGATGATCGGTGGCCTCGCAATCGTCGGCACCTTCCTGATCCTGCGGCTGGCCAGCGAAGTCGGCTCGATCTCGATCTTCGCACTGAACCTGACGACGGCACTGGGCCTCGGCCTGGCCATCGACTACAGCCTCTTCATCGTCTCCCGCTACCGCGAGGAGATCGCCAAGAGCGGTCCCGGGCTGGAGGCGATGAAGCGCGTCCTGGCGACCGCCGGGCGCACGGTCTTCTTCTCCTCGCTAACCGTGTCGGCGGCGCTCGCCTCGCTGCTCGTCTTCCCCCAGCGCTTCCTCTACTCGATGGGCCTCGGCGGCGCTCTGGTGGCGCTGTTCGCGGCACTGATCTCGCTGACCGTGCTGCCGGCGGTGCTGACGCTGCTCGGCACGCGGGTCAACGCGGGCGCGCCGAAGTTCCTGCAGCGCCGCGCCGAGGCGGACGCCCGGCCCGACGAGCACGGCTTCTGGTACCGGCTCTCGCGCTTCGTGATGCGGCGGCCGCTGCCGGTGGCGACGCTCTCCGCCCTCTTCCTAATCATCCTCGGGCTGCCCTTCCTGCAGATCAAGTTCGACACCGTCGACCCGACGGTCCTGCCCGAGTCGGCGAGCGCGCGCCAGACCTATGACACCGTCAGCTCGCAGTTCCCGCCCTACCGCGAAACGCCGATCTGGATCGACGTCGAAGGTGGCGGCCCGGGTAGCGCCGAGCGTTTCGCCGCCCAGGTGAGCAGGGTCGAGGGTGTCGCCGACGTGGCGCCGCCCCAGCAGCTGGCGCCGGGGGTGGCGGCGCTGCAAGTCACCTCCGCCGACCCCTTTATCTCCGAGGCGAGTCAGACCACGGTGAAGGAAATCCGCGACCTGCAGACGCCAGCCGGGACGACCGTGCTCGTCGGCGGCGCGACGGCCGACTTCATCGACTTCCAGTCGAGCCTCGCCGAGCACCTGCCGATCGCGCTGGCGATTGTGATCATCTCGACGCTGATCGTCCTCTTCCTGATGACCGGCTCGGTGATCCTGCCGATCAAGTCGCTGATCATGAACTTCCTCAACCTCAGCGCCGTCTTCGGCCTGCTGGTGCTGATCTTCCAGGACGGCCGGCTCGAGGGGTTCCTCGACTACTCCAGCCCGGGGGCGATCGAGCAGACGATGCCGATCCTGCTCTTCGCCGTCGCCTTCGGCCTCTCCACCGACTACGCGGTCTTCCTCCTCTCGCGGATCAAGGAGGCGCGCGACAACGGCGCCTCGGACTCGGAGTCGGTGGCGATCGGGCTGGAGCGGACCGGGCGGATCGTCACCGCCGCAGCGCTGCTCTTCGCGGTTGCGATGGGCGCCTTCGCCACCTCGCAGATCATCTTCATCAAGGAGAACGGCGTCGGCACGGCGCTGGCGGTCCTGATCGACGCCAGCATCATCCGCGCCCTGCTCGTCCCCTCGCTAATGGAGCTACTCGGCAAGTGGAACTGGTGGGCACCGGCGCCGCTAAGGCGACTACACGAACGCTGGGGAATCTCCGAGACGACTGAGCCGCAGACCAGTAGTCCCTGAGTTGCTGGTTGAGGGGCGGCGGGGACACCCCCTCCAGACACATCTCGCCAATGGCTCGATGTTGAGTGTCTGGAGGGGGTGTCCCCGCCGCCCTACGACACGTTGCTCCAGGACGGCTGAACTCCGAACAGCTCCATGTAGAAGCTTTCAACCCTGGAACCTAGGGGTGGCGCGCAGCTTCTTATGAAGCTGTCCGCCCTTGAAACGTCTGCCGGAGCTCGATTGCTGACCGGCACGTCCTCCCTCCGGGACCTAGGCGAATGCTTGAGAAGCGCGCCTGCGGAGATCGGCGTTGAGCATCCCGGTGACTTCGCTCGGCCGGTTGCCGGCCGGCGGCACCGCGGCGCCGATTAGGCCGTCGGCGCGGTAGCCGTAGAGCGGGGCGACGAAGCCGAGGTCGCGGATCTTGCGGACCAGCTTGACGGCGCTCTGAGTGTCGGCGCCGGGGCCGCAGAGGACGATCGCGGTCGGGTCGAGGGCGCCGAGGGCGCGGTCGAGCCGCTCGTCGCCGAGCTCGTTGGAGAGGACGAGGACGCGGAAGCCCGCGCGGCGCAGGGCGAGGTCGAGGGCCTGGGTGTAGACCTCCTCGGCGTCCTGGCCGTGACTGGAGTCGAGCAGCAGGATCCCGGCGGGACGGGCCGCGGCGGCGGCGAGGCGGCGGGCGCGGTGCAGCCAGCCGGTCGTCCAGCGGGCGGCGAACTCGAGCTCGGCCTCGCGTTCGGGGTCGGCGGCGAGCTTGTCGATCGCCGGCAGCAGCAGCTCCTCCACCGTGCGCTCCAGCGAGCGCAGGGCGAGGCTCTCCTCAACTGCGCGGTCGGCGGCGGACTCGTCGAAGCTCTCGAAGGCGGCGAAGAGGCTGCCGTCGTTGGCGGGCGCCTCCTGCCGCTGGCGCGCCAGCTCGATCGCCGAGGAGATGTTGCCGGTCTCCCCCAGCGCGTCGCGCAGCGCCTGCAGCTCGACCAGCTCGTAGTTGCGGTGGTTGCCCTCGGTGCGTCGCGGTTTCGGGTAGCCGTAGCGGCGCTCCCAACTACGCAGGGTGTTGGGGCTCACGCCAAGGACTTCGGCGGCGGCGTTGGTGCGGATTCCGGGCATTAGTTAAAGGGATCGATTGGGTGGCTAAAGGGATCGATTGGGTGGCTGTGCAGCGCCTTTCGACGCCGGACGCGGATTCTCCCACCCGATCCGCAGGTTTACACCGGTTATCGACAGATTTCGCAGAAACTGTTAGCGATCTTGCAAGGCGCCCACGCCCACGGGCTGCCCCACTGCGTGGGCGCGCCACATCGCCGCGTCTGCCTTGTACAGAAGTTCGTCGGCGTCGGTGCCGTGCTCGGGGCAGGCGACGACGCCGGCCGAGATCGAGATCCGCAGCCCTCCTGCCTTCTCCAGCTCGTCGAGCTGACCGAGCAGCCGCTCGCACATCTGCACCCCTTCGACCGTGCCGATGTTCGGAGCCAGAACGCAGATCGCGTCCTCCTCCAGGCGGAAGGCTTCGTCGACGATGCGAATGCTGTCGCGCAGGGCGGCGCCGACGATCGAGAGCACCGTCTCCTGGCCGCCGGCGACGTCGCCGGGTCGGATGCCAGGCCCAGACGCGTCGAAGACCGCAAGGCCGAAAGGGTGGCCGTAACGCCGGTTGGTCTCCAGCAGCTGATCCAGGCGGCGGCGCATATGACCCGGCCGGTAGAGACTGGGCAATTCGGTCGGCTCCTCCGGCGCGGTAACCGGAGGGGCGCCCGACATGCTCGGCTGCGCGGCGTCGATCGCCGCGGCGGTTACCGAGCCGAACTCCCCCGCCAGTCGCTGGGCGGCTTGGAGGAAGGGCTCCCCATTGGTTCCAATCTCCTCGTGCAAGCTGCTCAAAAGATCGGCGTGCAGCTCCGAGACCTTGAGCGCGATCCGGCTCGCCGGGGAGGCGTCGGTCCTGCGGCGGTTGCCCGGAGACTGGTCAGACACGCAGTGACCTTGGCGAAAGCCCCGGACACGGGATTCGCAGAATGTCGCTATTTGCGGCTCGATACTCGTCCAGGACGAATGTCAGTCCCCGCTTATTCCAGGCTTCTTCTGCCCGCCAGGGCCTTGCCGAGCGTCACCTCGTCGGCGTGCTCGAGGTCGGCTCCGACCGGCAGGCCGCTGGCCAGCCGCGTCACCGTCACCTGACCTCGCAGCATGTCGGCGATGTGCAGGGCGGTGGCCTCGCCGGTGGTGGTCGGGTTGGTCGCCAGGACCACCTCGCCGATGCCGCCGCGCTCGACCCGCCGCCGCAGCTCGCCGATCTTCAGGTCTTCGACGTCGACGCCGTCGATCGGCGAGAGGGCGCCGCCGAGCACGTGGTAGAGGCCGCGGTATTCGTGGGTGCGCTCGATCGGGATCACGTCGGCCGGCTCCTCGACCACGCAGATCATCGTCCGGTCGCGATTCTGGTCGGCGCAGATCCGGCAGAGCGGCCCCTCGGCGAGGTTGAAGCATTCCTCGCAGAGGCCGACCTTCTCCTTCACTTCGCGGATCGCTTCGCCGAGGGCGAAGGCCTCTTCGTCGGGGGCGCGCAGCAGGTGGAAGGCGAGCCGCTGGGCGGTCCGCTGGCCGATGCCCGGCAACCGCGAGAGCTCAGCGACGAGACGCGCCAGCGGGGCCGGTCCCTCGCTCAACCGAGCAGGCCCCCCATGCCGCCGAGGTCGCCGCCGGCGATGCCGCCCATTTTCGAGCTGGCCAGCTCCTGCGCAGCCCGCAGGCCCTCGTTGACGGCCGCCTGGACCATCTCCTGCAGCATCTCCGCGTCCTCGGGGTCGATCGCCTCAGGGTCGATGACGATCTCCCGCAGGGTCAGGTCGCCCCCCATCTTGACTTTGACCATGCCGCCGCCGGCGCTCGCCTCGACGACCTCGTCCTTGAGTTTCTCCTGCGCCTCCATCATCTCGGCCTGCATCTGCTGCGCCTGTTTCATCAGGGCATTGACGTCAAAGCCTCCGGGACCGCCTCCTCGTGCCACCTAACTGACCTCCTCCGCGTCGAACTCGCTCTTCAGCCGCTCCAGCAGCTGCTCCTCGTCAACATCCTCACTGCCCGGGGCCGGCGTGTCCGGCGGCGCCTCCCCCTCCAGCACCACATAGGTGGGCCGCAACCCCGTCCCGGTCACCGCGGCAAACGCCGCCGCCACCGTATCCCGGCGGTCCGGACTGTCCGCCTTCCTTTTGTTGAAAGTCATGTCTGGAGGGAACCCGACCTGCAGACCCTCGTCGCCGAAGCTCACGGGTCTTGCTCCCTCCAAGCAGGAGGCGAGAGCCGGCACCGTCTCCCCCAACTTCTGCAAAACAGCGGGCCAGACTCGCTGGACCTCCTCTAGGGACAATGGCTGCTGGCCGGCGGGTCCTGTCTCCGATTCCGGGCTCTCCCTATCGGGAGAGTCCTCGGAATCGTCGCCACCCGCCGGAGGGGCCTGGGCTGAAGACGCTTCGGGCTCGGGCGTCGGGACGGGTTCGGACTCTTCCTCTTCTGCTGGAGGAGGGTCGATGGTTGGGGGCGGGTCTTCCTCTTCCTTGGGAGCTGAGGTGTCTGAAGGGGTGGGTTGTGCCGTGGGTGGCGACGATGCGGGACCCGCGCCGGTCGGCGCGGGGGACGTATCGGAGACAGGACCCGCGGCCCTGGAGCCTTCCGTCTGCCCGTTCTCCAAGCGCTCGATACGACGCAGCAGTCCTGCGGTGTCTGGATCCAGATCGGGTCGCGCTGCCTTCAAGAGAGCGATCTCCACCGCCATGCGCGCGTCGTCTCCCTCGCGAACCGCGGTCAGCGCGTCCGCAAGCTGATCGATGGTGCGGATCAGGTTTGCCGGCTTGATCGCGGTCGCCTGAGCCTGCATGCGGGCGGTGTCGGTGGCGGTTACCACGAAGGTGGTTGGCACCTCGCCGGTCGTCTGGACGATCAGCAGGTGGCGCAGGTGGGCGAGCAGGTCGCGGGCGAACTGGGATGGGTCGCGGCCGGAGCGGGCCATCTTCTCGACCCCGAGGAGGACGCCCTTGGGATCCTCGGCGATCACCGCGTCGACCGCCTCGAAGAGCAGGTCGGCGTCGGCGGCGCCGAGCATCTCCAGCACGTCTTTCAGTTCGACGTTCTCGCCGCCGAAGGCGACCAGTTGGTCCAGCGTGCCGAGCGCGTCGCGGAAGCTGCCCGAGGCTGAGCGGGCGATCATCGCCACCGCCCCCTCCTCGACCTGGATCGACTCAGCCGCGGCGACTCGGTTCAGCACCTCGGAGATCTGCTCCAGCGAGGGCCGCTGGAAGTCGAAGCGCTGGCAGCGGTCGGCAATCGTCGCCATCACCTTGTGCGACTCGGTGGTGGCGAGGACGAAGACCGTGTTCGGCGGCGGCTCCTCGAGGGTCTTGAGGAAGGCGTTCCAGGCCTCCTTGGTCAGCATGTGCGCCTCGTCGAGGATGTA
>Ga0173480_10000459_pt1 | contig 13565 bp, 9 predicted proteins | sample NitcycUS209509C1_FD_122622 | JGI IMG/M metagenome (GOLD analysis project Ga0173480, IMG submission 122622) | Soil microbial communities from Arlington Agricultural Research Station in Wisconsin, USA - Nitrogen cycling UWRJ-S209-509C-1 (version... | ecosystem: Environmental > Terrestrial > Soil >... | reverse complement strand
TAGACTGTTCGCGATGCAGTTGACTGACCTGGGCTGGGACGAGCGCTTTGCGGCCGACTTCGCAACGTTGGCTGCCGCGCCGGACGTGGAGCCCGGTCGCGTCGCGGTCGAGTTCAATTACCTGTATCGCGTGTACGTGAATGGCGGCGAAATCGAAGCAGTCCTCGCTGGGCGCGTCAAGCATCAGGCGACCAGCCGTGGCGACATGCCAGCCGTCGGCGACTGGGTGGCGGTTCGCCGCCGCGTCGGGGCGGGAGGGGCGATTGTTCGCGTACTGCCACGCCGCACCCGCTTCTCGCGTCGCATGGCGGGCAACACCACCGACGAGCAGGTGGTGGCGGCAAACGTGAACGTGATCTTCATCACGATGGCGCTCGATGCCGATTTCAGTCCGCGGCGGCTCGAACGCTACCTGCTGATGTCACGCGAAAGCGGCGCCGAACCGATCGTGCTTCTCACCAAGCCCGATATGGCCGACGATCTGGCTGCGCGCGTCGCCGAGGTGGAGGCGGTTGCAGCCGGCGCTCCGGTGCATGTGGTCAGTCCGCGGTTCGGTGAAGGACTGGAGCCGATTAGGCAGCGGTTGCCCCCCGGGGCCACCGGTGCGTTGCTCGGCTCCTCCGGTGTCGGCAAGACGACGATCATCAACTGGCTGGCAGGTGGCGCGCCACGTCTGACGCGCGAGGTGCGTGCCTCCGACTCGAAGGGGCGGCACACCACGACGCATCGTGAACTGATCGCGGTGCCGGGAGGCGGACTGGTCATCGACACGCCAGGCATGCGCGAGCTGCAGCTCTGGGACGCGTCGGAGAGCGTGCGCCAGACCTTCGACGACATCGAGACCATGGCGCCGGGTTGCCACTTCGGCAACTGCCGTCACCGTGATGAACCGCGGTGCGCCGTCAAGCAGGCCGTGGCCGACGGGCAGCTCGCCGCGGCACGGCTCGAGAGCTATCTGAAGCTGCAGGAGGAACTGTCGTTTCTCGCACAGCAGCAGGATCAGCGTGCGCAGATCGACGAGCGCCGCCGCGCCAAGGTCCAGACCAAAGCGCTTCGCGCCCACCTCAAGACGAAACGATGATCTTTGTCGGGGCGAAGGTTCGAAGGTTCGAGGGTTCGAAGGTTCGAGGGTTCGAGGGTTCGAGGGTTCGAGGGTTCGAGGGTTCGAAGGTTCGAGGGTTCGAGGGTTCGAGGGTGCGACGGGTAGGCCGGGTCCCCTTGGACCCGGCTGGGTCGAGCGGCGACCCGACACGGAAGTGGCAACCGCCTACGGCTCGATCGGTGAGTCGGGCGCGACTCTCGCCGGAGGCGCGGGAGCCTGAGGGACGGCGGCGGGTGCGGGCGCTGCCGGTTCGGTGGCCATGTAGGCGTCAATCAGCGCCTCGGCCTCCGGTGGAATCGGCACTGGCTGGAACGTCGGTGCTTCGATAGAGGCTGCCGCTGGCAGTGCCGGCGTCGTCGTTTCGACGAGACGATGCAGCGGCAGCAGCGGGATTGGCAGCAGCAGCGCTGCCACGACCGCAAGGGCGATGGCCCACCTCGGCGTCGACAGGCGAAGGCTCCGCGGCCTGTCAACCTCCGCTGCCGGGCGGCGGAACGACAACGCATCCGACGCCTGATCGATCATCGCAGTCGTGATTTCATGGACGCCGCGATCGGCGCCCGCCATCAGGGCGCGATCGCACAGCAGGTTGATGACGCGCGGCACGCCTCCGCTCAGCGCGTGCAGACGCTTGATCGCACTGCGTTCGAACACGACCGACACCGACTCGCCGGCGACGGTCAGGCGGTGGCTGATGTAGTGCTCCACGTCGTCACGGTCGAGCGGCTGGAGCATGGCCTTCAGCGAGATGCGCTGATCGAGCTGGCGCAGATCGGCGGCGGCCAGGACGTCGAGCAGCGCCGGCTGTCCGACGAGGACCACCTGCAGCAGCCGCGAGTCACTGTGCATGCCGGCCACCACCCGCAGTTCCTCGAGCACCTCCGGCCTGAGATGCTGCGCCTCGTCGATGATGACGACCGCACTGCCGCGAAGCGGCGCGATGGTGATGAGGAACTCCGACAGCGTGGTAATCAGCTCGTGCTTCGTCGCGCTGGCGAAGCGTTCGCTCAACATCCCTTCGCGTGAGACGACGCCGTAGTCCACCAGGATCTGTCGCAGCAGTTCATCGATCGACAGGAACGGATTGAGCACCAGGCTGGAGAACGCGGTCTTGTCCAGTTGCTCGAGCAGCGCCCGGCAGAGCGTGGTCTTTCCGGTGCCGATGTCGCCCGAGAGCACGAGGAACGGCTCGCGACGACGAAGGGCCTGCAGAATCCGCTTGATGGCGGCGTGGTGCGATTCACTCAGATAGAGGAACCGCGGGTCGGGGGCCAGCGCGAACGGCGATTGCGCGAGACCGTAGAACGACTCGTAAAGCGATGCCTCGCGCGGCTGCAGCGTACTACTCAAACTTCTTCGGAATATAGCAGATTGGACGCTGCCTTTCGCGTCCGCGCGCGGGAACGATGCGTGGCACTTTGTACCTGCGAGGTCCGCCTGCAGGCGGACCCCACATTGAGCTGTTGAGACGATTGGCGGGACGGCGTGGCCGGCGTGCCGGGGATCAGATGGCGGATAATGCGCCCATGATTCCGTTGATCATCCTTTTGCTCGTCGGCATGCAGGCGCCGGCGCGTTCTCAGCGTCCGCCCGCCGCGCCCGCCCAGCCGGCGAAGCCGGCACCGGCCGCGCCCGGCGCGCCGACGTTCTTCACGTCGAAGCTGCCGCTGTCGGAGCTGCAGAACAAGCAGGCCGTTCTCGACACCACCTACGGCACGATCGTCCTCGACCTGCTGCCCGAGGCGTCGCCGAATCATGTCGCGTTCTTCATCACCCGCGCCCGCGAGCGGGCGTTCGACGGCACCACGTTTCACCGCGTGATTCAGAACGGGATCATCCAGGGTGGCGACCCGCTGTCACGTGATCCCGCGCAGGCGGCGAAGTACGGCACCGGAGGGCTGCGGCAGTTGCGCTTCGAGCCAAACGGCGAGAAGCACACGCGTGGAGCGGTGTCCGCCGTCCTGGTTCCCGGCGAACGCGACAGTGCCGGCACGCAGTTCTTCATCTGCGTCTCCAATCAGGCGTCGCTGGATGGCCAGTACACGGTGTTCGCGCGCGTGGCCGAAGGGATGGCCGTGGCCCAGAAGATCTCGACGGTGGCCGCCACCGGCGGCGTCCCAGCCGAGCGCATCGTCATCCGCACCGTCAGCATCCGTGAGAAGCCGGCGCCGGTACCCGAACCGTTTTCGACCGAGAGCGTGTCCGAACTCGGCAGGTCGCGCGTGCTCGTCGAGACGTCGCTCGGCAACCTGACGCTGGAACTGTTCCCGGACAAGGCGCCGAATCACGTGCGCCAGTTTCTCAGGCTGGCCTCGGTGGGAGCGTACGACGGCACGGCGTTTCACCGGGTCGTCCGTGGCTTCGTCGTGCAGGGCGGATACATGCCGACCCGGACGACGCCACTCGACGAGCGTCAGCAGGGATTCGTGCGCAAGCTGATGCCGGAGTTCAACGATACGCCGCACGAGCTCGGCACGCTGTCGATGGCAAGAGGTGACGATCCTGGCAGTGCCGACACTTCGTTCTTCCTCGTGCTCGATCGCTCAACGTCGCTGGACGGCAAGTACACGGCGTTCGGTAAGGTGGTTGGCGGCCTTGACGTGCTCGAAAAGATCGCCGGCGTGACGCTCGACGGTGAGACGCCGCGCACCCGGGTCGAGGTCACGCGCGTGACGGTCACCAAGAACTGAGTCTGATACTTCAGTTCGCGGTTCGAGGTTCTCGGTTCGTCGTTCGTGTTCAGTTCGTGGTTCGGGGTTCGGGGTTCGGGGTTCGATTCAGGGTTTGGCCGCCTGCACCCGTTTGACCGAGGTCACCACGCCGACGACAAAGTCCAGACTGACGCGATCGCCTGACTGGACGCCGGCATCCATCGCTTCCGGACCCACCCTGGCCACGCGCATCTGGCTGTCGGGCTCGTCGGTGAACTGGTAGTGGATGTCGTAGGACAGCTGCCCGTGAATGCTGATGGGTTGAACCTTGTGGACGTTGGCGTCCCGTGTGCCGCGGAGCATGCTTCGATTATCTGCGATTTAGCCCGCAACCTTGAGTTCCATCTTCCGAGGCCCTGGGCCGGAAGGCTGAAGCCTTCCGGCTACCGTGGCTCATCGTCAAACGGCAGTCGCGGCGGGCGAGGGCGGCGCGGCGCCGGTTCTTCTTCCGTTGTGGTGAAGTTCTGCACGCTGACGCCAAGCAGGCGGACCGGCCGGCGGGAGGCGTCGGTCCGATCCAGGAGCGCGACGGCGCGTGCCGCGATGGCGGCGTCGTCGCGCGTCGGTGCGGCCGAGTGATTGCGTGTGACGGTCGCAAAGTCGTCGTAACGCACCTTGATGCACACAGTTCGTGCGAACAGGTGACGCCTCTCCAGCCAGGCGGCCACGTCGCGGGCCATCTGCGCAACCGCGTCGACGATCTCTTCGAACTTCGTCAGGTCGCGGGCGAACGTCGTCTCGCTGCCCGAAGACTTGGGGGCATGCTCCGACACGACCGGACGCTCGTCGACGCCGCGGGCCAGCTGCTGAAGCCAGTCGGCCAGCGAGCCGACGGCGGCGCGCAGCGCATCGGCGTCGGCGCGACGAACGTCGATCAGCGTCTCGATGCCCAGCGTGCGCAGTTTGCGCGCGGTGACCGGTCCGACGCCCCAGAGCGCGTCGGCGGGGAGGCCGTGCAGAAACTGTTCGACGCGTTCGGGCGCGATCACCGTCAGGCCGTCGGGTTTCTGCCAACCGGAGGCGATCTTCGCCAGGAACTTGTTGGGGGCCACGCCGGCCGAGGCCGTGAGGCCGGTCCGGGCACGGATTTCCTGTTTGAGCCGCCTGGCGACCGTCATACCCAGCGCCTCGCCCCATGCGTTCTCCGTGACATCCAGATAGGCTTCGTCGAGTGAGAGCGGCTCGACGAGCGGCGTCACGGTGCGGAAGAGGGTGAAGACCTCCTGGGAGACGCGACGATACTTGTCGAAGTCGGGACGGACGATGACCAGGTGAGGACAGAGGCGGACGGCACGGGCAGTCGGAATGGCGGAGCGGACGCCATACACGCGGGCTTCGTAGCTGGCCGCGGCCACCACGCCGCGTTGGTCGGCGGCGCCGCCGACCGCGACCGGTTTGCCGCGCAGCGACGGATCGTCACGCTGCTCGACCGACGCGTAGAAGGCGTCCATGTCGAGGTGCAGAATCCGGCGGATCACGTCTCTCCTCGTGGGGCGGGGCTTTAGCCCCGCCTACGTTCAATGCCCGGTGCTGCCAAACCCGCCGCGGACCGTATCGCGCAGCTCCGTCACCTCGTCCCAGGTGACTCGTGGCGCTGGCAGGACGATGCCTTGGGCCAGCCGGTCGCCGCGTGTGACGTGGACGTCGCGCTCGCCGACGTTGAGCAGCTGGATCATGATCTCGTCCGTGGGGCCTGAATAGTCTGGATCGACGACGCCGACGCCATTGGCCACCATGAGTCCGCGCTTGAGTGGCGTGCTGCTTCGGGCGAAAATCGCCAGGAAATATCCGGCCGGCACTTCGATGACGAAACCGGTGCGCACCAGGGCAATCTGCCGCGGTGGCACCACCACATCGTGCGCGGCGGCCAGATCGAAGCCGGCTGATTCGCCGGTGCCGTACGCAGGGAGGGGTATCGTGGGATCCAGTCGTCGAATTCGAAGCCGCATGGCGTCAGCATACCGCGGCGATGCGATCGTGCACCGTGCGGGTGCGCTCGCCGCGCGTGCGCTGGCGGCGAGCCTGCTGCTCCTCGCCCTCACCCCGGCCGTCGAGGCGCAGAACCGGAATGCGCCGCTGCCGCTGGCGCCGTCGATTCGCACCGGCACGCTGCCGAACGGTCTGGTCTATTTCATCCGGCCCAACCCGCAGCCCGGGAAACGCGCCTTCCTGCGTCTCGTCGTGCGCGCCGGCTCGGTGGACGAAGCCGACGATCAGCGTGGCCTGGCGCACGTGCTCGAGCACATGGCGTTCAATGGCTCGGCGCGCTTCAAGCCGGGTGAGCTGATTGCCTATCTGGAATCGACTGGCTCACGGTTCGGCGCGCACGTGAACGCGCAGACCGGCTTCGACGAAACCATCTACATGCTGGAAGTGCCGTCCGATCGGCCCGGGGTACTGCAGCGCGGCCTCGACGCGCTCGGTGACTTTGCCGGTGGCATCACGCTCGACGCCCAGGAGATCGACAAGGAGCGCGGCGTGGTCCTGGAGGAATGGCGCGGCCGGCTCGGGGCCGGCACCCGCATGCAGGAACCGCAGTTTCGTGCCTTCTTTGGCACGTCGAAGTATGCGAGCCGCCTGCCGATTGGCACCCCCGAATCGATCAAGTCGTTCCCGTATCAGCGGCTGCGCGACTTCTATCGCGACAACTACCGTCCCGATCGGATGGCGGCCATCGTGGTCGGCGACGTGCAGCCGGCCGAAGTCGAGGCGATGCTGCGTTCCAGCTTCGGGAACATTCCGCGCCGCAACGGCGGCCGGCGGGCTGAGGTGCCGGTGCCGCCGCACCAGGACACGCGGTACGTGTCGCTCTCGGACCCCGAGCAGACGGCCTCGTCGGTGACCCTCATGGTGAAGCGTCCGTTCGACGCGCTGGAAAGCGCCGCCGCCTATCGGCGTTCGCTGCTGCGCGCGCTGGCGCTCTCGATGATCAACGACCGGCTGGCCGAGATTGCGCGTCAGCCCGAGGCGCCGTTTCTCGGCGCCTCGGCGAGCGTCGATCATCTCGGACGGTCGCTCGAAGCCGCGGCCATCGGCGCCAGAGTGCAGGATGGCCGCATCGCGCAGGGGTTGACCGGCATCTCCCAGGAGATTCAGCGGATCCGCAGGTTCGGGTTCGGGGCGGCGGAACTGGAACGGGGCAAACGCGCCATGCTGGCGGGTTTCGAGCGCGCGTACAACGAACGCGACAAGGCAGACAGTCAGACGCTCGTCGATGAGCTCGTGCGTCACTATCTGAACAAGGAGGCCGCACCCGGTATCGAGCGCGAGCTCGAGCTGGTCAAGGAGGTCCTGCCGCAGATCACCGCCCAGCAGGTGGCCGACCTGGCTCGCGATCTGTTTGGCGACGGTAACCGCGTCGTGCTGGCCGTCGCGCCACAGAAGGCCGGGCTGGCTCCGGCCACCGAAGCGTCGTTGCGCGACGCGATGAGCACCGGGATGAACGCGTCGGTCACTCCGTGGCGCGACGAGATGGCCGCGCGGGAGCTGATGCCGAAGAAGCCGCAGCCCGGAACGGTGCGGAGCCGTCGCGAGATTCCCGAGATTGGCGTCACGGTGCTCACGCTGTCGAACGGCGTCGATGTGTGGCTGAAACCCACCGACTTCCGCAACGATCAGATCATCTTCCGCGGATATGCGCCCGGCGGGACGGCGCTGGCACCGCCCGACAACTATTTCAACGCGTCGCTCGCAGCATCGCTGGTCAGCCTCGGTGGCGTCGGCGGCCTCTCACCGGTGGAGCTGAACAAGCTGCTGGCCGGCAAGATTGCGGCGGCCTCGTCGCGCATTTCCTCGTATTCGCAGAGCATTGACGGCTCGAGCTCACCGCGCGACCTCGAAACCGCACTCCAGCTCGCCTTCCTGCGGGTCACGGCTCCTAATCGTGAGCCGGCCACGTTCGCGCTGATGCGGCGACAACTGGAAACGACCCTGGCGAATCAGGAGGCGAGTCCCGCCTACGCGTACAGCCAGCGTCGCAATGCGATCAATACGATGAATCACTACACGTCACGCGATCTGACGCTGGATTCGCTGAAAGAGCTGAATCCGGATCGCATGATGGACTTCTACCAGCAGCGGTTCGCCAATGCGGCCGACTTCACCTACTTCTTCGTCGGCGCGTTCAAGGTGGACGAGATCGCGCCGCTGGTGGCCGCCTACGTCGGCGCGCTGCCATCGACGGGCAAGCCGACGTCGAAACGCGGCGATCTGCGGATGCAGTTTCCGACCTCCGTGGTCCAGGAAGTGGTGAACCGCGGCCAGGAGCCTCGCAGTCAGACGGCGATCACCTTTTTTGCCGATACGGGTATCGACGAAATGGAGGACCATCGGCTCGGTGCCGCGGTGCGCGTGTTACAGGGGCGGCTGCGCGACATCCTGCGCGAGCAGCTCGGTGGCACCTATTCGGTCGGGGCCGGCTACAGCAGCACGTCGCCCGAGCCAGGATACGGTGTCGTGTCGGTGGAGTTCGGCAGCTCGCCGGCGAACGTCGACACGCTTACCGGTGCGGTGTTGAAGGAGATCGACCGTCTCCGACGCGACGGACCAGCGGCCAGCGACGTCGCGGCGGTGAAAGAAGCCGAGAAGAACGACATCCAGACGTCGCTGCGCGACAACGGCTACTGGCTCAGTTCGCTGCAGGCGATGCATCAGCTCGGTCGCGATCCCCGGAAGATCGTCCAACGGACGGAGCGCGCGGAGTCGTTGAGCGTGGAAAACGTCGGTGCCGCGTTCAAGAAGTATTTCCCCGCTGACCGCTATACGGTCGTGACCCTGATGCCGGCGACAAAGTGATGTTCGTGGGCCGGGCTTCTCGACCCGCCATAGCGCGCAGCGCGACGGCGGTTAGCCCCGGCATCTCCCCCAGGTCCTCATGCCGGGGCTGAAGCCCCGGCCTACAAGGCCGGATGGACGCCGGAGTCTCAGCTCCGGCGTCCATCCGACTATACTGATCGGTCGGTTGTCTCAAGGGAGGCGCACCACATGCCGGAGCTGAAGCTCCGGCCCACGTGACCGCTGGTGCGCCGGACAGCCCGAACCACACCAATCTGGCATGCAGTACATCTACACAATGAAGGGGCTCGGGAAGGTGCATCCTCCCGATTCCGTCGTCCTTAAGGACATCTGGCTGTCGTTTCTCCCAGGGGCCAAGATCGGCGTGCTCGGCCTCAACGGGTCCGGAAAGAGCTCGCTCCTCCGGATCATGGCGGGCGAGGACACATCGTTCATCGGCGAGGCGTTTCCGGCCGACGGCATCACGGTCGGGTTCCTCCAGCAGGAGCCGCGGCTCGACCCGACGAAGACCGTGCTCGGCAACGTCGAGGAGGGAGTGGCGCCCACGAAGGCGCTGCTGGAACGCTACGACGAGCTCAACATGAAACTCGGCGAGGACCTGTCACCCGACGTGATGGACAAGGTGCTCGAAGAGCAGGGGAAGCTCCAGGATCGCATCGATGCGGTGAACGCCTGGGACATCGACTCGCAGCTCGAGCTGGCGATGGACGCGCTCAGGTGTCCGCCGCCGGAGGCAGACGTCACGACGCTTTCGGGCGGTGAGCGGCGTCGCGTGGCGCTGTGCCGCCTGCTGCTGCAGTCACCGGACCTCCTCCTGCTCGACGAGCCGACGAATCACCTCGATGCGGAGTCGGTGGCATGGCTCGAGCGGTTCCTCAAGGAATACAAGGGCACCGTCGTCGCGGTCACGCACGACCGCTATTTCCTCGACAACGCGGCCGAATGGATCCTCGAACTGGATCGCGGCTCCGGCATTCCGTGGAAGGGCAACTACTCGTCCTGGCTGGAGCAGAAGCAGCAGCGACTGGCCCAGGAAGAGAAGGCCGAGACCAAGCGGCAGAAGACGCTGCAGCGGGAGCTCGAGTTCATCCGCATGTCGCCGCGCGCGCGTCAGGCCAAGGGCAAGGCGCGTCTCAACGCCTACGAAGAGCTGCTCAATGAGGACACGGCGAAGAAGCTCGATCAGGTCGAGATCTATATTCCGCCAGGGCCTCGTCTCGGCGACCTCGTCGTGGAGGCCCGCGGCCTGCGCAAGGCGTACGGCGACCAGCTCTTGATCGATGACCTCAATTTCACCCTGCCGCGCGGCGGGATCGTCGGAGTGATTGGTCCGAACGGCGCCGGTAAGACGACGCTGTTCAGGATGATCACGGGGCAGGAGCAGCCTGACGGCGGCACCCTCAGACTCGGCGAGACCGTACATTTCGGTTACGTGGACCAGAGCCGGGATGCCCTGGCGCCGGACAAGAGCGTGTGGGAAGAGGTCACCGGCGGTGAGGACGAGGTCCTCGTTGGCAAGCGGCCGGTGGCCTCGCGCGCCTACGTCTCGTGGTTCAACTTCAAGGGCGCCCAGCAGCAGCGGAAGGTTGGCTCGCTGTCGGGCGGTGAACGGAATCGCGTACATCTGGCCAAGCTGCTGCAGCGTGGTTCGAACCTGCTGCTGCTCGACGAACCGACCAACGACCTCGACGTCGACACGCTGCGGGCGCTGGAAGAGGCACTGCTCAACTACGCTGGCTGCGCGGTTGTGATCAGCCACGACCGCTGGTTCCTCGATCGCATCGCCACCCACATGCTCGCCTTCGAAGGCGACAGTCGTGTGGTCTGGTTCGAGGGGAACTACCAGGACTACGAAGCGGATCGCAAACGCCGGCTCGGCGCCGACGCTGACACCCCGCACCGGATCAAGTACCGGAAGCTGACTCGGTAGGTCGGGTCCCGTTGGACCCGGCGAAGCTGACACGGTAAGCGCTCGGGACTTGCCGAGGCTAGAGCCCCGGCCTACAGAACGAGGAGTAGAGAGATGACATCAGAACAGGCATCGGCAGCAGCACAGGTCGTGGTCGGCATGTGGCAGGGCGAGGTGCCGGCGACGGCGCAGGTGCTGGCGGCGGTCAAGGACGACAACCGCGAGTACAAGCCCGATCCGAAGTCGCGCAGTGCATGGGCGCTGGCCACGCACCTGGCGACGGCCGATGCGTGGTTCATTGACTCCATCGCCCAGGGGTCGTTCGCCTGGGATCCGGAAATGGCCAAGGCGGCCGAGGCGCAGTTCACGACGGCCGCGAGCGTCGCGGAGTTCTATAAGAGCACGATTCCGGCAAAGCTGCAGGCGCTGGCCGCGCTGCCAGGCAATACGCTCGCCGAAGAGCTCGACTTCATGGGCTTCATGAAGATGCCACGCGTCAACTTCATCGCCTTCGCGAACAACCACAGCATCCACCATCGTGGCCAGCTCGCGGCCTACCTCCGCGCGATGGGGTCGAAGGTTCCGAACATCTACGGCCCGAGCGCTGACGCCGAGTGAGCTTTCCCGATCTCCGCGCGTTCATCGACCAGCTGCGGCGCGACGGTGACATCGTCACCGTCGACGCCCGCGTCGATTCAAAGCTGGAGGTGGCCGAGATCCACCGCCGCGTGATTGCCGCGGGAGGCCCGGCGCTGCTGTTCACCAACGTCGGCGGTTCGCCATTCCGCCTTGTCACCAACCTGTTCGGCACCGCAAAACGTGCAGAGCTGGCGTTCGGCGAGCGGCCGCTGAGACTGATCAAGCGGCTCGTACACCTGGCCGAGACGATTCTGCCGCCGACGCCATCGGCCTTGTGGGGCGCGCGCGACGTGGGCCTCGAGTTGCTGAAGGTCGGCATGAAGCGGGTGACCGATGGGCCCGTCGTCGAGCGCATGGTGCCCGCATCGCTCGATCAGCTGCCAGCCATCACGTCGTGGTCCGAGGACGGCGGTCCCTTCATCACGCTCCCTCTTGTCTACACACAGCACCCGCCTTCGCCTGGCGGCTTCGGCGGGGCAAGTCCGGCTTCGCATCGTTCCGGCGGAAGCAATCTCGGCATGTACCGGATGCAGATTTACGATCGCCAGTCCACCGGCATGCACTGGCAGATTGGCAAGGGCGGTGGCTTCCACTACGCCGTCGCTGAATCACTCGGTCAGAGCCTTCCGGTGACCGTGTTTCTCGGAGGACCGCCGGCATTGATCCTGTCGGCGATCGCCCCGCTGCCGGAGAACGTTCCGGAGCTGATGCTGGCGTCGCTCATCGCCGGCCAGCGCCTGCCTCAGGTCCATGGGCGCACCACGCATCCGCTGATTGGCAGTGCGGAGTTCGCCCTCATCGGTGAGGTGCCGGCGCGACTGCGACGACCTGAAGGACCGTTTGGCGATCACTACGGGTATTACTCGCTGCAGCACGACTACCCGGTGTTCCAGGTGAAGCAGATGGCGCACCGTGCCGACGCGATCTATCCGGCGACTGTCGTCGGCAAGCCGCGTCAGGAGGATTTCTTCATCGGCGACCTGCTGCAGGAGCTGCTGTCGCCGCTGTTCCCGCTGGTGATGCCGGCGGTGGAGCAGCTCTGGTCGTACGGTGAGACCGGCTACCACTCGCTCAGTGCCGCCGTGGTCAAACAGCGATACAAGCGGGAGGCGATCGCCAGTGCGTTCCGCATCCTCGGCGAAGGGCAGCTCTCGTTGACGAAGTTTCTCCTCGTCACTGATCGCCACGTGGAGCTGAAGAATTTTCGCGCCACGCTCGAGCACGTGCTGGCGAGGACGAATCCCGAAACGGACCTCTACGTGTTTTCGAATCTGTCGATGGACACGCTCGACTACACCGGACCCACGGTGAACGAAGGATCCAAGGGCGTCTGGCTCGGACTCGGCGATCCCGTGCGCGAGCTTCCGCGCCAGTTTTCGCGGACCCTGCCATCCGGCGTGACGCGGGCCGACGTGTTCTGCGGCGGTTGCCTGGTGGTGAGCGGTCCGGCATACACCGACGAATCACAGGCCGCGTCCCGACTCGCCAGAGATCCGGCGTTCGCCAGCTGGCCACTCGTCGTGCTCTCCGACGATGCCGGGCGCGCCACGCGGAGCGAGATGAACTTCCTGTGGACGACCTTCACCAGGTTCGAGCCCGGCGCGGACATCGCATCCGCGGGGCAGCGAATCGTGCGCAACCACATCGCCCATCAGGGGCCGATCGTCATCGACGCACGCATGAAGCCGACTTACCCGAAGGAGCTGTTCTGCGATGAGGCGACGGCGAACCTGGTGAGCCGTCGATGGCGCGAGTATTTCCCGTCACGCGAAATCGAGATGGGTGACTCGGCCAGGGGGCATCTGGATTGAGAGCAGGCCCAAGGGTTCAGGCCTCAGGCCTCAGGCCTCAGGGCTGGGCCAGATGCAGGCCGGGCCTCGCAGGTGATCATGCAGGCCCGGCATATCAGGGCTCAGGCTGCAGGCCTCAGGCCTCAGGACTGGGCTCGGGAGTCAATCCGCAATCGTCACGTCGGTGCAGTGCACGTAGCCTGACTGTGGACCGCGCGCGCCCTGAAAGGTCACCACGAACCATGCGCCGCTCGTGCCCAGGTAGGTGAGCGTGGTATGGGGAGCAAACGTGGTCACGACGTCCTGACGGATCTGCGGCGTGACGAAGGCCGGCGTCTTCGGCATGACGACGACCAGTGATGCGGCCGGTCCGCGTGCGACGAGGCCCTGACAACCGTTGGGCGGCAGCGAGCTCGGAGGTTCGGGTCTGGTTGGCGGCGGTGGGCTCGGACCGGTAGTGCCGGTGGCATTCTCGGGTTTGAAATACACAATCTGAACGCCGTCGGGCGTGGCATAGGACCAGGCGAGTCGGTTGTCCTTCAGAACCTGAGTGGCAAACGGTGGTCCGATGAACTGGCGCACGTCGTCCGGAGTCATGCCGTCGATGTTGGGCAGCGGCG
>Ga0173480_10000458_pt1 | contig 13568 bp, 15 predicted proteins | sample NitcycUS209509C1_FD_122622 | JGI IMG/M metagenome (GOLD analysis project Ga0173480, IMG submission 122622) | Soil microbial communities from Arlington Agricultural Research Station in Wisconsin, USA - Nitrogen cycling UWRJ-S209-509C-1 (version... | ecosystem: Environmental > Terrestrial > Soil... | reverse complement strand
CTCGGCGTTTCCGGCGGATCATCGGTGGGTGCCTTGTTTGCCCTGCTGCTCGGCGCTTCGCTCTGGGCGGTGCAATGTTCTGCGGCCCTGGGAGCCATCGGAGCCACGTTCCTCGTGCTCGCGCTGGCGCGCGGAGGCGCGACGGTTCGCGTGCTGCTGACGGGCGTCGTCGTTGCCAGCGCCTGCGGCGCACTGGTGACGCTGGTCCTGGTTCTGGCCGACAACGGCCAGCTGCGGGGCATGATGTTCTGGCTGGCCGGCGATCTCGGATGGGCCGCCCATCCGTGGATCATGCTCGTCTCGGCCTTGTTAGCCACGCTGGCCGTGACGCTGATCGCGCGGCCGCTGGACGTGCTTTCGACCGGGGAAATCACCGCGCAGAGCCTTGGCCTCGACCTGCCGCGCTGGCGCATGATCATCGTGGTATTCGCCGGCCTCCTGACCGCGGGCGCCGTGATCCAGGGCGGCACCATCGGTTTCATCGGCCTGGTGATTCCACACCTGGTGCGCCTGGCCTTCGGAACGGCCGCGCATCGCATCGTGGCACCCGCTGCAGCGCTCGCGGGCGGCACATTGTTAGCTGCGGCGGACCTGGTCGCGCGCACGGCGGCGGCTCCGCGTCAGTTGCCCGTGGGCGCCATCATGGCGTTGTTAGGCGTACCGATGTTCCTGGTACTGCTGCGACGGCTCGAGGGGCCGCGCCAGAATTGATCAGCCGATGACGTGGGTCGACATTTCGACCCGGTTCCTTCCCGCGCTCTTCGCGCGGTACAGCGCGGCATCGGCTTCGGCAATGAGCCGCTCGGCGAGCGCCTTGTAATCGTGTGAGCGCGGCTGCGGCCTGGCCGTGGCGAGTCCCACGGACAACGTCACCGTGACGTGCGCGCCCCCATGCACGCGAACCGGCGTCGAGCCCACGCCGTGATGAATGCGCTCGGCAAGCTTGAGCGCGTGCGCCACTTCCGCACCGGCGAGCAGGATCGCGAACTCGTCTCCGCCGAATCGTGCGCCGGTGTCCCCAGCGCGAATCTCGGCCTCCGCGCGGCGCGCAACTTCCTTGAGCGCCTCGTCACCCGCCAGGTGGCCGAAGCGATCATTGATCTCCTTGAAGTTGTCGACGTCGATCATGAGGCAGGAAAGCGTCTTGCCGGTGCGCTCGGATCGCGCGAGTTCTTCGCGAAGCCGGTTGTGGAAATAGCGGCGGTTGTGCCACCCGGTGAGGAAATCGGTGACGCCGCTGCGCACCAGCCGCGCGCGGTTGACCGCGTTCTCCAGGCTGATGGCCACGATGACACCAAGATGCGCGAGAAAGTCGGCGGCCAGGTCGCTCGTGAATCGGTGGGAGTCACGGCTGCAGAAGGCGATGACCCCGATCGCGCGGTTGTCGCGCGGCAACGGGATCAGCGCGACGCTGCCCTGTTTCATCGACGACGACACGAGCAGCTCGTGGTCCCGGGCGTCGTAACGACCCAGCCACGGTCGGTCGAACTGCGCCAGCATCGGCGCGAGCGGTGACACGGCGTCGATGAACCGGACTTCCTCGATGACGGTGCTGGTCAGGTTCTCATTGCCGGACAGATGCCGCAGCTCGTGCTGGGGATCGAACAACGACAGCGTGACGAGATCGAGCGCGTAGGCATCACGAAGCCCCGTGACGATGCGATCGAACAGCTCGCCCAGCGAGTGTGCGCGCAGCAGCTCGATTTCCCGGGCCTGCGTCTTGCGCAACAGCAGTTCATTGCGCCCCACTTCCTCCGTGAGCAAGCGCAGGCGCTCGCGCAGTTCTTCTTCCGATGTCGCGGCGGGGTCGCGCGAGCGCACTCTTACGCGCGCCGTTCTGTGACCGTGCGCCGGTCTTCCAGGTACTCACGACCGCGACGCATGAGGGCAGCGAACGATTCGAAGTCCTGGGAGATCACCGCGGTACGCAGCCGCTCGACGGCCTGGGCCAGCGCTTCCAGGGATTCCGAGCCGTAGTCGTTGAGACTCTGGATCTCGTAATACAACTCCGGGCTTTCCTGCGCCACGAGCGACGCCACGTCGAGCTGGGAATCGAACGTGGTCGACGACAACTTCGCAAGGCGCGGCGCCGCTTCACCGCTCTCGGCGAGCGCCGTGAAGAACGCAATGTTCAGCGCATGCGAAAGTCCGAGCACATATGCGATGAGCCGATCGTGCTCGTCGAGAGACATCACGACCTGTTCCACCATGGTGGACGCGAACAACTCGCGCGCGGCCGCCGTCGCTTCGGCGGAGCCGGCCTCGACGAATATCACGTGCCGCCCGGAGAGCAGCTCCGTGCTGGGACCAAACATCGGATGCAGCGACGTGACCCGGCACCCGTGCGACTTGAGCGCGTTGAGTCCCGCGCGCAGCGGCGACTTCAGCGAGCCGACGTCGAAGATCACACCCTTGGGCCGGCGCATGGCCAGCTCACGCAGGATCTTGTCGGTGGCACCGAGTGGCGTCGAGATGACGATGAAGTCATGGTTGAGCGATGAAGTCCGCCAATCGGGAATATGGGTGAAACCCGGGGGCGCGCCCGCGGGATCGGCAATCTCCACCGCGAAACCCTGGGAGGCCATGAACTCGGCGAACCAGCGGCCCATCTTGCCCGCGCCGCCGATGACCAGTGCAGTGCGCCCGCTTCCCGCACCCTGCGCGGCGACGCTCGCCTGCTCCTGGGTAGTTAGGGAGGACCGGATCAGCAGGCGCAGGATGTTCTCCGCCACCTGCGGAGACACGCCGTACTGCTTGCCTGCCTCGCGCGCCGCCAGCAACACCTCGCGTTCGCGGTTGTAGTCGCGCGTCGCATGCCCGGTGGCGCGTTTGGCGCGCGCGATCTCCCGGCTGGCCTCCTGGCGTTTGCCGACCAGCTCGAGGATTTGCCGATCGAGTTCGTTGATCCTGCGGCGCAGGTCATCGAGCGAGCTCATGAATCACCTTATGAAACGAATTCCGTCCTAGCTTTTATCGGCTGCGAAGCGCGACTGCAAGGCTGCTGCATCACTAATGGCATCACGGATAACATATCGGCCATGGAACTCTTCAATGACCTGCTGCCTGATCCCCTGCCTGCCGAACCCATGGCTCTGGCGAGCGCCTGGCTCGCAACGGCCCTTGCCGCCCGGCAGCAGCCCAATCCGGACGCCATGGTGCTCGCCACCGCGACGGCCTCCGGCCAGCCTTCCGCCCGAATCGTGCTGTGCAAGGAATTCGACGTCGAACTGGGCCGCGTGTCCTTCGTAACCAACTACGACTCTCGCAAGGGGCGCGACATCGCCGAAAACTCGCGAGCCGCGCTGGTGTTCCACTGGGACCACGCGCATCGCCAGGTTCGGGTCGAGGGAGTCGTGCTGAAGGCGCCTGACTCCGAGAGCGACGCCTACTTCGCGTCTCGCAACTGGCAGCGCCGCATCGGCGCGTGGGCCAGCGCGCAGAGCCAGCCGCTGCGCTCGCGCGAACAGCTCGATGCCGCGGTGCTGGCTGCCGCCAAGCGGTTCGGCGCACCCGCACCCACGCTCGACAACATCAACGAGCCGGTCACCGCGAACATTCCGCGGCCGCCTTTCTGGGGCGGCTATTACGTCTGGGCAGATTCCGTCGAACTGTGGGTAGAGGGTGCAGCGCGCATCCACGAGCGTGCCCGCTGGACCCGCTCACTAACTACCGCCGCCGATGGTCCGCGCGCCGGCCCCTGGTCCGCCACGCGGTTGCAGCCCTGACGTGTGGCGCAACGTCCGCATCGCGATCCTTCTGCTGATCCTCGCGGTCGCCGCCTGGACAAACCTCTACGACCAGCTCAGCACGACCGACTGGGACGAAACACTGTACGTCGGCATTTTTCCGATCGATGAGTCCGGGAATTCCGTCGCGCGCGACTACATCGCCCAGCTGTCGACAAATCGCATCGCGGACATCGAGGAATTCCTGAACCAGGAAGCGCACGACTACGGCGTCGGCATCGCGCGTCCGGTCAGCGTCGAACTGTATCCACCCGTGATGGAGCGCCCGCCGGATCGTGCCGCGGATTCCAACGTTTTCCAGAACGTGTGGTGGAGCCTGAAAATGCGGATGTACGCACGCCGCGCGTCGCGTGCCTCGGGCAGACCGCCGCCGCAGATTCGCATCTTCGTCATCTACCACGACCCCACTTTCACCAAGGCGGTGCCGCACTCCGTGGGCATGCAGAAGGGACTCGTTGGCGTGGTTCACGCGTTCGCGGATGCAGAGATGACACGGACCAACAGCGTGGTCATCGCGCACGAAATCCTTCACACGCTGGGGGCGACGGACAAATACGACCCGGCCACGCTGGCACCGGACTATCCCATCGGCTATGCGGAGCCGGAAAAGACGCCGCGTTTCCCTCAGCCGTTCACGGAAATCATGGCGGGTCGTCGCGCAGTGGACGCGAGCACATTCGAGATGCCGGAGTCGCTCGACCAGGTCGTCGTCGGTGAAGCCACGGCGCTCGAGATCCACTGGATCGGCAAATGAGCACCCTGCTCGAAGCTCAGCAACTTCGCGTGGCCGTTCCCGGCCGTACACTCATCGAATCCTTCGAAGGTGCGATCCGCGCGGGCGAGTTCATCGCGCTACTCGGCGGCAATGGCGCCGGGAAATCACTGTTGCTGCGGACTCTCGCGGGATTGCGCGCGCCTTCGAACGGGAAAGTCCTGGTCGACGGCCGCGACATCGCCACGATCAGCCGCCGCGAAATCGCGACGCGATTGGGATTCCTGCCACAGGATCCCGATGCACCGCCCCAGGGATCGCTGCGCGAAAATGTGCTGCTCGGGCGGTTCTCGCATCTCGGTTTCTGGGAAGCCGCAGGGGCCGACGACGCGAAACGCGTCGCCCGGGCGCTCGCCGACGTTGGCCTGGAAGCCCTAGCGGCCCGCGAACTCGGCACGCTGTCGGGCGGCGAACAACGCCGGGCCGCGATCGCGCGCCTGCTCGTGCAGGCGCCGTCTATCTACCTGCTCGACGAACCCACCAACCACCTCGATCCCGCGCAACAGATCGGCATCCTCGATCGCCTGCGGTCACTCACGCGGAACGGCGCCGCCGTCATTGCCAGTCTTCACGAGCCCAACCTCGCGTTGCGCTTCGCCGATCGCGCCTGCCTGTTGTCAGGCGATGGCGCAGCCGGGATGGTCGACTGCGCAGTGCTCGAGACCGGCCATCTCGACCGTCTGTACGGCATCCGTTACGTGGAGACGCGCCTGGGTCAGCAGCGCTTCATGGCGCCGGGCTGACGCTCTCGCAGTCCCTGGCAACCGCATCGCTCAACCCCTGCGGCGTCGGCTCCGCACCCTGCAACCCGTACCAGCGCGTCGCCACGAGTTCGAGCCGTGCGCGGCGCGGCTGTTCCTGGAAGGCAATTTCCTGGATGCGCAGCAGCCGGTCGATGGGCTCGTTCTGGCGACGCGCTTCGAGTGCACGTTGCGCAACCTCGAGCTCGGCCTGACACCGTGGCGCCAACCCGGGCACCGGAGCAGCTTCCGGCTGCACCGCCACCGGCGTCCCCGACTCGCTCGGACTCACAACTTCCGCAGGCTTCTCGCGAGCCGTATGGACTTCCGCCATTCGCTTGCTGGCGTTGTATGCGTACACCATCGCGGCGACGCCCAGGATTCCGAATATTCCCCAGCGAAGGAATACGGACACGGTCAGATTCCGAAGCGAACCTGGTCCAGGATGGGCTGGTGCAGAGCGCCGTTGGTGGCGAGCACCGTCGTCGTGTCGAGGTTCACGGGCGCACCCTTGAGATCGGTGAACGTGCCGCCGGCCTCTTCGACGATCACCGTGAGAGCCGCGATGTCGAGGATGTTCACGTCGGATTCGATCACGACGTCGAGCGCACTGCGCGCGAGCAGGTGGTAGTGCACGAAGTCGCCGTAGCCACGGATGCGATTGACGCGCCCAATCAGCCCACCGAAGCGGGCCCACGCCGGCGACGCCGCCAGCGTCTTGAGGTTGCCGCTCGAAACGATGGCGCCCTCCAGCGAGTTCACCTTGCTCACGGAAATCCGCTTGCCGTTGAGGAACGCGCCCTGCCCGCGTTCAGCCCAGGCCAGTTCGTCGTACGCCGGCGCCATCGACACGCCTAACGCGAATTTTCCGCCGCGCATGAGCGCGATCTGCGTCGAAAAGAACGGACACTCGCGCACGAACGATTTCGTGCCGTCGATCGGGTCGACCAGCCAGACGCTTTCCGCGTTCATGTCCGACTTCCCGGTCTCTTCACCGTAAAACCCGTACGACGGGAACCGCCTGGTGAGCAGGTCGCGAATGGCCTCTTCCGAGCGCACGTCGGCTTCGGTGACGGGCGTCTTGTCCGCCTTCACCTCGATTTTCACGTTGCGTTGATAGAAACCGCGGATCACCTCGGCGGCGGCACGTGCCGCGTCGAGTGCGGCCTTGAGTTCATTCGACATTTCGGGGTTCGACATGGGGGGCGAAGCCTGCGGTAGCCGCGCCGGAACTGTCAATTCGCGCCGAATATCGCTAGAGTGCGGCCCGCCGAAAGGTTACGGGAAGCCGGTGAGCCACCACAGATGGCGATTCCGGCACTGCCCCCGCAACGGTAATCGAACCGCAACTCGTCATCAGCCACTGGGCCGCAAGGTCTGGGAAGGCGACGAGACGGAACATGCGTGTTCCAGTTCGAGAGTCCGGAGACCGACCGATCGGCAGTTCCCAGTGATGCGGCGGGCATCGGGTCGGCCCACCGGGCCTCCTTCCGCACGTCCTGGGTGTTTACCAATCACCCATGCGGGCGTGCATGGAAAGGCAACTCATGAACCGTAATCTTCGCCGTTCGCAGCTGGCTGTCGCCGTGGCTGCCACCCTGACTACTTCACTCATTTCCGCCGTGGCGTTCGCGCAGGACGACCTCGACGAGACCGTCGTCACGGCGACGCGCACCCCGGTGGCGCTCGACGCCGTCGGCGCACCCGTCATCGTCATCTCGCGCGACGACATCGAGCGTTCCCTCGCGAGCGATGTCAGCGAACTGCTGCAGCAGCATGCCGGCATGGAAATCGCGCGCAACGGCGGCCCCGGGCAAACTACTTCGCTGTTCACGCGCGGCACCGAGAGCAACCACACCGTGGTGCTCATCGACGGCGTGCGAATCAACCCCGGCACCATCGGCGGCGCCGCCCTTCAGAACATCGCGCCCGAATCCATCGAACGCATCGAAATCGTGAAGGGCCCTCGCTCTTCTTTATATGGCACCGATGCCATTGGTGGCGTCGTGCAGTTGTTCACTCGCGGCGCGTCAAAGGACGGCGCGAGCGCAGGCGCCATGTTCGGCAGCGACAATACGCAGCAGTACTTCGGTGACGTCGCGCTGACGCCGGGCGAAAAGACGCGGCTCGGATTCGGCGGCAGCTACGCCGAGAGCGACGGGATGCCGGTGTTCGTCGACGACGACACCGACCGTGGATATCGCAACGTCACTGGCCGCGCCTCGTATGAATTCGACGCGACCGACGCACTGACGATTCGCGCTCGCGGCTGGTACACGACCGGGCGCACCGAATATTCCGCGCAGACTTTCTCCGACCCGCCGTACGCGGCGGTGTCGCAGGATTTCGAGAACGGCGTGGCTTCGGCGGAACTCGAATACCGCAACGCCGATGGTTTCGGCGTCCGCGGCACGGTGAGCCGCGCGCTCGACGACATCGAGCAGCTGCAGCCGGGCTTCGGACCCAAGGAATTCGACTACGCCCGCACGGCCCGGACCAATGTCGACCTGCAGATGGACCTGGCACGCATCGGCACGCATGCGCTCACGTTCGGCCTGCTGCACAGTGATGAAAATACGCGCGCGCAATCCTTCGGCACGGTGTTCGATGAGGACACGCGTGTCACGCAGGCGTTCGTCCAGGATCAGTTCGAAATGGGCAAGGTCACTTCGCGACTCGCGCTCGGCGGCGTCGACCATGAAACCTTCGGCAGCGAGCTCACCTGGAACGCGGAGTTCGGTGCGAGTTTCGGCACCGGCACGCGAGTGACGCTCTCAGGCGGTTCGGCGTTCCGCGCACCGGACAGCACCGATCGCTTCGGCTACGGCGGCAACCCCGACCTGAATCCCGAGATCTCGGAGCAGGTCGAATTCTCCGTGCGCCAGAAGTTAGGCGCGTACCACCAGCTGTCGCTGTCCGCGTTCGACAATCGAATCACGGATCTCATCGATTACGTGATCATCGACTTCAACACGTTCGAAGGACAGAACCAGAACGTCGAGCGCGCGCGCATCAAGGGCGTCGAACTCGGCTACAACTACGCGAATGAAGGCTGGCGTGTTCGCGCCGAGCTCACCTTGCAGGATCCGCGCGACGAGACCAACGACGAGCGCCTGCTGCGCCGCTCGAAGGAATCATTCCTGGTGGCCGTGAACCGCGACGTGGGCCCGCTCGACCTGGGCGTGGACATTGCCGCCGTCGGCGATCGCAAGGACTTCGGTTTCCCGGAAAACGTCACGCTCGATTCCTACACGCTGGTCAACGCGACGGTGCGCTACCGCGTGAACGAAGCCCTGACACTTCAGGGCCGCGTCGAAAACCTGTTCGACGAGGATTACACGCTGGCCGAGGGGTATCGCACCGAGGGCCTCAACTACACGGTTGGAGTACGCTACAACTTCGAGTAGTCACTCGAAGCAACCCGGAGGCCGGTATGGGCAATCGCTTGAGCAGGATCTACACGCGCACAGGCGACGATGGCACCACCGGCCTCGGGGATGGCGCCCGCGTTCGCAAGGATCACGTCCGCGTCGAGGCCTATGGCACGGTCGACGAAGCCAATAGCGCGATCGGCGTGATCCTCAGTGTTCCCGGTGTGCCCGCGGAAGTCGCGCGTTGCCTCACCGAAATCCAGCACGACCTGTTCGATCTCGGCGGCGAGTTGTGCATTCCGGGAACGAAGGCCATCAAGGCCGAACAGATCGATCAACTCGAGAAAGTACTCGACCAGTTCAATGAACCGCTGCCTGCCCTCAAGGATTTCATCCTGCCGGGCGGTGGTCCTGCCGCGGCGTACTGCCACCTCGCGCGGACCATCGTGCGTCGGGCCGAGCGATGCGTGTGGACGCTGGCGGGATCTGAGCAGGTCAATGTCGAGGTGCCGAAGTACCTGAACCGGCTATCCGATCTGCTGTTCGTGATCGCGCGCGTGCTGGCAAGGCATGAGCACGGTTCCGAAGTCCTGTGGCGCCACGATCGCGGCCGATAAAAGGGGACAGATCTATTTATTGCCGCGATATCGTCCTAATTCGAAGCAGCAGGCCAATAAATAGATCTGTCCCCTTTTATCTGCCATTCGATGGCTTGAATGTTCCTCCCGTGATTTGCGCATCCGAGCGCACGTAGTCGGCGGCCAGCACGCACTTCCTGCCGGTCTTGTAGACCTTTTCGGCATCACCGCGCGCAATGCGAACGGTGATCGGGCCAGTACTGGTGGTGTACACCGTGACCTCGATGTCCTCCCGGCCCGAGTTCCGGATCTCCAGGCACCCATTCGAGTCCGCTCCGAACGTGACGTAGTGGCAGGGTCCCCCGCGGCAGTTGCCCGCGCTTGCCACCGACGCGACGCAAAGAAGGCCCAGGGATACGAGCAACCATTTCCTGACCATCGAATCCTCCGGATATCCTGGATTCAGCGCAGCTTCGACCAGTCGAACGACGGGCCCGGGTCGGTCTTGCGGCCCGGCGCCACGTCGCTGTGACCGACGATGCGTTCGCTTGGAATGGCATAGGCCTCTAACAACATCGGCAGCAGCTTCTTCAAGGTCTCGTACTGCGCCGGTTCATAGGGGACTTCATCCGTCCCTTCGCACTCGATGCCGATCGAATAATCGTTGCAGGCGTCGCGACCCTGCCAGGTGGATTTCCCCGCATGCCAGGCGCGATCGTTGAAGGACACGAATTGTTCGACGGCGCCGTCGCGGCGGATGAGCAGGTGAGCCGACACGCGCAACCCCGCGCGCTCGCGGAACTCGGGGTGCGCACCGGCAGGCAGGCTGCCCGTGAACAGCCGCGCGATCCACGGCCCACCGAACTCGCCGGGCGGCAGACTGATCCCATGCAGCACGATGAGGTCGGGCGCAACGCCCGCCGGCCGTTCGTCGAAAAACGGCGATAAAACCTGTTTGACTCCGACCATGAGACCGGTCGCGACATCGACTCGCATGCTGGCTCCTCGCGCCCATCTTGCCACAGCAGCGTGCCACAATAGCCGCCCTCGACCTGGCACACACCGACGAGTCATGAGTTCCGGCAATTCCGACTGGGTGACGCGCGATCTCGCGCACGTGTGGCATCCCTGCACGCAGATGAAGGACCACGAGTCCGTGCCGATGATCCCGCTGCGGTCGGGTCACGGCGTCTGGCTCGAGGATTTCAGCGGCAAGCGCTACCTCGACAGCATCAGCTCGTGGTGGGTCAACCTGTTCGGTCACGCGAACCCGCGCATCAACGCCGCCGTGCGCGAGCAGCTGGAGAAGCTCGAACACGCCATCTTTGCGGGCTTCACCCACCAGCCCGCGGTGGACCTCGCCGAAGGACTCGTGCGCCTGGCGCCCGCAGGCCTCAACCGCTGCTTCTTCGCCGACAACGGATCTGCGGCCGTCGAAGTGGCCGTGAAGATGAGCTTTCACTTCTGGCGAAACACCGGTCAGTTGCGCAAGACGCGGTTCATCACGCTCTCCAACAGCTATCACGGCGAGACGCTTGGCGCGCTCGCCGTCGGCAACGTGGACCTCTACAAGTCCATCTACCGGCCGCTGCTCATGGACGTCATCACCGTCCCCACGCCCGACGCATTCCTGCGCGAGTCCGGCGTCAGTCCGGCCGAACACGCGCGGCGGATGTTCGTGCACATGGAAGAAGCGCTTTCGCAGAACCATGGCGAAGTCGCGGCCGTCATCGTCGAGCCACTCGTGCAATGCGCGGGCGGCATGCGCATGTACGACCCGGTCTATCTAAAACTGCTGCGCGAGGCCTGCGACCGGTACGGCGTACATCTCATCGCCGATGAAATCGCCGTCGGCTTCGGACGCACCGGCACGATGTTCGCCTGCGAACAGGCGGGAATCCGTCCGGACTACCTGTGCCTGTCGAAAGGTCTCACCGGAGGCTATCTGCCGCTCTCCGTCGTTCTCACCACCGACGTCGTTTACGACGCCTTCTACGACGAATACACCAGGCTCAACGCGTTCCTGCATTCGCACAGCTACACGGGCAATCCGCTCGCGTGCGCCGCGGCCAACGCCACGCTTGCCATCTTCCGCGACGAACCCGTGATCGAGCGCAACCGCGCCACGGCCGCGCACATGCTCGCGTCGGTCGCACATCTGCGCCATCACCCGCACGTGGCCGAGATCCGCCAGTGCGGCATGATTCTCGCGATCGAACTCATGAAAGAGCCCTCCACGCGCACGCCCTGGCCCTGGGAGCAGCGACGCGGCCTGCGCATCTATCGTCACGCGCTCGAGCAAGGCGCGCTGATTCGACCGCTCGGAACTACTATCTACTTCATGCCACCCTACGTCATCACTCCCGCGGAAATCGATCTCCTCGCACGCATCGCCACCGAAGGCATCGAGCTCGCATGCGCCTGACGCGCATATTCGTCGAGCAGAAGCTCGTCTCGGGAAAGGGCGTCGGCCTCCCCGAGCAGGCCGGACTGCACTTGACGCGCGTACTGCGCCTCGATGAAGGTGCGCCCGTCACGCTGTTCGACGGTACCGGCGGCGAATACGAAGGCACGCTCGCGCGCGACGGCAAGAAGATCTGGGCGCGGGTGGGCCCGCACACCGCGATCGAGCGCGAGTCCCCTCTGAACGTGACGCTCGTCCAGGGCGTGGCGCGCGGCGAACGCATGGACCTCATCGTGCAGAAGGCCACCGAGCTCGGAGTGACGCGCATCGTTCCCGTATTCGCGGAACGCTCGGTCGTGAAAGTGGATGCGAGCAAGGGCGCGCGCAAGCTCGAACACTGGCGATCGATCGCGATCTCCGCCTGCGAGCAATGCGGACGCAATCGCGTGCCCGAAGTCGTCGAGCCAATCGCACTCGGCGATTGCGTGCGGGCGCTGGAGCCCGGCACTGCACGTTACCTGCTCGCCGCGGGCGCGCAGGATTCACTGGCCGCGGCCATGCGCCGGGATGCCGGCAAGCCCGTCGTGCTGATGATCGGACCCGAGGGCGGGCTTTCGGATGCAGAGCGGGATTTCGCAGGCGCGCATGGCTTCACCGCCTGCTCGATGGGCCCGCGCATCCTGCGCACGGAGACCGCAGGTCTCGCGGCGCTCGCGATACTGCAGACCGTCGCGGGCGATTTCGTTGGCTGAGCCAAAGAGGTTGGTCATGTACGAAGTGAAGTCGGAGCCACCGTTGATACGGAAATTCTTCGCCCGCCGGATGTGCCAACACGCACTGGTCGCGGTCGGGCTCATCGCGTTTTCCGTCGCGCTCGGAATGGCCGGCTACGGCGGATTCGAACATCTCTCGCCGCTCGACAGCTTCCTCAACACCGCGATGTTGTTAGGTGGCATGGGCCCCGTCGACGCGCCGGTGACGAGCGCCGGCAAGCTGTTCGCGGGCTTCTTTGCGCTGTACGCGGGACTCGTGTTCATCGTCACCGCGGCGCTGCTGTTCACACCACTGCTCCACCGGCTGATGCATCAATTCCACTGGGACGACAAATGATGCACAGTCGATCGGGATGAAGCTCCGCACCGTCACCGCCACCCGCTATGTCACGCCGCTTCGTGAAGGCGGCTCGCTGCCGGCGATCGTCGAGGCCGACGACGCCGGAATGTACGTGCTCAAGTTTCGCGGCGCCGGACAAGGCGCCAAGGTGCTGGTGGCGGAGATCATCGTGGGCGAGCTCGCGCGCGCGGCCGGTCTCGCCATGCCGGAGACCGTATTCATCGAGCTCGACCCGGCGCTCGCCCGCACCGAGCCGGATGCCGAGATCCAGCAGCTCATTCGGGCAAGTGCAGGCCTCAACCTCGCATTTGACTATCTACCGGGTTCGATCACCTTCGATCCGGTCGCGGATCGGCCAGACCCGCTGCTCGCCTCGTCCATCGTCTGGCTCGATGCGTTCACGAGCAATGTCGATCGCACGCCGCGCAACGCCAACATGCTGATGTGGCATCGAAAGCTGTGGTTGATCGATCACGGCGCCGCGCTCTACTTTCATCACGCCTGGGGAGATGGCGCCGATCGTTCGGCGAATCCATTCCCTGCCATCAAGGATCACATTCTCCTGCGGTTCGCGAGCGCACTCGATGAAGCGGATGCCGCCATGATGGCTCGCGTCACGCCGGCGCTCATCCGGGAGATAGTCGCGCTCGTTCCGGATACCTGGCTCGCGAGCGACAAGGCGTTCGCGGAACCGGGACTGGCTCGAGACGCATACGTGCAACATCTGTCACGGCGTCTCACGGCGCCCCGCGCATTCCTCGAGGAGGCGAAACGTGCACGCTCAATGCTCGTATGACTATGCGGTGATCCGCGTCGTCCCGCGCGTGGAGCGGCAGGAGTTCCT